>Ga0315294_10001596_pt1 | contig 24752 bp, 27 predicted proteins | sample YL17G13_40_MG_FD_203626 | JGI IMG/M metagenome (GOLD analysis project Ga0315294, IMG submission 203626) | Sediment microbial communities from Yellowstone Lake, YNP, Wyoming, USA - YL17G13_40 | ecosystem: Environmental > Aquatic > Freshwater > Lake > Sediment | place: USA: Wyoming | collected...
TCCGGGCACTTACACGATGCCTTCGATTGATGTAACTTCTGACGATCCAAACTCTTACAAAAAAAGAGCCCAAGCCCCCCCAAATCAATACTATACTGCTAAAGAGTTTGACGATATGATGCACGCTCAACATGATTTAAATTTCGACGGGATCGTTTATGTTGCTGGCGGTATCAATATTGTGGCAAAAAAATGGAGTGAACCACCACCGACTGTCACTGTTAATGGCGTTCTGGTCGCCGAAGGAAGTATCGATGTGGGTACTCCTTTACGCAGAGGGACTTTAACTATCAATCATATCGAAGGTCAACCTTCTGGGGTTATTACGCTGGCAAAATTAACGGCCTGGGCCTATAGTCAAATCAACATCACTGGGCTAGTTTATGTTGGCGATCGTTTTTCCTTTGATCCTTGGTTTAATTTAGATCCTTCATCAAAAGATATCAATATCAAAGGCGGTATTCTTTGTCGTCGTTTCGAAGGCAGGGGCTTAAGAACTATTAATATCGAATTAGATAAAAATTTGATTAATGAACCCTTACAACCAAGTCCACCAGAAACTCCCATTATTCAATTCCAACATTGGGAAGAAGAATATTAATGTGATATAATAAAATTGAAGACTCGAGATCCGGGTTTTATTGAGGTATAAATAGGAGGGACCAATGCCAAAGGGAAGCCATGTCATCATGATTGATGACGATAAAATCTTGGTTGATATGTATAAAGAGCGCTTGGAACTGGCCGGTTATAAAGTGACGGTCAGCAATAATGGCGAAGAAGGTTTGGCAAAAATCAGAGAGGAAAAACCTGATATAATTTTACTTGATATAATGATGCCCAAAGTCAATGGCTATGATGCTTTGGCATCTTTAAAATCTGATCCTCAGACCAAAGATATTCCGGTGGTTATCCTTTCTGCTCTAATGCGGGATTTTAACCGCGAAAAAGCCGTTGAAGCTGGCGCTGATGATTATTTAATCAAATCGGAAGCTATGCCGGCTGACGTCATTACTAAAATTGAACAAGTTCTCCAAAAATATGGTAAAGGCACTATCCCTGCACCTGGAATGAATCCTTCTAATATTCCCACCAGTACAGCGACTCCCCCCAGTAAACCGCCACTGGCTCCGCTGGCTCCGCCGGCCTCACCGCCAGCGCCGCCTCCGCCGACTGCAGGGACACCAAAGGCTGTTTCAGCCACAATCTCCTCACCGCCCGATCTTTCAAGTGTGACGCCATCGATCTCCAAACCAGAGAAACCTCAACCGGAAAAAATTATCTTTGAACCGGCCTCGCCGAGTCAAGGCGGGCCAGCTAATCCAGATAAAAAGCCGGATACAATTGAAACCGAACCGATTGGTTATTCCGAAAAAAAATCACCAATTGCCTCTCCCCTAAAAGAAGAAAAAACACCAGTCGTCACCTTTTCTCATCCGAAACCTTCAGATTCTAAACAAGCCCCTTTCATCACCTCAGCCAAGTCAAAATCGCCGGCTTCGATCGCTTTAATTATAATTTTAACCATCTTGCTGACAGCATTAATCAATGATTTAGTTATTTATTTCTTTTTCTTTGCCAAAAAGTAAATTATCAATTGACAGAACATTTGCTCTTGCTATAATAAGTTTGATAGATAAATAATGGAGTCAAAATGGAAGAAGGAAAAGTTATTTTATTGGTCGATGATGATTTAACTTTACGTGAAATGTATGAGGAAAGATTAAAGGCAGAGGGTTTTGATATTATTCAAGCTTCCAATGGTGAAGAGGCAATGAAAAAAGCCCGCGATAATAAACCGAATGTTATTCTCTTAGATATTATGATGCCGAAAATTAATGGTTTTGATGTCTTGAAGGAATTGAAAGCCGATTCGGAACTGAAAGATATTCCGGTGATAGTTTTGACAGCTTTAATTCAAGACGTTGATCGAGTCCAAGGCAAAAAATTGGGGGCAGTTGATTATATAGTCAAATCAGAAACAATGCCCGGCGAAGTCATCGCCAAAATCCAAAACGCCATTGGCAAAAAGTAAAGTTCTCAGTCTAAATTTAAAATTCGGCGAAGGGATCAGGACGGCCAAAACCAGACTCTGTGGGCAAATCTATAGGGGTGCCATAGGATTTTAGATTTTGAAATTTAGCAATCGTTTCTTTAGAGATCTCGATGTTAGTTAAATTTTTTTCTAAATCGGTCCCCTTTTTCCAATAAGCCTTACCATTGAGCTGGGCGATGAACTGATCATTACTTTGATTCAAATTCATAGCCGTAATCGAAATTAACCGGCTACTGGTCTCGGTGGCTTTCAAAAAATTCAAAAAATCAGCAAAAGTGCCTGAAACTTTCATCGAAAAATCAACCTCTTGACTGCTAGTCTCTTGAACATTGGTCGTTGAAGTTTTTTGACTTGATCCAGCGGTCTCGGTTTTTTTATCGGTGGTCTCTTCATTTGATTTTTGAGTTTTTTCGATCTGTTCGAGGGAGACCTGCTCAACTTTCAAATTAGATTGATTAGCCATCGCAGTTAGCTCAATGACTAATTCGCCAGATTTGGATTCTTCGGGAATGTATGTCGAGGCAATATTATAAAGATAGGATAACTTATCATTTTTGGTAAGCTCCGTTAAAACTTCTTTTCGTTTAGAAATATCTTCTAAATCTTTTTTGGTTTGATTAGTTTCTTGATAGATATTCCAAGAAGATTTGGCGACTGGCCAAAGATATAGTACCCCTAGAGCAGCGATGATTAAAAAAGTGATAGCAACAATGACCCAGCTTGCCCGATTCATTTAACCTCCTTGTTTTCTTGAGAAGGGACGGAGAGATTTTCTAGATTAAATTCCAATTCAAAACTCAATTTGCTTTCCTCTTTTTTCTCAGTTGAGGTTGTGCTGGCGGTTGTCGAAGAGCTCTTGAAAGCAACATCCTTAAAGAATTGAGAATTTTCAAGCTTCTCTTTAAATTTAATAATCTCCCGTTCAGAAGTAGTATTGCCTTGCAAGACAAAGTTGGGTGTCTTATCGATATCAGCCGTGAGACTGACAAACTGAACATCTTGGGGGACTGAATTAATCAAATCTTGGATGATGTAAGACCAAACTGGTCTTTTTTCTTCAATCGAGGAAGCAAGTTTGGCGCGATCATTGAGGAAAAGGGCTTGGTTTTCAAGCTCTCCGAAAGTACCAAGATTGATGCCAGCCTCTTTAATTTGTTCTTTTAGACTATTGAGTTTGGGTTCTAAGAGAGTTGCTTTGACAGAAGAAAATATCACACCTAAAACCCCCACGCCAATGACGATCACCAAACAAATGCTAAAGATATTCGCCACTTGTTTGTTGCGTTTAATTTTTAATTTAATTTGCGGTGGTAAAAGATTGATGTTGACCATATTTATATTTCTTTCATTGCCAGGCCAATGGCGGTGGCAAATTTTGGATCATAATTTTTTAATCTGATCTGCGGTAGCCCAATTTCTGTTTTTATTTTTGTTAAAGCCTCAATCGTTTCTGGCACTCGTTCAAGATTGGCCCCGCCCCCTGCCAGCATAATTTTGCGAAAAATTTGCGCCTGACCGATCCGATTTTGATAATATTTGATTAAATGGATAATCTCTGAAGAAAGAACTTTCAAAGTAGCGGCAAAATCTTTTTGGATCTCATTGCCGCCGATGGCGGCGGTGGATGTTAGTTTAATTGTCCCTTGGTCATAACAAGTGAGCCCTGTTGTTTTGGCGCCGATGTCTAGAATGAGATATGGTCCTGGTTCAGCCGGCGGGACAATGGCGCGGACCACCGCCGATGGCTTAGTTTCCAATCCCAAGAGTTCCAAACCAGCCAAGGCGACTACCCCGATTAAAGAATCAACCAAAATTTTGGGGGCGGCGACGACTAAGACTTCCATCGTGTTATTGACCGGATGCGAACCAACAATCTGCCAGTCCATATAGGTTTCATCAGCAGGAATGGGAAAAAATTCCGTCGCTTGGTAAGGAATATTTTTGTTAATTTCTTCTGAAGTCATGCGCGGCAGATCTAAAGATTTGGTAAAAACGAGTGACTCTGGTAAAGCCGAGGAAACAATTCGGGCGGAAATCGAATGAGGTCGCGCCGCTTTCATTGCCTGAAGAATAATTTGAGCAATTTTTTGCTTATCTTTAACACCATCCTTACTCAAAGAATGCGCCGGAATAGCTACTTCAGCGGCGCCTAAAAGGGAAGCCCTTCGTCCCCCGCCTTTGACTTGGACGACTTTCATCGTTTGATAACCAATATCGAGACCAAAAATCGGTTTTCGAATGCCTAAGACTCCTTCAAACACAAAAAACTCCTTGGATATTTTATATGGAGCTCAAGCCTGCCCGCAACGCTTTCGCTTGCGGTGGCGGGCGGGCCCCATCCTTTACTTAATTTCAGTATAGCATAATCAATCAAAAAAGAAAAAAGCCCTATGGACGAACCACAGGGCTGGGCTTACGAACTAGGCAGTTTTGCCGATAGTTTGCCCGGCAGTTTGGCTTGAGCATAATGATCCAATTCATGGGCGTAATGATCTAGCCAATGGTGCAGATGGACTGGCACAAGACGCCGGGCTTCATTTTCAAGCATTGGAACATAGAAATCCAGTGTGTCCTGAGCCATGAAGAGTTGCCTATCCAATGCTAGGCCATCGATAGTTTTCAGGTTGTGATTGCGGCAACCAAGGCGTATTAAGATGACGCCGTAATGTCGCGCGGCATGTGTGAGAATCGTAAGATGCAAGTCCCTCTGCCGAGCCACAACGTCACCGCCGAACAATTCGAGGGGTTTTTTGGTACAACCCTCAACCAGATAGGCAACGTCGGCGCCAAAGACGGCGGCAATTATCTCGAGCGTTACATCGGTGTCTTCGACCATGTCATGCAGACCACCAGCGATGATGATCTCCTCTGGCAGACCGCCTGCGGCGATTACGATCGGGTCTCGCGAGATATCTAGTATATCTCCCATAACAGAAAAGCAGTGTTCAAGATAAAGCTCCCCCGAAAGACGATGTTGTGCTTGGTGATATTCGCAGATCCAACACGTTGTCTGAAAGAGCCTTGCAGCCAGTTTATCTGGAACATCCATCTGTTTTCTGAAGAACGCGTCAATCGTCATTGGCGGCACCCTCCGTGATGATGGCAATCCCGAGTTCAGAATACAATAAAAGAATCAAAATTCCAAGAGAACGAAAATAGATTTTAGAAATTAGATATTATCCGTCGTTGTTTCGTTTTTTGAGTTCTTCATCCCCCCACTATAAAACTAATCAACCCTCCAATCAGATAATAAATGAAGAAATTGATGAATAGCGATGCTAGCAATGAAAGGATTATGACCAATAGAGGTTCACCGAACGAACGTTTTTCTTTTCTGCATAAAAAGATTTGGATAGCTATGGATACAAGAAAAGCGATAATTAGTAGAAATATTCCTGTTAGAAAAATTTGGAACAATTTATCAAGGATATAGCTTGTTAACCCAAAATAAATCTCCTGAATAGCCGAAATCACAATAGCTATACCAAAAATCTTTAGCGTTAGTTTATTTTGTGACCAAGTTTTCTTTTCCATTTAAATAGGAATTATTTTGTATGATTCCGTTTTTTTAATTCCTCGTCAGAAATTGGAAAATTCTCGAATTTGTCGGAAATATTGGCGTTCATCGGCTTGGCAAGTGGTTTGAGCTGTTCTTTATCTTGAGGAATCTCTTTCTCGAGACCAATAATTTGTTCTTTGGCGGAAATATCGGGCAAAGAAAAGGTGAAGGTTGAGCCGTGGGAAGGACCCTCTGAATCAGCCCAAATTCGGCCGTGATGAAGTTCAACTAAAGCCCGGGAAATATAGAGGCCTAATCCGGTTCCCTGCGATTCGGCCGTAGTATAGTCCCCTACTCGATGAAACTTTTTAAAAAGCCGCGGCAACTCTTCTTTAGGGATGCCGATGCCCTGGTCTTTGACCGAAATCAAAATTTGCTCATCGCCGACGATCTCTCTAAAATGAGGATCAACGGCCGACTTAATCGCCTCCTGGTCATCCAGCGGCCGGCCTTTAATTTCGCCCTCAACCCTCTTCCAGACATCTTCAACCGTGACTTTGGGCACTTTTTTGATGCTAACGGTGATGGTGCCAGGATTTTTGGAATATTTAATACTATTGCCAATGATATTAACAACAACTTCTTTTATCTTATCCGGATCGCCATACGTCATAAATTCAGTGTTTAGTTCATTTGAATTTTTGTCATTAGATATTGTTTCGGATTTCGTGCTTCGAATTTCGGATTTTTCGAAAACAACTCGTTGTTTTCGTTCTTCTGCTTTAAACTTAATCTCATCAATCACCTGCTTGATAAGCTCGGTCAAATTGACATCCTTTTTCTCAACCAGCAATCTTCCTTCTTCAATACGGGAAATGTTAAGCATGTCGGAAATGAGCCGCGCCAATCTCTTTGATGAACGATAGATCCTGTCCATATATCTTATTGCCGTCGGATCCTCAACTTTGGCCAAATGCTCATCCAGCATCATCGAAAGATAACCTTCAATCGCCGAAACCGGCGTCAAAAGTTCATGGCTTGCCAAACTCACAAATTCCGTCTTCATTTCATCCAGTTCTTTCAAATGCGAATTCGCTTGGCTTAACTGTATCGTCAAATCCTGAAGTTGCTCTTTTTGTTTGATTTCCCAAATAACAGATTTTACTAAGACATAACTACCATAAGCAACTATAATTAATAAAATAACATTAACTGCGACTTGCCAGGAACTTCTTGGAAGAAAGATTTGTTCCAATATTGCAATATTGACTATTGCGACGCCAATTTCAGTCAAAATAACTTTTATATTAAATAACTGATGCTTAATGATGGCGTAAGCAATAAAAGCAACAAAAACTATTGCTGCATAATTTCCAAACCTGTAGAATTCATCAGATCCAACGATATTTCTGACGACAACTTCAATCACAATCGTAATTAGCACAAAAATAAAAAGTCCCTCGAAAAACAATCTTAGTTTAGTTCTATCTTCAGGTTCAGATTTGACGTAATTAATTATCGATAATATTAAAGATATTATTATTGAACCGAAGGCAAAAATCTCGAAAACAAGAAAATATTTTCCATAAGTTAGATTAGATCCCCATTGCTCGAATGTAATACTAGCTACGATACCTGAAGATAAAAAAGTAAATATAGCCGCAAAAAACAAAAAAATTATTAAAAAATACTTTATATAATTTGCATATTTTTTTCTGGCTGGGAAAACAAAAGGAAGATATAATAACCCACCCATAAAAAAGAATAAGGAAACAAAAGTGACTCTGTTTAAAAGCAAAGAGTAAAATTCATTTTTGGTAACATCTGATAGAAACGCACTTAGTATCCAAAAGCCGAGAGATATAGATATTATTGCAAACGCTTTCCCTGATGAATCTTTACGATTATTAAGATATACAATCAATCCTATTGCCATGCAAAGCAACGAAATCAACGGAGCTAACATGAAATCATAACCGTGCAAGACCCCTCCTAAGTTATTTTAAAATCAATCTTGGTTTTGTTCTATTAATATCTTCACTGAATGGTCCTTCGCCGTTATTATATATTTCAATGATAAAATCTGCATATTTCGGATCAGCCTTATATGAAACTGAATAATCACTACTTACCTTAACAAGTCTATCTAATATCAAACTATGATATTTATTTTTCATCTTCTCTATCTCTTTTTTGTTATAAGAAATTCCGCCTTTTAGCTCCAATAAAACATAGAATAGCTGGTGCTGTTCTTTATCGAATTTTGTTGACAATTTGAAAGAATGGACATCTTTAACTTTTTCATTAAACAAGACAGGCGCGATTTGTTCAGGATAGATGTTGGCGCCGCCAATGATTACAGTATCGTCTCGCCTGCCGAAACAATAAACAAACGGCTGTTGCCAGACGATTTCATCTGGATTAAGTTTCTTTTTACGCAAAAGTTTCTTGTAATCATAGCCATGTTGATTGAGCATTGCTATCATTTCCCTAAATTTAATCACACCGCCGCGATCATGTAGATTATAACGAACCAGAGGCGTGGTACTTTTTGTGGTAATGACTACATCGCCATTTACCTCCTCAATAAAATAAGTGCCAGTATTATATTGAAAAAGTGAAGGCACACAATCGGTCTTACCAAATAAATCCTCTCTCAATTTCTCGTTTTTTTGAGCTAAATCCCTAATTAAATTCGTGAGGGCCGAACCCATCCCCGAAAGACCGGTGTCAGTAACGCCGTAGCCGTCAACAATGCAAGTTAAATCCTCCGGATCGCCAGTTGCAAGTTTATTAACATATTGGCGCCATTCAACGGTGTGGCCTTCGCCGGCAATGAATATTTTAAGATTCAATTTTCTGATATTGACATCTGCTTCTTCTAGACGATCTAAGATTGTCCTGGCAAAAGTTGCGTAGGAAAATATTATAGTTTGATCATAATATTTTGATAGTTTAACAATAGTATAAATAATTGAATCGATATCAGCGCCGGGGGTGGCTAAAGTTAATCGATATTTTTGTGTTAAGGGTCTGACTGCCGAATGGACAGAAAATCCTGCCATCCAAGGCCCCATCGCGTAAGCATTCACAGCCAGCGTAGATTTTTTATCAATCTGCCAATAAAGCCGCATCAAGAGGTCAAAAACCAATGGTAGAAACTCTTCATATTGAAAGTATCGAGGCCAGATTGTAGGTTCATCGATAGTGCCCGAGCTTAAAGAAATGCTATAAAGATCTTTGCCAGCTTTGATTGAATTTACCTCATTGAAACCATAGGCCTGGATGTAATTATATTTGTTTATTACAGGGATTCTATAAAAATCTTCAATTGATTTAACAGATGCTGGATCGAATTTTTGAAGTTTCAAAAATTCTTGATAAGCGGGAATAGTTTTGGCGGTTTCTTGAAAAACAGATAAGGCGGTTTTTTGGCCTAAACCTTCCCACGCCTCGGCCGGCGTATTGGCAAAAAATTTAACTGCTTTGTCATAATCCGCCATAATTTCTTTCATATCCGGCGGTTTTTGACCACCTTGAGGTGCGCCTTTCGATGTTGTCTTTTCTTCTGGCATAATATTTTAACTCCCGCCTGCCATCGCTTCGCTCAGGCGTTGCGGGCAGGCCAAAAATTGCCCCTTCTTTATCTCTATTATATTAGATTTTGTCAAAATTTTCACCTTTTTTAACAAAAAACGCCGAGATTAAACCGGCGAAGGCAACGAAACTTAGTATCTCAAAGGATAGTTTATAATTTAAAACAATCGAGGCAACAATGGCGATACCAATTAAACCGCCCATTTGTTGGAGGGTATTTAGGATTCCTGAAGCGTTGCCTGATTTTTCCGTTGGCGCCGAGCCCAAGATTGCCGCAAACATCGTTGACATCAAGATCCCGCTACCAGCGGAAATTAAAATCAAACCTATTAAAACGCCTTTATAGTACGAAATTGAAGGATTGATTTGGGTTAAAACGATTATTCCTGCAAAAATTAAAATTCCTGTTAAGAAAGCTCCTAATTTCCAATTTTTAATTCTGCCACCCAACATGGCAAATATAGCCGTGGCAATCGGGATTGGGATAAAAGCAATCCCCGCCTGCATCGAATTCCACTTCAAAATATCTTGTAAATAAAAAGTTAAAACGAAACTCATACCAATGATGGTTACCATCGCGAAAAATGAAAGAAGATTGGCTGAAGTAAAAGTTCTGTTTTTAAATAAAGAAAAATCGAGCAAAGGTTTTTGGATTTTTCTTTCGTAAAAATAAAGAGCTAAAAGCAGAATTAAGCCGGCAATAATAAATAGTCGGTTGATCATCGAAAATGACAAAACGATTAGCCCAAGCCCGCCTAAAAGCAAAATTAAACTTAAATAATCAATTTTCTGCCGTCCTGCGCCTTCTATCTTCGGGATAAATTTGGCGGCGACAATCAGCCCGAAGATGATAAATGGGATGTTAAGCAAAAAAATTAGGTGCCAACCATGAAGCCAAGGTAACTCTATATTAGTAAAAAATCCGCCAATTAATGGACCAATGAGCATTCCGCCAGCAAAAAAAGAAGCGGTCACCGCAAAAGCCTTCTCGCGTTCTCTCCAAAGATGAGCAATAATCGCCATTGGCATTGTGTAAAGAATGGCTGTGCCTAAACCTTGAAGGGCTCTAATCGTAATCAGGGCTGCGGTATTATTAACAAAACCCAAAATAGCCGAAGAAATCCCAAAAATCAAAAGTCCATAAATATAAAGTTTTTTAGCGCCAATCATATCGCCGATTTTACCCATCAGGATTAAAGTTGCAACCAGCATCAAAGTATAGGCATTGGGGATCCATTGAGAAATGATAATCGGGATATTGAGGTCTCGTGTAATTTTTGGTAAAGCAATATTAACACCGGTGGCATCAATTGCGCCCAGTAAGTCAGCGATGGCTAATCCGATTAAAATTAATAAAAGAGTTTTTTTACTTAGTTTCATTGGGATCTAATATTGAATCCGGGTCAAAGCTGATATAATCAGGCGCCACTTTAACCGGTTGTTCACAGGCGATTCTTTTGGCTGCCATGACAGTCATCGCTGAAAGAATATAGGCGGCGGAAACTGGTTGGGGGTAATGCGGACGCTTGCCCTCAACCACTTCCATCGCCATCTTCTGCACATATTCCGGTAAGAATTTGACGAAATATTGGACGAATTTGCCATAGCCCTCTTCATTGCTGATTTTTTCCACTGGCGTTTTCGGATCCAGCCCGATCATTTTCTCATAGGAGATGGATTCCGGGGTAAAAATTTGCAGCATTGCTCCCCAGCCAACATCCATCGGCCCAATAATAGTTTTATGTTCTTTTTGAGCCGCCCGATGCATAGCAATAACTGCTTGGGCCGAAGTGGGATCAATAGTATCTATTATAATGTCGGCTTTGTGAACCAACCGGGCAACGTTTCTGAGATCAACAAAGACGGGGTATTTTTTAATTTGAATATGCGGATTTACTTTTTTAAGCCAGTTGGCAAGAGCATTAACTTTAAATTTGCCAACATCACGCGAGGTATAACTTTGACGATTAATATTTGAAAGTTCAACTTTGTCGCCGTCAACTAAAACAAATTTTTCAAAGCCCAAACGCGCAGCAGAAATGGCAATCAGCGAGCCAACGCCGCAACCTGCGATCAATAAAGTCGTCTCGTCAATCTTTTTTTGGTCTTCTTTAGTTAAGAGTCCCAAGTTGCGAGAATGATGTTCCAAATGAAAAGCCTCTTTGTCAATTTTGTCCATATTGCCTCCAAAAAAATTATATCAGTTTGGAAAGATAAAGAAAAGGACGCGGCAACATGGCCACGTCCTTAATCTCGCTTAACGGCTTTCACCAGCAGGTCCTGTCTTGATAGTGTCTCGCAGGTCTCTGCAACCGTGAAGCCGCTTTCTTTGATCGGAGCGAGAAGATCTGAAGGTTCGAAAGAGCGGTAGGTTTGCTCAATTTCCCGATTGCACCGGATAATGATCGGTAGGAACGGCAGAAAAAAGATGAGCCGGAGATAAGACAAGAGCCTTCTGCCTGGCTTTTGGGAGTTGATCGCCCTAAGGTGGGCGGAGAACATCGCCGAGCCCTTGAAATCAGGCTTCGGCTCGACGATGACCAGTGTGCCTCCCGGCCTCATCACTCGATGGAATTCCTTGAGAGTAAACGTTGGTCTGGGCAGCGAGTAAAGCACCTGGACACAGCTCACCTTGTTGAAGGTCTGGTCGGAATAGGCCAGTCGGTTATCGAGGTCGGCCCAACTAAGATGTAAGTTCTGGTTTCGGCCGCATTTCTTTCTCGCCCCCGCCAGCATCCCTAGAGAAAAGTCAATCGCTTCGATATCCACTATCTGGCCTGAGTTAACTATCGCCACTTCTAGATCGCCTGCGCCGCAGCCAGCATCCAGAAGTTGGTCGCCAAAGCGCAGATCTAAAGCGGCGATTACATCTTTGAACATCTGCTGGTGGGGCGCCCAATGACCGATCATCCGGCTGTAAGCAACCGCATATCTATCCCAGAATCTCTGAGTAAGCATCATTGTCTTCCTTTCCTGAAGTCCATCGAACTTAAAAATTATACTCCAAAATCCCCCAAAAGTCAATGGCAACTAAAAGAAAAACCGCGGCTTGCGCACTGCAATCCAAAAATATTTAGAACAAAAATAAAGTTATGATTTTTTAGTTTCCAATCTGAGCACGCGGCGGTTGAGTTGGCGGGTTTTTAATGATATTTCATCCTGATCCTTGATCACGGTATTGAGTCGTGTTTCGATCCTCTCGGTCGTGTAACCCATATCATTGAGGTCTTCTTTCATTTCCGTGACATCAACTTTGACATCCGCCACGGTCTCGATGAGTATATCTAATTTTTCATCATGATCGACTAGCTTCTCTTCAATCTTACCAAGCCTCGATTCAACTTTCTCAAACTTTGGCACAACAACTTCTTTGAGTGCCTCACCGACAATTGATTTCAGTTCCTTCTTTTCGTTTAAGTCCATTTTTCCTCCTTGTTAGTTTAAACTTTGTGTTCTAAGTATAGCATAGCGATTATTTTGCTTGTCAAATTTCAATCCAAAACCTCCACGGCCATTTTGCGCAATGTTTGGCGTAGGCGACGCCGATGCGCGGACCGGAGAGGATTTTTGAGATTTTTACGCCGCGATTCTCCACGTATAACTTATCACCTGTCACGTCTAAACCATTACTATTTTCTTTAGTAATTTTAAATTCTCGGCACAACTTGCCTGGTCCATCAGCATGCGAATAATCCAGACCGCGAATCAAAACCGCCGAGGGATAACCTTCTTTTTCCGTCGTTAAATTCAAACAATGATAAATGCCGTAGATTAAATAAACATAAGCAAAGCCGCCGGGTCTAAACATAATTTTGTTTCTTTCCGTCATCCCTCGCGAACCGTGACAAGCCAAATCCTCAAAGCCAGCGTAGGCCTCCGTTTCCGTGATCATGCCGCGATAAATTCGGCCGCGATATTTATGGACCAAAAACTTCCCCAATAAATCTCTAGCCACTTCCACCGTCGGCCTTAAGTAAAATTCGCGTTTCAATTTCATAGGTGTATTCTAACACAAAAGAAAAAAGCGGCCTGCTTATTGCAAACCGCTCAAGAGATTATTTAATCCTCCTTTGATTTGAACCGTCGTCATTCATCATCCAGATTTCCGGTTTACCATTCAGAAATCCTCGAGGATAGTATTCATAGACAATTTTGTTGCCGCTCATAAAGTAGGGACTGCCTGATTTCCCATCATGCGTCAATTGACGACAACTTCCCCCGTCAACATCGGCCACCCAAATATCCAAGGTGCAGACGGTTTGGGGATGAAATTTTTCCGAATGGAAAACAACTTTTTTTCCATCCAAAGAAAGACTAGGATGGCGTAAAGACAAATCGTCGCGCTCAAACAGCTTGCTCTCATTTCTACCATCGGGGCTTACCACCCAGAGCTCGTACCTGCCCCGGCTATTCAGACCGATATAGACGATTCTCCCTCCTCGCCAATCGACCAGTGGATCAAAGACCTTTAGACCACCCTTTTCCCAACGAACGAGGATTCTTCTATTAGTTCCATCGGCATTGATTATTTCTATCTGAGTAATGAACTTTTCTTCAATCTCGCTCCGAAAAACGATGTTTTTACCATCAGGTGACCAGCAAGGATAACTATCGTTAGATCGTCCATCACTCAACTTTTTCCGATGGCCTTTCTCTGGCTCGATTAGGTAAATCTGACCTCCAAGTAGCGAGCCAGTCGAGTAGATCACACTTTGACCGTCAGGAGAACTTCTAGCTCCCCTTTTATATTGATTGCTATTTGCCCACGCCTTGGGGAAACCTTTCACAAAAGTCCCCTGATAATCAATCCAGCTGTTATCCAGATAGTCTACCGTAGGCGAGACCTCAATAGCGGCCGGGCGATTGATTTTCAGATTGATCGGCGAAGTCACTAGACATTTGTCATCAACAACCAGGAAATACTCGTGTACTCCCGCTGAAACGCGCGTATCTTTCCACTGGTAATGAAACTCCGTTGTCCCAATGGGGATTGAGATGATGCTTTCCGGACAAAGCTCTTTGTCTCGATAGACCTTCACTTTCTTGGCTTTCAGAATGGGCAAACCAAAACCCATTGTCAAGTCAAACCGCGCCTCCTCTACTTCTTGAAGATCGCATTGCGGCAAGGAACTAAGTCTCTTGATGTACGCCCCATAATTGGTCGCTGCTGTTTGCCCGTTACGCAAGGCGGCGATCAATGACTCGTCGGTCAGTGGCCCCCGAACCCAAACCTGAGTAATGTGGGCCCAACGAGCAAGATCGGTGGCGTCTAAGGAGGTATGGCTATCAGTGCCAGTAAAAATGAATTTGCCTGGGGCCTCGGATTTACAATAGGCCTCAAAAGTTCTGGCATAGTCATCGTTATAGATCTCGAAGCCTCTGGCTTGGTCTGCACCCTGCCCCCCAAAATCGAAGGGATAGTCTTTGTTATGGGGGTGAGCAATGCCAAAAAGGATGTGGTTTTGAGTCAAGATCGATATGACTTCTTCTTGGGATTGACCAGGATGGAGGTCAAGTGAGGTTGGCAGCTTTTCCAAGATCAGAAGATGAGCTCGGCCAGCATTGACTTCTGCTCCGGCTACGCAGACGAGATTTCGATTAGTCCCGCGGACTTTTGGACTGTTGGCAGTCGAAAAATCCCTAAAGTACTTATCGTAACCATAATCGTCGGTGATTTTCCCTGTCAGTTTTTCCCTTGTCGGGATTTGATAGTTATGATCATCAACAATCATGAAAAACAGGCTTCGTTTGGCAGCGGCATTTTTGAGCATCGTTGGTGTGCGACCGCCGTCGGAGAAAGTCGAATGCGGATGGATCGTGCCGGAATACCATTGTATAGTATCTGTTCCGCTCCCCGCCCTTGAGGCAAAAAGCGCCAGGATAAAAAAGGTCAACAACAACCGGACCAGCCTCATCCTTGGGCTCCTTTGTCAAAGTGCTCCCGCCTTAGTCATATTATACCCCTTTCTTAATTTCCCATCATATTCTAAAATGAAATTAGGATGCTAATGCATCCGCATTGTAAATCCCCCTGCGGCAGAGACCGCAGGGCGTTAACCATGGATTTATATTTATGGACCCTAAATCTTTGCCCACGCCAAGTAAAATTTTTCGCTATGAGAAAGCCGTTGAGGCCTCAACCTGGATTATTGTTGTTTTAATTATTTTTGGCGTCCGTTTTTTGCCGCAAAAATTGATTGACAACGACCAGGTTTATTACCTGATTGGTGCCATCGCCGCCTTGGCCTTGCTTTATTATCTTTTAGTTTATAAATATTTCTCGCGCAACAACCGGCTTTATCTAAAAAGTATTGCCGATATTGTTCTGATCGGTGTATTGATTCACCTTCTCAAAGATTACGGCGTTTATTTTTTCGCCCTTTACTTTTTACCGATTGCGGCGGCGGCTCTTTCATTAGAATTTATTAATGCCCTTTTGATTGCTACCATCGCCGCTTTGTTTGTCATTTTTGAAATTTTCTTAAGTTCGATGGACTTACTACCGCAGACAGCCCAATTCTATCAAGGTTTTTGGCAAATCAGTTTAATTTTATTTATTACCATCTTTTGTCGTTTTTTGGCCGTCCAAATTAGACAAGAAAAAACTCTCAAAGAAGAAGCACTGGCCCGGGAAAAAGCCTTGGCCGAAGAATCAAAAAAAGAAAAAGAATTTATGAGCCTGACTTCCCATCAGCTTTATACGCCTCTTTCGATTATCCGCGGTTTTAGCGCGATGCTCTATGAAAAAAAGTTGGGCGAGCTTAATCCGAAGCAAGAAGAAGCCATCACGGAAATTCACGATTCCACTAAAAGAATGGTTGATCTTGTCTCAGAACTGCTGTCAATTTCCCGGATTGAGACGGGCGCTTTTCGGCTCGAAAAGAAAGAGACTGATCTTAAAAGGCTGCTCGAAAATATTGTCAGTCTGATCAATCAAACCAAACAGCAAAAAATAAAGATTTCCTTGGATTGTCACGAAAAAATAGACTCTGTTAAAATTGATGCTGATAAAATCCGCCAAGTAGTTTATAATCTAATTGATAATGCTTTAAAATATGGCAAGGGACAGCAAATTAAATTATCCTGTCAACAAACTGATAAAGAAACGATAATTTCCGTCAGAGATGAGGGCGTCGGCATTCCCAAAGCAGATTTTGAAAAACTTTTCCAGCCTTTTTTCCGCGGCAAAACCATTCTTGAATTAGACAACAAAGGTACTGGTCTGGGTCTTTATATCGCCCGTTTGATTATTGAAAAACACGGCGGTAGAATTTGGGCAGAATCAGAAATAAATAAAGGCAGCACTTTTAAATTTAGCCTGCCTCGATAAAAAGGAGAATAATGAAAGTTTTAATCATCGATGACGAGAAAAGCATTTTGAAAATGTATGAGGAATATCTTAAAACAGCCGGTATGGAAGTGCTGACAGTCACTGACGGCCAGACTGGGATCGGCACCGCCAAAGCGCAAAAGCCAGACGTCATTTTGCTTGATATTATTATGCCAAAGTTTAATGGCTTAGATGTTTTAAATAAAATGAAATCTGACCCCGATATTAAAGATATACCAATTTTTCTTTTGACCAATTTGCCGGCCGAATGTTCAGGCGAGAAAGCTAAAGAACTTGGCGCCGCCGGTTATTTAGTCAAAGCCGAATATGAGCCCAAAATGGTGGTTGATGTGATTCGCGGAGCTGTCGCGAAAACTAAAAGTTAAAAACTCAAATGTTAAAGTTTTAGGAAAAATCTTAAAGCTTTTTTGTTTTGAACTGCAGTTTTAAGTTTTGCGTTTTTACTTTTTAGTTATGATATATTCCCAAGCACTCAAGGCTGCCTTGGCGCCTTCACCGGCGGCAATGATGACTTGTTTATCTTTGATATTGGTGACATCGCCGGCGGCAAAAATTCCATCGATCGATGTTTTGTTAACACTATCAATTTCGATCTCTTTGAGATTGTTGAGCTTAATGTCTTTAACAAACTTTGTTGCCGGCGTCCAGCCGATCTCAACAAAAATACCATCAACTGCTAGATCTTTTGTTTCTGCTGACTTTAGATCTTTGTATTTTAAATTCTCCAAAACTTGATCACCCCCGACAGATATAATTTGCGCCTGCGATAAGATTTCAATTTTTTTAGAAGCTTTGACATGGTCTTTGCGGATTTCATCACCTTGAAAATCCTCATTTATATTCAAAATATAAACTTTGCTAGCATGTTTTTCGAGCTCAATTGCCGCATCCAAGGCCGAATTGCCGCCGCCGATGACAGTAACTGTTTTATCGTTAAAAAGCGGCCCGTCGCAGGTAGCACAATAACTTATCCCCTTGCCCAAAAATTCTTTTTCACCGGGAATATTGAGCGGCCGCGGGACTTTACCTGAGGTAATGATAATGACTTTCACCTGAAAAGTTTCTTCTTTGGTTTTGACTTCAAAGAATTTCTCTTGTTTGGTTACTGATTCCACAGTCGCGGTTTTTGTCTCCACACCAATTGAATCAACATGCTCATGAAATTTAGCCACCAATTCTGCGCCGGAAATCTTCGTAAACCCCAGATAATTATCCACTTCGGCTGATTTCGCCGCCTGTCCCCCAAACTCTTCGGTTAAAAGTAGTGTCTTTAATTTTTTTCTGGCCGCATAAATGGCGGCTGACATTCCCGCCGGCCCAGCGCCGATAATAATACAGTCATACATAAATCTCCTATAAAGAGTTTAGGGGTTATGGTTAAGATGCTAGTATCGTTAGAAGGTTAAGTCAAAAGTTAAACCTATTACCTCTAACCATAGACTTTACAAGCTTCTTTACCCTAACCCAATAACTTTTATTTTTTCTCTACCCAGCTGATTGCATGGGCTGGGCAATTATCCATCGCTTCCTGACAATTACATTTGGCCTGCCTGCCAGTAGGCATGGCACAAGCTGAACCATCTTTAACAAATGATTTGCTGTCATCCCCCAATTCAAAGACATCCGGACAAGTGGAAACACAAAGACCGCAGCCAATACATTTATTCGGATCAACTGTGGGAATTTTTCCGCCAGCTTTTTGGTTTTCTTCTGCCATATAACTCCTTTGCTATTATTTTATCGTGATCGGTGTTGTATAAAGCAACTCATTGTTGAAATAAAAATTAAAATCATACGCGCCTGGTGGAGTCCCTGATAAGTCGGTGCCTGCTCCCCTATCTTGGCCATCAAAAGATGTTTCCATTCTTGACTTGGACGATAAAGCAGTTTCGCCGGTCGTGGCATTGACTAATTCAAAATAAAATGGACCTATAGTGGTCGGTTTTACCCCCACAATATCCACTCCAATTGAATCGGTGGCACTGTTGAATTCAGTTGTGACAATCGACGGATTGTCAGGCCCCGGTCCGGAGCCCGGTTTATATTTGGAAATGGTAATTTTTTCAAAATACTGGCTAAAATCTGGTTTTTTGGCACATTTATTTTTTAAGCAGAGGAGCCCGCTTTCACAATCATTATAAGTCTTGCAGGCCGAATCAATTTTACCAGAAGAGCAGGTATTATTAACACATTTCCCCACCTCACAACGAGCATCAGCTGTGCATTTCCCACCTTCAGGAGATTTCTTGATAAAAAAATACCAGCCGCCAACGCCCAACGCGGCCAAGATGATAACTACGATCAAGCCAATGAGAAAATTTTTCATCTTTCCCTCCTACTATTTAATATAATTGAAAAAAAACTTTTTTCAATGGTACCGCCAGCGGGATTCGTCCTCTAATTGCCTTACTGTAAAAGGGACTACGTCCTCTACTTACAGTGCGGCAATCAGGAGGATCCGCCGAAGTCCGCTACTTGTCAGAATAGGATGTAATCCATTGACAGTAAGGACGTAGGCGGAAACCCGCGATCTTCGCCCTGAGAAGGCGATATCCCCGCCTGCCATCGCCTAATTGGTGCCGTATAGGAGAATCGAACTCCTGTTACAGGGCTGAGAACCCTGCGTCCTGACCTCTAGACGAATACGGCTCAGGCTTTGGCGGGCAGGCTAGGCCACTAGACGCCTTTAGGCATTGTGACGGCAGATTATGATATTAATTTCGCAATTTCTTCGGCAAACTCCTCTGATGCCTCTGGACCATTGGCCGTCACAATATTCCCGTCAACTTCAACTTCTTTGCCGGTAAAATTTGCCCCTTTCTGCTGTAACTTTTCTTTCTCGGTCTCAAATGCAGTAACATTTTTACCGCGCAAAATATCAGCATTGGCTAAAATAGTTGGCGCGATGCAAATCGCCCCCACGATTTTTCCTGCCTCAAAAGCTTCTTTTGCTAGATGCAAGGCCTCTGAATAATGAAAGAAATCAGCGGCTCCTGGACCGCCAATAAAAACAATCGCTTCATAATCGTGGGGATTGATGTCGCCGATAGATACCTCTGCCATGACTTTGCTCCCAAATTTTTCGATGCATTCTCCCACTCTTTCCGAAGCGGTGACAACCTTAAAACCATGTTCGATAAATTCTCTTTTGGTCTCGCCATATTCGCGACCTTGAAAATCTTTAGGGGCAATCACCATCAAAATTTTGGGGTTGTTCATCTTTCCTCTTTCTATATCTAGCCTCAACATTCTTTGGCTCCGGGACTTGGATTCGAACCAAGGTTTTCGGATCCAGAGTCCGACGATCTACCACTAATCTATCCCGGAATAATCATTCTCTAAATTTGATTAAATTCTTAAAAGATTTAACTTCGTCTTTTTTTCTAAGCCTGATCGACGTTTTTCTTATTTCAGGATGATATCCTAAACTTTTCAAACCAGTTTTGACAAAATCTAACAAACTCTGATTGCAATTTGTAAATTGAAAATTGTAAGTATATGTCGGTAAATGTATTGATAAAGAAGCTTCGGCTTCAAATAAACCTTTGAGGCAAGCAATAAGATATTCTTCTTCTCGTTGAATCCAACCCGGAACTAAATTATTCAAATTTCTTCTATTGCCTGTAGGAATTAACAATCTCTGACTGATATTTCTTTGATAGAGACTAATTCTGATACAATTCCTATTCGTTTTTTGTATGGCTGGTTTTTTCTTAAAAATTCTCTCAACCAATTTTGAATATCTTACGATAAATTTGTCAGCCTTTGAATTAGAAGAAATAATTAGCCTTTCACACCTTGGATAAGCTGTAATATTGCCATCTCCCAACACCACGCCTACTAACTCGGCCGTCGATGTATCTCGAGGGACAATCGCTAAATCGAAAGCGCCTCTACTTATAAGCTTCTCACGCCATTTTTTAAAGTTGTCTATTTTCTTGGACTTCATGGTTTGTGAAGTCTTCATAACAGAAGAATGGGTTTCTTTGGTAAAACCTTTGTTCCAAGCTTTTTTCATATATTAATAGTAACATAACCTTTAATAGTTTACTACCATTAGACTTAACTCTTTTTGTATAAATCGCGGTATATTTTAGTGGTTGTGGCAAAAAAGGCCTCAGCATAGCCGTCAACATTATTTATTTCTGCTCGATATTGATTAAGGCCGACTATTGCCCCAAGATAATCGCGGGCCTCTAATTGACTTTGATGCTTCTTTACAGCCTCCTTTTTTATCTCTAAAACTTCTTTAATCGGCACTAACCTGTTGGGATATAAAGGTGTCCAAACTTCATAAGCCCAGATTTGGACATTATCTCTGTATTTATATTCGGATAAAGCATTCATTAAAATTTCATTGGTGACGCGATGATCAGGATGGTTATCCAAAAAAGAAGGTGTAAATATTATAACAGGTTCGACTTTATTGATCAAGTCAACTAAGGCTCTGACAGCAGCACTTCCTGAGGCTAATTCACCATCTGGATAGCCAAAAAATACTTGGCTGTGAATTCCTAAAATTTTTCCTGCTTCTTTGGCTTCTACTTTTCTTTTTTCAATTAAGCTTTTGTCTTTTTTAAAATCAACCCCTAAATCTCTTAAATCTCGATTTTTATTTTCAATCGGAATTCCTCCTGCTCCATCACAAAAATAGGCGACGGTCACTTGAGCGCCATTTTTAATCAACCGGACAATTGTGCCCCCCAGCCCAAAAACGTCATCATCAGGATGGGGTGAGAGAACCAGAACATTCTTAAATTTAAATATATTTACCACTTCAAGATGATGATCGAATTTGGTGGCGGCGAAAAAAGAATTAAAACCTAAGGCTTTGCGCAAACTATTCAGTGAAAGGAGTACTTTGAGCAGTCGTCTCATAAACATTCTCCAATTCTTTCATCATATCCTTGAGATTAAATTTTAATTTGGCTTCTTTCTCAGCCATTTCACCCATTTGTCGAGCTTTTTGGGGGTCTCGGAGCAGTTTCAAAATTGCCTCTGCCAGAGCTTCAGGACTAGCCGCTTCGACTAATAGCCCAGATTTCCCCTCGGTCACTACTTCGGGTATACCGCCGGTATTTGTAGCAACCACTGGCAGCCCGACACTCATGGCCTGAATTATCGCCAAACCAAAACTTTCTGATAAAGAAGGCTGAACGTACAAATCAAAACGGGTTAGATATTTCTCTACATCAGCGATAAAACCGGTGAATTTGACATAATCTTTCATCTTCATTTTTTTGACTTCCTTGACTAATGCTCGTTTAAAGGAACCGTCACCAATGATTTCCAGCCTGATGCCAGGAAACTCGGTCTTCACTTTGGGCATAGCCCGAATCAAATATTGAATTCCTTTTTGTGGAGTAAGCGTCCCGACAGTGGCAATCAAAAATTCTTTTTCCGATTGAAAGATTTTGGCTTTTAATTTTACCGGCTTGATACCATTATAGATAACTTTAATTTTCTGAGGCCGAGAAATACTTTTTTCCACCATAAAATCTTTGACGGCCTGCGAGACGGCAATATTTAAAGTCGTAAACATATCTAAAAACCAATTAGCGCAATAATGAAAGAAATTTAGCAATTTGCTTTTTAGACGGAATTGCCTTGTCCAAAGATGTTCGGTGTAAATAACGGGAATATTAAGACCAATAGCAGCGAGTCTTCCTAGTGAACCAGCTCTGGTGCCGTGAACATGAATGACATCGGGTTTAATGTGTTTGATCGATTTTCTAATTTGGGAAATTGCCCCAAAATCCAGGCGCGATTTCATTGGGACTAAATCCAAATCAATATGGCGAGAAAGTTTCCTGATTTCCCCCGCCAAAGGACCGGGAGGACAAATAACATGGATAGTAAATTTTTTTAAACTAAGTGATTCGACAATACTTAAAAGATGACGCGGCGCGCCTGCCAAAGAGGGATCGCCAATAATTTCTAAAACACTTATTTTCATAATTTATACCGATAGTTTTTAGAAATTTCCGCGATCAGCTTACTGATCCATAATTTCCAAGACAGAGATTTTTTTCATCTCAACTTTATTTTACGAGTATTCTACGAGTAAAACAAGGTTCTGCTAAAAGCAGGTTCTTATTTTAACATATCTATGGCTGATTTAATACGTTCGAGACTTTCTTTTTTACCAAGCACTTCCAAGAGTTCGAAAACGCCGGGGGAGGCAACTTTTCCTGACAAGGCAACTCTTGTGGCCCAGAGAATTTTTCCCGCCTCGATTTGATTCTTAGCCGCCACTGCTCGTAATAATTGTTCGGTAGAATCGCGACCAAAATCTGCTTCCCGCTCTAAGGCTGCCAAAGATATTCTTAGGGCTTTTAAAGTCGTATCTTTTTCAGAATTTTTAGCAATCAATAATTGAGGCTCATATTTCGGTTTTTGAAAGAAAAAACTAGTTAGATCCGGTGCCTCTGACAGTTTCTTCATCCTTTCTTGGACTAAACTAATGGCTTTTAAAACTTGTTCGTTTTCTTTTTTTACTAAGCCTGATTTTTCCAAATAAGGTAACGAACGTTTGGCAAGCTCACCTATTTGCAAATGGCGAATGTAATAACCATTTAAGAAATCGAGTTTTTTTTGATCAAAAATCGCCGGACTTTTGCCCACATCATGCAAATCAAATTCGCTGACTAAATCATCGAGATCAAAAATATTTTTTTCGGTTTTCGCTGACCAGCCCAAAAGAGCCAAAAAATTTATCATTGCCTCGGGCAAATAGCCTTGATCTTTAAAATCTTTTGAAAGCGAAGTGGGATTTTTCCTTTTGGAAAGTTTGCTGCGATCCGGATTCAAAATCATCGGCAGGTGGGCATATTCCGGAATGGGAAAATTCAAGGCGCTAATCAAAAGAAGTTGCTTTGGAGTATTAGAAATGTGATCTTCGCCCCTAATTACATGGGAAATTTTCATTAAAGCATCGTCAATGACACCGGCAAACAAGAAAATCGGATCGCCATTCGATTTGACAATAATAAAATCGCCGAAAAGAGTCGGGTCAAATTCCATTTTGCCATGAATAAGATCTTTGAAACTAATTTTTTTCGTTTCCTCAACCTTAAAACGAATAGCCGGTTTCCGACCGGCTTTTTCAAATTTTTTGATTTCCTCTGGTTTGAGATTGCGGCAGCGGCCGGAATATTTTGGCGCCTGATGAGTCGTCTCTTGAGCTTTTCTTTCGGCTTCAAGTTCTTCTTCGGTACAGAAACAATTATAGGCAAGTCCACTAGATAAAAGTTGATCAGCATATTTTTTATAAATCCCCAGACGCTCGCTTTGCCGATAAGGTCCAAAAAGATTGGGTGTCTCTGGCCCTTCATCCCAACCCAAGCCAAGCCAGGATAAACCATCCATAATATTAAGTTCAAATTCTTCTTTGGAACGGGCCTTATCGGTATCTTCAATTCTTAGAACAAGCTTTCCGCCATATTTTTTGGCGTAAAGAAAGTTAAAAAGAGCGGTTCGGGCAGAACCAACATGTAAAAGACCGGTTGGCGACGGCGCGAAACGAACTCTTATTTCATCTTCGGGCATAGTTATTCCTCGACGGCATTAATTATAATTTAAGAAATTATTCTTAAATTTCCGCGTTAATGCTCTTCTACCGCATTAACTATAATTTCGCAAGGAATTTCCGCGTTAATGCTGATCTTCAACAGCATTAACTATATGATCTATCTTCTTTTCTTTCTCGTCAACCGCCAAGACATCAATGCGAATGTGATGAGACGGATAAATTTGCCATAAAGCTTTGCCGAGCTGAATTAGTTTTTTCTTTTTGAAAAAATCAACTTCTTCTTGCGGCAGACCAAAATCAGCTGAAGTTTTGGTTTTGACTTCACAGATGACTAAGGTTTCATGATCTTTCATTAAAAGATCAATTTCTCCACAGAAGAGTTTGACATTCTGACCCTTAAGTTCATAGCCCTTTTTTAAAAGATATTCGAGCGCGAGATCTTCCCCAAATTTTCCTAATTGCTTTCTTTCTTTAGTCATCTTATAGAAAATTGAGCCATGTATCCTCAAAAGTAAATCGCGGAGCCCGAATGCATGGACAAGATGAGGGCGAGCGCTTAGGACCGATTTTCTCGCAGGGAAAATCGAGTCCGGTACTTTTGACGGATACTGGCGAGAGTGATATTATTTTTCTTCTTTTTTCTCTTCTTTAACTTCCGCTTGTTCATGGGCGGCGGCAGCGGCTTTGAATTTCTTTTCGAGTTCCTCCTTCTCATTTT
>Ga0315294_10001601_pt1 | contig 24716 bp, 19 predicted proteins | sample YL17G13_40_MG_FD_203626 | JGI IMG/M metagenome (GOLD analysis project Ga0315294, IMG submission 203626) | Sediment microbial communities from Yellowstone Lake, YNP, Wyoming, USA - YL17G13_40 | ecosystem: Environmental > Aquatic > Freshwater > Lake > Sediment | place: USA: Wyoming | collected...
GACTACCGAAACGTCAACCTCTACCGTAAAATGGGGTAACCTGAATCTTTTGTTGTAAGATTTTTTTCAAAATGTTCTTTGTGTCCTTTAATTCAGGTGGCAGAAATGCTTTTTCTCGATGGCAGCAAGACCTCAGTTCTAGTGAATTTTGCCCCCCCACCCTAACCCTCCCCCTCGGAGGGGGGAGGGAAGGGTGGGGGTGATGTTTTTAGAAATTTTTTTGAAACGTTTAGGTCGAGTCTGGCTGATCTCTCTCGGTCAAAAATCACCTTCAATGAACCCTTTAGTTGGAAAAAGCTTTCCGCGATCTTCGCGAGGATCTTTGCCAAATAAGCTTGGAGAGGCATTCTCCCAGTGTCTTCAAACCCACTCGGAAGTTACCTTCCGTCAAGCCCGCCCTGCACCAGTCCCGCTCGGAGCGGGATACAGGGCCCGCGCAGGCGGGGTGTAGGGGCGGTTCGTGAACCGCCCTTACTGGATTCCCCCTTTGGCCTTCGGAAAATGCTGGACATACAATAACGATCTATATTATTCTTCGCATGAGAGAGATTGTTAGGGAAAAAGGGTTCAAGAATATTTGAAGAGAACAAAGGAGTTATTACGATGGTTAAAAAGAGACGTGAGATTAAGGGGATAATTTCACGCTACACAGACAAACTCCGAACTCTTGGCATCGATGTATTTCAGATTATATTATATGGTTCATATGCAAAGAGGAATCCCAGAGAATACAGTGATATCGATATTGCAATTGTCTCTCCCACCTTCAAAAAAATGGATATTTTTGAGCGCCAGGAGATTTTGAGCGAGGCGCATCATCAGTTTGGCGAACCGATTGAACCGATCGGGCTGACCCCTGAACAGCTTAAAGGGAAGAAAGGGTTCGTCAGAGAGATTGTAAATAACGGGATTGTCATCTATAAAAAATAGGCCCTTTAGTTTCCTCCCCAATATAAGGCATTACAGCCTGCAAGAACGGCCAAAATCATATTTTTCCTCTCGTCGTGGAGGCGTAGAATGGCGATCTCCGAAATCCTGCAAGTCTACTGTCGTATCCCACAGCCCTATCGCGTCCATTCTAACCAGCTTTCATCCGGAAACCCCTCTCCCCTAGCGGGAGGGGGCTGGGGTGAGGGGGATCACAAAAGGAAAGTCTTAAGATTTTTAATCCTTGCCACCCCCACCCTTTAAACTTTTCCTGAAATTCCATTTCCACCTTCAAAGTCAATTTCCTCATTTCTTACGAATTTCTTAGGATCATCTGTGAAAGTCGAGATTCGACCTTACAGGCATCGTCAAGTCAGGCGATACTTCCTTCCTGTAATTTACCTTTGACATTCCATTGTAAAAAGCATAGATTTCTTCTTAAATCCATATATTGGCAGGCTCTGCAATTAAAAATCCATAAGGGATACAAAATTCCCTGAAAAAGGGAGCCCTTTGATGAAAGCCGCGTTCATTATATTCGATCGCTTGACCTCCTTGGACCTCATTGGCTTTTACGATCCGGTTACTCGCTTGAAGTCCATGAACATCCTCCCGGATCTGGAATGGAGGATTTGCTCCAATAAGCAGCAGATTACCGATGATCGAGGACTTGTCATTACTGCGGATTCAGTAAATGAACCTCTGGGTGGGTACAATCTGATATTCGTGCCCGGGGGATTCGGTACCCGAGAGTTGCAGCACAATCATGAATTTAAGGAAGTAAGGACTCCTTCCTGAAATTTGCGGTTGAAAGGTTTCATAAATTGTTGTAGATTTCTCCCAGAGAGCACCATGGACGGAGAGGAGGTGATGTCTAGAGAACGCCCATCGGAGAAACTATAGTTATTCTACAAATTAAGTGAGAATGGAGGGTTTTATTTCATGAAATTTTAGGACGATGCCATCGGACGAGGCAAGTCGCGATATTGACCTGCATGATTAATTAAGACACGCTACAATTCATTTAACAAAACATAGGAGGTTTAAACCAATGCAATATGGACCCTATGCAGTTGATTACGAGCACCGCCCCTACAATCCGGAGCGCATGCGCAACGAGAGGGTGGCAAGAGCTCAGGCCGCACTCAAAAAGCACGGCCTCGGCGCAATGATTTTATACGACTACGACTATCACCGCTACCTCGGCTACTACTCCTTCCACCAGTACGCCAGGCGCAGGCTGGGTACGTTTGTTCTCCTGATTCAAGGCCAAGGCTTGCCCTACGTTCCTATCGATCATTTGAATGGCCAATGGGAGCGGCCCCGAATGCCCTGGTTGGAAGGCAAAATGGTGCTGGAGACATCCAAAGCTTACCAACTCATACAGGGTCTACCCGATAACCCTGAATTTATGCCCGGCTATTTCGACAAGACCTGCCAAGAGATCAAAGCCCTACTAAAGAAGCATGATGTCCTCGATATGCCCTGCGGTATCGACATCGCCAGCCATAACATGCTCGAGGCCTGCAAGCGGGCAGGGATTAACATCGTCGATGGCAACAATTGCATGTCCGATGCGATTAAGATCAAGACCGAGGATGAGATCCATTGCCTGCGGATGGCCGGGGTGTTCGCCGAGAGTGCCCATTGGGAGGTATGTCAGGCTTTGCGGCCGGGCATAACCGAGTTTCAGATTGCAGGAATTGCGGCCAACGCTCTCTACAAGCTTGGAGCCGAGGAGTTGGAAGGCCCCAGCTTCGTGGTTTGCACCGGGGAAAGATCGGGCTATGGCGTACCGAATATGCCGACAGATAGAATCGTGAGACCTGGGGACCTGTGCATCTTAGATATCAACGGCGTCAGCTTCCAGGGCTATCGCACCTGTTTCTACCGCACCTACTGCGTAGGAGACAAGCCAACCGAATTCCAGAAGGAAGTGTACCACATCGCCTACGAGGCGTTGATGGCCCTAACGGAATCGATAAAGCCGGGGATCACCACCCTGGACGCACAGCGGGACTGGCTGAAAAAAGGAGATGCACCCGGCCTGTGGGGGCGCATACCCAAATGGCCTGAGCCGGGCCGGTATTTCTACGGCACGGTGGCCCACGTGATCGGCCTCCGCTCGGGCGATCCGGGACCAACCATTCCCGGGGCCAGCGGTATTTTTATGGGTGATTTCCCCGCTGAAAGACTCGAGAAGAATATGACCTTTGCTGTCGAAGCTGCCTGCTTTACATGGCTCGGAGACAGGTGGGCCAAGGATGGCGTGAAGATTGAGCACTGTGGCGTGATCACCGACAAGGAGTTCGAAGTCTTCTACCGGTTCCCAACAAAAGATCTGATCGCCTGCGGACTGCCCGGTGTCTACTAAGAAGATAGCCGGAATGGTCATTGGCCCATTGGATGATTCGTTGAATCATGGGAGTGACTCATCAGCAAACTTATGGAGTCACTCCCTGTTTTCTTTTTTCGTACAAATAAGGATATGACTAATCTTCACGCTTTGTACTCTTCAAAATCAAGGTCCGATGGCGAATTTTCTCTAGCGAGAAAGAGTTTCTTCCTGTAATCGAGAAGGAAACCATTAAGGCAGATATGCTCTGTTACCATTACTAATCCGCCGCTCCGGATACCGCCCAGGCAATCGCCATGCCCGCCAGGTTGACGGCTGCAACGAAAAGATAGGAAAGGATTCCAAGGCCCGCGACCAGGAACATGCCATAGTCGCGGGCCAGGATGGAAGCGATGACCGTTCCGAATACGGAGCCCGTCACCGTGATCGCCCAGCACCAGGCCAATAAGTTAGACTGCTTGTGGGTATAGGCGTCAATGGAGAGAGGGACGATGTGCCCGAGGAGGAAGCCAAGGCCCGCGAAGGCGACAAAGACAAGCGGGAGCAGAGCCGGCATGGGCAGCCAAAGTAGAAATTGGTGTCCCCAGAGCGGCACAACAAGAAACAAGGCGATGCTGCCGAGCACCACCCCGCCCGAGTAGGGAGCGATGCGACTTTCCTTCCGGCCCTCGGGGATGGTTCCCGAATGCAGACTTCCCAGGCCAGCCCCAAGGATCATGCTCGACAACACCACGATCATGGCCAGGGTAGGATGGTGCAAGTAGAGTTGGTATCTGTATATGCCCGCCATCTCGATGAACATGAACCCCACGCCGGTGAGCACCAGGATCAGAACCAGCCTCGGGTCGATCCTCACCCTTTCCCCCCCTCCAGGCCGGCGCACGACGAAGGGAATCGCCAGGAAGACAAAGGCCAACACCCCCATGACCTTCAGCAGAGGTCTGTAGAGCCCCTCGATCAGCGATTCCATGGGGTTGGTTTTCGAAATCAGGCCCGACCCCAGGAGGTAAGGCCGGTCGTCGTTGATCGGAATGTCTTTCCCGTTCGGGATCCCCAGGGTTGCTGTCAGCCCTGCTATAGGTTTCGTGTTCCTGCAGAGGTCCGTCACCCCCTGCAGGTAGTTCCGGGTATTCTGAAGAACCTCTCCCTCGGGTAGTCGGATCTGCGTACTTCTGGCAACCTTTTCCATGTCCGGGTACAGGACCTCGATCTTCGAGCTGCGCGAAGCCGCGATTTCGCGGATCGTAACCAGCTCCTCCGGGGTGAACGGCGTTTTCTTGGCCATGAACATGGTCCGGTAGCCGTAGGCCGAGGACCGCGAGAGGATGACAAGCTGGTCTTCGGGGTGAATGATTCCGGCCATCTTCATGCCGGCCACGAGACTCGCCAGACGGCGGTTTTTTTGGCCCGCCAGGGGAGTCCTAATGCTGGAAATCAGGCTGTAACAGAGGACCCCTCCCTCCTTCAGGTGTTCCATGTATTCGGAGAAGGCCTCCTGCGTGGACACGAAGTTGGGCGACCAGGCGTGCGAGATCTGTCCGGCAAGCGTTGCAAAGTTGACGTCGAGCATTTGGATCATATCGTAACGGTGCTTGCTTCGCATGATGACCGACCGGCCGTCGGCAATGTAGTAATGCACGTTGGGAAGGAGATAGGGGTTGCCGGGTTCGTCCTTCTTGTTCTGCACGATATCAGTTACGATCGGGCGCGCGATCTCTACCGCGTCGATCCGGTTCATGCCGAAATGGCTGGCCATGGTCAGTTCCTGCCCCCCTCCGGAGGCAATCACCAGCAGGTCCCCGCCCTTTTTCATTTCCAGCGCAATGGTGTATAGGGAGGGCATGTAGCGCCGGATGGTATCGGCGTTTTTGGGAACATAGTAACTCCGCGAGCCGTTGTCGATGGCGTACATCTGCTGGCCCCGGTAGTTCATCAGAGCAACCCTCGACATGGGAGACCAGTGTTCGCGGATCAGATCCTTCTCCGAGTAGCCGGCCGCAAACTTCACCTGGAAGGACCCGCTGGCCCAGAGGACGGCCATGACTAAAATCGGCGACACGCAGGCGGCGGCAACGGGAAGGGTCTTCTCTCCCCTCACAAAAGCATAGAGGATGGGCACGACGGCAACGGCCGCCATCACGAGGATAGTCCCCCTCAAGCCAAAAGGATACAAAAGCAGCGGCATGCTGATCGAACCGAAGGTGGCGCCGATCAAATCGAATCCGTACATCAAGCCGAACTTCGCCGGTGCACTCCGGAAGATGAGCGCCTGGACATACCCGGCCAGGAGAAAAGGAAAGAAGGCGAGGGGGATTGCGCCGTACAGTTTCCATGGATTGAAAAGGTCCGGGTTCCTCTCCAGCCTGATCATACGCTCCCGGAACGAGAGGTTGTCCTGTACCATCTGGGTCCTTGGGTCCTCGATCTTTTGCGGAACAAACTCGATCTGCAGAAGGCCCCAGAGGGAAACGATCAAGGTTAGGGACAAAAGAGCCAGGAGCAGGATCAGGCGACGCTGGAGCTTGTCCTTGCCCAGAGGCTTGGCGAGATACACCAGAAGGGCGCCGGAGCCGGTCCCGAGCAAAGCCAGAGAAATGGCCAAGAAGGAGTGGCTGGCGAAGAGGACGACCGAAAAGACCCGGGTCAGAAGGATCTCCAGCCCCAGGGTTACCACGGAGACAACGAAAAGAACCAGAAGATTCATTTTCCCCTCAAGCAGAAGTCTTCAGACTCGTTTACTAATCCTCCCCGGTAAGACGGTCCAGGAAGCTATGGCTTATTATTCTTGGAACGTCAAGGGGAAAAATCGAAGAAGAGAATATCTACCTAAACGTTGCATAGAAATCTCTAAAAGCATCACCCCCACCCTTCCCTCCCCCCTCCGAGGGGGAGGGTTAGGGTGGGGGGGCAAGAGTCATCAAAGGTGAGGTCCTGCTGCCATCTATAAAAAGCATTTCTGCCACACGAATTAAAGGGCACAAGGAATATTTTGGAAAAAGTTTTTGCAACAATAGGGTCTATTCTTAGATGGGCGCTACGTTCAGCCGGATGACCCCTGTTTAAGTGGCATGATTTCCCGTGTCCGGGAATACAAGATCAAGGCGGCCGCCATGCCGGCAACGAGAAGAAAGAAGGCATCCCGATAGGCTTCTGCCGGGTAAACGCCCCCCACCGCCGGATGTCGTTCGATGAGCCAGCCCATTAGATACTGCAGCATGGCGATGCCGATCACGGAGAAAAAATTGCCCAGGGCCAGAGCAGTTCCCACGATCTGCCTGGGGAAGAGATCCTTCAGATGAGCCAAGATCAGAACTACCCCGGAGGCAAAGAAACCGGTTGAGAAATACGCTGGGTAAAGCAAGGATTCACGGCCCGGCCGAACCGTTGTCCCGATGAGCAAAAGGGGTATCAGATATAGGCCTAGGGTGATGAGAGCCTGCCGTTTTCGCGAAACCCTCCAATGGTCCGAGATCTTTCCGGTGACCAGGCTCCCAGCAATAAATCCGGCGGTGAGGCAGGAAATGAGCCATCCCGTTTCCCTGGGCCTCATGCCGAATACATCCATCAGGAAAGTTCCCCCCCAGAGACTCTGAATCGCAAAGAAGGATCCAGTGGTGAAAAAATTCATGGTGGCAATTCCCCAGAAGGAGGGCGTACTCAGAATTCTGCGGTAGGCCTGACTCACGGCGTATTTCTCGGCGGCTGGCGAGGGGCCATTCCCTTGCCGGGGCGGATGGTCGCGAACGGTCAGCCAGATGGAGAGGGCCAGAAGCGAATTGATCCCCGCAAAGAAGAGAAATGATGTTCGCCATCCGACGGACTCGGCCAGGAGAGCAAGGGGAACTGCGGCGGTCAATGCGCCTGTGTTTCCCAAAGCGGAGACCATCCCGGCGAGGAGGGCAAACGACCGGGGCGGATACCAAATCGCGACAACCATCAAGGTTCCCATCAACATGCAGGACATTCCCAGGCCCAGCAGGGCGCGGCCGAACAGGCAGATGATGAACGAGGGAGCGAGGGCGAAAATCAGGCTGCCCAGAGCCCCGATTGCGCTCAGTGCGGAAATGACCGCACGCGGCCCGATGGAATCAAGGGCGGGACCGAGGGGAAACTGGGCGAAGGCGAAAACATAGAAAAAGATACTGGCCAGGAATCCGAGCCGCTCGGCACCGAGGGAAAATTCTTGCATCAGGTAGGGAGCCATGATCGCGGGCGAGATGCGGTAATAATAGGAAAAAAAATACATGGCAATGAGCACGGCCATCATGCTTGATCGGCGCCCCATAGATCTCCTCCGGGAGGATCATAACAGGTTGTGAGCGCCAGAAGAAAGGATTTTATGCGAAGGAACAAACGGAAACAAAAATGGGTGACCCCAATCATGCAATCATTGGATATTCGGAAGCAAATCGATCCAAGAAGGAATTCCTTTTTCACGTTCAAAGTCAAATTCCTCATTTCTTACGAATTTCTAGGATCATTTGTGAAAATCGAGATTCGAGCTTACAGACACTGTCAAGTCAGGCGATGCTTCCTTCCTGTAATCTATCTTCAAAGGTGTACCGAAAATAATCCTCATTTCAAGTGCTAATGATCATCTTGGGCGTTATCTTCCCTTGACACACAAGAACCTTTTCCCTATACTCCTGACATGCCAAAACAAATTCCTATTCAACGGGGAAAATCAGGTGTTTTCTGCATCGGCTTGTCTAAGCTTGAGACGCTTCTATGAAATGAGAAAGCCGCGGTGATGAATGGCCCAGATTGAAAGACAACAAACGGTTCTGAATATCCTCCGGAACTTGCGGGATCTGGGAGGCCTTAAAAAGCTTTTCTGGGAGGAACTGAACTACGAGCACGAAAATCAGCCGCTCAGCATGCGCGGCTGGCCGGATTCCGCCCGCAAGGCGCTGGTCGATGATCCCATCCTGTTCGCGAGCGGCGGCGAGGATCAGGCGTTTCATGTGGTGTATTGCCATCTGGCCTCCAACAGTCTTCAGAGAGGTCTTGAGCGGCCCATCGTCAACCAGTTGATGCGCGATCATCCTTACTGCCTGTTCGTTTTTTCCGACAAGGCGCAATCCGCCTGGCATTTTCTGAACATCAAGTATGACGAGAAGGCGGAGAAGCGGCGACTTTTCCGCCGGATTACCGTGCGAGCCGACGGCGGTTTGCGCACGGCCGTTGAGCGGCTGCAGATGATGGATCTCGCGTTGATGGGGAAAGAACTGTTCGGCATCCCCACGCTGGAGATTCAAAAACGCCACGATGACGCCTTCGATGTCGAGTCGGTCACCAAGGCGTTCTACAAGGAACTCGCCAACTGGTATTTCTGGGCGCTGAAGCACGTCCGTTTCCCCAAGGATGCGCCCAAGGAGGCTGACGGGCACGACCATATCGGCGTGATCCGCATGATCACACGGTTGATTTTCTGCTGGTTCGTGAAGGAAAAAGGCCTGATTCCCGAGGTGCTGTTCGATCAGCGCCGCCTGGATGCACTACTCGACGGGTTTGCCCCGGACAAAGACGCCAGGAAGGATTCCGTTTTCTACAAGGCGATCCTGCAGAATTTGTTCTTCGCCACGTTGAACACGGAAATGAACAAGCGCGGATGGGCGCGGGACGAACAGAACTTCATGGCGCACAGTCTTTACCGCCATCGCGATTTGTTTAAGAAGCCCGGCGAGGCGCTGGCGTTGTTCAAGAACATCCCATTCCTCAACGGCGGCTTGTTCGAGTGCCTGGACAAGGATCTGGGCGAAAACGCCAGGCCGCGTTATGTGCGGATTGACGGATTCTCCCGACGGCCGGACAGCCAGCCGGTTGTTCCGGATTTCCTGTTCTTTGGACCTGAGCGCGAAGAAGACCTCAGCGCGGACTATGGCGACAGGAAGTTCAGGAAGGTCCGGGTGCGCGGGCTGATTCACACACTTCATCGGTACCATTTCACGATTGAAGAAAACACGCCCATCGAACAGGAAGTGGCCCTCGATCCGGAGCTGTCCGGTAAGGTGTTCGAGAACCTGCTTGCCGCCTATAATCCCGAAACCGGCGCCAGCGCCCGTAAACAGACCGGCTCGTTCTACACTCCACGCGAGATCGTTGATTACATGGTGGACGAGGCGGTGATCGCGTCCTTGAAGGGAACTTTAACCACAGAGAACACAGAGGGCACTGAGAAGAAACTCCGGCGGCTGGTGTCGTGGGAGGAGAGCGGCCACGATTTGGACTCCAAGGAAACCGAGGCGCTGATTGTCGCGATTGACGGGCTAAGAGCGCTGGACCCGGCGGTGGGGTCTGGCGCGTTCCCGATGGGCATTCTGCACAAGCTGGTGTTCATCCTGGGAAAACTTGATCCGCGCAACGAGCAGTGGGAGCAACGGCAGATTCGGCGCGTCCGCGACGCCGTCGCCACGGCGGAGAAGATCGAGGACGGCGCATTCCGCGAGCGGACGGTCAAGGAACTGGAACAGCAGATTGTCGGCATCGAAGAGGCGTTCGAGCGCAACGAGCTGGATTATGGGCGCAAACTCTACCTGATCGAAAACTGCCTCTACGGCGTGGACATTCAGTCCATCGCCGTCCAGATAGCCAAGATGCGGTTCTTCATTTCACTGATCGTGGATCAGCGGGTGGACCCGGATGCGCCAAACCTCGGCGTGCGGCCCTTGCCCAATCTGGAGACCAAATTCGTCGCCGCCAACACGCTGATCGGGATCGAGAAGCCGAAGCAAATGCTCCTGCGCAATCCGCAGATTGACGCCAAGGAGGCAGAGCTCCACCGTGTGCGTGAACGGCATTTCACGGCGCGGACGCTATCGGCCAAAGCCAGGTGCCGGGAGCAGGACAAGAAACTGCGCGGCGAAATCGCCGAACTGCTCAGGAGCGACGGCTGGGGCGACACCACAGCGAAACGACTTGCCGCATGGGACCCCTACGACCAAAACGCCTCCGCGCCTTTCTTCGATCCGGAATGGATGTTCGGCGTGCGGGAGGGATTTGATGTGGTGATCGGGAACCCGCCGTACGGATCTCTGATCACTGAAGAGCAGAAGAAAAGCTTCAATGCCATATACAGGTATCAGAGCTACCAGCTCGACAGCTATCTCTTATTTCTCGAAAGATGCCACGAGCTCTCAGTGCCGGCGGGCTGTATCGCTTTAATCATCCCAAACACATGGCTACTTAACCTATTTTCCAAGGAACTGCGGAGGTGGATTTTCACCGACAAGACGATCATCGCCATTGTGCATTTCACTACCGCAGTCTTTACAGCGGTCGTCGACAACGAGGTCGTGATTCTCAACAATGCCCCTCCGGCTCACAATCACAGTGTCAGAGTGATTGTCTATGGCGATGAAGGGGCCGCGATGCCGTTTGGGATGCCTCAAGAGCGATGGAAGCGCCGCGAGGGTCAAGCGATTAATGTCCTAGAGCGGCCAGAATTTGCTCAGTTGGCAGATAGACTTCGCGCCTTTCCCGTACTTGATGGCCTTTGCGTAATTACCCAAGGTGCAAAGCCGTTTCAGGTTGGCAAAGGGAAGCCGCCACAAACGCGCGCGATCGTGGACAGGAAATCCTTCGTCTCAACTCACAAGGAGAATAAATCTTTTCGTCCTTTGCTTCGCGGAAGTCTGATCCAACGATATGCAATCCTCTGGGACAACGACTACTGGATCAGTTTCGGCGATTAGCTCGCCGAACCAAGGTATTCGGCTAGTTTCGATGCGCCAGAGAAGGTCGTTGTTCGGCAGACAGGCGATTCGTTGGTCGCAACACTCGATAGTAAGCAGTTCATAGCCCGAGATAATCTTTACACAATTGTGCCACGCGACAGAGGAACCGACTTGCGATTCGTTCTGGGGCTCCTCAACTCAACGCTCATGAATTGGTTCTATCAGAAGGCTCTCAACCCGGAAGAAAGGGAAGCGCTTGCACAAGTGAAACGAGGCCATCTGGCACGACTTCCAGTAGCTTCGGCAGACGGAACTACCGCCACAGAATTAGTGAAGCTGGTCTCCCGTATCCTCGCCGCCAAGGCGGCTGACCCGGCAGCGGATACCTCGGCGCTGGAGCGGAAGATTGACCGGATGGTGTACGAGCTTTACGGGCTGACGGAGGAAGAGATTTCGATTGTGGAGGGGGGCGGGAAATGAGCGGGGGTGAGTCTGTTGGATGTAGCCGTAGAGGCGTTTCTCGCCCAGGTGACACAAGGTCACCCGGAGCAAATGGGGCCGGCGTCCCTGATGCGAGGTCAACGGGAATGAATGAGACCCGCGTCCCGGCGACCTTGTGTCGCCGGACGCAAAAAGTCGGCCTCGGCCCTGGCGGCACAAGGTCACCGGAAACTCTATACACTGCCCACAATCTCAACCTGGCTTTCAAGCTCCACTACGACTGGACCGGCTGGCCGACCGCCGGCACGACATTGCCTCCGCAGTGCGCCGCCGTTGCGCGCGAAACTGCGTCTTTGTGGGAAAAAGACGGCCTGCACCTGCTTGAACCCCACGCCACGGCTGAAAAGGTGCAGATTCTTTTCAGCGTCACCCCGCAGGTGAGCCCCACGTTCTTCTGCATGCGCGTCAAAGGGCGGCTGCAGCACGCGCTACGCAAGTGCGACACGCCGGTGGATTTCAGCCGCAAAGTATCGTTCCGCAGCCTCGGCGAGAACACCTCCGGCGTGGTCGAAAACTATATCCGCGGGCAGGTCGGGAAAGGGGACTTCGCCGACCCGCGTTTTCGAGAGACCATGCGCAGCTTCACGGTTGTCGCCGACGATGTGCGGCTGGCCGAGCCGTCGGAGTCCAACAGCGGGCGGTACTGGTACGACCTCCATCTCGTGCTGGTGGCGGCGGATCGGTTCAGGATCACCGCCCCCGAGCAGCTCGGACGGATGCGCGACGCGGCTTTGGCCGTGGCGGCGGAGGGCGGCCACCGGATCGCGGCTTTGTCGGTGATGCCGGACCATGTCCATATGGCGTTGCGCGGAAATATCGAGCGGTCGCCGGAAGAGATTGCGTTGGCGTTTCAGAATGGGCTGGCGGGGGCCGCCGGGTGCCGGGTGTGGCAGGATGGGTTCTACGTGGGAACGTTCAGTGAGTATGATTTGGACGTCATTCGTCGCATTGCCAGGCAGTCGTGATCTCCTGCCGGACAAGCCGACAGGGGGATGTCCCTGGTGGGGAAGCCGGCAGAGGGATGTCCCGCCGGAAATGAACAATGAACGTTACATTTCCAGACCGTATTGTCCGAGAACAGCAGGCTGCATACGCGGCGGCGGGCGCGAAGCAGGATCATGCCCTGGTGCGGGAACTATGGGCTATCGAGGGGCGGTCGGATCGGTTCCAAGTTCAGCGAATCGCCGAGAGGTCAGGTCTGCCGGTTAAATGGCTTTCCGCACCGCCGAGGATCAATGGAGAGCGGGGCATGGATAAGCTCATGGAGGAACGGAATGTCCTGTTGCTTCGCGACCGCAAGATCCCATTCATAGAACAGTTTCAGCATCCGCTTGGGCGGTGCGCGAAGTTCTATAAGCTGACGGCCTACAACAACTGTAATTTCTGGTGCGAATACTGTTACCTGTACCTGACGTTTCGTACCTGCCCGGTGTCAACGCACTTTGTGAACTACGACAGGATGTTTAAGGACATAGAGAAGTTTGACAGGCAGAGCATTCCCAATGCCCTTCGAGTTCTGAATCTTGGTGAGCTTGGCGATCCGTTGGCTGTGGATGATATCGCCGGGCTATCGGAGCAACTTGTTCCGTTCATGCCGGCACATGCACCCCGCACGAAGCTGCTCTTCTTGACCAAGAGCGACTGCGTCCGGAATCTGTTGGAGATGCAACATGGCGGGCAGACGATCGTCTCGTTCAGCGTCAACACGGACAAGGTATGGCAGTATCTGGAGCACCGGACGCCGTCACCGACGGACCGACTGAAAGCGGCGCGAAAGGTTCAGGATGCCGGGTATGAGGTGCGTTTGCGAATAGATCCGGTGGTCCGATATTCAACGTGGGAAAAAGATTATCGCAGGCTTACGGGGATGATTTTCGAACACGTCGAACCTTCGAGGATTACGATTGGCGAGTACCGCCCCGCAGAAGGGCTTTCAAGTCACATCAAGACACGTTTCCCGGAATCGTCCCTTCTGAAGGTAAATGGTTCGCTGATTACCGAGGCAGGAAAGTTGCGATATCCGAGGGAATACAGGATCGAGATGTTCCGCGCAATTGCGGATGGAATTCGCCGTTGCGGCAAGAAGGTTCAAATTGCGCTTTGCAAGGAGACTCCACAGATTTGGAAAGCGGCAGGGTTGGATGGGAGAGGATTGTGTTGCAACTGCACGGGCTGACGGAGGAGGAGATAGCGATTGTGGAGGGGGGCGGGAAATGAGCGGGGGTGAGTCTGTTGGAGGTAGTCGTAGAGGCGTTTCTCTCCCCGGTGACGCGGGGTCACCGGGAGCTGTAGGCCACAGGCAAGAGCGTCTTTAGGACTGGCTCAGACCAGTGCTCCGGCTTTGAGTGGCTTGACGCGATGGACTGATGGGTATGTTTGGATTGCAAGCGGCCGAGTATTATTGCAGAGGAGTTCGCGACAGGCGCGTCAGCTGGCAGCGGCAGGGGTGTCGTTCCCTCGCGTACGATTCGTGCTTGCATAGAGCGTGTGGGAATGGAGATTTGACCAGAGCGCGGCTGAGAAGCCATCGAAAGAGAGGACAGTGACATGATTACCCGCGTGACGATTCGCAACTTCAAGCGAATCAAAAAAGCCGCCATTGATTTGCGAGATCACATCGTGTTTGTGGGACCTAATAACTCGGGCAAGACGACCGCCATTCAGGCCTTGGCCGTCTGGCGCCTGGCGCTGACTCGCTGGCTTGAAAAACGCGAAAAGTCAAAGAGCAAGGCCACGCTGAGGACCGGTGTGCCGATAACACGTTCGGATTTGATCGTGCTGCCCCTTCGTGACATGCGGAGTCTATGGCATAATTGCGACGTTCTGGACTCCGAGAGCCGCAAAGTCCGTGCGGAAATTTTTGTTGAGGGATCCACGGGCGCTAAGGACTGGGCATTCGGCATGGAATTGGAGTTCCAGGGATCGGAACAGATCTACTGCCGTCCGATGCGAGTTTCTCCTGACAGCGAGGAGCGAATGCCGGTCCCTGAGGAAGCCAGAGCGGTGACTGTCGGCCACTTACCACCGTTGGCGGGTCTGCAGCGTATCGAGGAGAAGGCAAACGAACGCAGCCTGAAGACACGGATTGCCGAAGGACGAGCAGGGGACATCCTCCGCAATCTATTATACAACGTCTCCGAGAAGAGTGAAACTGACTGGGAGGCGCTGAAGAAGCATGTGGCCGACCTATTCCAGGTTGAGCTTCTGAAACCTGGATTTCTCGGCTCCGGTGAGATCCTTGTTGAATACCACAACGGTTTGCGTCCAGAAGGAAAGAAGAGCAACCCGCATCCCAAGCTGGATGTTGGCATGGGAGGGAGTGGATTCCATCAGGTCCTGCTCTTACTGGCTTTTTTGTACGATCAGGGGGGGGTCGTTTTGCTCTACGACGAGCCCGATGCGCATCTGGAAGTTATCCGCCAGAGGGATGTGTACAGCCTGCTGCGCCGCCTTGCACAAGATCGGAACGCCCAGCTCATTGTGGCCACCCATTCCGAGGAGATCATGGCCAACACGGATTTCACTAATATGTATGCCTTTCTTGGTGAAACGCCGAAACAGTTGATGTCTCGCCAGGAAGCCTCGCAGCTTCGCAAGTCGCTGTCCCAGATCTCCAGCAGTGATTATCTGAAGGCGAAGGAGCGAGGAGCCGTTTTGTATGTGGAGGATTACACGGATATCGAGATCTTGAAGGAGTGGGCTCGAAGACTGCGTCATGATGCCTTGAAGTTTCTGGAGTCCCCATTCACGATCTATGTCGGCAATGTGCCTTCTCAGGCACGCGGTCATTTTGAGGGCCTCAAGGCAGCCTATCCTAAACTGCGTGGCGTACTGATAATTGACAAGACGGACGCGGTTCTCCAAGAAGGCCCCTTGGATGAAATGATGTGGAGAAGACGAGAGATCGAAAACTATCTGCTTGTCCCGGCGGCAATCCTTCGTTTCTGTGCACAGGCAACAAAGGACATTTTTGGTAGCAGTACCGAGAATGGAGACACACCACTTCTCATTGGAGGAACTCCGGCGGTCCAGAAGCTTTTCAAGAAGGTTAGCCGTATTTCTGACGAGGAGTTTGATGCTCCGCTCAAGGACTCACCATTTCTCCTGGACACTAAGGCAAGCGAGGTGATCCTTGAACCCTTCTTCAAGGAGTTCTACAGGATGATAGGCCAATACAACGTAATGCCTAAGAATGCCTTCTATCGCATTGCCGCCGTAATGGAAGAGGAAGAGATACATCCTGAAGTCATTGAGAAGCTCGATGCCATTGCACAACTGTCCTGAGTCGTTAGAAAGGCTAAAGTCATGCCGACACATGACATCATAGACAACCGAACAGAAAAGCTGGTTGACCATCTCAGTCAGATGCTCGGCACGAGCGAACGGGCGCGGTTTGCCGTCGGCTATCTTTTCCTTTCCGGGTTGACGAGTGTCGCCAAGCCTCTTTTGAGCCTGAAGGAACTACGGCCTTGATTGGCAACACGACTAACCGCGAGAAGGTCATCGGGCTCGTCGAATCCCCAATGAAGAAGGCAGAAAGCCTGAAGTCAACCGGGAACCGTCAGCGAAGGAGATGATAAGGGAACGAAGTGGCGGAGATTGATGCCTGGATGCCTACTCTTTAGAAATATCTTGAAGTTATTAGCAAAACATTCCATAATTCGGCTCAAGGTCAAAAATTATGGTTGATATCGATAAGCAGATTTCCTATTGGAAGGAAAACGCCGAAGAAGATTGGGCGGTCGCTCAGCAGCTCCTTGAAAACGGTCGAACCCGCCACGGTTTGTTTTTCGCTCATCTGGCCCTGGAAAAGACGCTGAAGGGGCTTGTCTGCAAACACACCGGTGATCTGGCGCCTCGAATCCATAACCTGAATCGCCTGATCGATTTGGCGGGTGTTGGTTCAAGTCCGGTTCAGACGGACATACTGGCTGAAATGAATGCATTCCATATTGAAGGACGCTACCCGGAAACGTTGACGAAGCCGCCAACGAGAGAGGAAGCAGCCCGGTATATGAAACGGGCAGAGGAGGTGTTCCGGTGGTTGACCAATCTGTTGTGAAAGGCGTCAGAAACTACCTTCGGGCCTTGCAGGATCAAGGACTGATCATCAACTTCGGGGTGGTTTTCGGATCACAGGTCAGAGAAATACCGGGTTCATGGAGCGATATCGATTTGCTGGTTGTTTCTCCCCGGTTCGATGAACTGCGGGATCGCGCAGATATTGACCTTCTTTGGCGTGTTGCGGCGAGGACAGATAATCGCATCGAACCGATCCCCTGTGGAGAGCGGCAATGGCGCGAGGATGAATCCAGTGCCATCATTGAAATCGCCCGGCGCGAGGGACAGCCGATCACGATTACGGAAGACGCATAACCGTCGGCTTTAATTTAAAATTATCATGGAAAAGGGGGATGCCCTTAAATAATTCAATTGACATAGAGTCTGGGCCGAGGGGATGTAGTTTAAGATTAGCACTTTACGGAAGGACGAGGTTTCGAGGGCAGAGATCGCGCGGCATTTGGGGGTATGTACATCAGCGATGGATAAGGCCATTCAAATGAAAGCTGCGGTCAATCAGCACATCAATCAGATATGGACCGCCCCGGGCCAGTGCACCAGAGAGGACTTGCTTTACCTCATGAGTCTTTTCTACGCGTTCTCCCGGAACACCTAGGGACCGCGCGAGGCCCACGAAATCCACTGCTGGCTCTTCAAGGTCCATGCCGATGTAGCGGTCATCCCTGGCGGAGAAGCTCTGCAAGGCGTGCGTTCTCTGTTTCAGGATGCGGTACCCGCCATTGTTGCAAATCACAAATACCACCGCCAAGCCATAATGGGCCGCCGTCCATAACCCCTGTATGGCGTACAGTGTACTTCCGTCACCGACGAGAGCTACAACCGGGCGATCGCCCAGCGCCAGCCTGACGCCCAAGGCCGCGGGGAGACCCCACCCAATCCCGCCGCCGCGCATACCAAAGTAACTCTTGGGGTCTTCGCTCCGAAGGAGCGTCCTCAGCCCCCCGCCCGAAGAGATTGTTTCATCTACCAAAACGGCATTGGCCGGCAGGGTATCGCATATAGCTTCCATAAGGGCGAGAGAAGTAACCGGAACACGCTCCTTCTCGGATGCGGCTTTATCTCTTAGATGGGAAAGGGCCTTTTCCCTGGCCTCGCGGACGCGCGCTTGGCGCAGACGGGCTTGTTCCCGCTGCGGTGGACTCAACCTTTTGTCCAGCGCTTTTTCCACCTCAGGCAATGTTTCTTTGGGATCGCAGAGGATCGCTATCTTGGCTGGATAATTCTTGCCGATCTCCCATGGGTCCAGATGCAGGTGGATGATCTCCACCCCGGGCGGCATAGGGTCTACATCCGAAGGGAGGGACATGGTCAGCAAGTCTGCGCCCACCGCGAGGATAACGTCCGCATCCTGCAAAGTCGCGCGGGTCGTTTTCTGGTTGCGAAGCAGCGGCCCCATCGAGAGGGGATGGGATGAAGGGAAATCGCAGCTTCCCGACACGGTCTCCTGAAAAACGGGGGCCCCGACGAGCTCAGCCACCCCCGCCAGTTCTGCATGGGCGTCCGAAGAGGCAACTGCGCTGCCAGCGATGATCACTGGATGCTTTGCCCGGCTCAGCATTTCTGCCGCCGCTTCCACAGCTTCGCGCGGAGGGCGGATGCGGGGATCGATGCGAGTCGGGGCTCCGAGATCAATCTCCGCCTCGGCGTTGAGCACATCCACAGGGAGAGATAGAAAAACCGGCCCTGTAGGGGGTGCCATGGCGACCTTCGCCGCTCGGTGAACGGCCCGCGGCAGGTCCTCAAGACGGCGAATTTCGTACGCCCACTTGACATAAGGTCTGGCTACAACAGGGAGGTCGGACCAGAGGATGGGCTCAGTGATGGCAAAGCGCTGGTCATGCTGCCCGGCAGTCACCAGAAGCGGCGAACCCGCTTTGTAAGCATTGTACAGCATCCCCATGGAATTTCCGATACCCGGGCTGATATGGACATTTACGGCTCCCAGCTTGCCCGAGGCCCGGGCATATCCCTCGGCCATCGAGATCGCCACTCCTTCATGCAGAGCAAGAAAATAATGAATATCCTTCCGCTCAACCAGAGCATCCATCAGGGGGAGTTCGGTGGTCCCGGGATTCCCGAAAATATGGTTGACTCCTTCCTGTTTTAAGATCTCCAGGAAAGCCTGGCGGCCAGATAAGATTGCCATTGGCCCTCTCCTTTCAAATCTCTAAATTTAGAAATAGCTTAAACCCCTTTCTTCTAAGCCGTCAAGGTTGATTTCCTCCTTGCTTTTCCCAAGGCCAGTCTGTAAATTAGGCAAAGGAGATCAAGTTAAGGCCCCTCACCCTTCTCCTCTCCCCCGCAAACGGGGGAGAGGGCGGGGGTGAGGGGGAAGAATAAAAAAGAAATTTCTATACAAGCAAGGTATGTCCAGCCGTAAGGGAATGATTGCCATCATGGGCTCCGGGGAAACGACCGATTCCATGGTTCGGGTTCATCGGTATCTCCTCGAAAAGTTCCCCCCTCCGGTCAAGGCCGTCTTCATCGATACCCCCGCAGGTTTCCAGATGAATGCCGACGACCTTTACGATAAGGCTAGAGAATATTTTGAAAAACGCCTGAACCAACCCATCGACCAGGTTTCCTTCAAAACTTCCAGGAATATTTCGGCCTACGAGGCCGAGAAAGCGTATCAAACTCTGCGGCAGGCGAACTATATCTTCGTCGGCCCCGGCAGTCCGACCTACGCCTTGAAAAACTGGGCCGGGACACCCATCCCACAGATCATCTTGGAAAGAGTCCAGGGCGGAGGCTGCTTCGTCGCGGCCAGCGCGGCCGCCCTGACCCTCGGCCGGTTTACGCTGCCGGTTTATGAGATATACAAAGTAGGAGAGGATTTGCACTGGGTAGAGGGACTGGACCTGCTGGAAAAGTTCGGCCTGAACCTCGCCGTAATCCCCCACTGGAATAACGCTGAGGGGGGAACGCACGACACACGTTTCTGCTATATGGGAGAGCCCCGCCTGAAGCACCTCGAATCCCTGCTCCCCCCTGAGGTCCCCATTCTCGGCATCGACGAGCATACGGCGTGCATCCTGGACTTCGGTGCAGGACAATTATCGATCAGGGGCATCGGGGGCGTCACTTTCCGTCACCGGGAAATAGAAAAGACTTTCAAGGATGGACAGACTCTCTCTTTGGAAGATTTTAAGAGCCTGGGGATTCCTCACCCCGCAGAAAAGATACTGGCCCCTGCACCTCCTGTGATGGCTCATCCGGGCCTGGATGTTTTCATGGACCGTGTTAAATCCTACCAGGAATCCTTTGCTGATCACCTGCAGAAATATCACGGGGCTGGCGTAGTGGACGTGCTCGTCGGGCTGGACAAATGGATCTGGAAATCCTGCAAGGAATTTGAAGACGACGAGACGATATCCCAGGCCCGCGAAGTTCTCCGGGGCATGATGGTTCAGATTGGCCTCCGTTTCGACGAGTCCCCGAAGGACGTTCTTTCCATCCTCTCCCCGCTGATGGACATTCTTATGGATATTCGGGGAAAGCTCCGGTCGGCGAAGCAGTGGGAGATGGCCGATCAGATTCGGGACAAATTGTTGCGGGCGGGGATCGTCGTCGAAGACACTCCGCAGGGGGCCCGGTGGCGCCCTAAAGCATAGCGCAGAGGGCATAGCGCAGAGCGCCAAGAACAAAGAAAAGCATTTTGGGCATAGACTCTCTGATCTTAGCAAAGAATTGTTGGAGGATGTATGGAAGATGACCGGGTACTGATCGAACCCCGGAAGATTCCCGGGGACCCTGAAATTGATCACCCCATCATTCTGGTCCTCTTCGAACCATACCTGGAGATCCTCCGAAAGGAACTTAAGCTCAAGAAAGCAGCACTGAAGCGTCTGCGCTTTCCCTCCATGGCCTATTGTTCAACAGCGATAGAGGGGAAGCAAATTGCGGTATTCGGGACTCCCTTCGGAGCCCCCCAGGCGGCAGTGATCCTGGAGAGACTGATCGCCATGGGGGCCCGGAAGATCTTAACTTTTGGCTGTTGCGGTTCCCTGCAACCGGACCTGCAGATCGGCCACCTGGTCATTCCGACCGACGCTTTGAGCGAAGAAGGAACTTCTGCGCATTATGTCCTTCCAAAAGGAGTGACGAGAAAAGCCAGCGAGAAAATTGTCCAGCTCTGCCAAGTGCAATGCCGGGAGAAAAATTTCAGGTTTGCCGCAGGGAAAGTTTGGACCACGGACGCGCTGTTCCGCGAGACGAGGAAAAAAGTTGGACGTTATTCCGCGAAGGGTCTCCTGGCCGTTGATATGGAAATGTCTGCCCTCTTTACCGTTGCCGCTTACCGGAAGGTGGCATTGGGGGGGCTGATGGTCGTCTCCGACGAACTGGGCACGCTCAAATGGAAGACAGGTTTCTTAAACCCCCTTTTCTGGTCGGCTTCCAGGGAGGCGGCGCGAATGGTTATCGAAGTGAGTCAACGTCTTTGAACCAGAGAGATCACGGAGAAATATTCTGCATTCCTAATATTCAATTTCTCGATACATCGTTAGGCAACCTGTTCGTCCCCCCTCACCCTACCCTCTCCCGCCAGGGGAGAGGGGAAGGGCGAGGGAGCGATCAATGTGCTTTTTGGTTGCGGCCTCCGCCGCGCTGTACTACTTAGGTTTAATTTCTTTAAATTCTGTAAAGATTTTTTATAAATTTAATAGGACGCAGATTTTCGCAGATAATCACAGATGACGAAATCGTAAAAAATCAGAAATACCCCCTCTCCCTTGAGGGGAGAGGGTCAGGGTGAGGGTGAAGAATCAAGAAATTTCACCAAATTATTTATCCCCCTCCCCCATCTATGGGGAGGGAATTTTGGAGCCCTTCAGTATCCCCCCTCCCCTCGCGGGAGGAGGTTGGGGGGGAGGGGGATAAAAAAAGGAAATTCCTATACAATAAATTTAAGGCCTTTAAGGCATTTAAGCGCATTTAAGGCATTTTCTTCGGCCCTCTGTGGTTAAATTTCGCTTTTCCCAGGAGGTAAAATGACTTCGAGAGAGCGGGTCCTCACAGCCCTCCAACGTAAGCAGCCCGACCGCGTCCCCTGGGTCGAAAGCAGCGTGCACAATCTCCTCGCTGAAAAGCTCCTGCAACGGACAGATTTCGAGAAAGCCACCGTGACCCAGCTTTTCGCCGTCCCCGGCTCGCGAATTCCGCCTGAAGTCCTGGAGGTCATTGCCCTCGACAATCTGACCTTCAGCATCGCCCCGCCCCGTTTCGTCAAGAGCCAGTCTTTCGAAGGAATGGACATGATCGCCGATGGCTTGATCAAGAGTGAAACAGACCTGGGAAAAGTTATTCTACCCGACCCCGAATCAGATGCTTTTTACCGGCCGGCCAAAGAGTTTATCGCCCGGCACCGCGGAAGCAATCGGGCCCTGGCGGTAGGCACCCGCATGGGCATCAGTAACACATACCTGAGTATGGGCATGGAACATTTCAGCCTGATGCTGTTCGATAATCCAAGATTCGTTTTGCAGTTCATGGACATCTTTGTGGATTGGGCCTGCAAGGCCGTCCCCAGGATTTGCGAACTGGGGTTCGACTTCATGATCGTCGCCGAGGACCTCGCCTGGAAGCAGGGCCCGTTATTCTCGCCCAAAACCGTCCGTGAACTCTTCATTCCCCGGATGAAAAAAGTGGCCGAGAAAATAAAACTCCCCTGGATCTACCACAGCGATGGGAACCTTCTTCCCATCCTCGACGACCTGCTAACCCTGGGCATGAATGGCCTGGCTAATGTAGAGCCCAACGCCATGGACATCGCCGACCTGAAAAAGAGATATGGCCACCGGATTTGCCTGATGGGTAATATCGATTTGCATTACACCCTCACCCAGGGCACTCCTGAAGAGACCGAGGCCGAAGTCAAGAAGCGCATCCAGGAGCTTGGGCCTGGAGGCGGCTACATTCTGGCGAGCTCCAACGGCCTCACGGCGTACTGCAAACCCGAGAACGTCCTGGCCATGAACCGGGCATTGCTGAAATACGGCTATTATTGAGATTCTTCCCGAATTTAAGCGGCCTTTTCCCGCTCATAGACGCGTTTCCCCCCGATGATGACTTCTTCCACCCCGATATCTTTAATCCTTTCGGGCGGCACGGTAAGGGGATTCTCCGCGAGGATCGTGAAGTCGGCCAGTTTTCCGACCTCGATAGATCCCTTCACCTTCTCATCAAAGGTCTGCCACGCCGCATCGATCGTGACAGCCCGAAGCGCCTCATACGGAGTCAAACGATATTCAGGCCCTAAAATTTCACCGTTGCGGGTTATGCGGTTGACGGCGGAAAAAACACAAAAGAGCGGGGAAACAGGAGTTACCGGGCAATCGGAATGAAGGCTGAACTTGATTCCCCGTCTAAGGGCTGATTTCAACGGGCTGATTCGTCCGGCTCGCTCTGGCCCCATAAATATGGCTTTGTGGCGATCTCCCCAATAATAGGTGTGAGAAGCAAAAAAGGAGGGACTGACTCCTAATTCGGCCATTCGGTCTAACTGATCTTCGCGCGCCATCTGGCAGTGTTCAATCCGGTGGCGGGCATCGGGCCGCGGGAATTCTTTTTGGGCCAGCTGATAGGCATCCAGGATGGCGTCGATGGCCGCATCGCCATTTCCATGAGCGGCGATCTGGCAGCCGGCTCTGTGCGCCTCCAGGACCAGGCGGGTCAGCTTTTCCGGAGCGGTGACCGGATAGCCCCGGTAAGAAGCATCTCCTTTGAAAGGAACATGGTAGGGTTTGGCCAGCCAGCCGGTGTAGCCCTGGATGGACCCATCCACGATGATCTTTGCCGGGCCGACCTTGAGATGGTCGTCTCCAAAGCCGGTAAGAAAAGCAGGGCTTTTCCCATCGGGCCCCAGCAGGAATTCAACCCCGATCATCATGGTTAGGCGAATGGGGAGCAGGCCCTGCTTCGTAGCCCTCTGATAGGCCACAATCTCCGCCGGGCTCCCGACCCCGGGGAAGGCCACCCCGGCATCGCTGCATGAGGCCACCCCGGTTCGGAGGTAATCTTGGGCGGCCCGGGCCATGGCCTCCAGCCTAAGCTCCATCGGTAGAGGGGGAACATGTCGAATAATCAGAGTCTGAGCGGGCATCTCTTCCAAAACCCCATCCGGCTCGGAAGTCTTTGGGTCCTTCCGAATGACCCCGCCCGGAGGGTCGGCTGTATCTTTAGTAACTCCTCCAAGGGCCAGGGCCTTTGAGTTGGCCACACTCAAATGCCCGGAGACGTGGACGATATAAACCGGATGGTCGCTCGAAACCCCGTCCAGGTCCTCCCGGGTCGGATGCCTCTTTTCGGAAAGGAGGGTATCATCGTAACCGCGGCCCAACACCCATTCCCCTTTGGGTGTTCGGCTGGCCCTTTCCCGGAGTACCTCCAGAAGGTCATCCATTTTGGCAATAGCCCCGACGGGAGGGCTTTGCAGGTTCGCCAATCGCAGGGTTGAAATGCCGTAGGAGGCGAAATGATTGTGGGGCTCGTTGAACCCGGGCACCAGGGTTTTGCCCTTCAGGTCTACGATCCGGGTAGTAGGACCTGCCCATTCTCCGATGGAAACGTCAGAGCCTACGGCCACGATTTTATCCCCCAGGGTAGCTACGGCTTCAGGCTTCGAGCCCTTATCATCCAAAGTGACAATGGTTCCATTGATATAAACTACATCCGGGTAAAAAGTGTGACGGTCAGGCATTTTTTTATTCTCTCCTCGCTTATTCTTCCTATAGAAGGAATGGGATGGAGGAAGATAACACATTCCCCCAGGTATTTTTCCCCCTTTGACAGATAAATGAATAAGCCTTTGAGCATATTATCAAGCCGGATGAAGTATGCAACCAGAAAATAGTCTGCTCTCCCCTATATCCCATCCGTTCAAATCTAACCAAAAATTTTTGGAATTTGCCTCACCATACCCGCCCCCTTCGATGGGGGAGGGTGCGGGTGGGGGTGGACAAAACGAGATTTGGCCCCCCCTCACCTTCATCCTCTCCCGCCAGGGGAGAGGAGATATTTCGGGATTTGTAAATGTTGGAAGAAAATTCCCAGAGTTACTAATGAGGCCAAAATTGTCTAGACATGGATTTCATCTTTTTTAAATCATCCTGGATTCCGGCTTCCGCCGGAATGACGACAAAGAACCATGCCGTTCTAATGTTCGTCTCTCCGGC
>Ga0315294_10001602_pt1 | contig 24714 bp, 41 predicted proteins | sample YL17G13_40_MG_FD_203626 | JGI IMG/M metagenome (GOLD analysis project Ga0315294, IMG submission 203626) | Sediment microbial communities from Yellowstone Lake, YNP, Wyoming, USA - YL17G13_40 | ecosystem: Environmental > Aquatic > Freshwater > Lake > Sediment | place: USA: Wyoming | collected...
GTGATATGGGGGCGGCGTTGAGCCGCGCTACCAAGGTCGGTCTAATCGTGTTCGCCCTCGTGCTGCTACTCGCAATCGCGGGGCGGCTGGCGTGCGGATGAGCTTGACTTCTAACAGCCAGCGTGTATAATTGTAGCACAATGAGTTTGCCTTATTTCAGCGCGTCAAGGAAAAAGTGGCTCTACCCCAAGGACTTCGAGAATCCGTACCACTTGCGCGGTGCAATCCGCAAGCTGGAGGCCGCAATAGCCGCTCCCAACTCCACCACTCAGCCAGCCGAGATAACGCGACTGCGGTTGATACTCGAAGGCTTGAAGGACGAAGCGCGAAGGCGCGGGATATGAGTTACGTTGCCGCCACTGGCGGCGAAAGGGGAGAGTGATGAACGAAAAGCGCACCGGCCGCGAACGGTTCGACGCCCTCGTGGCACGACTGAGGATGCACAATGTCAAGCATGGATTCGTCGCTCCATCAAACCACAGGGGCCGACGCAACGCCCGCGCTACGTTGTCCTGTTTAATGCTGATTGTTACCGAGTTGGCCGAGGCCGCTCAAGAAGTACGACGAGGAATACCGGCCACCGACACGTTCGCCGTTGAGTTGGCTGATGCGTTCCTACGCTTGCTAGACCTAGCCGACGCGCACGGTATTGACTTGATACGAGCATCGGAAATCAAGATGACGCTGAACGAGAACCGACCGCGCCGACACGGAGGGAAGGTACTATGACCCCGCCTTCCGGCCACCCGCGCGCATCAAACGGGGCGCGAAGCCAAAGGGCATGAAGCAGAGTTCGGTTTAACGAAAGGACGAACGATGGCAAGGACGACGATTGAAAGGCCCGCATGGGCAAGCCTCCGCAAGCTGAATACAGCCTTCCTGAAATGGTGCGCCGCAGCACACGAAGAAGCAACGCCGCAAAACCTCATCCGCTGGCTGTACCTTGAGGACTTCGGGACAGACCGCGACGGATGGGCCTTGACCCGTATCGGATTCCCGCCTGCGGGCGAAGCGGCGGAACCGCCGACAGGGCCGTGAACCCGAACTGCATCCTCGGCATTGACCCCGGTCTGACCATGACCGGGATGAGCCTTGTCCACGACGAACAGGGCATCTTCGCTGACGACTTCGCCAGTTGCACGTCCGACCAGTTGCCCAAGAGAATCCATGACACGACAAGCTGGCTTACAGGGCAGATCGAGAGCGGCATCCAGCGCGGCTTCGTCCCTCGCGTAGCTCGCGTTGAACTGCTGCACGGCGGCTATCGGGCCGGGACTCGCGCCCGCGTACTGAACTTCGTAGACCTTCGCAACCTTGCCCTGCTGACGGGCGGGATTATCGAAAGACTAGAAGCCCTGAGAATCCCCGTTGAGCTTGTCGAACCAAGCATCATGCGAATTGCTGGCCGTCCGGTTCGCCGGGACGCGAAGAAGAAGATTGCTGTGGCAATCATCAAAGCAAGATATGGCGAGAAGGTCAGCAATCACGCCGCAGACGCGATCTTGTTGGCTCGTCCGGCGACCACCGCGGAGATAGCGACGGCGTGGGCGGGCCTATCTCGGACTCCATGACCATTCACACAGGCGCGGGTATCTCTCCCGACGTGCGGGTCGGCCGCGCCAGGGCAAGACAGCCCTTTGTTTCCCGGCCCGCGCCTCGACTATTACACACACAGCCCAACCGTGGGGAGAGAAATCATACCAGCCGGGACGCTTCCATCGGCAGACCCGGCCCAACGCAACAACGGTGCGCGATGGACTCTCAGGGCATATTCCGTCAAGGGCGGGGAGTGCCCACGAAGACCCCGCCCTCGGCTATTCTGCCCGGCTGCACCCTGCATCTGTGGGGACCGCAACTTCACCGGGCGCGCGTGGCGGACTCCATGACTGATTACGCCGCGCAAACCGGGGCCGCAAGACGTTACGCAATGCTACTCGCGGCCCCGGTGAAGATTTGAGAGGAGGTAAAACATGAACATACACAGAGGTGACCACCTGACCGTGCGCGACCTGCGGCTACTATCGGCCTGCCCCGAACAGGTCGAGATGTTTGCCGCTGAGTGGCCGAACGGCGTAGACTTAACTGAGGCCGCACTGCTACGTGCGGCAGTGCTACATTTAGACCTAGACTGGTTCGCGTCCGAAGTATTGACGGCTACCGCGCGGGCGGAGTACGACCGCGTGACGGCTACCGCGCGGGCGGAGTACAACCGCGTGACGGCTCCCGCGCTGGCGGAGTACGACCGCGTGAGGGCTCCCGCGCTGGCGGAGTACGACCGCGTGAGGGCTCCCGCGCGGGCGGAGTACGACCGCGTGAGGGCTCCCGCGTGGGCGGAGTACAACCGCGTGACGGCCACCGCGTGGGCGGAGTACGACCGCGTGAGGGCTACCGCGTGGGCGGAGTACGACCGCGTGACGGCTCCCGCGCGGGCGGAGTACGACCGCGTGACGGCTCCCGCGCGGGCGGAGTACGGCCGCGTGACGGCTCCCGCGCTGGCGGAGTACGACCGCGTGAGGGCTACCGCGTGGGCGGAGTACGACCGCGTGACGGTTACCGCGTGGGCGGAGTACGGCCGCGTGAGGGCTACCGAGCTGTGGGCAGCGTTACTCCAGCCCCGGCAAGATTTGACTGAGGGAAGGCTAAATGACTTATCGCTACACGTTTGATGTTGTGAAGTGGAACGCGAGCAAGACGGTCAAATGTCCGTCCTGCAAGAAGACGCTAAGACGCAGCAAGACCTTTGAGCAGACCATCAACCCGTTCAATAAGAACGCGGCGGGCGTCCCCAAATCGCGCACCGAGATTCTGATGGAACTCAAGGACAGCGCGGCGGTGTGGACGGCAAAGCAGGAATACTGCCAAGCCTGTCTAGCTCCCGTGCCGGAACCGGAGGATGAGTAATGGACAAGACCGCAGTATCGAAGATTGACACCGCCATCGAGCGGTTGCATGAGGCGCGTACCGAACTGACAACGCGGGCCGAGTCGCGCGGTGTCTGCTACAATCACGGCTGCGCCAGTGAGCGCAACGACGAGTGCCACGACGACGCCAGCCACTTCGACCCGGCACGATGCACGAGCAGGGTGGCGGTCAAGCCGGGGCCGTGGCCGGTTGACGCGGCGGGGCGCAAGCTCCACGCCTCCCGCGCCTGCTACCGTAGTAGCTGCCCGCACCAGCGTAGCGACGTATGCTACGCCGAGGGCGGAGTGAGGGACATAGCGGACTGCCACGAGCGGCTACTCCGGGCTATGCCGAACGCCGTGCCCGGCTGCCTTGGCTATGGCCGGTGCGTGTCGCTGGCAAAGAGGGAGCACCAGCCCTGCTGCAACTGCGCCAACTACGAGCCGGACGATGAGCCAGCACAGGCCGCGCCGGTTGCGCTGGAGAAGAGCGCGGAGAGAATTGTCTACCTAGACAATCCGCGCCTCACCGCCGAGGTCGAGCAACTGCGCGCCGAGAACTTCCGCCTCACCGACCCGGAGCGGGAGAAAGAAATCAAGCGGCTGAAGGCAATTATTGTCGAAGCTGCGGTAATCATCGAGGACTTGAACGCCCTGCCGTCCGAGCGTATCGCGGCCGACAACTGGCTGGCTCGCAACGGGGGCGCGTTGTGAGCCGCCTAACGCCCGCCGACATCAACGCCGTGCCCGTGGCGAAGCTGGCCGAGGCGATGCGGGCGAAGTGTGAGCGGGCGCAAAGTCTTGCGACAATCGCGTCCGTTGACCACTCGGGCGCGGCATCTTGGGGCGCACTCGCCGCCGCGCTTCCGGCCGCGCTGGATAGCCTCAAAGACGCGGGTGCAAATTGGGACGATTGCTTTGACTCGGCCGCTACGTTCCGCAGACAAGGGGAAAGCGCGATTGCCGATAATGCTATCCGCGCTATGGCCCGCGCCTACGTCGAGGCGGGTGGCAGACTGGAGGTCGAATGAACATCCCCGCAACGCTGGCGAAGTGCCGGGCGGAATACGAACGGCAGCAGGCGATAGAGCAGGCGGCAACACCCGGGCCGGTGAGGTCACACGACTTTGCGCCTTACGGTTGCACGATTTACGCGCCGGACGCATACCCAATGGCGGGGACGTTCTCGGGGCATGGCGACAAATGGACAGGGGCGAATCCTCTTGGTGACGACAAGGCCGTTGCCAATGCGGCACTGTTCTGCCTATCCCGCAACATCAACCCGGCGCGGCTGCGGGTGGCGGAGGAACTGATGGGAGCTACCGACAAATGGCTGAGCCTGAAGGTGCTACGTCCAGACTGTCTCGGCATGGCCGCCGCCCTGCTTGGCGTGGAGGTCGAGCTATGACCGCGCGCCGGGTTCCCCGCTGGCTCATGGCGGTTCTGTGTGCGGCAATCCTCGGCTACTTCATGCTCCGCGCCGTGGCCGTGCATCGGGACTATGCCAAGCGTGAGGTGGAGCCGGTTGCGGCGGTGGCCTCTGATAGCAACGAGGCAATCTGGCAGACGGGCGACAGCACGGCTATCCGCGTCCGCTACATCCCGCACGGCCGGGGCGTGGTGGTAGAGATTATGCCGGTGAGGAAAGCAAAGCCGGTCAAGTCCGGCAAGGGAGGCAAGAAATGAGCAAGAGCCGAACGTATTACTGTGATGACTGCATGGTCTACTTCGCAATCGAGGTAGAGCCGGGTAAGAGCGAAAGCGAAATGGCCGAGTTCCCCAAGTCTCAGAAGTGGTTGCGGAGTCTGAAGGGTTCCGTCAACTGTCCGAGCTGCGGGGAGAGTTGCGAGGAAGAGACATGAAGACGAAACCACGCGCGGTGAAGCACGATGGGTGCGGGAAGTGCCGCAGTTGGGCCAAGCTATGCCTCGCCGCGCAAGCCGACAACTTCCAGCACCGCTGCCTGCCCGGTGGCCCGCCGATGGTAGACGACCACTGTCCAATGTGTGACATTGAGCACGAAGCGAACCTAACGGCAACCGAAGTCGCGCGCCTTGCGAAGCGGGGGAAGGGAACGAAATGAACGAGGAGCGTTGCCCGGTGTGCGACAAGATGCTCGACCGCGTGGCCGAGAATACCCTAGAATGTCCCGGCTGTAGATGCCAGTTTCATCCTCAGCACGTTGCCCTTGCCCGCGCGACCCGCGCGGCGGAGCTTGCGGCGGCGGTGAAGCCGCTGCTAGCTCTAATCAGCGACCTCTATGACAGGGAGCCGTGCCGTTTTGACCATCATGGCTACTGTCAGACACACGGATGGATGGAGACAGACCCGAAATGCCCGCACTACCGCGCCCTGCTAATCCCGCCCGCGACGGCGGGGAGGAGGGAGTGATGCCGACGTTCAGGGATGCGATTCGCGGGCTGATACCGTTCGGCGAACACTGGACGGTGAGCGAAATCGTGGACGCGATAGGCAGAATCCACGACGCCGACCTTGCCGCCCTGCGGGTGAAGGGGAACGCGCTGGCGGACATGGTTGACAGCGTGGTCGGAGACGCTGACATGGCAAGCAAGTCCAGCTTTCACGCTCGCTATCTGCGGACAATGTTTGGGGAGATGGCAAAGTGCCTTAGACCTAAGCTCGCCGCATGGAACGCGCCCGCGCCGAGCGGTGACACGGCCCACGACGTACTGCTGGCAGCCTACGACGTGCTGACGGTTGCGCCGGAATTGAGCCCGAGCAACTACGACCACGACGAAGTTTGCGAATTGAACTCAAAGGCGCTGGAGGCATGGAGCATCTTGGACGCCTACGTCAACCCGAAGAACGCGCCCGCGTCGCTGCCCTACGACCCGACCGCAGGCACGACGACGATGCCCGCGCCGAGCGACCCGCCCGGCTGCCGTGGTTACGGTCGCTGTGTGTCGCTGTCCAAGGCCGAGAGCCAGTCGTGCTGTGGCTGCGGAGCCTACGAGCCTGACGACGAACCCGCGCAGGGCGACAAGGTGTGCGGGACGTGCGGGGGCACGGGTAGGGTTGCGATTCGTTACCGCGTCAATGAACAGGGCTTTGGGACGGAACCCTGCCCCTCCTGCGGAGGCGCGAATGGCTAACTGCGTGATGTGCGGTATGTCCATTCCCGACGGCCAGCGTACCTGTTCTATGTGCTACGGCGACCCCGACCACGGCAAAGACGGCTACTACCAAGCGGAACTCGACAGACAAGCAAGAGAGGAACAAGATGCGAGAAAAGAGGCGGCGGCAGAAGAGGCCAGCCGTGGCTAGCCCCATGACCGGCCAGCGCGGGCCGGGGAGGGTTAGGTGCAAGTGGAGCAAGCGGCCAATGGCCGAGCGCGAGGTGGCGGCGCAAGCATGGTGTGATGGGGCGAATTACGCCAAGGGACAGGATAACTATTACGTCTACAACACCTACGTCAAGGAACTGTTCGCCCTCGACCAGCCCGCCCGCCCGTCCGCCAAGCGCGAGGGAAAGGAGAGGAAGTAATGGCAAGAGCGATTGACAGTTATCTTGATTGCCGCGCCGAGGTTGACGGGCGATGGGTGATTGCCCGCCCGATACCAAGCAGCTTCATCCAAGACAGAATCCACGACGCATGGCTGGTTCTAACCGGCAAGGCGGACGCGGTGACTTTCTGCGAGTCCAGACCCAAGGGAGAGGAATAATGCGCGAAAGTCAGAATCATCGTTTGTGGCGTCTGTTTTGGAAGCAGCTATGCCCACAACCAGACAAACCCATCTTCGGGAGTTTGCGGCTGACCGAGTACTTGTATAACTTGACCGGGCGGATAGCCCTTCACTTCCACAAACGAGAGTGTGCCCGATGTGCTATGGCCCGCCCCAAGCCGGTGCACCCCATAACTGCCTCCGTGCATCGGGCAAGGCGAGCGGTGAAGTTGGTGGCGGAGCAAACCGAGGCCCGCGTCCGCGCCGAGTGCGCGGCAGAGCTTGCGGCCCTGCGGCTGAAGGGCGACGCGCTGGCGAAGGCGGGAGCTGACATGGACAAGAACATCGCGGATTACACGAGCCGCGAAGCATGGCGCGCCGCTCTCGCCGCATGGAACGCGCCCGCGCCTGAGTGCCCGACGTGCCCAGCCCGCGCAGGCGGGGGAAAGGGGAGGCGATGAGCGAATCGCAGCAGGACATCTGCGCCAAGGCGACGGGGTGCGTTGACGCGCTTGACGGACTTTGCCCGTTTGCCGTTTTCGGCCGCAGGGTGAACGGCGACGACACCTGCCCAGTGACCGGCAAGCCGGTGGAATGGCGGGCGTCATGAGCCGCACCGGGCTGGCCGCAGCCGTGCCGACGCTGGACTTGTGCCGCGACATGGCGGCGGTTCCGGCACTGGCCGAGGCGTTTGTTGGGTCTGCCGTCAAATGGGAGAGGGTAAATCGCGGCCCCGTGCGGTCGCGTGGCTGGCGATTGATTATGGACTCCGACCGTGAACGATACCAGTCAATCCGCAATTACGTTATCCCCGCCCCGCTTGTCGGGGAGATGTTGGCGTGGCTGAGGATTCATCCCGTGGGGGCAGCGTGGTCTATCGGTGGGCGGATTGCGTCGTTCAGCTTGCTGCAATGGTCAGATTTACACGACCCCGACATTCTCGCCCGCTACTGCATCAAAGCAACGAGGCGGCCCTTGTGACGCTCTTCGACGCGCCGGTCCAGCCCTCGCCGGTGGACTGCTACAAGGACGACCCGGCGAGTATAGGCGCGGCGGTCGAGTGGGCGTGCGTCAACGAGGGTATCTTTAGGGGCCGCACACTACAGCGGTCTGCTATCTTGACTTCAGCGCAACTCCATCATCGTGCGGTCAACGATGGCAAAACGTGGCCTGAACAGGAAACCCTCGGCCGTGAGTTGCGACACCGTAAGGAACGAATCGTCAACGGCGAGAACCGCCAGCGGATGCACTTCGCAGACCGCGCGCTGCTGGCCGGCTGGCGGATTCTGTGCGAGGCGGGCCGGGTTTGGGCCGAAACGTCTTGCGAATCATCATCGTCGCAAGGCTAGAAAACTGGGGAATGGCGGCAGTTACACGGCCGAGGAGTGGCTGGCGGCTTGTGCCTCATGGGGCTGCGCGAGAACTAACCGTTGACCACGTTGTTCCGCTAGCGCGCGGCGGTCGCAACGACATCGGCAATCTTCAGCTTCTATGCCAAGCCTGCAACCGGCGCAAAGGAACACAGACCATTGACTACCGCCCCGGCAATACGCAGAGCCGACAGACCGAGCTCTGGGCGGTGAGGGTATGAAGCCGCCCCTCTCCGTGGCCGAAAGCTGCACGGCGGTGCTGGCCCGCCACTACGAGGTCAAGACGTGAGCCTTCCCAAGCGCGTGGACGGCGGCGAGCCGCGCAAGCCGCGCGTCTGGCGCACCGTCTACCGTTTCAAGGGCGACATGGGCCGGTGCGTGGTGTGCGGTCGAATCACGCACCTGCTACGCGGCAAGTGCGGCGCGTGTTCGGAGGTCAAGCGGGAGCCGTCGTTCGGCGCATACGGCCCGGCCAAGATGCCCGCGCAATCACGGCGCAGAGGGTCAAGGCTGTGAGCGAGGCGCGGGTGCTGTGCGGTCTGCTGCTGCTTGCGCTCGTGATGCTGTCCTGCACCGGGCGATTCGGCGGAGAAGTAACCGCGATAGCTCCGGCGGGCTGCACGTTCAGCGAAAGTCGAAGTCGGTGCAACGTGGCTTTCGGCGGGCTGTCGTTCTCCGTGCCCGAATCGGTCAGGTCAGTTCTCTGTGTCGGTGATTCGGTATGGGGCCGGTATGACTTGGAGTGCGTTGTCCTGAGCGTTTCGGAAATCAAGCACACGGGGCTGCGGTGAAGTTCGACGCGGCGCGGCGGTACTACATGGGCAAGAAACTCGCACGGATGATACCGTACTTGAAGCCGGGCGCGGTCGGACTCGACATCGGCTGCGGCGGCGGCGAGTACACGGCCGAATTGAACGCAGCGGGCTGCCGGGTGATCGGCGTGGACGTGGACGCCGGGCCGGTGCTAGTCCGCGCCGACATGAGGCGACTGCCATTCTCTGACGGGTCGTTCGATTTCGCCTATGCCATCAATTCCCTGCACCATCTGGCCTCACGCGCCAGCCAGCGGCAGGCACTCCGAGAAGCCGCACGGGCCTTGAAACCCGGCGGGCTGCTATTCCTGCACGAGATGAACGCATGGGGCAACATCCTCTTGCGCTTCTGGCTCCGGCACATATTCACACGGTACGGGTCTTACGATGACGGCCGTGAGCGTTGGCTGAGGCCGGATTGCGCCGGGCTAATGCCCGCCGGAATGACACAGATTCGCACGGAGACGTTCTCATTCCTGCCTGACTTCCTCGTGGGTAGCAGGCTTCACGGGCCACTAGCCGTGCTGGAATCCCGGCTGGACGTGAGCCGGTGGCGGCGGTACGGCGTACACTGGATGAGCGTATGGGGAAAGGCCGCGCAACGGCAGGGAAGGCTGTTCGCGACCGACCTTGAAAGTTCAGGAGAGTGAGGTATGATTCCCAATGCCCAAGCAACCCGGTAAAAGAGTAACGCTCCGCGCCCGCCCCGCCCTTGACAGCACCATCAAGCGGCTGAAGGCACGCGGAGATGAGGACACCGCGCGGCTACTATGGAGCCTGATATTCAAGCAAACGCCGTGCCGCGTGGTCGCAGAATCCGGCGGCACGGTGACATTGAAAGTGCGCGGGCGACGGCCTACGTTCGCCGTCCCGCGCGAGTCGGTGAGGACCGCAACCCAACGGAGGTCTACATGAAGCAAGTCTGGCCCTGGCTGGTTGTCGCGGCGCTGGCCGTGGCGTGTGCGCTGCTGCTGTGCCGCAAGCCGGTGGTGATTCACGCCGGACCCGTGACGCCGACAACGCACGCGGAGTCCATCATGGTCGAGAAGTGGAAGCATGACAGCACCATTCGCGTCGTTGTCAAGTGGGATAGCGTCAAGAAGCTGAATAACGTCATAGCAAGCCTGACAAGCATCAACGGCGGCTGGGAGTTTGTCGCCACCAATCTCAGCCAGCAGATTGTCGAGATTGACAGCGCATGGGCGGCACGCTTCGACAGCATGGCCGGGATGATTTCGGTGCAGTACCGGCGCGGTCGGCTTGACGTGGTGCAGTATCAGCGGCCAAAGTATGCCCGCGTGAGTGAAACGCGGCGGTCGTGGCGCAACACATGGACGCTCAAAACCAAGACCGATGGCGGGCTGGACCTGAACGACAGGCGGCTGCTCTCCGTTGACCTTGGGCTATTCGCGGCAAGCGGGTTCAGCACAGCGCCGGATACTTGGACGCCGACGCCGTATGCGTTCGCGGGCTTGGCCTTGACGCGGCAGGGATTGACTGCCAGCGTGGGGCCGTATTTCGACGGTAAGCTCAAACTGCGAGCCGACGCGCGGCTCGACTGGAGGTTCTGATGTGTTATGAAAACTGGACACGCAAGACCGGCGGGTTCGTGCTGATTATCTGGGCGCTGGTTGTGCTGGCTGTGACGTGGTTCTCGTGTCGCGGCGAGTCTATGCCGACGCTGGCCGAATGGGGCGGGTTCATCACCGCCGCGATACTGGCCGGGGCCGGGGTGCTGGCCGTCATGGGCGGTAAGTCCATCGGCACGGATGCGGTCAACAAGGTCAAGTCGGTCAACGGCACGGTCACGTCCGAGCCGACCGTGACAAAGAACCCGTGAAGCGGGCGCGGAACAGCAGATGGCGAAGCATCAAGACCGGGCCGCATGGGCGGAGCAGCCATGACCTCCGGCACGCCCCACGAATTGCGCGAACGGGCCGCGTGGGACGCCCGGCGCAACGCCGATGCCGCCGAACGGCAGGCGAACCCGGAGACGGACGACGAGTCGCCGTGGGAACGGAGGCGGCGATACGAGACGCAGTTCGGGACAAGCGCAGGGAACATCCATCACACGGTAGTTCGGCACACATGGCGTCATGTAGATTGATTTGACAAACTACAATCTTTACTGTATAATTACGCCATGAAATATGAATCGCGACTACTATTCCATAAACTCAGGGCCGCGACCGTTGAGAGCGGCCTGTCTTATCGCGGCCTGCTCCCTCGGCTCGCGGAACGTTACCACCGCAAGCTCCGCACAATCTACGCATGGTCTGTCGGCGCGCTGCCCGTCCCTCCCGCCGCGTGGGATGACTTGGTCGAGATAATGGCCGTGTTGGGGGTCGAAGTGCCGTGCCGCGTACCCGACAACAGCCAGCATCCGGTCGAGAGTCCGAAAGCATTTGTGAAACGAATCAGGAAGGAGAACAAGAATGAGCGAAGAGAACGGCAGCTTGACCGACGGGCAGCAGCCCGCGCAGCCAAGCGCACCAGCACCAGCACCGGCTCCTGAGCCGGAGAAGCGGCTACCGGCCCCGCTGACCTCAGCGCAGGCCGTGGCCGAAATGGACTGGCTCCGCGTGATGCGAGTCACCGGCGCGGCCCTGTTCGAGTCCGGTCTGTTCGGGCTACAGAACGTGCCGCAGGGCCTTGTCGTGTGCATCAAGGCGCGCGACCTCGGGGTCACGCCGACCTACATCCTTGACCGCTTCTGGCCGGTCACGGCTGGCGGCAGGACAACGCTGATGCCCAAAGGCGATGCCGTGGTCGCCAAGTTCTACGAGCGCGGTGGCCGCATCGAACTCAAGACCAGCCCCACGGACAGAGAGAAGTGCGACATGACGCTGACCGGGCCAGCGCCGATGGCGTCCAAGGTCGAAGTTCACTACACCATCGAGGACGCGAAGCGGGAGAACGCCAAGGCGTTCGAGAGCGACCGGGGCATCTGGCGCACTCGGCCCCACCGCCAGCTATTCCGGGCAGCGGCCAAGATAGGGATTGGCATCGTTGACCCGCAGACGTTCGTGGAAATCGGCGAGGCCGACGACGAGATGCCGGAGCCGGTCGAGCCAGCCGCCACGCCGTCACTCCGCGAAGTCCGAGCCGAACTGGTCGAGGACGTGACGCCCGCGCTGGCCGCACCGTCGCCCGCGCCACCGGCTGTTGAGCCGCAACCCGTGGCCCCGGCCCCCAAGCCCAAGGGCAAGCCCGCGAAGATGGCCGACCCCGCGCCTGACCCCAAGCCGCCGGTCGAGCCGGAGAAGAAGCTCGAAGCCGGAGCGGTCGGCGGAAGGTTGCAGTTCTGATGAGGCAGGGTGTCGTCTGTCCGTGGCCCGACTCCGAGTTTGATGTCCGCCTGTCCCATACTCAGGCAGACCAATTCCGCCAGTGCCCCGCGTTCCACAACGTCAGCCACATGGCCGACGACCAAGCGGCAGGGCTGGATGAAACGGACGCGGGCGAAGTGGCCGACGAGCATGAGGGCGGTATGATTGCCAACGTCGGTTTCGCGCTTCGCAAGGGCCGGGACGGGCACGCCATCACCGGCAACTACATCAAGTACTGCCGCACCAATCACGTCGAGTCCGACCTGACCGCGTTGCGGGACATATTCGCCGACGTTGCGACCCGTTCCATGCCGGACGTTCAGACCTTGGACGCGCTGACCGAGTACGTGCAGGGCACTCACTTCGGCCTGTCCGACATGACCTTCCCCGACGACGGCAGCCAGTGGTTCGTCGAGGAGCCTATCTGGTTCATGCTCAAGTCCGACCGGGTCCGCGTAGCCGTGGTCGCCATTCTGGACTATCTGAGAGTGATCGGCACGAAGGCCCACGTTGACGACTTCAAGACTTCGCTCAGAATCCCCGACCGCAAGACGTTTGAGCGCAGTATGCAGTTGCCCATCTACGGACTCGCCACCATACACAAGTTCCCCGAAGTCGAGGCCATTCACGCTCGCAACATCTACCCGTCCTGCGGTGGCGAACTCGGCATGGACATCACGCCGGAGCACCTGCGCCGCGCCAAGGCTTTCCTGCTGGAGACTGCCGAGATGATTCAGGCAGGCCGCAAGCGAATCGCCCTTGGCGAACGGCCAGAGGACGTGTTTGAGGCCCGGCCCGGCGACGCCTGCACGCCCTACACCGGAATCATCTGCCCGGTCATTCACCGCTGCCCGTATGTCGAGCGGTCGGAAGTGCCGGTAGTCACGACGCAGGCCCAAGCCGAACTGCTGGCCGCCGACATCGTGCAGATGCAGGCCAAGCTCAAGTCCAAGATAGAGATTGCCAAGCGGGCCAGAGCGCAGGGCCTCACGCTCCGCGCGGGCAACATGGTCGGCCAGTTCGGAGTCAAGAAAGTGTGGGCCGAGAACGTGGCGGCGGCACTCGCGCTGCTGCGGGAGCAGGTGAGCGATATAGACGCCTATCTCAAACTCGACCGCGACGCGCTGGAGAAGGCTGGCCTGCTGGCCGAATTGATTGCCAGCGGGGTAGTCAGCTACTCGGTGGTCAGCGGCGCGTTCCGATTCAGCAAAGAGAAGGCGGCGAAGTGACAGACAAAAAAGGAAATCCCCTCCGCGCTGGCGACGTGATGTTCAGCGAAAGAAGCCCGGTGATGAAGGCCAAAGTCACGTTCGTGGACGAGCGCGTGGTCATGCTCCAGCCCAAGGGTGGCGGCGGGCCTGTCGCGCTGTCGCAAGAACAACTACTAGCATCCGCATGGTTACGAATAAAGTAAGGAGATAAAGATGAAGTTTCCGTGGAGCCGTAAAAAGCAGCCCGCAGTCCAGCCGGAAATCGCGCTGTGCAACGGGGACTACTGCCTGTGCTACGCCGTCTGCGCCAAAAGGCAGATGATTGCGAAGGCCCTGCCGACCAAGAACTTCGCCGAAGTCCTGCTGGCCCGAGAGCGCGGCCAGCGGATTGAGCGGTCAGGCGAGGCCGCCGCCGAGGACTTGGCCAAGAAAGTGCAGGAGTGGGTGGGGACGTACTGCCCGAACCGCGTGCAGGGGCCGGGGAGAGCGGAGTGAAGCTCGCGGAACTGCATGGCAAGTCCGCTGCGCTTGACTTCTCCGTCCCGTTTGCTATGCTTGTGGTGAGCATGATAGTCAGCATACCACAAGCATCGAATTACAGCCGCCCGCCCTGCGGTTTGACCGCCATCGCTGGCTGTCATGCTCACCCGCAGGCGGCGGCTGGTTTGGAGGCTGTCATGCCACGAGGAAATCAGTGGCACAAACAGGCGACCGTAGGGGAACGCTTCTGGGCGAAAGTTGACCGGCGAGGCCCAGATGAATGCTGGCCGTGGAAAGCGGCAAGAAACCCCAATGGCTACGGAGTATTCAGGGCCATCGGTCGCCGCATGACATTCGCGCATAGACTATCTTGGGAGTTGGACAATGGCCCGATCCCCCCGGGACTGTGTGTGTGTCACCGATGTGACAATCCGCCGTGCTGCAACCCAAGACACCTGTTCGTCGGGACGAGGGCAGACAACAACGCTGACAGGGTTGCCAAAGGGAGAAAGGGGGGAGGATGTAGATTAACCGGCGAGGACTCCACTTTCCACAAGTTGACATGGAAAAGCGTGCGCGAGATACGCAGGCTCTACGCTACCGGCCTATTTAGCCAAGACGAAATTGGACTACGATTCCGCACTGTTCGGACAAATGTGTCGAACATAGTCTTGGGGCTGTCGTGGAAAGAGGGGGTAACCACATGAAGCAGTCCAGGTTCTGGCTTCGCAGCTTCCTTTGTTACCGCCAAATGTCCATAGACCCGGATGCCATCAACCTGTTCGTGGGAGTAGAGGGCGTCGGTAAGACCGCATTGCTTTACGCCCAAGACTGGTTGCACGTGGGGTCATCGGATCGATTGACTTCACAAAAAGGCGATATGGTCGAGGTCATTGGGAATGACGGCGCGTTGGATTTCTCCGTCGGCGCGACCGAGGTTGTCCACAAGGGCGGGAAAACCACAGTTCTTGAAATCGAGCGTACCCAGTGCGGTCCCTCCCTGTCCGGCCAAGACTTCAATCTCAAGATCGACGGAATTCCACAGGCCGGAAGCAGAGCAGTTAAAGAAAGGCTCTACTGGGAGATGACCGCCCCGCGCCCTGTCTGGTATCTATTGATGAACGCATGGCGATTTGGCAACCGGGACGCGGCAGGTATCGCGACCCTGATGACGGCCATCACGGGCGGCAACGTCACCGCCGAGGACATCTGGAAGTACGCCGAGAAGTCGGCGGGCAACGAGAAGCTGCGCGGGCTGATGAAGGGCTGGTTCGACCGCATACCCAACCCGACCGCGTGGGACGCTGCGCTGCACTGGCTGGAATCGCAGGCCACGACTCAGCGGAAGATGCAGAAGGAATACAAGGCCCTCATCGGCAAGCCGGTTGAGCCGGTGGACATGGCCGTGCTGGAGGCCAACCGGACGAAGCTCCAGACGTTCAAGCAGCAGCGGGACGAGATACTGCGGAACCCGGCCCCGACAGCGGAAGCCGTCGAAGCATTGAAGGCCGACGTGGGGCCGAACCTGCTGCGAGACAAGACGGCTGACATCGCGGCTGCCAAGGCCGAACTCGCCACGCTGAACCCGGACGAGGTGAACGCCGCCGCCGAGAAGGGCCGGATGGAACGGGTGTATGCTCAGTTGCAATCCGGGGCGAAATGCCCGACCTGCACTCAGGACATCCCCGAATCACTGACCAAGCACTTCGTCGTCGAGATTGCCCGGCTTGGGGCTATCGCCACGAAGCAGGCCGCGCTGACTACGTTGGAAGCGCAACAGACGCAGTTCACGCAAGCTGAAGCCAACCGCAAGGCTGCCGCCGACGCGCTCCGGGCAGCCGAAAAGAAGGTGGCCGAACTGGCTGGCCGCCCCAAGGTCGCCGACCTCGACAAGTCCATCGCCGAGATTGAGGCGCTGGTGTTCGAGGCCGAGGCCAAGGTTCGGGCCGCCGAGAGTGCGGCCAAGGCTGCCGAGATGATGGCTGGCATCGACCTCGCGCTTGAGGCCGTGGTCAAGCTGGCTGCCGTCTACAAGCCGGAGGGCATGAGAAGCGAACTGGCGAAGCAAGCGGGCAACTTCCCGGCGAACGTGACCGACGCCTACCGGCTCATTCTCGACGCGCCCGAAGCCGTGCTGGACTTCGGGGCCGCCACCGCCACGCTCGACGGCAACCCGGCGCACAAGCGGTCGTTCGTGATGCTGAGCGACGCACAGCGGGCCGCACTCGGCTTCGCGGTATCGCTCGCCATCGGCGCGCAATTCGGCATCTGGTTCGCCGCTACCGACTACTTTTCCGAACTGCCGCCCGCATTCAAGACGCGAATCGTGGCACTTTTCGGCAAGTTCTTCAGCGACGGGCGCGGCACGGCGTTCTTCATGTCGGCCATCCCGAGCAACCGGACGGGCACGGCACGAAGCGACGAACAGCTTGCCCGCAGCGCGGCGGAACCGGGGGCGAGTCTCTGGTTCGTGGACCGCGCGCACAACGTGACGAGGATGGACGTATGAGTGCGCGTACCGGGCTGGCCGCTGAAGTGCCGACGCTGGAACCGTGTCTTGAAATGACGCTTGTTCCCGGCTTAGCCGATACTTTCAAGGCGTCAACGTGTGTATGGCAAGAGGACGGCGAAGATGGAATGGTGTGGGGAAATCCGCAGGTAAGCGAAAGGTGCAGCAAGGACGTAAATGGCAAGTCGCTGGATGACGGTACGTGGTATCTAATCACCCCCGCCCCGACCGTGCGCGAGATGCTGGCGTGGCTGGACAACGATAATAAGACGCCTTCGGATACCACATCGCTATGGGTCAAATTCATAGCCGGGAGCGTGAAACTCTACGACCCTGATGTTCTCGCCCGCGCCTGTATCGAGGCGGCCCAAGCAATCAATCTACCCAAGGAGCAACCATGAGAAGTCTAAGTTCCGTACCCATCAAGAAACCCAAGGCTCACCGCGCCACTCTTTACACGCTCGACATCACTTACAACTTGCCCAACGGTGGACGCGATGCAGCGCTCGACCGCGACCTGACCGCCGTGGCCCGCAAGCATGGCTGGAAGTGGTTGGGGCAGGGATTCCGATTCAAGACCAAGGCCCGAGACATCGGGTTCATCAGAAAGGACTGACAATGCGTATCAATCTATCTAACGCTCCCATCCAGCCTGACCCAACGCCCAAGGCCAAGCTGGTCGTCCGCATCTTCCACGCCGGGCTGGCAATGGCGCAAGTTGAGGAGGCTGGCACGTCGAACAAGGCCATCCTCGACATCTGGGGCTTTACCTCGGCCGTCGAGCAGGCGGCCAAGACCGCCATCAAGAACAACGCGGTGGCCGATTTCGCCACCACGAACGAGACGCTGACCGATGGCGAGGAAGCCTACGTGGCCCTCACGCTGGCGAAAGAGACGGGCATCCCGCCCCACCTCGTAATCCCGGCAGTCAAGCGCATGGTGCTGCCGCTGGTGGCGTCCATCGCGCAGGCGCACCGGGTCAAGGAAATCGCCCGCGAGGCACTGGCCGAGGGCGCGGCCTACACAAAGAACCACGCGGAGCCGGAGCCGGAACCGGCGGTGGCCGACCCGCCGGAGCAACGACGAATGGGGCTGGGGCCGGAGCAAAAGTAAGAGATGGGGCGCGACATCGCAAGACCGAAAACATGGCGTCGTGAGCCGAGCAAGGAGTGGCCCACCTAGTTCGCGCGGCTGCACCCGAGGAGGCCCCCCGCGCGGGCCTCTTTTCTATCTTGTCTGTCCGCGATTCGGCGGTATAATGTCCCGATGAAGCAGCGACCACTCACCAAGCACAAGACCCCCTACGGCGGCAAGCTGGACAAGGACAGCGTCATCGACATCATCCCGGCGGCGGATTTCCGTTTCGACTACTTCACCGCCTCCGTCACCAAACTCCCCAATGCCGCCTATCTCGCGCCGAACGAAATCACCGAGGAGTTGGCCAAGGCCGACCCGGACATGCTGATTCAACTCAGGCCGTCCAATATCGGCTCCGAGGTCAAGTACCTTCCGCGCCGTTGCCCCCAGTGTTCGCCACGGCCCGACAGCGTGTTCCAGCCCGGCAACATCCGGCAGAAGTTCTGCTGGCGATGCAGCAAGGGCGGCGACATCCCGGACGCGCGGGGCAAGGACCAAGAGCTACTGCGCGAGGTCAAGCACATGGTCGTGTGGCTGCGGCTGCATGGCGAGGAACTCGGCTCCCGGCTCACCGACGCGCCCGACCTTGAGCAACCGTTCGATATGCCCGGCTTCGGCCAAGTCCACATGACGCCGCGAGTCCGCACGTGCGCCGAGTTCATCGGCATGGGTTGTGACCCCATCGTCGCCGCATACGCGAGCGGGCTGCCAGCCGACGAGGTCGCGCGTTCGATGCAGGGCAAGGGCCGCTACCGTGGCTTCATTAAGGTCGTGGCCTACTACCAGCGGATGCACCGCTACCTCGACATCGCCAAGCAAATCCGCGAGATAGACGACATCCTCAAGCGCAACGAAGGCATCAACAAAGAAGGCGAACGAGTCACCATGTCGTCCACCGACCGCGTCCGGCACTTGGACATGAAGACGAACTTAGTGGCCGAACAGACCACGATCCTGCCGGAAGCCGACGCGCACCAACTCGGTCGTGTCTCGACGATGGAGGAAGTGCTTGGCCGGTCGCCAAACGTCAAGACGTTCGTAGATACCGCAGTCCGTCACATATTCCATGCCGTCCAAGGCCGAAAGAGCGACAGCCGAGTTCCAGCGGAACCTAGCGGAGTTTAACTCTCCGGTAGAGTTCTACGCCGACGCTTACCGCGAGGTCAAGCGCGAACTGAACCGGCAGTGGGGCCACCTCGACGACGACGAGAAACGTCAGGCCGCGCTCCTGCTTGACCGTACGCTTTCCAAGAACTCGACCTACTACTTCCTGACCCACCACTGCTACACCATCGACAACCGAGAGGAACAGGCGGGCGAGAGCCAAATCAAGCTCCTGCCGTCCGACGAACTGACCCGAATCGAGTGCGAGCTTTACGAGCGGTTCAACTGGATAGCCAACGTGAAGGCGCGGCAGATAGCAGGAACGTGGCGCAACATGGCCCGGGTACTGCACCGCGCCACCTTCTATCCCAACCGGAACATCTACGTCCGCTCGACCACACTGCCCAAGGCTGGCTTCGGCGGCTCGGGCGACCCCGACCCAAAGTGCCTGCTCGGTCGCCTGTGGATTATGCACTGCAACCTTGCCGGACACGTCCAGACCCCGGCGCGGCAGCAGAACCGCGACCCCATCAAGGCAACGTTCAGCCACTACACCGAGAGCGGCCGTTCCATGCCGTCCAACGTCTACGCCATCTCATCGGACGAGTCCGCGATGATGGGCGAAATCCCGACCGACGTGTTCATCGACGAGTTCTCGGAAGACCCGCACCTCGGCGCGTTCCTTGCCAAGATGCTGCCGTCACTCGGCCCGCACGGCCATCTGTCCTGCGTGGGCAACCCGAAGGGCCGGAACGCGGCCTACCGCGTGCTGATGGACGAACAGGAGTCCGGCATCCTCACGTCCGAAGAGGCCGTGCCGTTTGTCGAACTCATGCCGGACGAGCGATTCTGGCGCGGCCACATTCTGAACGAGGTGAAAGCCGACCGCACCAACGTCCCAACCGGCCCGCGATTGCAGGCCCGGCTTAACCCCAGCAACGGCTTCCTCTCGCTCAAGACGTACTGGCGCGCACGGATGGACTGGAAGAAGGACACGCGGGAATACCACATGATTCAGAGCCTGCCGCGCTGGGTGCGCGAGCGGTTCTACGAACTGAGCTTCGACGCGGAGGAGGGCCGGTATCCGGCGTGGACGACCACTTCGCGTAACGAGTGTACCGACCTTGCGCCCGACCCGCACTCGCCCGTCTACGTCATCATCGACCCGGGCCGCCACGCCAACGCCGAGTTCGTTCAGGCCGTACAGATGCACAGGCCCTTCCCGTGGGTGCAAGTACGCTGCTTGCACGAAGTTGACCGCTACGGCATGAAGTGGCCCGACTTCGGCAACCTCATCAACTCCGAGCGCGAGCGACGGTTCGGCGGCATGGGCCTCAACTTCAGCTACATCTGCGACATCTCCGGCCCCGGTCACGCCAAGGACTACCAGACCAACCTGAACGCTATCGAATCCCTGCAAATCAACTGCGGCATCGTGGTCAACTACTCCAAGAAGTTCGGACGACGGGAGGGCATCGACGTGCTGGGCCGCAAGCTGGAAGAGTTCGTCGGGGTAGACAATGAACCCGCGTTCCTTGTGGACATGAAGAACTGCCCGGTGCTGGGGCAGGCGTTGAGGTCAGGCGCAGCGATGGACGACGACCAGACATTGCTCGACGCCAAGCACACGGAACCAGTTATCCATAGCCTCGACGACCTCAGATACTTCTCCTGCTGGGTGCTACGCGAGTCCGACATCACTACCGGCAAGATAACGCAGCCGACCGCCAACCAGCCGCCTATGACGCCGGACGAAATGCGGAAACATATACACCGCGCATGGCAGGAGCAAGCGGAGGCGGGTATACGCAAAGCGTACCAAGAACGCCAGCAGGCCGCCGCGTCATTCCAATCACCCTTCCGCCAGCGACCACGACAGGTCAATCGCGGGCAGGGGTTCTGAATCGCTTGACAGCGCAACAGTCTGCGTGTATAATTGTCCATGCGCTACTTGGTCGTTAATTCCTTCCGCTTCGGCCTTTCGTCCGACCTCGACCCCGTTTACGCGGTAGCGGCCACTGCCGAGCGAGAGCGGTGCAGCGAGGTCGTGCTACTTGGCGACATCCTAACCCCGTTCGTGACCCCCGACGCAATCCCGCTATCGCAAACATGGGCGAGGCTGTTCGCGCCGGGCCGCTATCTCCGCCACCTTGCCAGCCGTGTAACCGTCTGGTGGATTCCCGGCGAGTCGGACGGCTTCATGGCTCGCCGCGCCTTCCGCAAGCTCGCGCAGCCGGTCAGGGTCGCGAAGTCCCGCACGCTCATGCTGCCCGCCGACGGCCTGCCCAACATCCTTTTCACCACCGAACGCCCGCAGCCCAACGCGCAACCGGGGCCGTGGGGGCTGCGGACGCTCAATCGCTGGCTTGCCAAGGCCGACCCAGACTTGGACGTGAACGAGGCCGTGGGGGCGGCAAGGCTGAGGCAGCGAGCGCGGGCCGCCGCTCAGGACGTGCCGCTGACGTGCTTCGTCCACAGCGCGCGGATGCCCTACGCGGGAGTTTTTGACGACATCGTCGCAGCGGGTCAGGTAGGCCCGAAGCATGGCGTCGTCGTCGAGCCAGAGGGCCGCGCGGCGGCGTGGATTGTCAGGCTGTGAGCTACTCGCCCCGGTTGTAGCGGCGTTCGCGTTCCTTTTCTAGCTGGATTTCTTTCCATTCTTCTTCCGTGTACCCCGCCTTGTTTTGGTCGTATCCGGCTTTCATCTCTCGATACTGGGACATCACGCCGGGGAGTAGTCCCTGTCCAGTGAAAAGCGACAAAGCAATAGCTACGTCCAGAGCACCGCCATTGATGGACCGCATACCATCCTCGACCTCCCGCGAATCATCCTTAGCGCCCAGCACCTTGACCGCACCACGCCCCATGCGTTCGCTTCCCCGGTAAAGCCCCGCGACCGCAGCATCCACCGGAGTATCAAACGCTCCTATCTGCCCACTCGGCATCTTCAGGACGGGCCGGACGAGGGCGCGCTCCAGCAACAAAGAGAGAGGCTGTCCCACCACCGGAATACGAGACGTTGCCATCTGCGCGAACGTCATGTACGCCAGCCACCACCCTGGACGCCTCGCGCGCCATTCGCGCCGCGCCTGTGCCGGACTCTTGCCAGCCAACAAAGCCCCAATACCCGCCAACAAGAATCGCATCCCCCACCTAAACACGTTGACCCAAATCGCATTGTTCACGGCGAAGAAGTACGCCCTAATCGCACGTTCCTTTTTGGTAATTTGACCTAGCTGCTGGCTGCGTTCGTCGGCCGCCATCCGACCGGCAGCCTTGAGTTGTTCGCTCATGAACATCGCCAAGGTCTTCGCCACTGGCTCACGCTTGCCCTGTAACGCCAAGAGAGCTGCGCTGTATTCGTCCGACGACAACTGCGTTCTATTCACAATGTCCATAACGCGGTCGGCGATGCGACGACGGACATCTTTCGCGTCCGCCCCAGCCCCAGCCTTCTTCCACTCAGCCTTCTCCACTGCTCGCGTGATAGCCACGATGGTTTCTTCGTCGAACAACCGCATAGGTTCCCCGCCCCCCTCTCTCAGCAGGAATCCGACACCATCAATCACCGAACGCACTCCTCGACTGGCCCGCTGTATGGTGCTTGGCAGTTCTACGGACGACGCCACCTGTGCCGGGTTGACACCATAACCATGCCATCGCTGATGGAGCGCAGCGTTGTAGCCCCAAAAACGAGCCATATACTTGTCGGGTTGAAATATGGCGCGGCTGAACGGACGCCCTAGCACCTTAACCGCCTCAGCCCTTTCCATGTTATCCATCACGCCAAATGCGTTCCAAAACGAAACCGTCTGCATCAGGTCAACCGCTGCCTTGTACGTGATAACGGCTGGCGTAGCACGACGCAGGGCCTTGTTGAACTCTTCCGTCACGGGCGAAGCCGGTCGCTGTCGAGGATGCTCCATGAAGCTAACAAGACTATACAGGTCTCCCAGTGCCGTCTTGCCGTGCGGCACGTAGGTCTCTACCGCCGTCACCAAATCATTGTTTGTGGCTGTTAGCTTCATCTTCTCCGCCGGGATACGCTTCCCGATGTACTCGGCTGTTTGCGTTCCCATTGCCCGAAAATCATGAAGTGCCCCACGAATTACAAACGGCAGTTCCGCCCCCGGTACACGCGGCTTCATTCTGGCTTGCCCGGCCACCGTCCAACGCAGATCACGACTGAAGTCGCTAGCGTCGAACGGACTCATCCCCGCCTTTTCGACCGCCTCTATCATCCCCGCCAACTCTTCGCGGCCAACTTGGGCGTGAACCATGTCTCGGAATCGAGGCCAGTGGAAACGACCGGGGACTATGGAAACGGTCGGCGGGACGGTGGCCTTCACCGTCACGCCGAGCCTGTTCACCAAGTCCATGTCTCCCGCCTTGACCGCTTCATCTACCAGAGGTTCCCGCATACCCTGGATGCCGTCAGCCATCTTCATCATGGTGACGCTGACACTCCCGGCGTCTCGCGGTTCGGCAACAGCCTTGAGTGCCTCCCAGTTCATCGCAATAGGGGAAGTGTAACCCGGCAGCGTAAAGGCAAGTTTCCCGTCATGCGCCAGAGACATCCACTCCGCACGGGTCTCTGCGTCCCGCATGTTGTAGATAAAACTGAATTGCTGGTCCGCCGTCAACTTTACCTCTCGCAGCCGTTCGCCAGTTCCGGTGTGCGTGGCTACGGCCTGCCCCACCGTCGGGATTGTCACCGGCCGTTGTAGCTGACGCAGAAACTCCCCCTCTACTTTACGCATCTTGAGCGGGCTGCTATCGGTCGGCTCAAGACCCATTGAACGATAGTACAGGTCAGCAACCCAGCGATGCCATCGGAAGGTTTCTCTCTGCGCCTGCGAGTTCCATTCGTTCATGCTTCGAGCAAACGAGGACTTCTCTCCGGCAATCCAGTCTACGAGACTCGACAGGTTATGCACCGAATACACCGCACCATGCTTGATGTTGCGAAGCCCGCGCGTCATCCCGCCTACGTCCTCGCGTTCCGCCGACAACGGCGGACCACCCTTCTTGAGAATGTCCACAGTTGCGCTCACCACCCGCTTGATTTCAGTCTCGGATTCACGGCCGACCTTGGTATCAAACTCTTTGATGGGTTCCTGTTTCCCGCCGAAGAGCGTCCACGGCTCGTCGGGCGGCTCCGCCACGCGAGAAGATACGGTTGGCCTCATCTCCGACGTTCTGGCGGTGCTCGGCTCGGCTGCTGGCGGCTTGCCCTCGTCCTCGTCCATCATTCGCTCAAGCTCTGCCCGCTGCTCCGGCGTGCCGTGCAGCATGGCGTCAGCCTCGGCGTCAGACAGGTCGTCGAAGGACTTGGCGGCGAAGCGTTCGCCCGGCTTGGCGGCGGGCGGCCCGTTCTCCTTCAACGCCAACTCCGCGAGCAGTTGGTCGAGTCCTACTGCCCTGATTCTATCTCTGCCCCACTCTCCGAACTCGTGGGCAGAAAGTCCCCTTGGGTCAGCAAACCCTCCTTCAGCAGCGAGTTCGCAATACTCGTGGGCAATGTCCCCTTCAGTCGCGCCGTTAAACGTCGTGACGTGGATGCTTCGCCGCCCATCGGGGCCAACAGCAACACGACCGGATGCCTTAGCTCCATAGTGGGGGCTGCCCCCGCGTCGGGCGATTTCTCTAGCATGTTCCAACTCCTTTCGATTGATTCCCGCCTGCTCTATCAGGAAAGTGAAGTCGTCGTCGTTCAGAATGTTCCACTTGTGACCGTCACCATCAACGTGCGACAGCGCGGAGTGGACGCCGTGGTCGCGGAAGAACTGTGCGAGCTTGAATCCGGCCTCTTGCGCTTCAGGTGACAACAGGTCGGCCACGCGCTCCGGCTCCACGGCCTGCGGCGGGGTCAACTGCTGGTCGAATAGGCCCTGCTGCCGCTGCGCCCGCTCGTTGTCGTAGAACATGTCGCCGGGCTTGGGCTCACCGACCCCGGTGGCTTGGTATCGCAGGTCGAATAGCTGGTCTACCGGCTTCCACGCAATCCTCTTGCCGTCCATCATGCTCTGTATTTCGTCGCCACGCACCGACCGAATTGCGGGCTTGCCGTCCGGCCCTAAGAACTCCGACCTCACCGCGCGCTCGGCCCCCGGCACGATGGCCTGACGCTGGCCGTACTTGCTGGCTATGTCCCGGCTGATTGTGATTGCAGCGCGGG
>Ga0315294_10001604_pt1 | contig 24686 bp, 45 predicted proteins | sample YL17G13_40_MG_FD_203626 | JGI IMG/M metagenome (GOLD analysis project Ga0315294, IMG submission 203626) | Sediment microbial communities from Yellowstone Lake, YNP, Wyoming, USA - YL17G13_40 | ecosystem: Environmental > Aquatic > Freshwater > Lake > Sediment | place: USA: Wyoming | collected...
TCAGACAGAAGATAAACGAAGCAGTAGAATGCAATCTTTTTGAACCCCTAGATCTCATAGGGCATAACAGAATCAGATACACGATTCAAAAGACCCTTGCGAATCTTGTTTCTCGGGGTCTTTTAAAAACTTCTTCAGCCGAATTGGACTTACGATCGTACACCATATACGTGCGCTTTTCCACTAACTATCAACCACCGATGGATGGTTATGCGGTAGTGGGGCCGTTCACGTCAGAACCCTGGGCAGGTGGCGCAATTCAGCAGACGCCCATGTGAGGTAACTTGGTAAACCTCACTCACTTAAAATGAGTGGCCTGCAGGTCCGAATCCTGCCATGGGCACGCCCGCGTGAAGGTAATTGGCAAACCTCGCTCATTTAGAGTGAGCGGTCTGCGGGTTCGATTCCCGCCGTGGGCACCAACCAATCAAGGACTTGTGGCGAAACGGCAACCGCGTGTGCCTCAGGAGCACATGGCAATTAGCCTTGTGGGTTCGAATCCCACCAAGTCCACCAAAGATATTTAGAAGTGGAGATATAGTCATGGCACGCGCCCGGCACGCAATGAGTCTAGACGAACTCCTGGCAAAGCTCGCCAAGAAGTACAAGAACGTCAAGTTCAAGCCGGGGTTCTTCTACAACAAGCCAGGAGACATAGTAGAGGTCTACCTCGAGAACGTGAGCTACTACGCGCAGTGGATCAACCACGACGTGACGGTCTACAAGGCCATGGACGACGACCGTATTATCGGCCTCTCGGTCCATGGAGTCAAGAAGCACATCAAGTAATGTCGAAGGACTCCTTGTGCGCATAATCGACCCTGATGGCCCGCTCTTCCAGTCTGTTCCTTCCACGGTCAAGATGGCTGTAGACATGATCGTCAGCCGGCTCACAGACGAAGATCGCAAGGCAATCCTCGCAAGCAAGAAATCATATTGCGCCCACCATACCGTCGGTCGATACCTACGGAATAGTTGGTCATTATGGGAGCCGGACACCCCGCTGAAGCGGGATGCCGTAAATTCTTATGGCATCGCTCACCCCGACGACATAAGTGGACTTATCCTGAGTTGGGTATGGGCCAGAGTACACGAACGACCATTTGATCCAGTAGAAGCAGTAAAGGTCTACCATGAACACTGGAAGAAAGCAGGCATTGACTCTCTGACCGCTGGAGGATGGCCACCAAAAAAGGCTCGGCTAGCATAACGGTAGTGCACCAGTCCGATTCCTCTGTTGAGCACCAAGCCCGCCTCGTCTATCAGAAGGACGCCAGTATCACACGCTGGAAAGAGAGGCGCGACTCCTCTGGCGGGCACCAAACATTTAACCCGGCGGGTCAGAAAGTAAGACGCCAGCCTTACAAGCTGGAAGACGCGGAGCATTACCGCGGCCGGGTACGCAGGTGTGGCGAAACTGGTAACCGCGCTAGCCCGAGGCGCTAGTGGTGGAAATCACCTTGGAGGTTCGAATCCTCTCACCTGCACATTTTTTGCTGGGGCGTGTAGCTCAACCTGGTTAGAGCAGGCGCTTTATAAGCGCCCGATGGAGGTTCAAATCCTCACGCGCCTACCACTTCATGCAAATACGTCCACGTATCTAAATAATTGACCAGCAGATAGGAATCTGGTTTAATACGTCAATCAAGGAGGAAGTATGGAACCCCAGGTCCTCGAGAAGCACTTCGGAAAGATGGGCGCCCGTATCAAGTTCGACGATCGGTTCTCCGCCCTCTCTCTGAACATCGGCCGCGACAAGGAGGGCGAGTTCTTCACCCTCCGCGGCGGACCGGACACGGATATCCGGGTCGTCAATATCCAGCCCAAGGACCGGCACCTACTCCTGGTCGCCGACGTGGACGGCAAGAAGTCCAAGTTCCTTTGCGGACACGACGAGCGCCAGTGGTTCGTGGCAGCCGTTCCCGAGCGCCGTGAGCGGGGTGCGGTAGGGGTCGTCGACGTCAAGACCGCCATGGAGGCCCTCAAGCCTCAGCCCGTCATCGAAAGACAAGTGGGCAAGGCCGTCCAGGGCCGCCGACGCCGCCGGAACGAGGCCTACGTGCGCCAGGGCGAGTGGTTCTTCGTGCCGGTTCAGATGCCCGATCCCAAGATCATCTTCCGGAACGAGCCCATCCAGCGCGGGGGCAGCAAGCCGCACAAGTGTGAGTTCCTGACCCGCTCGGGTGGGACCCAGGTCTGGGTCGGCCCCGGGCATCCCAACGGCCTTACCGACAGCGAGTTCAAGAAGCTGAACATCCCCCATCGGAACATCGGCCTCTGGCAGATCATGGTCCGGGATGCCGGGGTGTTTGTCAAGGGCAAGATCACGCACCCGGACCACGCGACGATCGTACTCAAGTGCTGGCATCGCGTCCTGGCCAACACGGAAGGCCAGGCCCGCGGGATGCGGCACGTCGCCTTCCTGGACTAGGAGGACGTCATGGGATTCGTCGTCCACTTCCAGCGGTATGCTGACCGTTCAGAAGCCGGCGAGCGAGCGCCTGGCGAATGGTCAGAAGCCGAAGGCACCTCCTTTGTGCCGGACAGCCAGATATTCTCCGACAAATATCATTGGTGCATCGAAGACGAAGTCCTTCTCGTCGTAGAGGTCAATGAGAATACCGGTAAAAGCAAGAGGATCGCAGCCTTTGCTCATTGGGACAGGGTCGTACCGACTGAGAAGACTGAGCCGTAACCGTTCCCTTCCTTTCTAGGAGTCGGCGCATGACCGGCACGGTGAAGAAGATCGTCGCGGACAAGGGCTTCGGGTTCATCAAGGCGGACGACGGGAAGGAATACTTCTTCCACCGTTCGGCCATACAGGGCGACTTCGACTCGCTCAAGGGCGGGGAGAAGGTGGAGTTCGACACCACCACGGGTCCCAAGGGCCCGCGCGCCGAGAACGTCAAGCTGGTCGCCTGAGCAAGACCTAGCTCTTTCACAAGTAGGCCTGTTGACGGCTGAGGCCCGCAGAGGGCTGAAAGTGGCATGGTGGCAAGTCATCGGACGAACCGGCTCCGTGCCGCCGCTGGGTTAAGATGGGCAAAGCCGACCGGGGCCAATGACCCGACCGTGCATCGCCTCTGGACATCCGGGATTGGGGCGAAGAAGACTGCCGGCGTAGTCGGTCACGGAAATCCCCGTCCTCCGCTGAGATGCGGACAGTCGTCAACAGGCCTACTTGAATCTCCGGGGTGTAGCTCAGCCTGGTTTAGAGCGCTTGCCTTGGGCGCAAGAGGCCGCGGGTCCGAATCCCGCCACCCCGAGAATCTTTGAAAATACGGGCCCGAAATAGAATTCGACAGTGGGAGGGAATTGGACGCCTGCGCCCCGAGGACCGCCTGACTTGGCCTCGTTAAAAATGTCGGGCAAACAACAACTGCTGCACCTGCACGCATGGCCGCCTAACGGCGACCCGTCCCGCCTGAACGACGCCGATAGTCAGTGAATTGGGACGTTAATGCCATCGGCTGGTCCTGCGGTCTGGCGAGCCAACCAGGATAAGAGACCAAATCGCCCGTCGCCAACCGGCGAGGCATGCCGCAAGTCGTAGCCGGCTCAAGACGTTAAAGCAGTACAGACAGCGGCCATGGGCGTGAAGAGGGCTTCGATGAACACCACTGCACCCGGGGGCAGTACCCGGCGGGTCCACCACTTTCCGGCGAGCGGCTGGCGGTCCTGACGCCTAAGCCCAGCTCCGACTGTGAGCCCTTCGGGGAACCAGGTCGGAGTGAGAAAGTCAGGCGCGCTGCAGCGCGACACCTCGGCGACCGCTCGCTTCAATCTTGCGGCTGTACACCGGAGTAGCGGAGGGCGGCTGGCACTCCACCAGCCGCCCGGCGGTATTCCGGAGGAAACATGATAGAAACTTTGCTTCTTTTGGCATTGTTGATATTCTTGGCAGTTGATATGCTTGAAGACATAAAGAGGATACTAAGATGAGAGCCTTCTTCGCGTTCTTCTTTAAAGGATTCCTGACAGCTGCCCTAAGCATTTCCATGGTCGTCTCCTGCCTCTGGCTTCTCAAGCTCATGGCCATAAACCTCCCGGAATGGAAGGGAACGTCATTCGATTTCTTCTACGAGTACAAGATCTCCATTTGTGTTGCCCTTGCCTTGATAACCATCGGAATCTTCATCAATACCAGGGGTAGCGAAGACTGACCGAAATGAAAATTGCCGTCATAATTCCGACTCACTGCCTCCCTCCTGTCATAAAGCTCACAGTCGGCTCCTTGCTCAAAGCACATCCGACACACGATCTCAATATCCATCTCGGCGTCCATACGAACTACGACCATTATTCCAAGGACCTGAGCCTGTTCGAGGACCTGAGGAAGGTCGCCCACATTCACCTGGTGGACGAAATCGACTGGGTGGTTTACAATGCGATCGTCTACCGCTACTCGCAGATGCACGCGACGAACATCCACAACCTGCTCAAGCAGATCAAGCACTACGAATTTGATCACGTGCTGCTCCTGGACAACGACGTCCATGTCAAGGCTGACTTTATTACGGAACTGACGACGCGCTTCCCGAAGGCGGACCTCATCGGGTCCTTCTTTGACGGACGCGATGAGATCATCCCATTCAACCTTTCCGGGACCGGCGAAAAGCAGTACATGCTCCCCAAGATAGCCGTCTGGCATGTCCTGTTCTCCCGCCGGCTTTACGACAGGATTATGGAAAATCCTTCCATTATCTATCCGCGGGAGATGAGGGATGACGTCGCGGGGACCGGCAGGAACGCCTACCTCAACATCCACAAGGCCACCGAGAACCTGCCGCTCTTCGTTGATACGTTCGCGGACGTGCTCCATCATTGCAGGCACGTCTGGAAGGACATGCAGGTAGCCACGGTCCCGTATACCGAATTCGACCAGTGGGCCCACCATTTCTTCACCAGCTCCTTCAACTACGGCTGGTGGGCCATCAAGGATAAGCACGGGACGCACGTCTCCGAGATCGTTGAAATATACAACCGGGAATTCCCAAAGGGCCTAACGCATGAAGCCAGATGAAATCGAGCAGAAGGTCATCAAGATTATGTGCGATCAGTTCAACGTCCCCAAGGAGTCGGTCTCCCGCGAAAAGTCGATCGTGAACGACCTGGGAGCCGACTCTCTGGACTCCGCCGAGCTCGTGATGGAAATCGAAGACACGTTCGACGTCTCTATCGCGGATAAGGACGTCGAGAAGATCAAGACGGTCGGCGATGTCATCAAATACGTAGAGAAGAAAGCGGAGTAGGACAGATACCTCCCATTTAATCAAAGATATTTAAATGGGAGGCAGAATGATCAAGAAATGCAAGCGGTGCACAAAAGAATTCACAACGCAAAAAGCAGGGCAGAAGTTTTGTGGTACGCAATGCTCTGAAAGCTGGCAAAAGGCTAATCTTTCGAAATTTGCCAGGTACAGAGAATCTGGTTTCAAAGTTTGCAACAAATGCAAGAAACGCAAACCGTTATCGGATTTCAGAGCAAAAGGCCCCACTCGGGTCCATCCCTATTGTGCCAAGTGCTTCAACCTGTACATGTTGATAAGGTGGCATTGCAACAAAATCAGAGCAATTGCGCACCTTGGTGGCAAATGCGTCGATTGTGGGAAGTCGTTCCATCCAGCTATATTCCAATTTCATCACAGAACAAGCAAAGGGAAAGAAGCTGAATGGTCACAAATGAGGAACAAATCCTGGGATAACATTAAAAAGGAATTGGATAAATGCATTCTTCTCTGTAGCGGCTGTCATACATTAAGAGGTATTAAGCCAGAGATCTGGGCAGCGGCAATCAAGATGGCAAATACGCCCCAGTAGCTCATTTGGATAGAGCGAGAAGTTCCTAACTTCTAGGCGGCAGGTTCGAGTCCTGCCTGGGGCACAGTCACCAAACACATGTTCAGCCTGGGGTCGAGGAAAGCCGATCTCACAAACGAGCAGCTAAACAGAAGGCTGCTGGTTCGAATCCAGCCGGGGGTACTACATGAAACTGCCAAAGCGACCGAAACGAACGCCGTTCGTCTGCCTGGTCTGCATGAAGAGGCATTATCCGTTCAAGCCGGGAGAGCGCCTCTACGTGAACGACGACTGTATGGAGCACTACACGGTTACGCGGAGCGGCCGTGTCTGGTATGTCGAGGTGTGGACGTGTAAGAACGTGCGCTGGTACCCGCAACGCAAGCGGAGGACAAGCCGTGGCAGATGAAAAGCCGGTCCTAGCCGAGGATGGCGTCATGATCGGCGTGAGCGGCGTCCACCGCCTCGTCTGCCCGAAATGTCAGAAGCGCCTGGAATGGACCGAGCGCGTTGTCGGTGCGAAGTTAGATGATCTTCTGAGCCAGGACCAGAAAGATAGGCCCGCCGACATGGAACGGGCCAGCCCCAAGGAAGCAGTCTGCTGCGACACGCTATTCGTACTTGAGGCTTGGGCTCATTTCCAGGTCTCAGCCACGAAGCTCGAAGTAGAGATAGAGGATGAGGAGCCTCCGCAGTGAAAAACAACTGTCTCAAGCTGAGCGATGGGACCTGGGCCTGGGCTGGCACTCTCCTCAAGAATAACAATCCCGAAGACGGCACTGTCGTCCAAATGACAGATAAGGACCTGATCGGCGTGGTAATACGAAACGGGTCCAGCTTCAAGATTGCCACTATTGGAATCCGGCGGAAAGCCTCCAAGGCCATCGGCGGCAAATGGGTCGTGAGAAAGGTTCTTCCGTGATAGATCCCAGGCCATCCTGCTTCGGGGGTGATCTCCGAAATGAGTGTATGGCCTGCACGTTCGGCATAGAATGTGAGATAGAAGAACGGAAGAAAAAGATGCCACCCAAATGGTGCGCCTGGTGCACTTGCGAGGGACCCACGGAGGCCGAACAAAAACACTGGCCGTGCCCACTCTTCAATAACGAGATGCTATGTGAGATCTGCTGCGAATACGACAAAAGGGCTGTCAACCTGAAGACAAGCAGGCTTGAGATAGGCGAGAAGACTGACAAGACGGACGAGCAGGTCAAACAAACCTGCAAGGATTGTCCTCACTCACGCCCTAGAGCCAGCCAGCGATCTGGGTGAACAGATCGTTGTAATCGTGGTCGCTCCGGAGGGCGGCGTTGATCTTCAGGAAGTCGGCGAGGCTGGCACCGACGATCTGGGGATAAGGGTGGTCGCTGTCCCCGTTGATGCCGAGCTCGTAAACTCCGCCATTCGTAACAGTTGCGGAGAACCTGAAGACGAGGCTGGAAATGTTGACATATCTCCACGAGGTGGCGGAATACCCCAGGGCCGCCAGAAGATACCTGAAGGATTGGACGTTCTTGAAGGCGCTGAAATCGGGCCGATTGGCGCCAATAAACCTATAGTCCCTCTCCTCGCCGGTCACCGGATCGATGAACTTGGGCGGGTCGTTGAAGTCCTTGATGACGCAGAAGCCGCGGGATGCATAGCCAGGAAATGACGCCACGACGGAGAGCGACCAGACTTGCTTGGCTTCTAACATTGGGGTTCCTTTCAAACCAACGTATTTTTGAGTCCCCGTGGTGTAGCAGATGCACGCCAGTCTCCGAAGCTGGAAGGCCAGGCGCGACCCCTGGCGGGGACACCAGCCCCCGTAGCGTAAAAGATAGCGCACCAGCCTTCGAAGCTGGGAGTGGAGGTGCAAGTCCTCCCGGGGGTACCAGACCTTCTAGGAGGTGGGCTGCGAGACGGTGATCTGCCAGTATCAGTGCATCCTCAACGGGGGAGATGGATAGGGCAGACCCGGGGCGTAAGAGCCTAAGCAGCCGACCCTCTTGGAGGCCTCATTTGAACTTCTCGATCATCATTCCCACTTGCGGCCGGAAGACTCTGGCCCGTACGCTCCGGAGCATCCAGCTTGCTGGATTCCAGGAAGGCGATGAGGTGATCGTCGTGGGGGATGGACCACAACCTATCGCGGCGGAGATCTGCAAGCGCTTCCAGCCGTTCATGGACGTCAAGTACCTCGAGCATGGTCCGACTCACTGCTTCGGGAACGCCCAGCGCGACTTCGGGATGCGCACGGCCACCAAGGACATGCTCGCATTCATGGATGATGACGATGAATACGTAGCGGGGTGCTTGGCCGTCATGCGACAATTCGCCGTAGAGAATCCTGGAAAGGTGCTCATCTTCCAAATGTATCATAGGTCGGTAGGGGTCATCTGGAAGGAAAAGGTCCTCAGGGAGGGGGAAGTCGGGACGCAGACAGTCGTGCTCCCCAACGTACAGGAGCGATTGAGCCAATGGACCTGTGAGCAGATTCCTGAACGCGACTATATGGGAGATTATTATTTCTTCCGCCGGACTGTCGATAACTGGCCAGAGAAAGATGCCGGCATCGTCTGGGTAAAATTTCCGGTGGCCGTCCACCACATGTCTTGGGTCCAGTCAGAAAGCGCTGGAGAATGGGAACCCGTAAAGTGAAAGACACCACGGTCCGTCGCGAATCTCATCACGATCGTCCAAATTCGCAGCGGCATTACCGATACCATCAGATGAAGGATGGAATCAGCAATAGTTGCAGGGAGAATAGGCATACGGGGTGTTATTCGTTGAACTGCAAGTGCAAGTGCCACCCGACCTCGCTTACTCGTTCTGGGCTTTTGAGGTGACTTATGACAGCCGTCGCAGCGCTCAACCAGCCCGTGCTGGTCCTGAACAAGAACTGGCAAGCCATCCAGACCACGCCGGTGCATAACGCATTCGCTCTGGTCATGAAGGGCCATGCCGTCATCATCGATCCGGCGACCTATGAGGAGCACAACCTCCTGACCTGGATCGACGTATCCAAGGCCAGGGAAGCCATGGAAGGCGTCGTGATCCGGACTCCCCGGCTCAGCCTAATCGTGCCCGAGGTCATCCGGCTCAATGGATATGGCGGGCAGGGCGAGCGCGCAGTGGTGTTCTCCAGGCGGAACGTCTTCAAAAGGGACAAGTACACCTGTCAGTACTGCAACGCCCAGCCTGGGCCAGAAGAGCTGACGATCGACCACGTTCTGCCCAAGTCCAAGGGCGGAATAAGCGAGTGGACGAACTGCGTCCTGGCCTGTCTCAAGTGCAATGCCAGGAAGGCTGACAGGACTCCCCAGGGAGCCAAGATGGTGCTCAGGAAGCAGCCCAAGAAGCCCAGCTGGGTCGCCCTCTCGCACCTGCCCAAGGGCGGGCGCAAGATCTCCTGGGACCAGTTTATCTCGAAAGCTTACTGGGAAGTCGCTCTCGAGGAATAGGTGCCCGGATATGGGACGACCCCGTCGGGATGACCGGCGGGGTCGTTTTGTATTAAGCAATCTGGCCAAAGCTTCCCGCGCCACATCCACCCCCGAGTGGCGCGTTTTGGAACGTCCATTTTGCCACCCGGATGGCATCACTGTCTCCCGTTGCCTTGCTCGGGTCATCGCTCAATTTGCAAACGGGGGCATTGTTCATCCCGCGCATCTTAATGACCATATTGAGCGCGGGGCTCCCCCCGAAGTCATTGGTGAAATTGGTGCCGATCCCGAAAGAACATCGAATCTTACCCTTGCAGGCAGCAGCGATACGGCAGGCAAGTTCCGGATTTAGGCTGTCACTGAACACGATGGTCTTCGTCATCGGATCAATTCCGAGCAGATTATAGTGCTGGACCACCTTATCGATGAAAGCGAACGGGTCGCCGCTGTCCTGCCTTACGCCGTCAAATAGCTTCGCCAGATAAATATCGAAATCCTTGAAGAACGCGTCAGTCCCGTAAGTGTCCGTCAGCGCGATGCCCAGGCTGCCGCGGTAGACCTTGGTCCATGCATCCATGGCGAACCTATTGGCATTGCGAAGGCCTTGCAGGACGCTATGGGCCATGATCCACTCATGGGCCATGGTACCGACCGCCCTTGCATTATATTTCTGGGCCAGGTAGACGTTGCTCGTGCCGACGAAGCCGGACCTGCCAACGAGGCCCTCAACAACGGTCCGCTGCGCCTCAAAGCTCCGCCTGCGCCTCGTGCCGAAGTCCGCAAACAGGCAACCATGGTTACTGAGCTGTTGCCGCTTCTGCTCGATCCTATATTCCTGCACGTCCATGTTCCATTTCGTATCGATCATTCGGAAATAGAGCTCGCTAATGATGGCCAGGAGCTTGACCTCCCAGAGGATAGTAGACCACCAGCGGCCCTTTATCATGACGCTCAGGTTGTTGTCCGGCTCCGTCAAATGGACAACGACCTCACTGGGATTGTATCTGTAGGATGCCAGGAAGTACTTGTACCAGGGCTTGAAAAAGGACTGCGAGAGCGCGTTGATTTCCGCCTGGGTCACTTTGAGATTCTCCATCTCGGAGATCTCAAACCTGAGTGCATTCAGGAAATCTCCGCCGAGAACGCCATCGAACCTCTGGGTACCTCTGTTCGTGAAGGTGTACGTGGCGATGGCGTCAGGATAGAGCTCCAGGACCGCCTGTTGCATCGTGAACTTGTAGAGGTCGTCATCGAGCATCGATTTGATGATCATCTCTGCCTCCATGATGATTCCATACACATTATACTACAGGAGCACCAGGTGGTCAACTATTTGGCCGGATATGGAACGACCCCGTCGGGATAACCAACGGGGTCGTTTTGTATTTAGCCATAACGGCGACGACGGGCGATGCAGAAGTGGCCGTCTTTCGTCATGTCCTGCGTCCACTTCGTGTAGAATTTCCCGGCCGCGTCGATTTCCATTTCCGCGCCCGCCGTCCCCCACACCGCCGCAGCCTGCAAGGAGGCGAAATCCTGCTGGGACAGGATCATCACATTCAGGAGCCCGGCTGTCACGGCCAGGGTGTTCACACCATCGGGCTTGTAGGTCCCGTAGACATTCGGGGCGATGTAAAACGACGTGATGGAGGCCGCCACCGTAGGGTCGGGAGTGGCAGCCGTGACAAGTCTATTCAGGGTGAGATACTCGTACGCGGGATCATAGACGATCCCCGTGTCAACGTAGGCGCCGTCGCTGGCGGTGGTCGCCGCCACCTTCCGTGTGTAGAGCACCTCCCATGCGCCAACTGCTGGTACGGCATCTCCAGTAGCCAGGCTGGCATAGAACTCGTTCAGGTAGGTAACGAGATCTACCATGTTCGAGATGCTGGTCGGAATCTGCGGGACTGGCATGATTACCTCAAGTCGATCTTATTGAGAGTCTTCGGTACAATCTTCGACGTAGGCCCGCTCCACATCAGGAACCGCTTGATCCCGTCATTGATGCCCTGGAACAGGGACATGAGCATCATCCGCTGGTCCGACGTCAGCTTATCCGTCGGGTTGGGCGGGAACTGGACCAGGTGCGTTACCTCACTGACGGCTAGCTGGATAATGGCCTTGAGAGTCGGATCGATCTTGTCACCAAGCTTGAGAACCGCCTCGTTGACCGCGGCCACAGTCAGTTTGTCAAGCGGCGTCCCAGCGATGAATGGAAGAATGGCCGTACCAATCACATCCTGGGCGATGTTGCTGGCCTGCTTCGTCTTCTCCCAGCTGGCCTGGTCCTTGGACAGCAGCATCAGGCCGACGTTCATCGTATTCGAGGAGATCTGGAGGATGGCCTCCTCAGCCACTTCCGGATCGATCGAGATCGACCTGCAGCCGACGGATATGAATGGCAACGCACATAGTGTCAGGATCGCAAGCGTCTTCATGCTACCTCCTAGACTGGATTACCGACATCAATGTGGTCCAGATAAGCCATGTCAGCGCAGTGCAGGCCAGCCTGCCAGTAGGTTCCCGTCGGACCAGGGTAGGCCCAGCCAGTCCAGATAACGTCCCAGTTCTGCATGCGGTTCTTGAGGCATTCGATTACCAAGACCCAGACGCACAGCTGACTATCCCAGTAGATCGTAGCCCTGACCAGGCCCGGGGTCCCACCCACGTTGACGTAACCAAAGTAGGAACAGTCTCCCGTCGGCTCGAGCGTCGCCAGTGCCGTACCGCCGCTGGCGCCCATGCAGTCGCATGGAGTAGTACCGCCGAAGAAAGGCATGTCCCAAACGGCCGTCAGGACGCCCTTCGGGCACCGCGGAGTGTCGCAAGGACCTGGCGGCGTGTAGGGATCATCAGGATCGTACGGCGTAGGAGTATACCCAGGATCGTATGGCGGAACGTCTTCACGCGGCGGATAAGGCGGAGTATGCTCCTTCAAGATCTCGGAAATGTCATTCGCCGGAATGAGCTCACAGCATTCAGTGTATCCCGGAGCCGTCTCCAGGAATGCCTGGCTGCGCCGGATAGCGCTTGCCCGGGTTACGTTCGTAAGGTTCTTGAAGAAGATGCCCGGAATCGCCTCGGCCACGTGCAGGGGGATCTTGCTTGGCCCGTAGTCCGGCATTATGACATAATCGTTGATGATCGGGAAATTACGGGTGATGGTAATGTCCAGCATCTTCGTCTCCTTGGCAAGATCCTATTGATCTTTGCCTCTGGAGATTTAGGGATTGCCGTGCCGGTTCATATCCTCCGCGACCATGAACGAGATAAGCTGTTCAAATGACGTCTCCGGCTCCCATCCCAGGACCTTCTTCGCCTTGGACGCATCTCCGCATAGGTCTATGACGTCGGCCGGCCGCATCAGCTCTGCATCTATCTTCACGTACTCCTTCCAATCCAGACCAGCCCTTTGGAAGGCAATCCTGCAGAAGTCCTCGACCGAACGCTGGACTCCAGTAGCGATGACATAATCGTCCGGCTTGTCTTGCTGAAGCATCATCCACATAGCCTTGACGTAGTCATTCGCATACCCCCAGTCGCGCTTGGATTGGATATTGCCCAGGCGCAGCTCCTTCTGGAGGCCAAACTTGATCCGCGCGACCGCATCCGTGATCTTCCGGGTGACGAACTCTGTTCCACGTCTAGGCGACTCGTGGTTGAAAAGAATGCCGGAACAACAGAACATTCCATAGGATTCCCGGAAATTGACAGTCGTCCAGTGGGCGGCGAGCTTCGCGATCCCGTAGGGGCTCCGAGGGTGAAAGGGCGTGTTCTCGTTCTGGGGCGGAGCTGAGATTCCGAACATCTCGCTGGTGGACGCCTGATAGAACCTGATCTTCGGGTTGATGAACCGGATCGCTTCCAGTAAGTTTATGGCGCCGATGCTGTTAACCTCGTGGGTATAGACTTTCTGGCTGAACGACGTGGCGACGAATGACTGGGCCGCCAGGTTGTAGACCTCCTGCGGATAAGAATCCTTTAGGGCATCTATCAGGGACTGCTGATCCAGCATGTCTCCGGCGTGAAGCTCGATCTTGTCGAACAGACCATCACATATACGCAGTCTCTGGAGGTTGTCCCCGCTGGTCCGTCTAACGACGCCATGGACCTCATAGCCCTTATCGAAAAGAAACTTGGCCAGGTATCCCCCGTCCTGCCCGGTAATGCCCGTGATGAGGGCGCGCTTGGTCACTTTCTCCTCCCCGCGTAAATCAGGGTCCCGTAGTGAGCATCCGGATTGCGGCCTTCCGCCCTGGGGATAGTCTTGTTGATGACCGGGACAAAGTCAATGAGGTATGGCGTTATGTCCTCGAGGAGCAAGCGGATCGGATGCCCTACGTCATGTGGGTATTTCTTTTCGTCTTCCGCATTCGAGAGGTCCTGACCCAAAATGAAGATGCCCCCAGGCTTGACCAGCCCGACTGCCTTTGCCAGACAAGCATCGGCATCCTGGACATGGTCCAATACGTTATTCATGATGACCAAGTCGAAGGACCCTGGCTGGTAAGAACAGGATTCGGCCGTATGATTGTCTACCTCGATAAGCTTGCTCTTATGTGCTATAGCAAGCCAGCAGGGCAATGTCAGATATCTACCTGCCAAAGGGTCGTTACAGACGACCCTCTTCCAGGCTCTACCTCTCATAATGACGCGAATATTCGTATAAGGCCCGCACCCAAGTTCTATAACATCGCCCAGATTCGCTGGTAAGAACCTATAGGAATCAAAATGCGCCGCCCACCAATTATTCCAGTCGTCCCCATCCGGGGTGACGCACCCGGCCCAGACATCCCCCTCCCATTTCTGGGCCTGCATCCACCTCTCCTGGGAAACCTTCTTGACGCTCATGGGTACCCCTTCCAGTATTAGACGAGGGACTATAGCCCTCCCGGAGGGCTTCCTGACGTGTTTCAGATACTGCTGAATATTTGAGTGCCAGCGGCGTGATGAGCGTTTGCGGGAATACCTACGGTGCGTCGTCTATGGCCCCTTCGGGGATTTTCATGTTCGTATTATCCTTGCCGATGGCCTCATGGGACTTTCCAGCAAGGCGCTTCGCCAGATCCTCGGGAGATAGCCTGAGGAACTCGTCCACCCGGTCAATGATGCGCATAGCCTCGCCGACGCAGGTATCTATGTCCTTGTCGACCATCTTGTTGACGCTCCCAGGCCGGCGGAGAGAGAAAAGACCGGCCAGGATAGCAGTGAGTTCCGCGCGGTCCATGAGTCTTCCTCCTATGGGTATTGAATATTAATTCCGACGATCATATTGCCGAAATGCCGGTCGATCCAGCCGATGAACGCCTGCATGATCTGCCATTGGTGCCTTTCGGCAAGGCACTGGATCTCCGCGGTCACGACCCCGCCGGCAGAACGTTCCAGCGTGATCCAGCCCCTGTACGTCTTGTGCGACCACTTGGCGCGATTGTGCCGCTTGTGCCCGGAACGGAAGAACGTACCCCTCTCCGCATCGGACAATGCGATCTCCTTGGCAATCATCTTGCCATACAGGTTCTCACCGGGCTTTGGGATGACTTGCAGGGATCTGCGCATAGTCGTCTCCTTGAATACTAGTCATTAAAAAGGTCGATGACCTTCTTCATGTTGTCCAATGCCTTCTTGGCCTCTCGCGCCGATTCATCACGTGCCCGTCGTTCCAAGGCGGCTTCCATGCGGGACATCCAATCGTGCATGGCCTTATGATCGGCGTCGTGCGTCTGGAACCATTTGCCGATGGCGATCCCGACTGGGTGCTGGGTTTTCTGGAGCTCCGCGTACATGTTCCGCAGGTTTGCCAGCGTCTGCCTCTCTTCGTTCAGCTGATCCTGCTTCTCTGCGAGCGCGTCGCGAAGGGCTTGCATGTCTCTCTTCAGCTTCGCACTCTCGACCTCGAGCTCTGCTGGAGAACGTGCTTCTATGACGGAAACGGGAGGTGGCGGAATCGCTGCGGGCTGCGGCGGCTTACCCTCGCCACAGGACGCCAACAGCGCCAATAGGAGCAATGCCTTTTTCATGAAGTCTCCCTGGGCTTGATGATCCGCTCGCGGGTGAGCCCTGCGACCGCGACGAATTTGCAATTAGGCCGCCGAAAGGCTGTCTCCGGTTTCACAGCAATATCGAGGCCGATTTGGCACGCCTCGTTATCGCTGGTGGCCATGGTGTCCATCTCTATCATAGAGACCACCCGGTAGACGCGCACGCGGCGCATTCTTTTCATGAGCGTCCGTCCTCCAACGCCTTGACGGCATTCTCCTGCCAGGGGCTCGGATCTGGACGGGGACGAATGGCTGCCGGAAGAGTGTCTGGCCTAGCAGAGTAACATCTCTGGCAGACGCAGAATCCATCGATGGTGTATTTGGGGCGGACGTCGCTTTTCTTCATTCCCGGCTCGACGTCCAGATCCGCTTTGTTCAACGGATTCTTGCAGATGTGGCACTTCCAGAGAGGCTTAAGCGGAGGCCTGCCGCGCTTGGGCTTGCCGGCGAAGATCAGCTGCTTCTTTAATAGTTTCTTCATGTCCGCGCCTTAACGAGTTTATCCATATGGAATTCGAGGATTCTTTCTCCAACGCGTCTTTCTAACATACGCCTGCCTGCTTTGTCGGCTTCTTTTCGCGAGGCAGCTACGACACTCGTTATCCAGTAATATTCACCGTTAGTATTGCTGTAGCAGATGTCATAAGTACGCATGCAGTCCTCATGGCAGGCAGTTGCACATGTGGTTGAGTTTGCCGAGCTGCTCGAGCACCTGGGTCGTCTCCTTGCAGAGGCCCCAGGGAATCTTCTTCGCATCTAGAGCTGCGCCCAGGCGTCGGTAAATCTGCAGGCGGTGCACCGGATCGATCCGGAGAGCCTTATCGTCGCCGTCTCTTACCATGATGTCTCTGATCGTCGTCTCGTCGGTGTCGCCAGGCCCGGTACCGATCACCGCCTCGAAGGGGTTTTCCTGGTTCGCTGCGTGGCAGCGTTTGACCCAGGATTGTAGGTTGCTCTGGGCCCGCAGCGTCCGGATCGTGACGAAGTCCGGCTTGATCGTCGCTACGTCCTCGATCAGCTTGTCGTACATCTGTCCCCAGCCGAGGACCGGGATGATCGGATCGATTCGAATCCGGACGTGGTAGCCCATCTGCTTGGCCATCCTGGCGATCGCGATTCTTGCGTGCGGCGGCGCAGCCAGAGGCTCGAATCTCCTGGCGACCTCATCCGCGTTGATGCTCCAGCCGAGCCGGATGGGTGCTCCAGGCTGCGTGATCCTCGGGTCCTCCAGGAGCTCCTTGGGGATCACGGCACTTTTGGTCAGGAAGGAGATGACGTGCTTCTTCTGCGCGAGGAATAGCGGCAGTACCCGCTTGATGTATTCAGTGCTGACCGCGTAGCTGTCGGTCAGCTCTCCCGTGTTGAGTAGCGACGGCTTCTCCGTCTTCTCGAGCCAGTCCTTGACCTCCGCCACCATCTCGTCCAGGTTGTCGTACCACCGCGGCGAGGTGTTCCCCCGGAGCGTGTTCTGGAGGAAGCAGTAGCTACACCTGTATGGACAGCCGACTGCGTGATGCAGGATGTAGAACCGGGGACAGTAGACGTTCCCCGGCATCTTCTCGAAGAGCGAGATGAACTTGTAGCCGAGCTCACTCTTGCCGGTCCGCTTCCGGGATGGGTTCATCGTTTCTCCTCTGCTGCTGCCCTGGCTTGCTCGCAGATCTCAAACAGCATGCTCATCGGCAGGCGCGACGGATCTGTCTCTATCTCGACCATCGCCTTATTTGGTGTATCGCACCAGGAACCTTCCACCTTGAATCTGCCACCACCCAAGGATCTGATGGTTACTTCGCAGTTCATCTTTGGTCCTATCGGGTCTAGCATCTGTGCTCCTTCTTGGGGACGTTCATCTCAGTGAGGAGGCTCACGCTCTGGATGTTCTCTATTCCCACACGCCTGACCTGCTTGATGGCATCCAGTACGTTGGACTCTCCATAGGTAACCACGTCCAGCTGGGCCATGTGTCCCGTTGCCTTGATCCGCCAGATCTTGAGCTTTTCCATGTCTGGCCTCCACCTAAAGTAAAACAGGTGGAGAACTTGGGTGTCAAGAATCTGGGGAATCAGAACGGCGGCTCTGGAACCGGACCTCTCAAATTATCATCGTCCGGCTCCGGGTCTATGAATCCGTTTTTGTCGTCGCCTTCTTCGCTCACTGGCTTTGCCAGATCACCCAGCGATGGGTCACCCTCGCAAATCGCCCTCGTCTTCGTTATGCCGCAACAAGTGTTGCCGGACTTCAGTTTGAACTTGAACCAGCATTTATGGGGCGACATAGGAATCCCATCAGCGCACGGCATTATTCCTCCCTCTTCGTCCGCAACGGCAATCAAGCAGAAGGTAAGCCGCTTCTTCTCTGTGTTTTCATTCACGAACTCGAAGACTGACATAAGCAGGTCGGCGTCGAAGCTGAACTGAAGAAGCTTGGAACCCCCATCGATGGGGACCTTTTCCCAGACTCGCCAGTCGGCACCCAGGAATCCCGCGATCTTCTCATCGGGGAAGTCTCCTGTGTTCGTATGTATCCTGACTTGCGGATGTTGCCAGACACCCGTGGAGCCAGGCGGATATCCGCCTTCTTTTTTATTCGGCTTCGTACCCACAAGGGCGACATGAGGACCTAATGAGTGTGAGCCCTGCCAGCCAGGAGTACTTGCTCCCATGAAGCATTCCGTGGCATTCTGGTCTTCAAGTTCCTTGATGGCTTTATTGACATAGTCCTTATTCATGAGCACTCTATCGTCGGGAGTTAATGGCTTAAGCTCGTCCCCGAACGGATTCGGTCGACTCTGAAGCCCGGACCAGACTGCCATCCTCTTGCTAGCGACGATGATCCTGGACTTTGATATGCAGACATGGTCAAACATCCAATCCTTCTCGTCGTCTCCCGCGCAGAATCTGACCAGCTTTAGTTGGTCAAGGGAGATTACCAAGGCCTCTCGTTTTCCTTTCTTTTCGAATAATTCAACGCGTTCTTCTGCCGGCATATCCAGCCTCCGTTTCCCTATCTCGTCCGGGAATTTTCCCATGGATCGTTCTCAAAGAAAGACGGCAGGTGCCGACCAGAAGACCTCAATTACTGTCCCGCCCGACAGGGGAGACAGAGAGCTCAACGCGATGGTTTACGCACGCAGGCCCATGGAGAAAACCTGCGGTCGCGGGGCTACTTTACTCCCTGGGATGGAGGTCTTCCGCACGGCAAGCGGATGGCGGCAGCCCCAATCGGCACCTGCCAAAATCAGACCCATAAAGTTTCTGCACCCTTCGCTTCCAGCATTTTCAGGTAGTCGCTATAGACAGCCTTGTTCAGATGATGTCGCCCATACCGGACGATCAGGACCTTCTTTGGGTCAAGACCCCTAAGCTGCATTTCATCATTCACGTAAGTCGCATGGTGCCCCGGAATCCAGCCCTGGTCACGGCAACAGCATCTGAATTCTTCGTGAGTGCCCGCAAAGACAAGCCTCATTCGCTTTTCGGGCTTTGTATCGACCATTCTAGACCTCAATATGACGGCCGCCCAGAGGAGACTCCCTCACCATTCTTTCGGCATCCTGGCGGGCAGACTCCTCGCGGTTGAGCAAGACCTGCTGGACGAGCCCTGGCACCTCCGCATCGCGCCTCTCCGCGTACATATCCATCGCGGCATTGTGGACTCTGTTGCGCATTTCACTCTCAACCAGCCGAACGGCATCCGCTTTCGCTAGCTCGGTCAAATGCGCTATCCGCCCCTGCGCGGCATCTACGATACGCTCTTGCGCCTTCTTTATTATCTCTTGTTCTTCCCTTTGCTGACCCTCCTTGATCCATCGCACTTCCTGATCCTTCCTCTTCTTTACATCCTCAGGATAGAGACTCTCGAGGCTGGCAACACAGAGGTTTTTCGCTTCTTCGAGGAAGCCTTGCCCACAGTTCGTACCAAGCCATTGCACGACGGCCTGGACCGCCTGCTGCATCAATATCCGAGTATGCTCATCAGGATATTGCCACGTACCAAGAAGACTTGCCAGGAAATCGTCATAATCGTGATTTGTTCTGAAGTCCCAAAGCTCTGCAAAGGCGCGCTCCCTCAAAAAGCCGCGGGCCATATCGGCATCGCAGTGTTCCTTCAGCCATTTGTCGTCCTTCAGCCTATCAGCCGCAACGCCTATGTTTAGATTGTAAGGCCCCCATTTTTCATACTCGGGCCAGCTTCCATACCGATGAGGGTAGCCGCTCCTGTGCCAGGGTACGTTCTGCCTGGCCAGTCGCAGCCTGTCGTCCAGCTCGAAATCATCCGGCTCTTCGTCCGTCATGATTATCCTTGCCAACCCTGGGCTCCGCAACAGCCGCCCTCGAGAATGCTGGGCTTCGGTTCAGGAGCGATAACCCTCTCGATCCGAATTAAGAGCTCCTCATCTTCTATGTTGAAAAGGTCGCCAGGAGCGACCAAGATGAGCTGGCCCAGGCGCATATCAGGACACGTCTCCCAGGCCCTCCGGAGACGCGCTAGGATCTGAGGAATCCGACTAGGATCTCTGGGTGGTCTCATTTCAGAGTCTTCCTGATTTCGTGAATCACCTTCTCCGCCGTTTCGAGATGGTCGCAACAGAACGTCATGAACTCGGGACTGCTCTCGGTCTCGATGCGGAAGGTAACGATTGCCTTCCGAGAACAGACCACCGTCTTCTTTCCCTGGCGTATCTTGCAGGCACAGACCATCTTCTTCGCATCCTTGGCTTTCATCTTTCCTCCTTGTAGGAGCCTAACTGGCGGGTGGGTGGATTTTCACCACCTGGCTCGACCGCTTACTAATTAGTGCCTCACCCGTCTAACGGGCGTGATAATTTACCGTGGTCTAGACCCCAGTGTCGGTTTCCCGCGTGCTGGGCAATAACCACAGGGCTTTCGCGGCATTACCGCCCCTGCCAGGGTTGCGCGCGAGGACTTTGACGCGCCTTTCACCCGCCAGTTAGGCTCCTATGGCTTCCTCCTGATCCCGGGTCCGGACCGCGCGGCGTCTCATTTCTTCACCTCTGCTTCCGCGACTACGGAGATGACCGGCCGCACGCAGACACAACGCGTGTTGGTTGCGCTGAATACGGCACATTGTCCCTGATGACAAGGATGCATGTACCGCCCGTTAGTATTGATCCCGCACCAGTGACACCAGCCGTCGCAGTGATCTTCCACCCAACCGCCGAGGCCATTCAAGTGTCTCGCGTGCCTCTGCTGGAAGTCGCGCTCGATGTCGCAGCAGATGGGCCGGGACTGCTCCGTACTCTTCGACTCGATCTTGACCTCGCAGCCCAGAAGCAGGAAAGCCATAACGAATCCGAAGATTGCCTTCATCGTGGCGACTCCTATTTGCGCTTCAGGACCAGATACCTGTCTGGGTTGCATAGGGTCATGGCATGCCTGGTCATGATCCTCCTTCTGTCGTCCAGCACCGAGATGTCTATCTTCGTCGGCGAGTTCGTGACGGTGACCTCCCTGGGCGTCGGCATAAGCAGGACATAGGGAGACCAGATGAATCCGGAGTCGAGCGGGCCGCAGTGTCCACCTCCCATGACGGCGGCCTTGCCCGGCATCATAACGTCGCACCAGACGTGCATCCCGCGAGCCTGCCCTACGTAGAAGATCTCCGGCTTGACTTCGAAGTCGCTGTTTCCAATGAATTCGACGGTCATGTCCAGTCCGCCGACGATCCAGTCCGGCGGCCTCAGGCCACGCTTCCAGAGGGCCTTTGCCGCAATCGAGAACTCGCCCGTAGGATGCTCAGTCAGCTCAAACACCCTCTGGTCCCTGACGCCGTAGTACAGGTTCTTCATGAGAGTCCTGTCCAGCGCCCCGGCAATGGCACTGATCATCGCCTCCTTGAGCGTATGGAGCGCGTCTCCACCCAAAACAACCGAGAGGTCCCGCGCGGACTCGCTTCCGAACAGCCAAAGGGCCTGGAGGAACTCGGTCTGTGCCGCGCAGGCCTGCCTCTCGATGGTCAAGTTTATGGTGACGTCCGACTTGACTCCATAATCGTACTCCGATGCCGTCGACTCACCCTTACACGACGTATACTTGAGAAAGAAGATCGCGCCGGCGGGCTGAATCATAGGCTGAATCGAAATCAGCTTCGGCATGGTCATCCGCATGATCACCTTGCAGATGACGTCGTAGACGTCGTCTGGATTGGCATGCAGCTGGTCTCCCCTCTTAAACTGGGCTTCCTGGTTCTCCAGAAGGACCGGTAGGACGTCCTTATGAAGAGAGGCTATCTTGACATCAGGGTCGGAAGCATGGCAGATGGACGGTGCCGGTCCGATGGACGAATAGATCACGTCGCCCCACTTCTTGCGCAGCTTCTCCAGCTGCACCTTATATGCCAGGTCCCCCTTGCTAGCCGTCTCCTCCGCCTTCTTCTCGTGCTTCATAATTCCTCCTATTGACCACTCTTGGCCGCATACTTGTCCTTGAGATACGCGATACACTTCTCGCACAGGGGAACAGGCTGAAGGACCATCAAAACAGTCCCGTCGCTCGCCGTTAACAGTCCAACCGCGCTCCGCGCCGCAGGATCCGGATTGCTAAGATGAGATTCTTGCAATGGGCCAGCACACGGCATCGGTACAGTCCCGAACATAGGGACGCTATTGTAAAGCTCCTGAATGTGGAACTCGCAGGGCACATTGATCTTGACGGATTCACTCATATTGCGGCTCTCCTAGAGAACCTTGGTTCCCTTGGCCGCGTTGTGCCTCTTCTCTTCCGCCTCGAGCTGAAGATAAAGTGCGTACAACCGCTTCTGGACCGTCTTTGCACTGAGGTTCTTCATTCCTTTGTCTGCCCAACGAGCGGAGACCTTCTGATCTCTCCTTCGGGTGCCCCCTTGGGCTGGATGATCAGCACGTTCCCCAGCTGAACCAGCTCGACACCCTGCATCAGAAGGTACTGGATCTTGTGCTCGGAATTCGCCTTGAGACGGTTGTTCTGTAGGATCGCCTCCTTGATAGTCGGGAGATCCAGGCAGCCCATCAGCCGGATGCCCCTGGACGGGATTGCTGCGCCTTCCGCCTTTCGCATCCGGCGGATGAGCCGTTCCTGCTTGGCTCGGTTCATCCTCTGCTGGATTACGTCGATACTCTTCTGAATCTTCTGAGCAGCCCTGCTGGTCCTGCTGGTCAGCCTCTGAAACTCCCGCTTCTTCATGGTCAGCTCCTTATCTAATTACGAGGTTCCGTACCTTCTCGGAAAGAAGCGCGGGAATCCAAAACAGCCAGATAAGTGGGCTTAAACGGCCTCCGGATAATCCAACTATGAAGCCCTCCTTATGATGGCTGCTAGGCCGCAGTCGCATGGAAGGTTCTTTCCCAACCCTACCCTTGCAGAGGCGCAGCCTTCCAGGTGCTGCCCGAACTTCACGATCGCCTCCCGCAGCCGCGCCAGTTGACACCAACAGCATGGTCCGCCCTTGCGAACTTCGCCCGCGTGCGACTCGCATGTATGCTGCGCCTCCCATTTCAGGCGCTCGACCTCGGCCTTGAGGGCGTCCAGCTCTGCCTGCGGGCCAAGAGGAATAGTGACCAAGTATGGATTCAAGTAGGGATTATTTAGGTTGGCGTTCAGGTCGGCGTTCATACAGTCCTGGCATTGGGCCGTGAGGTCGCGGCACTTATAGCATCGAGTGGACATTATCGAACCCTCCCCTTGACCTCGCAGGGGATATAGGGCGCAAGAATATAGCCAGCCTTCCCGACCTCGCGGCTTATACTCTCCGCCTTCTTGCTGTGGAGGCATCGGAGGTCCTTAGGCGCTTCTACCGTCCACCTGCGCTTGAGCTTCCTCTGGACCGGCACGATCTTCCTCGACTCCAGGATGAGCAGCCTTCCCCCGATGGTGACCTTCTTAATGGTTATATCGCCCCGCCGGATCGCGCGCGTCCTCCGGAGCTGCTGAGGCAAGGGCAGGAAGATATGAGGGCAGCACGACTCGCAGAAGTCGGTCCTGTAGTGCTCGTCTGCTATCCGCTGGTCGTCGATGACGGCCACTCCGGGGCAGAGGGTCCTGATCTGGATGGGCCACTTCAGCAGGGGCGGCCTTCCCTTGTCGCCCTTCTTGCACACCTCCGGCTCGAGAAGATACTTCATCGTCTCGTGGTAGAAGTTCACGATCCGATAGGATTTCTTATCCTTCGTCTCCACGCTGAAGCAGTTGTTCTGCCCCACCAGCGTGCACCAGGTGATGCGGACGGCTTGCTGGATCATCTTACCCTCCTCTGGCGCAGGAACATGTTAGAGACTCCCTCGGAGCCGCCCGGAGAGGATCAGCTTCCCCACATATCGGTCGTCGTGGGCGATATCCAGGAAAGTCGGAGTACACAGGAGCGGGACGTAGGGCGCAAGGATCCAGCCAAAGAATGGAGCGACGCTCGCCGCCACTCGGGGCGTCGTGAGTGCCGACAGGATTGGCAGGGACTTACCTGCAATCGCACAGATCAGAGATTTCAGGAATTTCAGGAATCCGCGCCGGTTCATCCTATTTCTCCGGATTCACGAAGTTGCGCTCTATGGGCTTGGCGCCCATGAACACCTCCCACTGGGACATCTGGCATCCCTGGCGGGCCCACACTTTCTGCTGGATGCCGGCCGCATACCAATCCCAGGCTAGAAAACCCGCGAGGCAGGCAAGGACGATGATTGCGCTCATCCAGAAGACGGCACCGGCACTATCAGATTCCGAGGGCGATCTGGTGATATGGCCCATGTTTTTAGTCCTAACGATATCCCTGTGAGCCTTGCGCTCCCTTTGGCGCCTCGTATCTCTTCACGTCCTTCAGGTCTTCCTTGAGCCGCGCGTTTAGAGCTGTCATTTGATCCGGCGTCGGGACGATGCACTTCGGCTCGCACTTGCACTCGCAGCCGAAGGTCATATAATGACCGCACTCCATGTTGATCCGCATGGCCTCCCGAAGAAAGGCGTATCCTTCCTCGCCCATGCAGGCCCTGGCAATCGTGCAGGACGAGATCGGTTGGCTCATGACCGGCCCCTCTTCACGTTGTAGATCCGGTCCTTTATCCGACGGATCATCCCGCAGAACTTGCACCTGTACGTGTTCCCGCGTTCCCACCGCCCGTACGCAACCCAAGAGTGAGCACACTTTGCTTTCTTCATGCCTTTGGCGTAGCCACGCGGATCATGAACGTGATGGAGATGACCAGCGGCCACAGGATGATGGACATGAACCGGGGCAGTCCGTCCCCGCTTTCTCCCGTGAACTTCCTGGGGAAGGTGATCTTGGTCAGGACGACCCCCGCGGCGAGATACGCGACGAAGTACGCCGCGATCATGTACCATGCCAGGAAGTTAAACGGCAGCGGCATCGGGCTTTCCACCATGGCTGTCCCCTTCTCAAGGTTATCCTATGCTTCTCCCGGCTACGGCCAGGCGCTCGA
>Ga0315294_10001606_pt1 | contig 24668 bp, 23 predicted proteins | sample YL17G13_40_MG_FD_203626 | JGI IMG/M metagenome (GOLD analysis project Ga0315294, IMG submission 203626) | Sediment microbial communities from Yellowstone Lake, YNP, Wyoming, USA - YL17G13_40 | ecosystem: Environmental > Aquatic > Freshwater > Lake > Sediment | place: USA: Wyoming | collected...
AAATGATTCAGTTTTTTAAAGACGGAAAAGATATTCATAAAATAACGGCATCAAAAATATTTAAAGTGCCTGAAGAAAAAGTGGATGAAAAAATGAGATACATTGCTAAAACCTTAAATTTCGGAGTTTTATATGGTATGGGCGCTTATGGTTTTGCTGAAGGAGCTAAGGTTTCAAGAAAAGAAGCAAAATTGTTTATTGAAGAATATTTTAAAAATTTTCAGGGAGTAGCTGATTACGTCAAAAGTTCCATAGCAAAAGTAAAAAAAGATGGTTTCGTGGAAACCATCTTTGGCAGAAAAAGATTCATACCAGAAATAAACTCCCTAGACCCAAGACTACAAAGAGCCGCGGAAAGAATGGCCATCAATCATCCCGTTCAAGGAACGGCAGCTGATATTATAAAAATGTCTATGATTGAATGTAATAAAATAATTGAACCCGAGAAAAATGCAATAAAGATGGTCCTACAATTGCACGACGAACTTCTTTTTGAAGTAATACAGGAAAAAGTTTTAGAATTTTCTGAAAAAATTAAAAAAGTTATGGAGAATGTGGCTAAATTGGAAGTTCCGTTAAAGATAGACTTGGAAGATGGAAAAAGCTGGGGAGAGCTCGAAAAAATAGATTAAATTTTCAGAAAAAACAGCAGTGAATAGTTGTTTTTTCTTATACGAGACTTGCTGGAGATTCCAGCTGTGTTAAAATAAAGGGAATTAACCCCTTGTTACCTGCGCCGCTCGTCAGTAAACGTGCAAGCACGCTTACTTCTCTCGCTATCCTCGGTAATAAAATAAAAGTTATGCCCAGTAGAGGAATTTCGAACAGCTCCGCTGGGCTAATCAGGAAAATTTCGAAGAAATTTTTCATTCGAAATTCTCCTACCTGGGTATGGAAAAAAATCCAATAGAAGAAGAAACGGAAAAAAACAAGATTTTAAAAGAAATCAAGCCAACTATATTTACCAGAAGACTGACTATAGTCGTTTTAATAATACTGGCATTAGCCTTGCGATTTTTACCTAAAATCTTTAACCAAACTGTAATTTTTAGCTTGCTGGCTTTTTGGCTTCTGACAACTTACTTTTTTTCCTGGCTTATTAAAAAACAAACTACCCGACAAAAAATAGAAAATCTCCATTTTGGATATTTTGCCTTTGAGCTTGTTTTGGTGACTTTGATGATCCACTTTATCGGGGGAATCGAATGGATGGGCGCTATCTTCTATATATTTACTGTTATCTACGCAAATATCTTCTTATCAAGGTTTACAGGATTACTTATAACATTAGCTGCTTTAGTCTTCTACACAGGCTTGATATTTTTTGAATACCTTAAGATTATTCCTCATTATGAAATTTTTTTATTTTCCGGTCTTTACACAGACTTTTATTATGTAATAACTACATTAATCGCGCCCATATGGGGAGTATTTATCTTAATCTCTCTTGCTACTGGCATTTTTGCCGACAGATTGAAAGAAAGAACCAAAGAGCTTGAAGAAATAAAAACAACTTTGGAGGTCAAGGTTAGGGAGAGAACCTGGGAACTTGAAGAAGAAAGAACAAGCTTAGAAGAAAAAGTTCATAAAAGAACGGGGGAACTAAAAGAGCTGGTCGAAAAACAGGAAAAGATAGTTGCAGAAAGAACCGAAGAACTCCAGGAAAAAGTTCAGGAACTGGAAAGATTTAACAAATTAGCCGTTGGGCGAGAGCTAAAAATGATTGAGTTAAAAAAGAAAGTTAAAAAACTAGGAGGAAACTCTAGTCTCGACGAAGATAAAAAATCCATCTTTTAATCTAGTATATTTAACAAAATGCGGTCAGAAAAAAACATCGGAAAAATTGAAGAAATTACTCTTTCTGAAAGCCACACTAAAGATTTATTTAACTTTTTGCCATTGCCAGTCTTTTTAGTCAGTTCAACAGAAAAAATTCTTGAAGCAAATCCAGAATTCTGTAAAATCACGAACTATACCCATGAAGAAGTGGCTGGAAAAAATGCCAATATTTTTTTTGATGAAAAGAGGTTAAAGAACATCTTAGAAGAAGTCTTGGAAAAAAGCTTTGTGCAAGGAAAGAAAACCAATATTGTCACAAAAGAAAAAGAGAAAATTCCTATTAGCGTATCAGCTAAATTAATCAGAGACAAAGAAAACACAGCTTCAGGCTACCTTATGATACTTTTTGATTTAAGCAATATTCAGAAAACGGAAGAAGAGATAAAAAACACGAGATTAGCTCTTTTAAACATGCTGGAAGACACAGAAAAAGAAAAGGGAAGAGCCGAAGAGGAAAAGAACAAAACCTTGGCTATTATAAAGAACTTTACTGATGGCCTTTTGGTCTTTGATAAAGAAAATAGGCTTTCTTTGATCAGTCCCCAAGCCAGAGATTTTTTGGGGATTGAAGAAAAAGAGGTGTTAGGAAAGCACACTTCTGAACTTGTTAATGTCCCGATCTTGAAAGCATTGGTTAATCTTTTTGGAGAAGAAATTAGAAAAGTTTTTAGAGAAGAGATTTCTTTGAAAGAGGGCAATTTAGTCTTGGAAATAACTACTGCTCCTTTCCTCCAAGGAAAAGACAAATTAGGATCTTTAATCATCATTCATAATATAACCAGAGAAAAGTTAATAGAAAGAATGAAAACAGAATTTGTGTCTCTTTCTGCCCACCAGTTAAGAACTCCCCTTGCGGCAATCAAATGGACCTTAAAACTATTCCTAGAAGGAGACCTAGGCCAAATAACTAAAGAACAGCGGGAGTTTCTAGAAAAGACGTATAAATCCAATGAAAGAATGATAAGTTTAATTAATGACCTCTTAAACGTAACAAGGATAGAAGAAGGAAAATATATCTACCAGTCGCTGTTTTATGACATGTCCGAGATCGTTCAATCAGTGATAGATTTGTTTAAAGAAGAAATTAAAATTAAAAATATAAAAATTGAGTTAAAAACGCCCGGAGAACTGCCCAAAATTTTAATGGATCAGGAAAAAATAAAGTTAGTAATTGAGAACTTTTTAGATAATGCAATAAAATATACCTTTCCCAGAGGCAAGGTGACAGTTTATATAATTCGTGGTACAAATGAAATAGAAGTCAGGGTTCAGGATACAGGGGTCGGAATACCAAAAGACCAACAATCAAGAGTGTTCACTAGATTTTTCAGAGGATCAAATGTATTAAGAATGGACACCGAGGGGTCTGGCTTAGGCTTATTCCTTGCAAAAAATATCATTGAAGCTCATGGAGGAAAAATCGGATTTGATTCAGAAAGCGGAAAGGGCTCGACTTTTTACTTTACTTTACCTTTAAAAACTACCAGAATTAAATAATATGGCAAAAATATTATTGGTTGAAGACGAAGAAATTATGATCGAACTCCTTCAGAAAAAACTTACTCAAGAAGGATATGAAGTTTTAGTGGCAAGAGATGGAGAAGAAGGACTTAGATTGATGAAAGAAACCTGGCCTAATCTGGTATTGTTGGATATTGTCCTGCCAAAAATGAGCGGATTCGATGTTTTAAATGAAATAAATAAAAATCTATCTTTAAAAAAAATACCAGTAATTATAATCTCTAATTCCGGCCAGCCGGTCGAGCTTAAAAAAGCCCTGAGATTAGGAGTTAAAGACTGGCTGATAAAAACAGAATTCGAACCCCAGATGCTACTTGAAAAGATAGCAAAACAAATAGGTAAATAATTAAAAATTTTGTATTTTTTATAAATTATGAGCCTCCCCGACCTAAAGATCGGGAGTCTCTTGGCAAAGTATTAATATTTAAAAACCAATAAAAACATATGCCAAAAAACATTCTTATCGTCGAGGATGACAAAATATTAAGAGAATTAATATCCCAAAAACTGGAAAAAGAAAACTATAAAATTTCTGCTGCAGTTGATGGCGAAGAGGGGTTGAAAAAAACTAAGGAAGAAAAACCTGATATTGTTTTACTCGACCTTATTTTGCCCGGGATAGATGGGTTCGGTGTCCTTGAAGAAATAAAAAAAGATCCGGAAATAAATAAGATTCCGGTAGTCATATTGTCCAACCTTGGCCAGAAAGAAGAAATTGAAAGAGGGATGAATCTGGGAGCAACAGATTATTTGATAAAAGCCCATTTTACTCTTAGCGAAATAGTAGCAAAAGTAAAAAATATTTTAAAATGAACCTCTCTAGCCTAACGACCGAGAGCTTCTTGACAGAGTATTAATATTTAAAGACCAATAAAAAAAATATGCCTCACAAAATTTTAATTGTCGAGGATGACAAATTTGTAAGAGAGCTAATTTTCCAGAAACTCACTGAGGAAAAATTTAACGTTTCTGCCGCAAAAGACGGGGAAGAAGGAGTGGAAAAAGCCGAATCGGAGAAACCCGACCTTATCCTGCTCGACCTTATTTTGCCCGGGATAGACGGATTTGAAGTCATATCAAGAATAAGAAAAAATAAAACTATTGAAGCAATTCCAATAATAATTCTTTCAAATTTAGGAGAAAAAGGAGATGTAGACAGGGGAATTAAACTCGGGGCGAATGATTATATGATAAAGGCTCACTTTACTCCAAAAGAAATTGTTGAAAAAGTAAGGAGTATTTTAAAATGAACCTCTCCGGCCCAAAGGCCGGGAGTTTCTTGGCAAGGTATTAATATCTAAAAACTAAAAAGTGCCGGAGCTTCCGGAAGTAGAAACAATTGTGACAGATTTACCGAGCACATAATTTATTATGTGCTCGGTTTAATATAAAACTATGCCTGAACTACCCGAAGTTGAAACAATAGTACGTGATTTACGAAAGAAAATACTCGGTAGAATAATCGAGAATGTCTGGACGGATTTTTTAAAGCTTCTTAAAAAACCAAAGAGCTTCGAAGTATTTAAAAAAGAAATCAAAGGTAAGAAAATTAAAAAAATCTTAAGAAGAGGAAAAAATATAATTTTTGAATTAAGTAATGGTTATTCTCTTTTAATACACCAAAAAATGACCGGCCATTTGCTTTTTGGAAAATGGGAAATGGAAGGTAAAAAATGGATCTCGACTCGTCCCGGACCACTAAGAGAAGACCCAATGAATAAATTTTTACACTTAATATTCTTTTTAGACAATGGCCAGCAATTAGCTTTATCTGACTTGAGAAAATTTGCTAAAGTTGAGCTTTGGAAAACGCAAGAATTGAAAAATTCTAAAGAATTTAAAGAACTGGGACCAGAACCATTGGAAGATGATTTTACTTTTTTAAAATTTAAAGAAGCTCTGCAAAAAAAGAAAAAAGGCAAGATAAAGCAAATCTTAATGAACCAAACAATTATTGTAGGAATCGGGAACATATATTCTGATGAAATTTTATGGCGAGCCAAAATCCATCCTTTTAAAGACATCACAAAGCTATCAGATAAAGAACTGGAAAAAATTTACAAAATAATGAAAAAACTGCTGCCTTTGGCAATAAAATTAGGCGGCGAATCAATTTCAGATTATCGCCGGCCTTCAGGAGAAAAAGGATATTATGATAAAGAAAGAAAGGTTTATCGTAAAGAAGGAGAAAAATGTCCAGTTTGTAGCAAAATTATAAAAAGAGCTAAAATGGGAAGCAGATCAGCTCATTTTTGTCCAGCTTGTCAAAAATTATGATAATCTACCTTTTCGGTGAAGATACGTTCAGATCTCATCAAAAACTGAATGAAATTATCAGCCATTATAAAGAAATCCATAAAAGCGGGCTAAATTTGAGATTTGTTGACTTGGAAAAAGAAGGCTTCCAAGAGTTTAAAAACGAAGCTAAAACCATATCAATGTTTGATGAAAAAAAATTGATAGTCTTAAGGCATGCTTTTTTAAATAAAGATTTCCAAGAGGATTTTTTAAAAAACAGCAAATATTTTATAAGTTCTGAAGATGTCTTCTTATTTTTCGAAGAGGGGAAGCCGGAAAACAAACAATTCTTCAAGTTTTTAGAAAAGAAAGCAAAATCCCAAGAATTCAAAATTTTAGAAGGATATCAGTTAAAAAACTGGGTTAGGAAAGAATTCGAAAAATACAGAGCCAGAATAGATATTAATGCCTTAGATCAGTTAATTGAATTTGTGGGGAATGACCTCTGGCAGATGGAAAATGAAATAAAAAAATTATCAAGTTTTAAAAACGGCAAGATAATCAAGAAAGAAGATGTTGATGTTTTGGTGAAATCTAAAATTGAAACAGATATTTTTGAAACCATTGAATCTTTGGCTTCAAAAAATAAAAGGAAGGCTTTAGAATTGATACATCAACACTTGGAAAAAGGGGACTCCCCTCTCTTTCTTCTCTCAATGATTAATTTCCAATTCCGAAATCTTTTAATTATTAAGGATTTAATTGAAAAAGGAAAGCCCTACTACACTTTTCAAAAAATCACCCACCTCCATCCTTTTGTTATCAAGAAAAGCTCCTTCCAAGCCCAGAGATTTAGTCTTCAAGAATTAAAAAAAATCTACCATAAAATTTTTCAGGTAGATCTGAATATAAAAACCGGGAAATTAGATCCTCAGACTGCGCTTGATTTATTTATAGCAGAAATTTAAATTAGCTCTTAATCTTATTAATGAGTTTGGAAATTCTGGATTTCTTCCTTGAGGCAGTATTTTTTTTAATAACTCCTTTTTTGGCGGCTTTATCAAGAGCTTTAAAAATCTTTGAGAGCAAAGCCTTGGCTTCTTTAACCTTTTTCTGGGAAACTAAATTTCTTACCTCCTTTAAAAGGCTTTTCATTTTATCCAGATAAACCAAGTTTCTTGTTCTTTGCCTCAAGCTTCTACGATGCGCCTTTTTCGCTGATTTTGTAATTGCCATTGTGGTAATACTTAATTTATCGCGGCACGCCTCGCTTCGCTCGGCTAACACCGCTCTTTAGAAACCTACGGTTTCTAACGTTTTTCCCGTTTGGGAAAAGTCTGTTTTCCTATACGGAGAGAACCGAATGGTTCTCCCGACCCCTCTCCAATATAGAATGATTATGATTTTATATTAGACTTTTTTAAATCTTTTATCAAGTCTCTAATCTCGGCTGCTCTTTCAAAGTCTAAGTTCTTAGCTGCTTCTTTCATTTCTTTTTCTAAAAGTTTTTTATCCCTTATTGCCCAAAATTCGGAAGCAATTTCTTTTTCTTTTTTCATAAATGGCCAGTCCCTAATCTTTTTTATTATCTGGCTCGGAGTAATATTGTGATCTCTGTTATATTTTTCCTGGATTTTTCTTCTTCTTTTGACTTCTTTTATGGCAGAGGCCATGGATTTCGTTATTTTATCAGCATACAGAATAACATGGCCGTTCAGGTGGCGAGCAGCCCTGCCCATGGTTTGAATCAAAGTTGTTTCTGACCTTAAGAACCCTTCTTTATCAGCATCTAGTATTGCGACCATGGCAACCTCCGGCAAATCCAATCCTTCCCTCAATAAATTAATTCCAACTAAAACATCGTATTTCCCCAATCTTAAATCTTTTAAAATCTGGGGTCTTTCCAAGGTTTTTATTTCCGAGTGTAGCCACTGGCAGGAAATTTTCTCTTCACTCAAATAATCTGACAAAGCTTCGGCCAGTCTCTTGGTGAGGGTTAAAACTAAAATTCTTTCTTTTAAATTAACTCTCTTTTTAATTTCTGAAGTCAAATCTTTAACTTGATTTTTAGTTGGCCGTATTTCAATTGATGGCTCCAATAATCCGGTTGGCCTGATTAATTGTTCAACTATGTATCTTTTCCCTGCCTTTTTCTTCTCTTCTTCTGACGGCGTGGCCGAAACATAAACTACTTGGTTTATTTTTTTCTCAAATTCTTCAAAAGTTAGAGGCCGATTATCAATCGCCGAGGGGAGCCGAAAGCCGTACTCAATTAGAGTTTTCTTTCTGGCCTTATCCTGATTCGCCATTGCGTGCAACTGAGATAAAGTCTGGTGTGATTCATCAATAAATAGTAAGAAGTCTCGCGCCCCCACACCATAACGAGGACTAACTTCGTTAATTTTGGAGCCGTTTACGGCTTGTCCTCGTTTGGTGTGGGGGTAAAGGAAGTAATCTATCAAAGTAAAGGGCGGATCTCCTGGCTTTCTGAATCCCAGATGCCTTGAATAATTTTCAATACCGTGACAGTATCCGGATTCTTTAATCATTTCCAGGTCAAAATTAGTTCTTTGTTCTATCTTCTGTGCCTCTAATAGTTTTTTTTCCTTTTTAAAATATTTTATTTGCTCTTCTGATTCCAGTTTTATATTTTCTATAGCAATTCCTATCCTATCTTGAGGTGTAACCCAAAAATGAGCCGGGAAGAGTTTGAATTTAGAATTAAGAATTTTGAATTTAGGATTTAGCGAACTTGAAGAAATTGAAATTTGTTCTATCTGATCGCCCCGGAATTCAATCCTTATTATTTCTCTGCCAGTTACGGTAAAAATTTCTATAATATCTCCCCTAACCCTGAAGGTCCCGGGTTTAAAATCAACGTCGTTCCTTTGGTACTGCAAAGAAAGAAGGTTTCTCAAAAAATCTTTTCTTTTTATTTTCTGGCTGGGAATGATTTCCAAAGACACTTTCTGATAATCTTCCGGAGAACCGATATTATATATTGAAGAAACAGAGGCAACAACAATTACATCATTTCTATTTATCAAATCTTGAGTGGCGGCGTGCCTCATTCTGTCTAATTCTTCGTTTATTTTTGCGTCCTTTTCTATATAGGTATCAGACTGCGGGATGTAGGCTTCTGGCTGATAATAATCATAATAAGAAACAAAGTAATGGACGGCATTTTCCGGAAAAAATTCTTTAAATTCTTGATAAGTTTGGGCAGCCAAGGTTTTGTTGTGGCTGATTATTAAAACCGGCTTTTGAATCTTTTCAATAATTTTAGACATTACAAAAGTCTTGCCAGCTCCGGTAACGCCCAAAAGAACATTATGCTTTGCTCCTGATTTTAAATTTTTAACCAGTTTTTTAATCGCTTGAGGCTGATCACCGGCAGGTTTAAATGATGAATGAAGTTTAAGCATAAAAATGATATACTATATATATGATAGCTTATTTAGAAGGAAAAATAATATTAAAAAAAGAGAGGTTTATAATCTTAAATATTAATGGGGTTGGTTATAAGGTTTTTTTATCTCAAAAGACTCTAACCAAAATACCACAGGAAGAAGAAAACCTCAAGCTATTTTGTTTTCTTAATATAAGGGAAAATCTTCAAGATCTCTATGGATTTTTGAGTTTCGAAGAGCTTGAATTCTTTAACTTGCTAAATGACATTCATAGTATCGGGCCTAAAGCGGCTCTGGAAGTGGCCTCTCTGGGTCCTTTAGAAAAAATACAAGGGGCAATTGAAATGGGAAACGAAAAAATTCTTGAAGGAATATCAATGATAGGAAAAAAGAGGGCCCAGATGATTATTTTAGAACTCTCGAGGAAAATTAAGAAAGTTCTTCCTAAAAAAGCAGTGCAAGAAAAAGAAGATGACTCTCTTCAAGCTTTAGTAAGCCTTGGTTTTCCTCAACAAAAAGCAAAAGCGACTTTGGCTAAAATTGCAAAAGAAAAAAATCCAGCGGAAAGAATCAAAGAAGCTTTGAAAATTTTAGGAAGATAATTTAAAAATGCTCAATTTTTTAAGAAAAATCGTTCCTGAGTTTTTGATAAGTTGGTATCATTTTATCCTATCTTTTTTAGGAGCTTTTTTTTATGGATTCCCTTCCAAAAAATTAATTGTAATCGGAATTACCGGCACCAATGGAAAATCAACAATTGTGGATTTAATAACCAGGATTTTGGAAGAATCCGGCGAAAAAGTCTGCTCTTTGTCCTCTATAAGATTTAAAATTGGAAGCAAAGAACAGATAAATGATTTAAAAATGACGATGCCGGGCCGCTTCAAAATCCAGGGGTTTTTAAAAGAAGCAGTTACTTCGGGTTGCCGCTATGCGGTTTTAGAGGTGACCTCTGAAGGAATAAAGCAGCACCGCCATAGGTTTATTAATTTTCAGACCGCTATTTTTACCAACCTGACTCCGGAACACATTGAAGCTCATGGTTCATTTGAAAAATACAAAGAAGCTAAAGGAAAACTTTTTAAAGCAACGAAAAAAATCCATATTTTAAACCTTAATGATGAAAATACTGATTATTTTCTACAATTCCCGGCAGACCTAAAAATCGGATATGGACTAAAAATTTCCAATTTTCCTGTATCGAACGAGGAGAGAGATCCCCTGAAAGGTTGCTTTTCAATTTCCAAACAAATCCCAAATTCTAAATTTCAGATGCTTATTGCAAAAAATCCAAAGACGTCAGGCAAAGAAATAGAATTTTCTATCGATAGTATCAATTTTAAAATAAAGTTACTTGGTAAATTCAATATCTATAATTGCTTAGCAGCAATTGCTTTTGCAAAGTCCCAAAAAATTTCGCTTAAAATCTGCAAAAAAGCCTTGGAAAAAGTTAAGGGTATCCCGGGCAGAATGGAAGAAGTTATTCAAAAACCATTCAAAGTATTTGTTGATTACGCCTTTACTCCAAATGCTCTGGAAAAAGTTTACCAAACAATTATAAATAATTTCAGACCGAAAAAACTAATCTGTGTTTTGGGAGCGGCTGGCGGCGGCCGGGATAAGTGGAAAAGGCCAGTTTTAGGAGAATTAGCCGGAAAATATTGCGATCAAATAATAATCACTAATGAAGACCCGTACAACGAAGATCCCCTCCAGATTTTATCAGAGATAAAATCTGGAGTAATAAGTTATAAATTGCATTTAGTAAGCGAAATATTAGATCGGCGGGAAGCAATTAGAAAATCGTTGAAATCAGCTCAATCAGGGGATTTAATTATTATTACCGGTAAAGGTTGCGAGCCGTGGATATGTGTTGCTAAAGGAAAGAAAATATCCTGGGACGATAGACGAGTTGTAAAAGAAGAATTCGGAAAATTAAAAATACCTCTTGCCCCGTAGGAAACCGAAGGTTTTCCTTCGGGGTGGGATGACAGAAAAGTTGTAAGAGAAGAATTTAAAAAAATAAAACTATGAAAGACTACGAAATTTTAGAGCATAAAGCTGATCTGAAAATCAGGGCTTTTGGTAAAACAAAAGAAGAATTGTTTTTGAATATGATGCAAGGAATGATCTCCGGTCTAAAACCGGAAATATTAAACTCTAAAGCTGAAAAGCGAAATATAGAAATCAAGTCACCTGATTTAGAATCTTTGTTGGTTGATTTTTTGGGCGAAGTTCTATACTTAACTCAAGTTAACAAAGAAATTTATACCAATATTAAATTTAAAAAACTAACCGACATGGAGTTAGAGGGAAAGCTTGTCGGCCAAAAAGTCCAAAGGTTCGGAGAAGACATAAAAGCTGTTACTTACCATGAATTAGATATTCGTCAGAATGAAAACGGAGTTTGGGAAGCAACGGTGCTTTTCGATATCTGACTCAATAAATTTGACAAAATAAGAATCTTTAGTTAATTTAAAACAGCAGAACATTCACAATTTGGGAGGTGGAAGAAATGATGGAAGAAGAGATAATCTGTAAAAAAGTGGCTTATATCAACACAGTCAATCAAAACCTGGGACAAGTCGATGAAAAAATCTTAGAGAAGAAGGTTCAAAGAATAAGAGAAAGTAGAAGAATTATCTTCACCGCAAAAGGAAGATCTAAAGACGCTCTTCGAATCGGCATGATGGGAGTCAGAAAACGCACCTTTATTCAAGGAGATACTAGTTTCCATTGGAGAAACATAACAAAAGCAGCTAATGACTTAAATCGTAAGGATAGCTTAACTGTTCTCTTGGCAAATTCTCAAACCGGCACCACAGTATCGCCAACAGAGATGGTAAAAGATTTACGCAGCTTCATTAACCGAACCGGCAGCAAAAAGTTTACTATCTGTTCCGTAACGGCCTACCCAGAGTCAGAGATAGCTAAGAACAGCGACATAGTTCTACAACTGAAAGGGTCTAACGAAAAAGAAGAGGAGATAAAAAAACCTCCTGGTATTAATGAAATAATGGGTGACGTGTTCGAACTAGGAAGCACTGTCTTATTCTATTGCATAAAAAGAGGAGTAAATAAGGGTTTGAGCGCAAAAGAAATCTTGGCATTGGCGAAAGAAGAAATGAAAATAAACTGCATTATAATCGATAACTATCTCACTGATCCTCATTACACTGAAATGGTAGAAAAAATATCTGGCAGTCCAAAGGTTATCTTCGGTGGCGAAGGCCCCGCTGAAGACGTGGCCGATATGACGTCAACAAGGACAAAACACGTTCTTAATATGCTGGGCAGAGAATCTTATATCGCAGGATCTCACGCACCTTCACCGCAACCTGGACTCACTGTCGTCTTAATATCATGGAGTGGGGAAACAAAATCTGTCTTAGACTGGCGAAATAGATACAACGAAGGAGGAGCAAATGTTTTTTCTATAGTGGGAACAGCACATTCTAGCCTTACCGAAAATACCAAAAGTTATGTCCTTCAAGCTCCAGAAGAAAAATTCTATATGAGAGCAGCCTTTTTACTCAGCCCATTACCAGGTGGAGTAATGGAAAATTTCAGAATAAAATGTAAATTCAACTTTTCCGACGAAATGCTTCGTAAGCTTGGACATAGCGGAACAGGGTAGAATCAAAAAATCTATGCGCCATTTTTGGCGCTTTTTTTATTTAACGAAGTGGACAAATTTATAATTTTTAGTTAAAGTAAAAACATAATATGCCCAACATTAATGATTTCAAAAAGATAAATGATTATCTTTGGGAGTTACCAAAAACCTTCAGGCAGGATATGAAAGTTCCGGCCCGGGTTTATGTTTCAGAAAAAATGTTAGATGACGTTTTCAGAGACAGGTCACTTGACCAACTGATTAATGTTTGCTGTCTGCCGGGAATTTTGCAATACGGAATCGCCATGCCTGATTGCCATGAAGGTTATGCCTCCCCTATTGGCGGAGTAGCAGCCATCTCAGAAGAAGAAGGAATCATATCTCCAGGCATGCAAGGTTATGATATTAATTGCGGGATGAAGCTTTTAAAATCTAATTATAAAGATTCGGAAATAAAATCTTATCTGGATAAATTAGCAACTGGAATTCAAAATGCAGTGCCATCTGGCTTGGGCCAAGGAAGAAAAATAAAACTGGACTATCCTTCTTTAAATAAAATTCTGGAAGAAGGAGTAAATCATTTGGTTAAAAAAGGATTTGCCGAAAAAGAAGATGCGGAAAATTGCGAAGCTCAAGGTTGCATGGAGTGGGCTGACGCCTCAGCTGTTTCCTCCCGCGCAAAAGAAAGAGGGAGAGACCAAGTAGGAACCTTGGGTTCTGGTAATCATTTTTTGGAAATCCAAAAGGTAGCGGAGATTTTTGACGAAGAAGTTGCTCAAAATTTTGGATTATTTAAAGACCAAGTTGTAGTGATGATTCATACAGGTTCCCGAGGCCTTGGCCATCAGGTTGCCACTGATTACATAAGAGAATTCATGGGATTAATGGAAAAATACAAAATAAGAGTTCCTGATCGTGAGTTTGCCTGCGTGCCTTTTAATTCTCCTGACGGCCAAAGAGCAATGGCTGCTTCGGCCTGCGCGGCTAACTACGCCTGGGCCAACAGACAAATGATAGCTTTCTCTATCAGAGGAGCCTGGGAGTCTGTTTTAGGAAATAAAGATTCATCTTTGGTTTCGCTTTACGACGTTGCCCATAATATAATCAAAAAGGAAAAATATAATATTGATGGGAAAGAAACAAAGGTTATTATGCACAGGAAGGGAGCGACTCGGGCTTTTCCTGCCGGCCATCCAGAAATTCCAGAAAGATACAGAAAAGTCGGCCAGCCGGTTCTGATTCCAGGATCTATGGGCACTTCTTCTTATATATTAGTAGGCCAAAAAGAAGGAGAAAAAGCCTTTTATTCAACCTGTCACGGTGCAGGAAGAACAATGTCCAGACACGAAGCAATAAGGACTATTTCTGGACAGGAAGTGCTTAATAATCTACAATCAAAAGGTATAACAGTAAAGTGCTGGTCTTTAAAAGGAATATCTGAAGAAGCTCCTATGGCTTATAAAAATATTGATGATGTGGTTGAAGTAGTGCACCAAGCAGGCCTATCAAAAAAGGTAGCTAAACTATTACCTATGGCAGTAATAAAAGGAGAGTAGCCATATTTTATTTTAATAAAATACGGAATTTCTAAATCCTAATATCTAATTTCTAAATAAATTCTAATTTAAAAAGCTTAAAAAGGATTAAAGAATAATTTCAATGTCTGGTTTAACTATAAAAGCTTTGAACTATGAAAAAGAAATTGCCGAAATCAATTCGAAAATACATCCGTCAGGAAAAAGCCCGCATACATAGGGAGATTTTTGATATTAAAGAACAAAAAAAATTAATTGACGAGCTCTACAAAAAAGTAATAAAAAGTCCTAAAATAAAAGAGCTGGTTTCAGAGACTAAAAGTAAAACTATTAAAGTCAGTAAAAAAGAAACCGATATTCCTAAAGAGGTTCACCTTGTTAAATAATCCTGTTAAATAGTGCTGAAAGTAATTTAACAGGATTCCCGCTTTGCGGGATTTAACAGGGTAAATAAAAAGATGAAAACAAAAGAAATTTATAAATTTGCAATAGAGATGGGAAAAAGGACTGATTTTAGGGGAATCAGCGGAGTAAAAAAGGTTTTAGAAAGAAAAAAAGAGAAATTTGAAAAACTATCCAAGAAAGAAAGGGAACTTTTTGACATTGAAATGCTGGAAAACCCATATTCAGACTCCCGTATTTTAAACATTACTAAAGATAAAGAAATAAAAAAGGTTTTAGTCGGAATTGATATTGATACAGCTGAACTATTAGTAGCTAAAGAAATAGGCGACATAGACCTGGTTATTTCTCACCATCCTTTAGGAAAAGGATTGGCTACTTTGTCTGAAGTGATGGAACTCCAGTGCGATGTTCTCAACAAATACGGAGTTCCGATAAATATTGCCGAAGGGCTAATGAAAGAAAGAATTTCTGAAGTAGCCCGGGGATTAAACAGGGTTAATCACCAGAAAACCGTTGATGCGGCTAAAATTTTAGGCTTTAACCTGATTTGCCTGCACACGGTTTGCGACAATTTAGCAGCGGATTTCTTGAAAAATAAAATTGAAAAGGCGAAAAATCTGACAAGGATTGAAGATTTATTAGAATTTTTAAAAGAAATTCCCGAATACAAAGAATCGGCAAAGCTTGGATCAGGTCCAAAGATTTTTGTCGGAAACAAAGAGAACAGATGCGGGAAAATCGCCATAACTGAAGTTACAGGTGGAACTGAGGGCTCACCAAGACTTTATGAAAAAATGGCTATTGCCGGAATAGGAACGATAATAGGCATGCATATGGAAGAAGAGCAAAAGAGAGAAGCCGAAGCAGCCAATATCAATGTGGTAATTGCCGGTCATATGAGTTCTGATTCTTTGGGTGTGAATTTATTCTTAGATAAATTAGAAAAGAAAGGAATAAAAATTGTTCCTTGCTCTGGCTTGATTAGAATTAAAAGAAATTAAAAAAATAAGGCATTCAAAAAATATCATTTAACTGGCTTCGAGCCAGTTTTTTGGTAGAATATTAATATGAGAACAGGAATTGCCACAGTACCATTGGACTATGGAAGATGCCCGCCCTGGCTTTTTTTGAGAATGAAAAAACTGGGAAGAGCAATAGCTGAAACTATTGTTGAAGAATTCGGACCTGAGGAATTTTTAAGACGGCTTTCTGATCCAATCTGGTTTCAGTCTTTGGGTTGCGTTTTAGGCTTTGACTGGAATAGTTCCGGATTAACTACAACGGTTTTGGGCGCTTTGAAAGTGGCTCTTTTTGATATCCAAGATAATTTAGGTGTTTATATCTGCGGAGGAAAAGGCAAGACTTCCAGAAAAACACCTGAAGAAATTGATACTTATGGACTATCCCGCGGTTTCCAATTTTCCGATAAATTAATTTATGCCTCAAAAACAGCTGCAAAAGTTGATTCTGCTTTAATCCAGGGAGGATACCAGATTTATCATCATAATTTTTTATTTACCAAAAATGGAAATTGGGCAGTAATCCAACAGGGGATGAATACTGAAAACCAGACTGCCAGAAGATATCACTGGTATTCGCCAAATGTTAAAGATTTTACGGAAGAACCGCATTCCGGAATTATTTCCGCATTAATAGGAAAACCATTGAATCTTACTGCCAAAGAAAGCAAAAAAAACAAGGAAATATCCACGGACCTAGTCACAGAAGAACCGAAAACATTTTTAAGAGATATCGGCCTGATTCTTGAAAAATCAGATTCCCTGACAAAACAAAAAAGGCTACCGGGATTTGCAACGGTAGAACTAAAAAATATGGAATTTCACTGGCATCCGGTTTTAAAAGAGAATTTCAATTTAAAAAGGTTAAAAAAGACAATAGAAAAAGCTCACTTTTTACAACCAAAAAACTTTGAAGAATTGTTAACCACAAAAGAAGTTGGTCCAAGAACTATCAGAGCTTTGTCTTTAGTTTCAGAAATTATTTATGGGGCCAAGCCCTCATACGATGATCCAGCCAGGTACTCTTTCGCCCATGGCGGGAAAGACGGCACTCCCTTCCCTGTCTCCAGGTCGACATATGACAAAACTTTAGAGATAATAGAAAGAGGGATTAAAAAAAGTAAAATTTCTATCCAAGAAAAATTCGAAGCCCAAAAAAGATTAGTTAAAAATTTTAATTACTAAAAGGAAAAGGTAAAAAATATATGAAAAAAACTTTAGTAACTTCAGAATCAGTAACCGAAGGCCATGTAGATAAAGTGGCCGACCAAATAGCTGACGCTGTTTTAGACTCTGTTTTGAAAGACGATAAATTCGCCAGGGTAGCTTGCGAAGTTTTTATAAGCATGGGTTACGTAATAGTGGGCGGAGAAATCACCACTAAAACCTGGGTTGACACTAATAACTTGGCGAGAGAAGTTATAAGAGATATTGGATATGATAAGCCCGAATACGGATTTGATTATCATTCAGTTGCGGTTTTAAACACAATCCATGGCCAATCTCCGGATATTGCCCGTGGGGTCAAAAAGACAGCGAGCAAAAAACAAGGAGCAGGAGACCAGGGCGGAATGTCAGGTTTCGCCACAAACGAAACTCCAGAACTTATGCCACTCTCAATTATGCTGGCTCATAAATTAGCAATGAGATTAGCCGAAGTCAGAAGAAAAAATATTATTCCTTATTTGAGGCCAGACGGTAAGTCTCAAGTCACGATTGAATATGAAAATGGAAATATAAAAAGATTGGATAATGTAATAATGGGTGCCCAGCATGACCCTGATGTTTCAACTCAAAAAATTAAAAAAGATGTAATTTTAAAAGTTATAAAACCAGTTTGCAAAGAATATTTAGATAGAAAAACAAGATTCTATGTAAACAATACCGGCCGTTTTGTTATCGGGGGCCCGGTTTCTGATTCTGGTATGACTGGCAGAAAAATCGTTGTTGACGGCTATGGTGGAGGAATTCCAGTTGGCGGCGGTAGTTTTTCTGGTAAAGATCCAACAAAAGTTGATAGATCAGGTGCTTATATGGCTCGTTATATTGCAAAAAATATAGTCGCTGCTAGTTTAGCTAAAAAATGCCAGATAGAATTAGCTTATGTTATCGGCGGAGCAAAGCCGGTTTCTGTCGGGTTAAATACTTTTGGCACGGGAAAAATATCAGAAGAAAAATTATTCAAGGCTATTACAAAGGTTTTTGATTTGACTCCCGGTGGTATAATTAACCAACTTAATCTTTTGCGTCCAATCTACAGAAAAACCGCAGCTTATGGTCACTTCGGTAGAGAACTGTCAGAATTTACCTGGGAGAAAAAAGATAAAGTGAAACAAATTTTAAAGTTAATCTAAAAAATTGGAAGGAAAAAAAGAAAAAGAAATTCCTTTTTTTGAAAAACCATGGAGAATTCTCTTCTGGGAAGTTTTTTTATTTTCCTTAACTTTTGTACTCGGGATAAGCACGGCTTACAGAATTAATATAGTAGCACCAATGCCAAAAATAGAAGCCACTCCCTCTTTTTTTTCCGAATTTATTCTTTCTACTGCTTTTGCCCTTGGGATTATTTTACTGATTATTAAATTTGTGAAGTCTGGATTTAAAAAGCGGGTTTTGTTAAAAACTATTTTTCTTTTTGCCTTTTTCTTTGGTAGCCTAATTTTCTTTGAAGTCTGGCTGGGTGAACCAATAGCCCTGACTCTTCTTTTATTTTTAGCCTTCCTCTGGATAAAAATGCCAAACATATTTATCCACGACTTACTAATGATATTTGGCATGGCAGGACTAAGCAGCTATCTCGGATTAGGATTAACTCCTGAAGTGGTAGCCATTTTACTGGTTATATTTTCAGTTTATGATGTCATAGCGGTTTATAAAACAAAGCATATGGTAAGAATGGCAAAAGAAATGACAGAAGCAGGTGCTTTGCCCGGTTTATTTTTGCCCTCAAAAGCTTCTGAACTTAATACGCCTTTGGAAAAAACTTCGCTGGGCGGAAAATTTCTGATTTTGGGCGGAGGCGATATTGTTTTTCCTTTATTATTTTCTATCTCTGCGCTCCAAAACGGGATCATTCAGTCAGTAATAGTAGCAATCTTTGCCTTGCTTGGGCTTTTGTTTAGTTTTTGGATTTTTTTCCAGCAAAAAGAACGGCAAGCGATTCCAGCTCTACCTCCCATTGCCTTATTTTCTATTATCGGATATTTATTTTCTTTATTAATCTAAAATAGCTTACTTTCTCTAAAAAAGTCTTTAAATTTTGACATATTTTTTAAATTAATTTATTATTTAAAAGAACATTAGAGAACCTTTCCAATTAGGAGGTGATAAGAATGGGAAAAAAAGAACCGCTCGTTTATATCGATGGACAATTCTTCCCGAAATCTCAAGCTAAGATTTCAGTTTTTGACCACGGTCTGCTATACGGTGATGGAGTGTTCGAAGGAATCCGGGCTTATGATGGCTCTGTCTTCAAGTTAATAGAACATGTCGAGAGACTATACCGATCGGCCAAAATGATAATGCTCACTATTCCGATAGAAGAAGACAAAATGGAACAAATAGTACTGCGAACTCTGCGAGAAAATAACTTGCGAGAATCATACATTCGATTAATAGTCACTAGAGGCGTGGGCGATCTAGGATTAAACCCGAAGAAATGTCCTAAACCGACAATAATCTGCATAACCGACACCATATCTCTAATGGAGGGAAAAGAAGAAAATGGAATCACAGCGATGATATCTTGGGTTAGAAGAAACCCGGTTGATGCAACTTCTCACGAGATAAAATCTCTCAACTATCTCAACAGCATTCTGGCGAAAATTGAAGCAAATATCGCTGGAGCTGACGAAGCTATCTGCTTAGATAAGTCTGGATTTGTCTGCGAAGGAGTGGGCGAAAACATCTTTATAATCAATGGGGATCTCGAATTGGTCACTCCTCCGACCTGCACCGGCGCACTAGAAGGAATAACTGCAAAAGCAGCAAGAGAGATTGCGAAAAATCTAGGCCATGAAGTGATAGTAAGAAACATTACGCCCTTCGAATTATTCACTGCTAAAGAAATATTTCTGACAGGCACTGCGGCTGAGATTGCACCTGTCGTTAAGATAAATGGGAGACTGATATTCGGCGGCAGACCTGGTCCAGTAACCAAAGATTTGATAAAAGAATTTAAGAAACTAGTTAGAGATCTAAGAGAAGGAACTCCTATCTACGAATAAGGGTTCAGACAGAAACCTCAAAAATAAAGTGCCCATTTCTGGGCATTTTTTATTTATCCTGTTAAATAATTTCGCGAGGAGCGAAATTCCGCATAGCGGATTTAGCAGGGTGAAAAATACAAAACACTCTAAACTTTAGAAAAGTTTTTAAATTATATTGACCTGATTGCAGGGAAAGGTAATTACTCTTTTTATATTCTCTTCTCCGGTCAGAAACTTCATAATCCTTCCCATTCCAAAACCGCATCCTGAATGAGGAATACTTTTTTCTTTTATTCTCTGGAAATACCAATTGAAATCGCTCAACTCTCCGCCTTTTTCCTTCAATCTCTTAAACATCCGGGAATTTTTCAACCTCCATTTTAATTCTTCAAATTTATGCACTCTTTGGGCCGCACCGACTGCTTCTCCGCCAAAAGGCAAGATTAAGTCAGCAGACAAAACTCTGGCTTGATTTTCCGGATCAGGAATCATATTAAAGAATTTCTCCACTGTAATTTCCTTTCCATGATCATATAAAGGATTGGGAAAACGGGTAATAAACACGGGCTGGTTTCCTAATTTCTGGATTAGCTTTTGCTCATTTTTTGAAGAGATATCATCACCAAAAGAAAGGTCCAGTAACTTTACTGCTTCATCATAAGTAATTCTAGGGAAAGGAAGTTTTAATTTTTCCAAGTAACCCTGATTAATATTCAAGCCATCTTTTATTGCTGTCGGCAAATTAAGCAGATCTTTGGCTGCCCGGAAAATGATCCTCTCAATATATTCCAAAAGAGTTTCAAAGCCGCCGGCAAATTCAATCTCCAGCATTGTGAACTCGGTCAAGTGACGATTGTCGTTTCCCTCTTCCGCTCTGAAACTGGGACCAATAGAGTAAACCTTTTTTAAATAAGGGGTCAAGGCTTCCAGATAAAGCTGAGCAGTCTGGGACAGATAAGCTCGGCAAGGATGTTTTGGATTGAACCATTGATTGTTCCCATTAACTCCAACTTCAAATAGGGTATCAATATTCTCGCAAGCTCCCGAAGCCCTTACTATCTTTGGCGGAAAGATCTCAAAAAAACCGGTTTCTTCAAGCCAGTTTCTCATCGATTTTATTACTTGTCCTTCGAGTCTGGCTATATTGCTTTTTTCTCTCATGATTTTTGATTAACCGAGCACATAAAATTATATGCTCGGTAAAAAAAATCGCCCTTTCGGGCTTTGTTTTCGACCTTTAAATATGGAAATATCGGTTTTTGCTTTTTTTGACACATTTTCATCTATTTTACTCAGGTAAAGAGTCTTGTCAAGCCCCCACACCAAATGAGCACTGCGCTTCGCACAAATAAATTAAATTTGTGCTCATTATGGTGTGAGGGTCAAGTGAAAAACCTAAATCTGTTTTATCATATAAGTATTGTTCAATTTATAGCCTAATTTACGATAGTAATTTCTCGCCCCTACTCCTGAAATTATGGCTATTCTGTCTTTTTTGAACTCTTTTTTGGATATTTCCTCTGCTATTTTTATCAACTTCTTACCAAATCCTTTATGCTGAGGAGCGACTCTTTTTTCCGAGATTGGAACTGCCTGACCGTAGGTCTGTAGCTCTCTGACAATAGCAGTGCTTCTAAGAACAGGAGTAAAATTTTGTTCCGCAGGAATTCTTAATCTTAAGAAGCTGAATAATTTAGTTCTTTTTTTATTTTCAAAGCTTAAGAATATTTCTTTACCATCTGAAGCTTTATAATCTTCTCGGAATAAATAAATTTTTTCTTTTGGATCATAATTTTCTCTCACTTCCCTACACCGAATACAATGACAAGTTTTTTTTGCTTTTTTCATTTTCTCTAAGACTACTTCTCTTATATTTGAAATTTTACAACCGCCTTTTATTTTTGGACTTGGGATGTCCCGGAACAATCTCGCCAATCTCACCCAATAAGGCAGATTGGTTTTTATCCTTAGCAAAAGATTAATTAAAACCTTGTCTGAATAGGATTTATAATCTTTTCTTTTCCAAATCTTATAAAGCTCAGATCCTTTGCAAACCACGCAAGGATAAATCTTTAACCAATCAGGTTTGAAATCTGGGTCTTGAAAAGTTTCTTTAAAGCATTTTAAATCTTTTTTGCAATTTGAGCCTGGCAAGTTTGGCATCATTTGATACAGGACTTTAAATCCTGAATTTTTCAAAAGCCTGGTAGCAAAGATCGTTTCTTTTTTCCCGTGCCCTCTTTTGCATTTCTTAAGAATTTCATCAAATACTGTCTGAACTCCTAATTCAACCATCGTTACTCCAAATTTTCTCAACTCAAAAATCTCTTTTTCATTTATCAAGTTTGGTCTTGTTTCGATACTAATACCTATAACTCTGTTCTTAGAAATCTCATTTATTTTTTGCTCCTTTTCCAAAACTCTCCAGCTAACTTTTCCCTGGGGAATTTTTCTCCCTCCATTGGCAGCAATAAAACAGTTCGCCAAAAACCAGATTTTGTAATTTTCAGGATAAACAGAGAAACTCCCGCCAATAATTCTTAATTCAATCTTATCAGTGGGATGGCCTTGTTTTTTTAAACTCTCCAGCCTCTTTTTCACTTGCAAATAAGGATTAAATTTTAAACTTTTAGCTCTTTCAGCTGCCGGCTCTCCTGAAAGATAACTCTTTGGAAAACCTTTTTCTGTCGGGCAAAAAATACATTCTCCGGGACAAAAATAAGGCTTTGTCAGAACTGAAACTACTATTACTCCAGAAAGGCTTCTAATTTTTCTTTTTATTAGTAAATTTTCTAAATTTTCCGATTTTTTTATACTTTTATTTTTTAGTAATTTATGGTATGTTTTTAGTAGTTCTACATTTGAAAGACAACTCGTACCTCTTTCTTTTGCCAGCTTCCTTTTAAAAGAAGCTAAATCAGCCTCATTTTTTATAGACTTTTTCAATAATTTTTTAATTCTTAACTCTAAACTTTTCATGAAAAAAGAATACGCTGAATATATATTAGTAAAAACCAGAGAAGATTATAACTTAATTGCTGATGATTTTTCAAGGACCAGAGACGAAGTCTGGGATGAAATGTTTTTTTTGTTTGAAAATTATTTAAAACCAGGGGAAAAAGTCTTGGATTTGGGCTGCGGAAATGGAAGATGGTTTAAACTATTCCAAACATATAATGTAGATTATATTGGAGTGGACAGTTCGGTAAAACTTATTGATATTGCCCAAAAAAATAATCCGGAGGCAAAGTTTAAAGTAGAGGAAAGCCTAAACCTTTCTTTTCCTGATAATTGGTTTGATAAAGTTTATTCTATCGCAGTATTTCATCATATACCTTCAAAAGAATTCAGGTTAAAATTTTTAAAAGAAATAGAAAGAGTCTTAAAACCAGGTGGAACCTTAATATTAACAGTTTGGAAACTAAAAGAACAAAGTTATCTTCTTATTAAATATACCATTTTAAAATTACTGGGAAAATCAAAATTAGATTTCAGAGATATCTTTGAACCTTGGGGGAAAAAAGCTGAAAGATATTATCATTGCTTCTCTGAGTCTGAGCTGATTGACTTAGTAAGAAAATCTGGCTTTAAAATAAAAGAGGGTGGCTTGATAAAAAATGAGAGGGGTAATCTTCAGAATCTTTATATAGTAGCCCAGAAATAAACGCTCTATACAAAAACTTTTTGTAAAGTTTTTGTCGAGCTCGACGAAATTTCTGAAAGAAATTTCGTATAGGGCCCCTGTAACTCAATGGATAGAGTGTCAGCCTCCGGAGCTGAAAATGGCTGTTCGACTCAGCCCAGGGGCACAAAAATTGGGCGGGTAAAGATAAAGTACTGGCCTCCGCCAGGTTCGAGTCCGGTTACCCACCCTGAATTAGTTCTTAGTTCTTAGTTAACTTTTCTAGGCGGCATAGCCCCGTAGTGAAAGCGAAGCTTTCTACTACTGGGGTTTTTTGGTAGAATGAGAGAATGCAAAACTGGAATAAGGTATGGGCGCCTAAGGTTTCAATGCGAAGCACAATTATTGTAAAATACTTCCTCCCCAGTATTGGTATTTTAGCTTGGTTTTTCATAATTTACCGAATATTAACAGAAATAGGGAGATTAGGTGTTATTAAATCAATAATTGCTTTTTTAATTTACACTGCTGCAATATTGTTTATCTTATTTTTTTCTTTATCTGGAGTAAATCCAAGTATTGAAATTTACAAAGAAGGAATTTGGGTCAAATCTCCAGGGCTTATTAGTGTTTTTAGTTTTAAATTCAATTTATTTGGAAAAGAAATATGGATAGAATGGAGAGACATAGAGAAAATTGGGACAGATTCCGAATTCAGTCTTCCTGTTAAGTTTCCTGCTGAACTTGTAAAAGGTATTAAATTAATCTTTATTTTTACAAAAGGAAAAAAATATCCCGTAACAATAGACTTAAAAGATATAGAAAGGCTAAAACAAGCCTTAATAGAGGTTAATCAAGAAAATAAATTAGTAGTTACATCCAATTTTTAATAAAACAGGTACGAACATTGTACGCTAAGGGACCCTAAATATGGTTATTAGTTTTTAGCTCTTAGTTAACTCTCTAGGCGGCATAGCCCCGTAGTGAAAGCGAAGCTTTCTACTACTGGGGTTTTTTGGTAGAATTGGAATATGAAGAATATTAAATTAGTTTGCTTTGATGTTGATGGGACCCTCGTTGATGGCACTGCTTGGTTGTTGTTGACCGAAGCTTTGGGTTGTTCGTCGGAAAAAGCTTCTAATATTTTTAATCAAGCTAAAGAAGGAAAAATTTCTTTTCGTGAAGGCGAAAGATTATTTACTAAAATGTTCCAAGAGAGTGGCAATGCCACAAGAAAATTCATAAATAATTTTTT
>Ga0315294_10001608_pt1 | contig 24644 bp, 28 predicted proteins | sample YL17G13_40_MG_FD_203626 | JGI IMG/M metagenome (GOLD analysis project Ga0315294, IMG submission 203626) | Sediment microbial communities from Yellowstone Lake, YNP, Wyoming, USA - YL17G13_40 | ecosystem: Environmental > Aquatic > Freshwater > Lake > Sediment | place: USA: Wyoming | collected...
ACTGCATGTGCGGCACGCGGCCGCGCTATTGGAGGAGGTTGCGCCGCCGGCATATGTCTCAGTGCGCGAAAGCCAGGTCGACGAAGAGGCCCTGCGAGGGCTGCGGTTGCTGTGCGATCCCGTGCAGAACATCGGCCGGATGGCAGGGCTCCTGGCTGCATTCGCCTTCGACCCGGGCTGCGCGTGGCTGGTTGTCGCAGTGGACCTGCCAGGGGTCACGCATACGAAGCTGTCGCGCCTGGCGGCTGCCCGTGACTCCCGTCTGTGCGATCTATGAGCCGGGGATCCTAGTGAGCTGCAGGACGCCAACACGCCGCGCGAGTATCGGGCCGTCCTGTCCGCCCTGCAGCCAGCCTGAGGGACGCGGGCTACAGCTCGGCCCGCAGCCCGATGAAACCTTCGAACATGTCGGCCAGGACGAACGGCCACACCTTGGCGTTGAGCCGCAGGGTCCAGAGAACGCCCGGGGTCGTGAAGCCCACGTACGGAGCTGCGTTCACCTCGAAGACGCCTGTGGAGGACTGGATCGTGAAGTTACCTTCCAGGCCGGCGCGGAAGCTCGTCTTGACAAGGTCGCCGAAGAACATGTTGAGGTTGACATCAAAGGCGCCGCGCTGATCCGGGGTGTCCGCCTGGAGATAGGCGCCGGGGTGCCAGAAGAAGGTCGGAACGATAGAGAACAACCCGAGATGGAGGCTGGGCTCGAACAGGAGGTAGAACAGCTCGATCCCGAAGCTGGGGGAGCTGAAGGGATCGTACTTCGGAATGCCGGCCTGCGCGAGGACCTCGAGGTTCTTGTACGACGTGCGCACGAGGGCTCCGCCCCGGTAGTAGCCCAGCGGGGAGGAGGGCGCGTGGGTCGCGCCGGCGAAGCCCTCTACGGCGAAGGGGCCGAAGCTGCCCAGGAACCGGAAATCGCCCGAGAAGTAGCCCAGCGCCCCGCCGAAGGCGGTCGCGGTGTCCTCGTAGCCGTAGAGGCTGAACAGCATGGTCTCGCGCTTGGGCGTGAAGTCGACCTTCACCCCCGTCCCCCTGATCGCGTGGATGCCTCCCTTGTAGACCGAGAGAGGGAGCATGTCGGGGAAGTACATGAGGCCGCGGTAGTCTGTTCCGATCGGCTCGGTGCCGAACACGACAGAAAACGCGTCTCCCCCGCACAGGACATCAGCCGCGCCGATGAAGAAGGAGACATCGAGAGGCAGGTGGAACAGCTCGCGGATGCCGACGGTGACGCTATCGAAGGCAATGCTCTCGATGGCGGCATCCTCGAAGCTGGTGTCGCGCAGCGCGAAGCCGATGCGTCCGCCGAACTTGTAGCCGCCGTCCACGGCGAGGTCCATCTGGCCGAAGCTCTTCAGCTTGAACCCGGAGTCAAGATACCCATGGGTGAGCAGCTCGAGGGAGGCGTTGACGTTCGCCGACCAGGAGACCGCCGAGGGGAGAAGCAGCAGCAGCAGGCAGAGCGTCCCAGCGGAAAAGCGCGCGCGTGTCGCCATGTCAGGGTCCTCCTCTTCAGGACGATATCTTCTTGAAAATATACCTCTCAAGCGATTTCTTGTCCGCCGTCCCGATCCCCTCGAATCGCAGGGCGAGCAACCGGGACTTCAACAGCACGACGATCGCCGACGGGGCGATCTCCCTGCCCCCGAGGGTGAACTCCAGTTTGCCGATCCGGCAGCCCGGCTCGAGCAGACCTGCGGGAGGCGGGGTGAGCAGCTCGATCGCCATGCCCCCGAGGCTGACATCGACGATCTTTCCCGATACCAGCTGCGGGTGCCCGTCCAGGCGGAAATGCGCGCGCGCAAGGTCGTCGGGGTCCGGCTTCACGCGGATGTGCTTCCGCTGGGCGTTGTGGCCCGCCAGCTTGCCGAGCATGGAGGAGAGCTTTTCGCGAGCCGTATCGGGATTGTAGGGTTTCAGCAGGTAGCCGGCAACGCCGGACTCGATCATTCTCATGACGAAGTCCTTGCCGGACTGGACGGTGTGGACGATGAGAGGGAGACCTCGCGTGCGGGCATCTTCGCGCAGCTCTGCGACGAGGCGGATGCCGTCGACGTCGCGGTTGTCGATGTCGATGATCGCCCCCTCGATGCCCGGGGTCGAGCCGATCGCCTCCCACGCCGCGTCGCGGGAAGCTGCGGGCACGCCCTTGATTCCGAACGAGAGCAGCACATAGCATAGAGATTCGCGGGTGGAGGGCGAACTCTCGACCACGAGAAAGATCACGAGCACCTCCGTCTCGGGGAATACTACACGGGAGCGCGGGCACCGTCAATGGCGCATTCGTGTCTTGACTTCGCCATTGCCATGCGTACAATGCCGCTGGGATGAGCGACTACCTTGACCCCGAGAACTCCCAGCTTGTGGAGGACAGCAGGGCGGATGCCCGGCGCGAGGCCGCTTCCCTTGCAGCCCACGCGGCGGCCCTGCGGGATCCGAGCAGGGCTCTGGACGCGCTGGACGAGATCTTCCGATCCGCTCATTCGCTCCGTGACGAGGCTGGCGCAGCGGGCATGGGGGGTCTGTCGGAGCTTGCGGGACTCATCCGGGACACCGCCGAGGCCCTGCGGGCCGCGGGAGCCGGGGCAGCGGAGGGCGCCCGCGCGCTCCTGTCGGAAGCCGCCGAAGCAGCCGTCCGCCTGGCCCGCGGAGAGGCGCACGACACGAGCGCTCTCATGGCCCTTCTTGCCGAAGTGCGCGACGAGGCGGGCAGGAAGACGCCGCCGCGGGGCCGGGGGCGCTCCCTTCGCGTGGATTCCGCCAGGATCGATGCCGCCGCCTCGGCTGCCATGGAGGTCATGCGCACCGCCTCCGTGCTCGCACGATCCGCCGACAAGGCCGCCGCGGGCCTCGAGGGAGAGCCGACGAGGGCGGCGGTCGAGCTTCGCGATTCGGCATTCGCCTGCGCCCGGTCCGTGGGGGAGCTGCGCGATGCCATGGCGAGGATCAGGCTCGTTCCCATCGCGGGCGTCTTTCGGTCGGTGGGCCGCCGGCTTGGCGGGAGCGCGGTGCTGGAGGCAGAGGGCGGCCGCACCGAGATCGATGCGGGTCTGGCGGGCGAGCTCCCGAAGGTGCTGGCCCGATATGCGGGACTGCGAGGGGGCGACGTCAGGAAGAGGGGAAAGTCCGCGGCCACGTTCGCGCTTTCAGCGCGTGCGGAGGCCGATTCGGTCGTTGTCCTCTTGAGCGGCGGCCGGTCCGCGCGGCCAGCCCTCGAGCGCGGGCTGCGCCGGGAGATCGGCGAGTGGCTCGCGAAGGTCGGGGGTCACCTCGGAGCAGGCAAAGGCCTCGAGCTGCACCTTCCGCGCACGCCGGGGGTGGCGCGCTGCCTGCTGGTTCGGGCTGGGGAGATCCTCTGCGCCATCCCCGACGCCGCGGTCGTGGAGTGCCTCGCCGTGCGGGGCGGCGGGGTCGAGCGCGGCGGCAGGAAGATCCCGACGGTGCGCCTGGATGGGCTTTTTTCGCCGTCTGCGCCCCGGGCCGGCGCGGGCCGTACGGAGAGGGCGGCGGTTGTGATAAGATCAGGAGCGCGCCTTGCCGCGGTCATCGCGGACGCCCACGTCGGGGTGGAGGATGTGACGGTCGAGCTGCCGGTGGAAGCGCAGCCGGCAGCGGGGCGCAACGCGTGCGTCGCCGGTGTCGGTGCGCGGGAGGACGGGACGCCTGTGCGCATCCTTGATGCGCAGCGGCTTGTCGCGAGGGCTCATGGGAAAAAACAGGGTGAAGAACCTGCTTGACGCAGAGGAGGGATGATGAGATGAAGAAAAGACTCGCGTTGCCGATGGTGACATTGCTCCTTCTGGTCCTCGCCTCGTGCGCGGGGAGCGTGTACAGCCACAGCTGGACCTACGAAAGCACGACTCTCACGGACACCCTGCGGATTTCGGGGGGGGATTTCCGGCTGGAGAGGCAGTCCGCCGACGGGACGGCGGTGTTCACCGGGAAGCTCACCGAGAAGGGCGACCGGTGGACATTCGTGATCGACTCGTGGAAGCCGATCAACGCCTCGGTCCGCAGGCTCGATCCGCCCATCACGTACATCTACAGGGTGAAGAAATTCCAGGGCGCTGTCTCTTTCCTCTCGATGGACGTCGCGGGTTCCTCGACGCTCGTGTTCATCCGTCCGGGGGATTTCGAGGCTCGGTGACTTGACAGGGCCGTTCCCTTCGGCTATTTTCGTGCGACGGTCGAATACGCCGTCCGGGGCGGCTAGCTCAGTCTGGTTAGAGCACTAGCTCGACACGCTAGGGGTCACAAGTTCAACTCTTGTGCCGCCCACTTCAGGGTGCCTTCTGGGCACCCCTTTTTATTTGCGCATGAAGCTCAGGCCGTTCGACTATCTCGCCATCCTCCTCTCCGTCGCTGCGGTAGGGGCTTTCTCGGTTTTCGCGTACGCGGGCAGGGGGAAGAGCGGCGACGTGGTGGTCATCGAGGCCTCGGGTCAGCGCTGGCTGTACCCCCTCGGCCAGAGCCGCCGCGAGGAGGTGCACGGGCCCCTGGGGGTGACCGTCGTCGTCATCAAGGACGGGAAGGCGTCTGTTGTCGATTCGCCGTGTCCCGACAAGCTCTGCGTCCACATGGCGCCCGTGTCGAAGCCGGGCCAGTGGATCGCCTGCCTTCCCAACCGGGTCTTCGTCCGGGTCAGGGGGGACGATGGGCAGAAGACCGACGATACCTCCTATTGACGGCGGCGCCCCCCGCCGCGATCTGGTTGCCCTGCTCGGGGGGCTGTGCCTGTTTCTCTCGACGCTCGAGTACCTCATCCCGAAGCCGATCCCCTTCCTGCGCGTCGGCATCGCGAACCTTCCCATCCTCATTGCCGTCGATCTTCTCCCCGCGGGCTCCCTGTTCCTCGTCGTATTCCTGAAGGTGGTCGGACAGGGACTGGTGAGCGGGACCCTCGTCTCCTACGTGTTCCTGTTCTCAGCCGTGGGCTCATTCTCGAGCGCGCTCGCGATGGTGGCGGCGCGCCGGCTCCTCGGGCAGAGGGCGTCCCTGGTGGGCGTGGGCGTGCTCGGCGCGCTGTTCAGCAACATGGCGCAGATCGTGCTCGCCCGGCTCCTCATATTCGGCGAGGGGGCGTGGCTCATCGCCCCGCCTTTCCTGGGACTTGGCACTATTACGGCGGTCTTTCTTGGGCTGTTCGCGGAAAGGTTCCAGTCCGGCTCTCGCTGGCTCGCCTCGCTGAGGAGCCGCGCATGAAGGGGCGCATCGGCCGCACGGACGGGTTCCTCGCGGGCAAGGCGACCGCTCGAGCCCTGTTCGCCGCGGGGGCGCTCCTTCTGCCCGCGTTCCTCTTCCAGCAGGATCCACTCGTACGCGGGCTTCAGTTCCTGCTCTTCCTCGGGTTAAACGCAGCGGCCGGGCGGAGGATCCGCGTGGTCCAGATCCTGCTCATCAGCGCGGGGATCGTCGCGTTCAATCTCGTCATTCCCACCGGGAGAGTTCTGCTCTCGGTGCTCGGCCTTCCGATCACGGAAATCGCGCTGCGGTCGGGCCTGCAGAAAGCGACGGCGGTGGTCGGCATGATCGCGATCTCCCAACTCTCCCTGCGGGCCGATCTGGAGATCCCCGGGAGGCTCGGGGGGCTCATCGGACGATCCCTGTTCTACTTCCAGCTCATCATGAGCAGGCGGAGCAGGATCGACAGGAGGAATCTCATCGGGAGCATCGACGATCTGCTGATCGGCCTGCAGGGCAGCGGGGCGGCAGGAATGGAGCCGGGCTCGCGAACGCAAAAGACGACCCCCGCGGGCGCTGCCGTTCTGTCCGCGCTCGTTGCCGTCAACTGGGCCGTGTTCGTGTATACCCTCCTGCGCCCGTACCCGCTGTGGGGGAGATGACCGTCGCTCGATGATCTGATACCTTTCACCGTGATGAATCGATCCGACATCGCCGCATTTGCCCGCCTTCCCTTCGACCCGCGCGCCATCCGCGCATGGCTGAAGGCGCTGCGCGCCCCCTCGCTCGTGATCGCGGGATTCTCCTGCGTCCTGGGGGTCGCCCTCGCATACAGGGACGGCCGCGGCAGCCTGGTCCCTGCGGTGCTGGTCGTTGCCGCGGGCGTCGCGCTGCAGGCGGGAGTCAACCTCGTGAACGATTTCTTCGAGTTCAAGCAGAGGAGGATCGACGACAAGATCGCGCGCCTTGCGGTTTTCGGCGCCGAACGGGAGCTGTTGGAGTGGTTCATCTTCCTGACGGGCCTTGCGTGCTTCGCGCTGGTCGCGCCGATCGGACTGTACCTCGCCTGGCGGACGGGCTGGCCGCTTCTCGCCCTCGGCGCCGTGGGCTTCGCGGGAGGCTACTTCTATACCGGCGAGCCGTTCAACTACAAGCGCAGGGGACTGGGCGTCGTGTTCGTCTTCTTCCTCATGGGAGTCTTTATGGTCGTGGGCTCTTATTACGCGACGGCGGGAGTGTTCTCGCCGCTCTCCCTGTGGGCGTCGATCCCCGTGAGCATCCTCGTCTCGCTCATCCTGCTGTCCAACGAGCTTCGCGACTTCGAGCAGGATTCGCGGCACGGGATCAGGACCCTTGCGGGCCGCATCGGATACCGGCGCGCTGCGGCGCTCTATTTCGTTCTGCTCGCCCTCGCGTACGCCGGGCCGTGGGTCCTGTCAGCCGCTGGACTGTTCCCGCGACCCTTCCTGGTGCTCGCTGCCGCGCCCCTGGCGGTTCCTCCCTCGCTTCTGGTCTTCCGCGACTCGGAGAAGCGCGGCCGCATCATCCCGCTCGTCATGCTCCATCACCTCTGCTACGGCGGCCTGTACTGCGCCGCGTATCTCTGGCGTTCTTCGGGAGGCTGATGTGAGGAGGGTCGTGGCGGCGCTGCTGCTGATCTCTGCATCTTGTGGCCCCTCCTTTGCGGACCTCGTTGTCGGGTTGATGCCCGCCCTCAATTCGGTCCCTCTGGTTGTCGCGGAGGAAAAGGGCTACTTCGCCGCCGAGGGGGTCCGAGTCGAGCTCGTGTTGTTTTCGAGCCAGCTCTACCGTGAGGCCGCCCTCCAGAGCAACGCGATCGACGGGAGCGTCTCCGACCTGATAAATGCGATTCAGGGCTGGAACAGCGGCCTTGGCGCGGTCGTGACCTCGGCAACCGAGGGGAGCTTCGGCCTGCTTGCCTCGCCTCAGTCCTCGTTGTCGGACCTCTCCGACCTGTCAAGGCTCTCCGGGCGGAAGATCCAGACAGGCCTGCTCGAGGCCAGCATCGTGTTCTACGTGTCGGAACGAATCCTCGAGCGGGCTGGAATCGACCCTGCACGGCTCACCCTCGTGCCGATCGTGCAGGTGCCCGTCCGGATGGAGATGCTCCTGGCGGGAAAGGTCGAGGCTGCCTGTCTGCCCGAGCCGCTCGCCACTCTCGCCGTGGAGCGGGGCGCCCATCGACTGGGGGACTCCGACATCCTGGGGGTCACCGCGGGGGTGCTGGTGTTCACGCGGAAGGCCCTTGCGGAGAAGCCGCGGGAAATCGCCGCGTTCTACCGGGCATATGACAGGGCCGTGGCAGAGGTGAACAGGAAACCGGAGGCGTTTCGCGCGGCGATCGTGAGCAAGTGCGAGCTTCCGCCCGCTGTCGCGGGGATCATGCGGATCCCCCGGTTTCGCTCCGCGTATCTGCCGGGACCCGAGGATGTGCAGGACGTTGCGCGCTGGATGGCGGGGAAGAAGCTGGTTGCCGTCCTGCCGCGGTACGCCGACATCGTAAGCAGCTCATTTGTGGGGTTCAATGCTCGAAATCCATGATGTCAGCGCTGGCTATCCGGGCGGAGGACCCGTCCTCGATGGAGTGTCCCTCGCGGTCCGTCCGGGCCACACCTTGTCAATTATTGGCCCTTCGGGGTGCGGAAAGACGACCCTGATGATGGTCGCGGCCGGTTTGAAAAAGCCGGATTCGGGGAGCGTACTTGTTCGCGGCACGCCCGCAACTGCGGGCGACAGGCGGATCGGGTTGATCCTGCAGCAGTACGGCCTTTTCCCCTGGTACACCGCAAAGGACAATGCGGCCGTGGGCCTGCGCATCCGGGGGACCAGCAGGCGCGATCGAGAGCGGATTGTGGCATCGGGACTGGCGCGCGTGGGTCTTTCGGGCAGGGCAGGGGAGTTCCCGCACGCCCTGAGCGGCGGGGAGCAGCAGAGGGTGGCCATCGCGCGCTCTCTCGCCCTCTCACCAGACCTCCTGCTCATGGACGAGCCGTTTTCAGCCCTCGATGCGATCAGCAGAGAATCCCTGCAGGATCTCCTGATCGGTCTTCTCGCAGAGAGGCCGGTGATGGTCATGGTCGTCACACACAGCATCGAGGAAGCCGCATTCCTCGGGAACTCGGTTTGTCTGCTTGCAGGAAGACCGGCCAGTGTCGTCGAGCGATTTGATAACCCCGGGCAGGGCTCGCTGGGGTACAGATCCTCCGAGGAGTTCTTTCGATTCATAAATGCACTCCGAAATGCTCTGAAGAAACACAGGATACTCGAAAATGGATGATAAAAGATACATAATAAAGTGGAATCTGTGGGGTCTGGTAGGACTATGCGCACTCGTGCCTGTCTGGTGGGCAGCATCCCTCGTTTCCGGAGGAAAGATTATACCTGACCCTCCGACGGTCTTCCTGCGCTTTCTGGTGCTCCTCCCCACAGTGATGTGGCGGCACGGGCTTGCCAGCCTTGCGCGAATCGCTGCCGGCCTGTGCCTTGCCCTGGTCACTGCCGTGCCTGCAGGCCTCGCCATCGGCCGGTCCCGTGCGCTTGACCGTGCGCTCTCTCCGCTTGCGTACCTGCTGTACCCCGTGCCGAAAATCGCACTCCTGCCCGTCATCATGCTGCTCTTCGGGCTGACGGACGTTTCGAAGGTGATGGTGGTCTTTCTCGTGCTTTTCTTCCAGTTTCTTATCGCTTCGCGCGACGCCGTGAAGGGCATTCCCGATCAATACCTGATCTCGTTGCGTTCGCTGGGGGCCGGTCGTCTCCAGACAATGCGCTATGTCGTCTGGCCGGCTCTTCTGCCGCAGCTTCTGTCAGCCCTGCGCGTCGGGGCAGGCACGGCCCTTGCGGTGCTCTTCTTCGCCGAGACGTTCGGCACACGCATAGGGCTGGGCTACTTTGTGATGGAGAGCTGGATGCGGGTGGCCTACCCCGACATGTACGCGGGGGTCCTCGGGCTTGGCATTCTCGGTCTGGCGATCTTCAAGAGCATCGACGCCGTGCAGCGCCGGGCATGCCGGTGGCAGCGGCCGGTCCGGGGATAGTCCAGGGCTAATCCCTCAAGCTGAACCGGGGGTCGCTCAGGCGGAAGCTCTTTTTCAGACCAGGGGTCAGGTGGACTTCCCGGCTTTCCGTGATGAAAAGCGCCTCGATGGCGCCTGCCGAGCTTTCGACGAGCCTGCGTCCCCTCTCGAGGCCGAGTGCGAAGACAAGCGTGGAGTACCCGTCGGCGGTCGTGGAGTCCGGGGTGACGATCATCACGGCGGCGAGCCCGTTGGACACGGGGAAGCCTGTGCGCGTGTCGAGGATGTGGTGGTAGCGCCTGCCGCCCGCTTCGAAGTACCGCTCGTAGGATCCTGAGGTGACCACCGCCTCCTGCCCGATCTCGACGATGCCGATGTGCGTGCCGCGCGGCTGCTCGGGGTTCTGCGCGCCGATCCTCCAGGGCGTTCCGTCGGGTTTCCTGCCGACGGTGAGGACATTGCCCCCGAGATTGATCAGCGCGCTCGCGATTCCGTGCTCCCGCAGGATCCGGGCGACCTCGTCGGCAGCATAGCCCTTGGCGATCGCTCCGAGGTCCAGTGCCATGCCCGTCCTTTTCAGGAATACGGAGCTGTCTTTCTGCGAGAGCTCGACATCGCGCCAGCCCACGTGGGACAGAGCGTCGCGGATCTCCTTCTGGGAGGGGACCCGCGCGGCAGCTGTGCCGATGCCCCAGAGCTTCACGAGCGGCCCCACGGTGATGTCGAAAGCTCCGTCGCCCAGCCGCGAGAACTCTATGCCCCTTGCGATGACGGAGAAGGTGTCGGGAGAGACCCGCACGGGTTTCACGCCGGCCGCCTTGTTCACGCGGATCACCTCGCTGTCGTCCCTGCTGACCGTCATCCTGTCCTCGATCTCGGCGATCCGCTTGAAGGCGGCATCGAAGGCCGGCTCAGCGTCCCCGCCGTAGGTCGTGATCGTGCACGTGGTGCCGAGAAGCCCGATTTCGGTCCGGCTCACGGGCGCGCTCTCCGAGGCGCCGCGGCAGAAGGCCGGTGCGGCGCCGGACAGGAAGAGGGCGGCGGCAAGGACCAGCAGGGAGCATATGCGAAGGGGAACGCGCATGCCCGGCCTTATACCACGAGGCGCGCCGCCTTGACAAACCCTCGCTTCCCGTGGACGATCGAACCTTTCGGGAGAGGCAATCAATGACACAGAGACGGATCGTGATTCTTGGCGGCGGCTACGGCGGCGTCCAAGCCGCAAAGAGCCTGTACAAGAAGCTGGGCAAGCGTCGCGACATCGAGATCGTCCTCGTGGACAAAAACCCGTACCACACCTTCATGACTGAGCTGCACGAAGTGGCGGGAGCGCGCGTCGAGCCGAAGGCCGTCACCATCAGCTTCCGCAAGATCTTCGGCGCGAAGCGGGTGACCGTGGTCACCGACAGGATCACAACGATCGATTTCAAGGCCCGCAAGCTGGTCGGAGGCTCAGGGGAGTACCCCTACGACTACCTCGTGATCGGCGTGGGCGCCGAACCGGAGTTCTACGACATCCCGGGCATCAAGGAGAATGGCTTCACCCTCTGGTCGCTTGGGGAGGCGGTCGCCATCCGCCGGCACATCCAGGACAGCTTCAGCCTGGCATCGAAGCAGAGCGACCCCGCAAAGCGGGCCGAGCTGCTCACCTTCGTGATCGCCGGCGCCGGATTCACGGGCATCGAGCTCGCGGGCGAGCTGAAGGACTGGAGGCGCGTGCTGTGCCGGCAGCACGCCATCGACGAGGCCGAGGTCCACATCATCGTCGTGGAGGCGGTGGATGTCATCCTGCCCACCATGCCGGCCCATCTGCAGAAGAAGGCACGCCGCTACCTGGAACGCAGGGGGGTGGAGTTCCGCCTGGGCACGCCGATCGTCGGCGCCGAGGCGGGGAAGGTTCTCCTGGGCGAGAAGGGGACCATCGCCGCCAACACGTTCATCTGGACGGCGGGGATCAAGGCCTGCCGATTCGCCTCCAGCCTGCGCCTGTCCATCGCGCGAAGGCATGGCAGGCTGCACTCCAACGAGTTCATGCAGACCACCGACTACCCCTCGGTGTACGTTGTCGGCGACGTGGTGTGCTTCATGGAGGGGGAGAAGCTCCTCCCGCAGATCGTCGAGACCGCGGTGCAGACCGCCGAGACGGCCGCCCACAACATCGTTGCTGAACTCGAGGGAAGACCGAAGAAGGCGTTCCGCTCGCGCTACCACGGCAACATGGTTTCCCTTGGGGCTTTTTGGGGCGTCGCCCACGTATTGGGCATTCCGCTCACCGGCATCTTCGCAGTCGGCTCCAAACACCTCATCAACGTGATCCATTTCCTCGGCGTTGCCGGCATCAATCAGGTCTGGGAATATCTCAAGCACGAGTTCCTCGACATGAAGAACGGCCGCTCGTTCCTCGGCAGCCTCGCTTCCGCGAAAACCCGGGGGTACTGGATCGCGCTCCTGCGGGTCTTCCTCGGAGTGATGTGGCTGATCGAAGGCATCGGAAAAATCACCAAGGGGTGGCTGGATCCGTCGAAGATCTTTATCGTCGCCGTCCAGGGGACCGCCGGGGCTTCCGTGACCGCCGCTCCGGCGGCTGCGGCCGACGCCGCCGCGGCAGCGAGCGAGACTTATGACGCCGCCGCTGCGGCTGCGAGCCAGGCCGTCGATGCGACGGCCGCAGCCTCCGCCGCGGCCGGCTCGTCGGGAGGCGCGGCAGCAGGAGCCGCTCTGCTCAGCCACCCGCTGGGAATCTACACGTGGATCGTGGACACCTTCGTATCGAAGGCGCCGTTCTTCTTCCAGGCCGTGATCGTTCTCGCCGAGGTCGCGATCGGTCTCGCCCTGGTGGGCGGGCTTTTCACGTTCCTCGCCGCCATCGTCTCCATCGGCTTGAGCCTGATGTTCCTCATCGGAGCAATGGCGGGCAAGGAGATCCTCTGGTACATCGCCTGCTCGATCGTGATGCTCGGGGGAGCGGGGAGGGGCTTCGGGCTCGATCACTGGGTCATGCCCTGGCTGCAGCGCTGGTGGAACGGAACGCGCTTGGCGCGCAGGACCTACCTCTACGTGGATGAGCCGACGAAGTAGGCGATGAAGCCCTTCTGGGGAGAGCACCCCGAGCTTGCGGGCGAGCTGGGGCGCGTGAAGGAGGAGATCCTCTCCCGAACGGGCCGGGCAGACGGAGATGTGCCGGCCTCGGTCCAGCGCCTTGTCGCCTCCAACGGCAAGATGCTCCGCCCCGCTTTCCTCCTGCTCGCGGCGAGCTTCGGCACGCCCAACGCGGGCAAGGTGCGCAGGCTGGGGGCGGCGATCGAGATGCTGCACATGGCGACCCTCGTGCACGACGACATCATCGACGAGGCGACCGTCCGCCGGGGCGTCGAGACGCTGCATTCCCTGAGCGGGCCGCGCGCTGCCGTGCTGATCGGCGACTGGCTGTTTGCCGGCTCCTTCTCCCTCATCTCAGAACATGCGGACCTGGACAACGCGCGCGGCCTTGCTGGGCTGGTGTCGCAGATCTGCTCGAGCGAGATCCGCCAGTCCGCCGGGCGCTTCTCGGTCGATCCGAGCGTCCGCCGCTACATCCGCACCATCGCGGGCAAGACGGCGCTGCTGTTCTCCCTAAGCTTTTTCATCGGCGCGCGCGAGAGCGGGGTGCCGCCCGACGTCTGCCAGACCCTGCGCAGGCTGGGCTACAGCCTCGGAATGGGGTTCCAGATCATCGACGACATCCTCGATTTCGAGGGATCGGGCGCGGAGACGGGAAAGCCGACGGGCTGCGACCTGGTCCAGGGCATCTTCACGCTGCCGGTCGTCCTGGGCCTGCGTGCGGACGACGGGGCGCTCGCCGCCGAGCTGGCGCGCAAGCCTTATTCCCCTGATGCCATCGCGCGCATCGTGCGGTTGATCGGGGAGCGCGGAGGGGTGGAGGGAGCGCGGAGGCATGCCCTGGCCTATACCGAGAGGTCCCGGCGGGAGATCGCCCGCCTCCCCGACACCGAGGCGAGGCGGACGCTCGCCTCGATTGCCGAGAAGCTCCTGCACAGGATGTATTGAGGCGCGGGGTACGCGCTCAGCGACCGCGGAGCGGTCGCCCCTTGACTTTTCGGTTTTTTCGGGGACAATCCGCTGGTGTCAATCTCTCATCTACAAGGAGGACCAACGTGAAAAAGATCGTCGTCGGTTTGGTGCTTGCTCTCCTGCTCGTCGGAGCCATGACCGTATCCGCGGAGGATGCCGTCTTCGCGTCCTGGAACCAGAAAGGGCACATGAACATCTACGGCTCGATTGGCTACAACTACTGGGGCTTCGATGTCTCCCCCGGCATCGAGTTCATCCTTGGCGAGTTCAACATCGGGCCGGTTCCCTTCGACTGGGGCGGCATGGCCCGCGGGATCGTCGGGTTCGATCTGTTCTCCGGCTACGGCTTCAACTGGGGCGCCGGCGCCCTCGCCTCGCTGCACATGGGCCTGGTCTGGAACCTCGACTTCTACGCTGCCCTCGGCCTCGGGCTTGCCGGCTGGTACGGAACCCCCTTCAGGTTCGGGTTCGCCTCTTTCAACGGGCTGAGCTACAAGCTCTCCGACAAGTTCTTTGTCCTGCTCGAAGGCGGGTACATCGTCTATACGTCCATCTGGGGCATCGGCGTGCAGATGAAGCTGTAGAATCTGCTCCATCGGTGAAAGCCCCGGGTAGCCCGGGGCTTTTTATTGGGGGTCGGGCTGCGGCCTCTGAGCCCCCGGATCCTTCACTTCCGCCTGGTAGCCCAGCCGTGAAACGATGGCCTCAATCCCCCGCAGCGCCTCGGGATTTCCGTCGTACTGGACCCTGATCTCATGCGTGGCCACATCGACGCGTACATCGCGCACGCCGGCGACCCTGCGTCCAGCCCGCTCTATCGTGAACGCGCAGGAGGGGCAGCTGGCGCCCTTCAGGTCAAGAACGCCGATGTGCCCGCCCGCGCGCGATTCATCGTTTCTCATGAGACCAATGTAGCGTATAATGGGGCAGGAGGGTAGCGCACTGGGCGTTCCGAAGGACATCCGCAGGCTCAGCGACGTGCTCTGGGAGATACCCGCTTCGCGGGCGAAGGGCATGCGCGTGCCTGCCCGGATCTATGCCGACGAGGGCCTGCTCTCCCGCATGGACGACGGGGTCTTCGAACAGGCCGCCAACGTCGCAACCCTCCCCGGCATCGTGGGCGCCTCCTACTGCATGCCCGACGGTCACCTGGGGTACGGCTTTCCGATCGGCGGAATGGCGGCATTCGATGTCGAGCGCGGGATCATATCGCCGGGCGGAATCGGGTTCGACATCAACTGCGGCATGCGCCTCGTGCGCACTGGCCTGACCCTCGAGGAGGTGAAGCCCCATCTGCGCGAGCTCGTCGATGGGCTTTTCACCCGAATCCCTGCCGGCGTGGGGGCGGGCGGCGCGCTTTCGCTGACGGGGGACGAGCTGCGGGAGATCGCCGAAAAAGGCGCGAGGTGGTGCGTAGAGAAAGGGTACGGGTGGGAGGAGGACCTCGGGCTCACGGAGAACAATGGCACCGCGCAGGGCGCCGATTCCAGGGCCGTGAGCGCGGAAGCGGTCGAGCGGGGACGGGGCCAGATCGGCACGCTGGGATCGGGCAACCACTACCTGGAGATCCAGGTCGCCCGGCCCGACGGGATCGCTGACCCTCTCGCGGCGAAGGCTTTCGGCATCGACCTGCCCGACCAGGTCGTGATCATGTTCCATTGCGGCAGCCGGGGATTCGGTCACCAGGTCGCCACCGACTACCTGCGGTCGTTTACCCGATCGATGGAGGGCACGCATCGCCTCCGGGTTCCCGAAAAGGGGCTTGCCTGCGCGCCTTTCGATTCCCGGGACGGCAGGCGGTACTTCTCGGCCATGAACGCCGCGATCAATGTCGCCTACGCCAACAGGCAGGTGATCCTGCACAGGATACGGGAGGTATTCTCTGACGTCTTGCACAGGGATCCCGGCGAGCTGGGCATGCACATGGTGTACGACGTTTCGCACAATACGGCCCAATTGGAGGAGCACGAGGTGGAGGGCAGACGCCTCACCCTGCTGGTCCACAGGAAGGGGGCGACCCGGTCGCTGGGGCCCGGCTCCCCGGGCCTTCCCGACGCCTACAGGAAGGTCGGCCAGCCGGTGATCGTCGGAGGGAGCATGGAGACTGGCTCCTGGCTGCTCGCGGGCACGGAGGGGGCAGCCTCCGTCTTCAACACCACGGCGCACGGCAGCGGCAGGTCCATGAGCAGATCGCAGGCAAAGAAGCAGTTCAAGGGCGCGAAGCTGCGCGCAGATCTCGAGCACAGGGGCATCATGATCCGCGCAGCCTCACTTTCCGGCCTCGCAGAGGAGGCGGGCGCCGCCTACAAGAACATCGACGAGGTGGTCTCGGTCGCGGAAAGGGCGGGCATCAGCCGGAGGATCGCCCGGCTCACCCCCGTCGCGTGCATCAAGGGATAGCACCCGGATGTCCTGGCGCTTTCTGGAGGAGAAGACCACCGCGGACGTGGCCTTCCGCGCGGATGGCCGCACGCTGGAGGAGCTTTTCGCATCCGCGGCTGACGCAGTCGTGGGGACGATGGTGAGCGATCCCCTCGCCCTGGGCCGGCGAGAGAGCAGGACCGTGGAGCTCTCGGCGGAGAGCGTCGAAATGCTGCTCTTCGAGCTCCTGCAGACCATCATCTTCCACAAGGACGCTCAGAGGCTCCTGCTGAGGGTCGATGAGGTGTCGACCAGGCAGAGCCCCGCGGGGTGGTCGTGCACGGCCACGCTGCGCGGCGAGATCATCGATTCGCGCCGTCAGGACCTTCTCACCGATGTGAAGGCGGTCACCCTGCAGGGCTACCGCGTGGCGCGCACTCCTGGCGGCTGGGAGGCCGAGGTCGTTCTGGATGTCTGACGCATTGAACCACCAGGGGGAATCGGCTACTGTACGGCTGTGAGCGGCACATTTCTCAAGATCGTCATCCTCGGGATTCCCCTCCTGTTCTCCCTGCTCTGGTTCGTCTACTGGGTCGTCAAGCTCTACAAGGGACCGAAGAAGAAGGACATCCCCGCCGAGAAGACAGGCGAGCGGTCCTGAGCCGGCCCCGGGCCCGAGGCCCGCTATTCCCTGCTCAGGCCTTCTTCATCGCCTCGGCCACAGCCGCTCCGAGTGCTTCGCACTTCGCCAGGTCCGCGCCTGTCGGCTGCCACATCGCCTTGACGCCAGGGGCCGCGAGGGGGATGCCGGCAGCCTTCAGATGCTCCTCGATCAGGCCCACGGACTCCCCGCTCCAGCCGTACGAGCCGAAGGCGGCGCCGACCTTGTTCTTGAACCGCAGTCCCCGCAGATCCTCGAGAACGGGCATCAGAGTCGCCAGCGGTCCCCGGTTCACTGTCGGGGAGCCGACGAGCACAGCCTGCGCCTGGAAGACTTCCTTGACCACGTCGTTTCTGTCCGAGGTGGCCATGTTGAAGAGCTTGAAGGGAATCCCCGCCTTCGTGAACCCGGCCCCGATCGCCTCGGCCATCTTCCGCGTTCCCTCCCACATGGTGTCGTACATGATGACGGCACGCTTCTGCGGGACCTGCCGCGCCCACTCCTGGTAGGCGGTCACGATCTGCAGCGGGTCCGAGCGCCAGATCACTCCGTGGCTGGGGCAGATCATGTCGACGGGGAGCTTGAGGGCGAGCACCTCGTCGATTTTCTTCAGCACGAGGTCGCTGAAGGGCGTGAGGATGTTCGCGTAGTACTTGACCGCCTCCTCGTACAGCTCCGTGCGGTCGACCTGGTCGTTGAAGCGCATGGAGGTGGCGTAGTGCTGCCCGAAGGCGTCGTTGGAGAGCAGGAGGTTCCTGCCCGCCACGTACGTGAACATGCTGTCGGGCCAGTGCAGCATCGGCGCCTCGACGAACACGAGCTGGGTCTCCCCCAGGCTGATCGCCTCGCCGGTCTTCACGACCTTGAAGTTCCACTGCTGGTGGACGCCTGAAGCGTCGTGGTAGTGGCCGGGGATGCTGTCCTTCCCCCTCGGAGAGACGACAACGGCGGCCTTCGGGCACAGGCGCATGAGCGCGGGCAGGCTGCCCGAGTGGTCGGTCTCCGCGTGATTGGCGACGACGTAGTCTATCGTCGAGGGATCCACGATTTCTCGCAGGTTTTCGATGAACTGGTCGGAGAAGGGACCCCAGACCGTGTCCACGACGGCCGTTTTCTTGTCCTTCACGACGTATGCGTTGTACGTCGAGCCCCGATGCGTCGAGAGCTCGAAGCCATGAAAGTGGCGCAGGCCCCAGTCGACCACGCCCACCCAATACACGCCTTTCGCGATCTCAGTCACCATGCTCTTCCTCCCTTTGTGCTGTCCATCTGCTATCCACGATCGTCCAGAAGGCGCCGCTCGCCCTCCAGCTTCATGATGTCCGTCAGGTCCTGCGTCACCTCGAGGGTGCCGAGGTAGCGGCTGTCAGGGTCGCGCACGGCGAAGTAGCGGATGTACACGAGCTTGCCGTGCAGGTGGATCCAGAAGTCCGCGTGATCACGCGAGCCGTTCTTGAACGCCTCGACGATCTCCTTGACCTTGTGCACGCTCTGGGGGGGATGGCAGTTCTCGACGTCCCTGCCGATCACCGACTTCGCCCGCACGAAGATCCTGTCCTTTGACTGCGAGAAGTACTTCACCCGATCCTCGGCATCAACGAAGGTGATGTCGATGGGGAGGGCGTTCAGCGCCGCGGTGAGCTCATCGAGGGAGAACCTGCCCGTGGGCAGCGTGATCTCGCCCGTGCCGATCGCGGCCGCCTGCTCCTCGAGCTTCTCGGCTTGCTGGAGGCTGTCGTGCAGGCCCGCTCCCCGGATGTAGGGGTAGCCGATCTCGTCGCATGCGCGCAGGATCTCGACCCACTCCTTCACGCTGATGCGCTCGAGGGCGGCGGGGAAGAGGATGTTCTCCTCCTTGAAGATCATCCCCTCGATCTCCGTGGCGAGCGCGGAGAGCTGTGCCGGGTCAGGGGATCCCGCGGCGAGGCCGGCCGCGGCCTCCTTCAGCATCTCCCGAACCTCATTGTGCTTGCCCCACATGACCTTGGAGGGTCCGGGGAACCCGTTTTTTTCGAGATAGGGGAAAATCGCGTTTTCCTTGATCGCGTAGTGGCGGTCCACGTCGGCGAGCCTGTCCACGTGAGCCTTCACCGCGGCAAGGGCGTGGCTCCGTCCGGGCCCTTCCAGCTCCTTCAGGGCAAGCTTCAGCCCGGCGACGATCTTCTCGATCTCCCTGTTCTCCCGGCGCAGCAGGTTGACCGGGTGGCCCGAAGACTCCGGAGTCGCGACGGTCTGCTCGAGTGCGGACTCGAACAGCAGGGCATGCACGTTGCAGAACCTCCTGATCTCGTCCGGCGAGACTCCCTCGTCGATCAGGGACTGCTCGATGTCCGTGATCTCGGAGGAGCTCAGCGTTCCGACCTCCCGAAGGATGCGCTCCTTCGCCTTCTCGACCGTCAGTCCCTGGTGGAGCTGCCGGATGATGTCCGCCACGATCTTTTTCTTCTTCGCGTCTATCGAAGCCATATCGCCTCCGTATTCAATTGTACCTGAACAGGATTCAAGATGCCACAAGCGCGCGCGGGCGGCCTTGACGCAGGTCAACCTCACGTCTAGGATGGTGCGATCCCATGACGGCATCCCCCCTCAGCATCCACGGGCTCACCTTCTCATACCCCGCCCTCGGCGACGAGACGGCCGGGGGCGAGCCGCCGCGCCCGCTGTTCGATGGGCTTTCCTTCAGTCTGGAGCCGGGGGAGACAGGCGTCCTGGTGGGGCCTGCCGACGCCGGCAAGACGACCCTCGCGCGGATCCTGGTTGGCCTGGTCCCCCGGTTTACCGGTGGGCGGCTCACGGGTGAGATCCGCTGCGGAGACACCGATGTGCTGGGGTCGAAGCCGTACGATCTTCTGGAGGGGATCGGACTGGTTTTCCAGGACTCCGACGAGCAGATCTTCACGACCCGCTGCGACACGGAGATCGCCTTTGCACTGGAGTCCCTCGGAGTGCCGAGAGCGGAAATGGGGGCGCGGATCGACCGCAGCCTCGAGCTGGTGGGTCTGACGGCCTTCCGCCAGAGGAATCCCACCACGCTGTCGGGGGGCGAGAAGAAGCGCCTGCTCGTCGCATGCCTCGCGGCGATCGATCCCTCGGTCTGGATCCTCGATGAGTCTCTCGAGGAGCTGGATACGGGCTGGAAGGTCGGCATCCTCGACGCCCTGAAGGCCCGCGGCGCAACCACGCTGATTATGGACTCCCGGTGGTCGCCCACCCTCGAGCAGCGGGGCGGCCGGTTCGGCCTTCTCGCGCACGGCTCGGTCGCCCATTCATCGGCGCCGAAGGTCACACCGGAGCTCCGCAGGGGCCTGGTCGAGGAGGGGATCGTGGCCGAGGGGAGGGCGGGCGCTGTCGCCCGGCCGCAGCCAGCAAGGGCGCCGTGCCTGAAGGCCGAGGGGATCCGGTTCAGCTTTCCGGAGAGCTTTCCGCAACCGGATGGCTTCACGCTCGACGTCGATTCCCTCGTGGTCGAGAGGGGAACGGTCTGCGCCCTGGTCGGACCCAACGGCTCAGGCAAGTCGACCCTCGGCCGGGTGCTCTGCGGCCTGCTCGCCCCGCAGAAGGGCGGGCTCTGGCTGGATGACGGAGCGGGGTACCGTCCAGCCCCCCGCGAGGAGCTCAACCGCAGGGTCGGCTACCTGTTCCAGAACCCCGATCACCAGATCTATCTCCCCACGGTCCAGGAGGAGCTCGCCCTGGGCCTGAAGCAGAAGGGAATGGGCAGGAGCGGGATCGACGACCTCGTGAGGGAGGCCATTCGTCTGTTCGGCCTTCCCGGCCCGGAAGCCGCCCCCGCCCTGATGAGCTACGGAGGCCGGCGCCGGCTGCAGGCAGCAACCTACTGGCTGCTGGAACGGGAGATGCTCATCCTCGATGAGGTGGATTCGGGTCTCTCCTACCGCGAGCTCGCCTCCATCATGCGGGAGCTGTGCGCCCGCACCCCTTGCGTCATGCTCATCACGCACGACGAGCAGTTCGCCCGCGCCTTCTGCGACAGGGTGCTGTCGATGGAGGCAGGGCGGCTCGTCGGGGATTCCCGCCCGGGAGCCCCTTGATGGTCATCGACTTCTTCAAGCCCGGCGCAAGCTTCCTCCACCGCTTCGACCCGCGGGCCAAGCTGATCCTGCTCGCGCCGGTCATGGCGGGCTTCTTCCTGCCTGCCCCCCTCGCCGTGTCCGGCGCCTACGTCGTGCTCCTTGCGGCTGTGATCGCCGCGGCCTTCGGCCCTTCGGAGCTCGGCGTGCCGCTGCGGCCCATCCTGCCCGTGCTCATCCTGATCTGTCTTCTCACGCCTCCGTTTCATCCGGAGGGGCGGGCGCTTCTGCGCGTCTTCTCCTTCCCGCTCGTGACGACGCCGGGCTTGCGGGCGACCATCGCCACCATCATCCGGTTCACGGGCATCACCCTCGCATTCTTCGCCGTCTTCCGCAGCATCGAGCTGAACGAGCTCATGCTGGGCCTGCGGTGGTTCGGGCTGCCATTCTCGCTGTGCCTGCTCGTGATCATCGCCTTCCGCTCGATCCCCTCGCTGGGACTCACATACCGCAGCGTCCAGGACGCGCACAGGCTGCGCGCGGGCCCGCCCACACGCGGCAGACGCAGGAGGGGGCGGTTGGCAGCATTCCTCCCCATCCTCACCTCGGTGCTGATCCAGGCCGTGAAGGGCATGCCGGTACTCGCAATGGTGCTCGAGAGCCGGGGATTCGGCCGGGTCAATCCGCGAACTTCCTTCGTGGAGCTCAAGAAGGGGCGCGCACTGGCTGTGGACCTTGCCGTTTCTGCCGTCGTTTCCGCCGTGTTCTTCGGGACCGCCCTCTTCCCCTGGCGGTGAGAGTTCTTTCCATGACGCTCCGTTCAGCATATAATGGGGCAGGAGCAACGACATGAAAGACACGAGCCCTCTCCTGTCCCCCGCGTTCCGCATCGCCTCGATCGCGATCCTCGCCGCCGTCACGACAGTGTTCACCCTCTTCATACGGATCCCCTCGCCGGCCCGCGGGTACTTCAACCTCGCCGACGTGGCGATCGCCTTTGCAGCTTTCACGTTCGGACCGATCTCGGCGCTGATCGCGGGCGGACTGGGCACGGCCCTGGCGGATCTCATCGGATCGTACGCCCAGTGGGCCCCCATTTCCCTCGTCGTGCACGGCCTTCAGGGCCTTGTGATCGGCCTGATCGCCCGCGCCAGGCCGGGGAGCCTTCCGGTGGCCATTCTCGCCGGAGTCGCTGGCATGGCCGTGATGGTCATCGGCTACGCTGCAGGGGGCGCGCTGCTCACCGGGATCGGTCCGGCGCTGGCCGAGGCTCCCGGCAACCTCGTGCAGAGCGCTGCCGGGGTCATCCTCGGCATTCCCCTGTCTCTCGCGGTTGCGCGCGCCTACCCCCCCGTGAGGACCTACACTTGGTAGACGCCCTCCGACTCAATCTCGCGGAGGTGAAGGACAGGATCGCGCGCGCGGCCGCGCGTTCAGGGCGGGGGGCGGAGTCCGTTCGGCTGATGGCAGTCACAAAGGGGTTCCCGCTCGCCGTGGTGCAGGAAGCCATCGATGCCGGCCTCACGCTTCTGGGCGAGAACCGGGTGCAGGAGGCGGAGCAGAAGTTCACGGGTCTCGCGGGCGGATGGGAGCTTCACCTCATCGGCCACCTGCAGAGGAACAAGGCGCGCGCCGCCTCTGGGCTCTTTCACTGCGTGCAGTCCATCGACAAGCTCGAGACGGCCCGCGCCCTCGCCCGCTGTGCCGCCGAGAGGGGAAAGCCCGTCGACATCCTCATCGAGCTCAACACGAGCGGGGAGGAGAGCAAGTCGGGCTACAGGGGGACGGAGGCGCTTTTCCGCGACCTGGAGCCGATCGCTTCGCTGGACGGCCTGTGTCCGCGCGGCCTCATGACAGTGGGGCCTCTGGCCGCGAGCGCCGACCAGGTCCGTGCCGCCTTTGCCGCCCTGCACGGCGCTTTCGTCGAATCGGGCAGGAGACTGGGTCTGCCGGGCTTCGACACGCTCTCAATGGGCATGTCGGGTGACTACGAGATCGCCGTCGAGGAAGGGTCGACCATGGCGCGCCTGGGGACCGCGCTCTTCGGCCAGAGAGGCCAGGCGTGAAGCTCCCGGCAGCGATGGCCCTCGCGCTCCTGCTCGCCTGCGTCGCCTTCCCGCCAGGGGCAGCGTGCGAGGAGACGCGTGTGCCGGCCCCGTACAAGGATGAGGAGTTCCCGGCCTGGCTGCGGGACCTGCGCCGGGCCGAGGTGATCCTCGTCGGCTCATTTCCGTTCACCCTGTTTTTCACCTTCGAAACCTACGACACCTACCGATACGTCGCCAACGGGCTGGTCCCGCTCTACGCGCCCTGGCCGTTCCGCCCGGGGAGCGCACAGGTCTATTCGCCCGACGAAAAGAAGTGGGTCGCGATATCTGCAGTGACGCTGTCGCTCGCTGTCGCCGCGGCGGACTTCATCATCGGCCGCATCCATGAGCGCGCCGCGCGTCGCTGAGGCGCGCATCGAGGACCCCGGCCTCGTCGGGATCCGCCTCGACGTGTTCGTCGCAGATCACCTGCGCCTGTTCTCCCGCAGCCAGGCGAAATCCCGGATCGTGGAGGCCTCCGTCAACGGCAGGCCCGTCCGACTGAGCCGCAAGCTGAAGCTGGGCGATGCCGTCTCCCTCACGTGGGTTGATGCGCCCGCCCTCGAGCTGGCCGCAGAGGACATCCCTCTCGAGGTCCTTTTCGAGAACGGGGATGCGATCGTCATCGACAAGCCGGTGGGCATGGTCGTGCATCCCGGCAGCGGCAACAGAACGGGGACCCTCTTGAATGCCGTGCTGCACCGCTGCGAAGGGATCGGCGGAGCCTTCGGGGGGAGCGATCCGCGGCCGGGGATCGTGCACAGGCTCGACAAGGACACATCCGGCGTGATCATCGTCGCAAAGAATCCCCGGGCGCACGAGATGCTTGCCGAGCAGTTTCGCGCGCGCACCGTGCGCAAGCGCTACATCGCCGTGCTGAAGGGAAGGCTTCCCTCGGCGAGCGGGAGGATCGAGACCAGGCTCGCGCGTGATCCCCGCGACAGAAAGAAGTTCACCTGCGTGAGCGTGGGCGGCAGGCCGGCGCTGACGTTCTACCGGGTGCTGAAGGAGTACGACGGGTACACCCAGGTGTCGCTGCGGCCCCGCTCGGGGCGCACGCACCAGCTGCGGGTCCACATGCGGCACCTGAAGGCTCCCATTCTCGGCGATCCGCTGTACGGCCGGCCCGACCCGCGCTTTCCCGAGGCAGGGCTCATGCTGCATGCCCGGTCGCTCGCCATACGGCTGCCCGGCGAGAGCGAGCCGCGGGTGTTCGAAGCCCCCCTCCCGCCCCGGTTTCGCGCGGTATTGAAGGAGCTTCAGAGCTTCTCGCCGAGGTAGGGATTGAACCGCCGCTCCGCGCCGATCGTGGACGGCGGACCGTGCCCCGGGAACACGAGCGTCGAGTCGTCCAGCGCGAGGAGCTTTCTGCGGATCGAGGCGAGGAGCACCCCGCGGGCGTAGCCGTCACGGGTCCTGCCGATCCCGCCCGCGGACAGGGTGTCGCCGGTGAAGAGCATTCCCCCGATGAGGAAGCATACCGAGTCGATGGAATGTCCGGGGGTCTCGCGGACGCGGACCGTGAACTCCGGCATGGCGAGCTCGTCGCTTTCCGCGATGTGGCGCGCGGGGAAATCGAGCACACTGGGCTGATTGCTGTAGATCCGCGCGTCGTAGACCTTGAGCAGCGCCCGGATGCCGTTGATGTGGGCGTTGTGGGCATGGGTGACGAGGATGGAGCGCACGTACAGCTTGTTGCCCTCGACCGCCTGCAGCAGGGCAGCGTCGAAGGTCCCCGGATCGACGAGCACGGCGTCTCCTCCCGCGTCTGGACCGACGAGGTACGCGTTCGAGAACCCGACCGGAGAGAAAAGCGAGAAGAACTTCACGGCGCGATCCGGCCCCGCAGCTCGAGGCGGGCCGGGGGCTCGAGGAACAGCGCCTCGTTCGTGTTGGAGGAGCGGAGGTCGACTGCCGCGAGGTGAGCGCGATCGAACCGGGCCCGCGTGAGGTTGCAGTCCCGCATGCTGACGCCTTCGAACAGGGAGCCTGTGAACCTGCATCCGTAGAGATTGGAATGATCAAAACGCACCCCGACGCAGCTCAGCCCGATGAAATTGGTCTGGATGATCTCGCAGTCGGTGAACAGGCAGTCGGAGAACCGCGAGCCGGCAAAGACCGAACTCTGGATGGCGGAGCCCGAGAAGTCGCAGCCCTCGAAGGAGGAGTCCTCGAGGAAGGCGAGCAGGAACGAGGAGCCGGAAAGGCGCACCCG
>Ga0315294_10001609_pt1 | contig 24639 bp, 37 predicted proteins | sample YL17G13_40_MG_FD_203626 | JGI IMG/M metagenome (GOLD analysis project Ga0315294, IMG submission 203626) | Sediment microbial communities from Yellowstone Lake, YNP, Wyoming, USA - YL17G13_40 | ecosystem: Environmental > Aquatic > Freshwater > Lake > Sediment | place: USA: Wyoming | collected...
AACGTCGGCGGTCCAGCGGATCTTGACCCACCCTCCAGGACCAGCGCTCGCGCTACGCCTCAGGCCGTTTAGGAGGCTCATACAGCTTTGCCAGTCTGCAGGCCACACATAATTTATCCCCCAAGCCAGGATCGAACCAGCTCTCCGGCGTCCGCCCATGATGCGTGCCCGGACAAGACGCCTTCACGTAGGTGCGGGCATGCACGCCGCGGCTGCAGACGTCCCGGCCCCGCGGACAGGCGGAACAAGGGCCGGCCCGGCCGTAGCCGCACTTCCACTTCTTGGCGTAATCGTCATGGTACCCGGTTCGCCAGTCGTCCACCGCCCGGCGCTTCTTCACCAGCTCCCGGTTGTAGCCGCCCATGGACGGCTTGGGCTCGATCTCATCCAGGTGGAAGCCCTCCAACACGGTCTTGGCAACGGAGCCGGCCAGACGGCAGCCGGTCACCTCCTCCACGCGCGTCAACTTCATGGTCCGCAGGCCCAACTGGGCCGTCAGGACGTAACGGGCGTACTTGTAAGGCATCTCCTGCGTGAACCGGAAGCCGGCGTACGGGCCCTCCAGAATCAGCAGGGTCGTTTCCACCAACAGATTGCCGACGCGGCTGCGGTGGTGCGGCCGGCATTCCTCCACCGACAGCGTGGACCACAGCGGTTCGTCCGGCTTGGTGACCACCGGCGGCAGCAGGCCCTTGATCTCGCCCCGCAACACCGCCGGCCGCAGGGCCACGGCCCGGACGGCGCAGCCCGTCCAAACCTCCGCGTTCATGGTCTTGCCGTAGAACGCCAACAAGGCCGTCTGCAGGTCCGGTTGACACTTCGGGCTCAACTTCAGCAGGATCCGCACCCTGTGGACGTACTCCGTGAACAGTTCCGCGGAGAACATCCGCTCGGCCCACTTGTTCTGGTCCGGCGCCAACTCGGCCAACAGGCTTTCAACCCCCGCCACAACGGTACCGGCGTTGAACTTGGTTCCTTCAGGCGCGGGCATTCAACACCTCGAACACCTGCTTCACGAAGTCCGCGCCCGACGGCAGCCAATGCGGCGGCAGCACCGGCGGGGGCAGGTCCGGATGAGGGAAATCGACCAAGGCGTGGAGCCGGGCCTTCAACGCCGTCATGGACGGCACCAAGTTCAGGTAACGATGCAGGGGCTGCAGCGCCGGATGACTGACCAGCAGCGGCCGGCAGCCGTGGGACACGGCCTTGAACAGTTCCAACGGAACGACGCTGCCTTGGTAGTCCGTCACCCGCGGCGCCAAGATGAAGTTCTCAATGTCCTTGTAATTGGCCCCCTGGATGTTGGTGGTGGCCCAGGATTGCAGAGACGCCGGCAGTTGCTCCTTTGTGCCGGACATGAGCAGGATGGACACTTTATAACCCTGATCCAGAACGTATTGCACCAGCGACAAATCCTGATCATCCACCTGCTCAATCACCGTTCCGAACTTGCAGAGGCGGGAGCCCAACGGTTGCCGCTCGCCGTCCGAAGAACCTCGGATCGGCCGGTTGCTGAACCGCCGGGGCTCCTTGACCTTCTTCTGCTGCAGCATCTGCAGCAGCGCCTGGGAAGACGTCAGGAAGGCGTGGACGCCCAGATCCTTCAGGCCGTCCTGGAGCAGATCCAGCACGTCGGCGTGCCGATAGGAGGCGCAGACCACCCGCGGCCCGCCTTTGATCAGGTCCTTGTGCCGGCGGAACCAGTCGTAGGCTTCCTCGAAGAGCACGACGATGCCGTAAAGCTCTGGGCCGGGCTCTTCCTCGGTGGTGATGATCTTGGTCGGAGGGCCCGTCATCCCGAAGGCGGTGACGAGGTCCGTCACCACCAAGTCGTGAACTTCCAGTTGCGGCGGCACGACCAACAGCAGGTTGCCGGCCGGTCCGGTAGGTCCGTTAATCGTTGGCGTAGTCATGTATTCCGTTCCTCACTCCCTTAAAGAACCGCGCCAGCAACGTTGCCGCCGTTGTGGCGTCGGTCTGCCACTTGGGCTGGTCGGCGAACTTGGCGTCCAGGGCTTCAAACCACGCGGCGGCCAGCTGGGCGCCCAACAGACGTATGGCCTTCTTGTCGTCGCCCGGCAGGCGCAGCGCCAGCTGCTTGTTCACTTCCGGCAACAGGCCGGCGAAACCGCCCTTCTGGTAACCCTTGGCCGTCACGCTCAGAATGTCCGCCACCTGCTCCAGCAGGACGGCGTCCTCCACGGAAACCTTCTTGTAGTTCAGGCAGGCCACGGACGCGGCGTAACCCGCGCGCTCGATGTTGTTCTGCGCCCGGCTGGTCAGCACGTAATCGGTCGTCGGCTGGCTGGGTCCGGTACAGCCGGACAACCCCACCAGCGCCACGAACAGCAGGCTCACGTATTTCATTTTCCTTGTCCCTTCCAAATCTTGACCTGCGCCAGGTCCAGGTGGTAGTCCGTCCCCAGGACGGAGCCCGCCATGCCGGCCGGTCGTTCCTTGATTCCTCTCCGGCCCGACGGGCCGGCACCCAGAAGCTGCGTCTTGACCTTGCCCGCGAAGGAGTGAAACGGCAGACCCTGCTGCCGCACGGCCTCCGCCAACAGCGTGTCGCCCCCATTGTGGGACAACCGCGGATCAGGCCAATCAAGCAGGTCTCGAACGTCCCGGCGCAGCCACCAGTAGCCCCCGATGGGGAAGTGGCACTGGATGCGGCCGCGGTGCATGTTCCACTCCCGGCCCCTCCACCAGGTCGACTCCATGACGAACTTGCGCCGCCACTCCAAATCGTGGGAATACCAACCCTGGCCGACCAGACAGACGTTCTCCGCCTGCTTGGCCTTGAGATAGTTTTCCGTCGCCTCCCACCAACCCGGCAGCATCCGGGTATCGTCGTCCAGCCATAGGATCCAAGGCTGCGTGACGCCGTGCGCGAACATCTTCCGCATGGCCACGTATTTGGGCACGTTGGCGGCCGACTCGTAAACCGTATAGGGCAAGTCCGCCAGCAGGCGCAGGGTGTGCGGGCTCACGACGTTGCACCACACCGAGGCATACGGACGCTGCGGCGCCGGCAGGGCGCGGAACAGACTGTCCAGGGCTTCCCGCTGCAGCGCCTCGTCCGGCCCATACAACAGCAGGTAGGCGGAGACGTCAGGCATTGGGTTTCACCGGCGGCAGCGTCGGATAGTCGCCGTCCGCGAAGAAGAAGTCCTTGCGCGCGGCGTCCATGCGGTTCTGGCGCACGGCGACCAGGGCGCAGACGACTTTGCGCAGCTCGCAGAGGGCGTTGTACAACTGCTCCTCCGTCAGCTGCTTCTCGATCAGCTTGAGATCGACCATGGCCTCAAAAGGGAAGTCCAGCCGCCGGATGTCCAGGCCGTTCAAGGTCACGTCCTGGTTGCCCTGCAGTTCCAGGTTGAACCGCACCAAGTTCACCGCCATTGTTCCGCTCCTCTCACATGCCGTACCTGCACCACACCGACAGAATCTCGTTCAGGTAGAAAACGCGCGGGTTGAACAAGGCCGCGCGCCAATCCGCCGTGCCCCCGATGGCCCGCAGGCAGTCCACGAAGAACAGGCAGTCTCCGTTGTATTTCGCCGGATCCCAATGACAGCGGGAGGCGACGGCGCTGCGGACGCACATGTTCAGGGAACCGATCTGGTTGTTGTTCAGGGCCTCCAGCGACGGCGGCAGAACGTATTGGACCACGTCGGTTGCATTGCGGCCCATCTGCATCTCTCCGCGGTTCATGATCAGCATGCGGGAGATGATCATCTCCTTGTCGGAACCGACGCGGTTCAGCTTGAACAAGGCGCTGGGCAGCAGAATGTTGTCGTCGTCGACGAACAGGAAGTAGTCGACTTCCTTGGCGAAGGCCTGCACCATCGCCTCCCGCACCGGGTTGCCCCAGCCGCCGGCCTGCGGAATGCCGCGCACCACGGTGTGCGGCGCCTCGAATTCCGGAGTGAAGCCGTCCCCGCAGATGAGGTGCAGGAAGCTCACCTCGTCGCCGCGGGCGATGTCCTGGTCCTGAATGGAACCGCTGCAGCGGCACAGGTAACGCTCCCGCCCGGGAATGGTGGGCGTGATGATTCCAAACTTCGCCATCATCCGACGATCCTCCGCAGTTCCGCCTCCGCCTTGGCCAAGCCGCCGTGGCTCCAGAATTGCTTCATCTTCTCCTTCACGCCGGCGGCCTTCTCCGAGTCGTACGGCGTATGCGGAGACTTGGCATCGAACCAGGCGTACTTATCCGCGTGGAACTGCAGCGCGTATGCCCCCAACGTCGGATACTCCGTAAAGCCCAGAGGAGTATCCGATTGCTCGAACACGTACTCGTCAAACGGTTTGCCGTGTACATGTTCAATACGCTCGCGCACCTCCCGATACAGCCAGCGATGATGCACGGAAGGATGGCGCACCATGGTCTCATACGGCACGGGGAAACCCAAAGCCTTTTCCACCAACGGCTGCCAGGTACACCGCGCCGGACAATAGCTTTTGATGACGTCAAACTTCTCCCGCAGCAGCACCGGCCGATCCTGCACCAGGTAATCCTCCGGCGTCACTCGTTCCGTAAAGACGCAGTCCGAGTCCATGTGCAGGATGAAATCGGCCTCCGAACAATGTTCGTCGGCTCGGCACTGCTGGATGAGATAATGCAGTTTGGGCTTGTCGCCCCGCAGCGGGTAACCGATCTGCTTGATCGGACACAGAGAGACGCCCGACCCTATCCGACTGAACAGCTGAAAATCCCCGGCCGGCACCACCAGCCGGACGCCGCTGAAGCCGCGGGCGTACTTCTTGATGGACCGCAACGCATAGCGGCACCAGCCGACGTCCTTGGCGTACGAGCAGATCTGAATATACATGCGCATGTGTCGGCTCCTAAACCGGGTCACCCAATTCTTCCAGGCTGCGGGCGGGAAACGCCGTCAGCTTCTTCCACATGTCGGAGGCGGACAGCCCCGTGCGCTTGCGCAATTCGTCGCAGAACCGGTGATGCTGCACCTTATCCCAACGCTGCTCATGTTTGGCATGAAAGGCCACCGGCGTGGTCAACAGCAGGGGTTGGCAGGCTTTGGCCAGACACCACGGCAGCCAATAGTCCCAGGCCGGCCGTCCCAATTGAAATATGCTGGAAGGCACGATCTTACGGCAGCGGCCGTGGAAGAAAAAGAAGTCGAATCCGGCGATAAACGGCTCCCCGCTCAAACGTCCGAAATGCGGCACGTCGATGCGGTGTCCAAAGATGAAGCGATCCCCCAACTCAGGCAGTTCTTCCGGCCTAAGAGTCAGATAGACGTCGCTGTTGATTATGCCCACCGGTTGATCCATCGGCACGGCCGCCAACAATTTGTCCAGGGTGGGCGGCACGGGCGGCGAAGCCGGCACGAAACGCACGTCCAGGTATTCGTTCTTTAGTTTGGCAATCTCATTCAGGGAGTTGATGGAAACCGGGGCGAAGCCGGCGCGCTGCCAGCTGTTCACGGCCTGTAGCTGGCCGGGATTATTGGGCATCAGCGTGGTGTACAATTCCATAAGGCCCGCTTCCCTCGGACGAGAGCAGACGCCGCCACAACGGCAGGCGGGTGCGCCGGGCGAAAGTGGCGGCGTCCTCGTCCCGCAGGGACTGGTTGCGCGCGTCGATCTCGTCCGCCGTTCGTTTGCGTCGGCCCGGATGACGATGCTCGAACATCATCGCGCTGTGCGACCGGCGAACGTCCCACAGCAGCTTCAACTCCCGCAGATTATAATACAGCTCCTGATCCGAATACAAGTGGTTGTAGGCCGGATGATAGATTATTCCGTTCAGCATGGCCAGAACTCCGGCCGACATGATCGGCAGGGCCACGATGGGTTTGGTGACCAGCGTGCCGTCGTTGACCACCACAGCCATGTCCCGCTGGCGCAGCAGGGTGGTCAGGAACACGTCCCAACGACGGGCCGGCAGGAAGTCATCCGAGGCCAGGACCACCACATCCTTTGGATCGGCAACCAGCGTGGTGGTCAGATGGGTGGCCGGCCGACAGACGCCGGGACGGCCGGGCGGAGCCTTTACCTTGGCTCCGGGGAAGTCCTTCAATTCGGCCAGCTGTTCGTCGGTGTCCACGGCCGCGGTGAAGCGCAGATGATTCTGGCGAGCGGCCGCAGCGCCCCACAGGTGCGCCTGTCGAGACGCCACTGTGGGCCGCGCCGTCGGCCAGAGTACGTGGATCACTTAGAGGTCGCCGCCTTCTTCGTCCCCGCCCGTCGGGCCGGCGGAGCCGGTCGCCCCGGTCGGACCGGTCGGGCCGGAGTAGCACATGGTGGTACTCATGAAGCGGCCCCGCCACTGCCACTCGTCGAAGAAGATCTTCCGGGCGTCCTCGGTGCCCAAGGTCACCCGTGTATCGGACGTCTTCTCGAAGAGGGCGATGAGCTTTTCGTATTCCCCGGCGTACAGCTCGGGGATCGGCAGGTTGATGTGGTGCGACACCCGCTTCCTCTGTCTGGCGAGCGCCAGCTTCTTCCCCAGGATTTGGATGACGCACTTGTTGTACTTCGTAACCGCTCGAGCATACGCGGTTATGTGATTCTGCCGGTTCTTCTTCAGCGTCTTCACAATCAAGTCGACGCTGTAAGACATTTCCATGCCCATTGTTCATCTCCTCATGCCGGCAAGCCAAACCTCCTCAACACCAAAGCCCGTTCTTCATCGTCCGTAATGCCGTGGCCCACATGCCGCAGGAACGCCTGGTTGTTCCAGTCGTCCGTCGTGTTGTCCCCGTGGGCCAGGATGCAATACAGCCCGTTACCCAACGAGGTCGCCAACTGTGCCGAAGTCGGCAGTTCATGGTGGTAACATTCCACCCCGAACCGCCGGCGCCAGCGGTACCACGCCTCCCGGTTCACCAGCGCCGTGGAGTCGTACAGGACGCCCTGGAAGGCGGGCGGCGCACCCTTCGCCAACCAGCGCAGCAGCCGCTTCGTCCGGGTGTCGTACAGGTAGCCGTCCTCCACGAAGAAGGCGGAGCCCGGCGAGGAACACTCCGCCAGATGGATCAACGCCGACAGGCCGCTCGGCAGCCACAGGTCGTCGCTGTCGCAGCGGACCAGCAGCAGCCGGTCAAGCTTGGCGAATTCGGCAAGCAATTGAACGCAGGGCTCCAGCCGCAACTCGGTCGGCCCCCGTTCCTTGGCCAAACGGGAGTCGACCACGGCCTCAAAGCCGGCCGCGGTCAGGACGTCGCGGACCGGCTGCGCCTTTTCCCAATCACAGGGCTGGAATACGCCCCAGACCCGAAACGTCCGCAGGCCCAAGGCCCGCTTCAGACAGGGCACGACGTAGTCCCGCAGGATGGCCGCGCGACGCACCCACCATTCCGGGCGGGCCAGCGTGGCCGCGTAGCGAAAGCCCGGCTTGTCCCCCCGGGCCCGATCATCGAAGTTGAAGGGCAGCCAAAGCACCGTTTCCATTGGAGCTCTCCTTTGCCGTCATTCTATCCGCTCGGTTCGGATAGGAAAGATCTTGAGAGAGTCCCGCACGGGGCGGACGGCGTCCGAAATCCGCCAAGTCATCCGGCTGTAGAACAGCTCGTTCAGAGGCAGGAAACAAAGGCTGCCGGAGAGGGGTTTCCAATGCCGCGTCTCCTCCGCAAGATGCGCATGGACGTCGGCCAGCGGGCGCTTCAGCCGCAGGATCATCTTAGTGCCGGCGTCCACGGCGCCTCCTCAGGAACAGATCCACGCACAGCAGAATCGGCGTTTGCAGCCAGTCCAGGCGTTCCATGACCTTGTAGACGATGTAGGCCCAAGGCCCGCTGCTGACGCGTTTACCGCACACCGCCCCCATGCTTTCGGGATTCAAGAGGTGATGAACCAAAAAGCGCACGGAAAGCAAGCCGACTCGCCGATCAAGCCGGTCCTCCACGGCTTGGGATAGGCAATTGCCCAGCGGATCCGTGACGGCCAAGCCAACCGGCGCCCGCACGCTATAGGCGACGGAACGAGGCTCGCCAACCGCTTGAATCACACCCACCAGCCGGCTTAGCTTCTCACGAGCCGGCCAGCCGATGAGCTTGGTTTTGCGTCGGCTCATGCAAGATCCGTCCGGCGTAGCCGCATGACGAGAAACAACCGCCCGCCGCTGTCGGCAAAGGCCTGTTCCACCAATGAACGAACGCCGAAACGCGCGGCCGCGAAGACTCCTTCCCGAAATCTCACCAACATGTCAGAGTAGGCTTCCGCGACAACGCCCGGCACCAACCGTAAACTCAACCCTTCTCGATCCATTCCAAGACCCTCCCGGCCACCTTGTCGGCCGTGTTGTTCAGCAGCCATTCCCGCTGCTTCTGCACCATGTCCAGGTACTCGTTTGAAGGCTTGCCGGCCCGAATGTGCACCGCGTACAGCCGGGACACCTCGGCGTAGTCCCGCACACTGAAGCACGGGAGCTGCGCCGGGGCCGCCCGCGGCGGCTTGCGGTCGTAGTTCTTGAAGACCACGCAGGCCCCCATGGCCAGCATCTCGTACAGGCGCAGGGAGTCCCAGCGCTGCTTGCGACAGATCAGGCCGAACCAGCAGCGGCTCAGCTCGGCATAGTAGTCCTTCTCGTTGGTGAAAGGGTAGGGAGATTGTCCCCCGCCCTCCACCGGGAGGGAGCGTTGATGAACCAAGTCCCTGTCGAAGTGCAGCGGTCTGACCAAGTGTCGGGGGATGCCCAACGGCAAGGCCGGCCAATCCTGGTGTTCGGCAAAGAGGTTTCGGACCTTGGCTCCGTCCCAGCGGAAGACGGGAGACTCTTCAGGAAGCTGACCTTGGAGCGGCATTGGGAGAGGCGTACACTGCTTGTGCGCGGTCCGGGCGTCGTGGCGGATCTCGAAGTACGGTCCGCCGGCCCGGTCGTGCAGTTGCGGGTAACGTTCGCAGCGCGGCCCAAGGTAGAGCACATGGTCAAATTGACCGCTCAAAGAACGGTCGAGTATGTCCGGCAGCGTCTTGGACAGGATCGTGAAGCCGCGCCCATACAAATGCTGCTTGTCCGCCAACGTCCAGCGTTTGTAGAGGAGTTCGCGCTTCGGGAAGTCAACGGCGTTGCCCCCGAGCAGTTCTCGGAAGCCGATCAGAAACAGGTCGCAGTCGTATTCGACACGACCGGACCACTTGCCCTCGTTAGTTAGCAGCAGCAGACGCACTGGGTTGCATCATCTGCCGCAGTTCCGCGGCGGCCTCTGCCAACTGGGCATAGGCCTCCCTCAGCCGGGGGTTGGCCCCGACGAACACGGACACGCCGCAGGCGCGCTGCGCGATCTCGTCCAGTTCTTTCCGACCAAAGGCCTTGACCTCGGGAGGAATCTGGACCACGGTGATGGCTGGAGCAGGCATGTTTCGTCCCTTTCTGTGGACATTCCGCAAGTCGTCCATGAGACGAATGTTGCGGGCCTGTGTGTGGAACATCGCCACCATCTCCTCACCCATTCGGGTTCTCATAATACAACGTACACCATGATCGAATCTATTTCAAGGAAATTCCGAATGTTAGAAGATTGGGTGGGGAAATGGGGCACCTAACAGCTTGACGATGTTGACTTTGTGGAGCAGGTCAAAATAACGCGATAACCTCTTCGAGGTCCTTGACAGAGTTGCGCAGGGCCGAAATGGCCCGGTCCCGTAGTTTCTCCGGCGGCTCGCCGGCCAGGACGTCATGCAACTCCAGAACGACGTAATCCAGCAGCGTGTCGCCGCTCACATGCCGTGCCGCCACCGCTTTGGGATCCTTTACCAACTTCCCGTCGCTGTGTAGGTAGACTGCCTTGCCATCGGTCGGCCAACCAACGATCACCCTCGCCAAAATCGCACTCTCAGTCATTGAGGATCTCCGACCACCAATTTACCGGAGGCGAACGGCCCGCGACTGATCGGTTCCCGGGTTCTGCCGAAACGCAGATGATAGAGCTCCCAAGTGCCGGGCACCGTGGCCCTCCGCCCCGCGGCCTCCACGAGGCCGGCCAGGTCTTCACTCCGCAGGAGCATGCGCCCCTGCACGCGGCCGTCGGCGCTCCTGAACTTCAGGATGCCGGCGGTCTGCGCCATAACTCCAGAGCCTTGTACGCCGTTTCCTCCGGATCTCCACGCAGCCGTGCATGAACCACAGGTGCACCGAAGGAGATCGGCCGGACGTCCATGTGCCGCAGACGATTGTTGCTCCATTGGATGTCCCAGTATGTCTGACAAGAGACCAAAGGCACGGAGAAGACGGCCGCCCAATGCGGCACGCCCGTGTCTCCCCCGACAAATACTGCCGCCCGCGAGGCAAATGTCAAGGAGTCCATGGCATTGCGCTCATGCGGCCAAAGGCCGTAGGCGCCGGGCACGTTCACCAGATCCATGCTCTGCCGCGGCCCCAACAGGGCTACGGGAGCTTCCCGGGCAATGCGCCGGAACACGTCCGCCCACCAGACCGGCGGAGCATTGCGGTGCTTGTCGTAGGGGGCATCGTACAGCGGCTGACAGGCGATGAAGCGCGCGGGCAGATGCAGGCCGCGGAAGATGGTGTCCGCGTATTCCAAGCTGTCCGCCGGCGGACGCAGTTTGGTGTGCAGCGGAGCGGAACCGCGCAGGCGCCGCCAAAGATCGAAGATCTGGGCGGAGTACAACGGCTCGCCCCGCGGCGGCCGCAACCCTTTGGCCTCCTTGCCCATCAGGATCTGATCGGCAACGCCTTCCAGAAACCAGGAGGGATTCACGGCTTTGGAGAAGGCCGTGGACACCAGGTTCTCCTCGTAGACCACGAGCAGTTGGCGCCCGGGGTTGGCCCGGCGCCACTGAGACAGAAGGCCGTGCACGACGGCCCGATCACCCACGCGGAACAGCTTGCCGTGGAATTTCTTGCGCGTGGTCCGGTAGGCCGCCATAAAATCCCAGACGGCCGGCTCCGCAGTGCGCTCACTTAACACGATGATGCTCATGTCGCTCCTCGTAGGCTCGATTAAAGAAGATGACCCAAGGATCGGACTTCAGAGCGAAGCGATCCCACGGAAAACCCAGACGAACCGTATGCTTCAAAGCGTCCACGATCCGCCCCGTAAGACGGGCCTCGTCCTCCAGGCTGTCGTTGAGCAGACCGCTGGTCAGCGGATAGCGCATCGGCAGATTATCCATGACCGCCGCCCCCGTTGCGCAGGGCTTTGAGTCCTTCCGGGGTTATGCGGTAAGCGTAGTAGAAGCCGAATTTTAGGTTGACCGGCGTACGCTTTTCCTTATCGACCAGACGCGTGGTCGAAAGCTCCAAAAGAATGTGACTGTGCCAGCTGGAGCGTTTGCCGCCCACCTCGCCGGCCGTCTTCCAAACACCATCGGACAAAATGGTCAACAGCTCGGTTCGACGCCGAGCGGTGACGGCCCCGCTGTTGTCTCCCACAAGGTTCGGCCCTTCCGTAGGGTAAGGCTCACGCCAGCTTGGGATCAGCCGCTATTTGGGCCTGCAGGTGCCGCCAATCGTTGCCCTGCAGTCGCTCCCGGCACGGACTACAGTATGCCGTCTGGTTCATATAATTCAATCGGCAGCCGCAGTCGTGACAACGTCGGAAACTCTCTTTCCCGGAAACAGAAGCGGCCACCCGTTCGAGGGGCGGCCGCGTGAGTCTCTCGATAAAGACGCAAACCGTGATGATGCGGCTTGCATCCAGAAAAGCCAGTCCGCCGAAATCATCCGACATGTCGGTTCCCCTCCCCGCAGCGAATGTTAGACGTCTCTATCTGCAACTTACAATCACTTGGCGGCAATTTCAAGACCTTTCTGAAATAAAAATCAAGAAAACATCCCTTACCTTGCCTTGCCTTGCCGGGCCAAGCCTGGCCCCCGGCTTTTGAAACATCCCTTGCCTTGCCTTGCCGTGCCCAGCCGCGCCAGGCCCCGCCCGACCGCGCCGTGCCTTGCCTTGCCATGCCGCGCCCCGCCCCGCCACGCCTCATCAGACGTTCAACATCGTCACCAGCTGGCCGTGCTCCGCCGCCAAATACACGCCCAAAGCATCGGCCGTGTGCTCCCACGCACAAGCCGGCACAGGCAGCTTGGCCTGCGGCCAACGCCGCAGCACACCGTCTTTGACTTCCTGCTTGGAGGCGGTTTTACTCCCCGGCGTAAAGCCTGTGGCGGTAGCCGCAACCTTCACGTCCGCCGGCGAGATCCATTCTCGGGGGAGATCGAAGAAGCCGGCCAAAGCCGCCGGAATGGTGGCCGCGCGCGCCATACAGGCCATGGCCGCCGCGCTTTGCGCGCCCCCACTGGGCATTTCCGCCAACAGGCCCTTGACCTCGTACTTCACAACAATGTCCCGCAGAGAGCGAATCAGAAACATAGTCCGCTCCGCATTCGCATCCGCCGCTCGAATCTTTGCCATGCGCTTCGGCGCCTGCGTCCGAAGAACGCCGCACTCCAAGATTTTACCGCCCTCGATGACGGCCCAGCCAAGCGCGGCAAAGCCGGCATCCAAACTAAGAATCCTTTTGGCCACCTTAACGCCTCCTTCCCCACGAAGGGATCCAGCTCAAAGACAACCCTTGCCATGCCCTGCCTTGCCCCGCCGCGCCCGGCCACGCCTTGCCCCGCCCAGCCAAGCCCAGCCACGCCATGCCTTGCCCAGCCCGGCCGTGCCACGCCTCTCCCTGCCGTGCCTCGGCTTTTTGAAACATCCCTTGCCTCGCCTTGCCCTGCCCGGCCCTGCCCGGCCATGCCGCGCCAAGCCACGCCACGCCCCGCCCGGCCCAGCCACGCCTTGCCCCGCCGCGCCCTGCCCAGCCATGCCGCGGCTTTTTGAAACATCCCTTGCCTTGCCTTGCCTTGCCACGCCCCGCCGCGCCGTGCCGAGCCCAGCCTTGCCCAGCCGCGCCCAGCCGCGCCCAGCCCGGCCTTGCCGCGGCTTTTGAAAACATCCCTTGCCTTGCCTCGCCTTGCCATGCCGTGCCCCGCCGCGCCGCGCCTTGCCTTGCCGTGCCCGGCCGCGCCTTGCCGCGCCTTGCCCCGCCGCGCCTTGCCGTGCCACGCCGGACCCTGCCGCGGCTTTTGAAAACATCCCTTGCCTTGCCCAGCCACGCCCAGCCCCGCCACGCCATGCCGCGCCAAGCCCCGCCCCGCCGTGCCCTGCCGCGCCGCGCCCGGCCCAGCCGCGGCTTTTGAAAACATCCCTTGCCTTGCCCTTCCTTGCCTTGCCAGGCCATGCCACGCCACGCCCCGCCAAGCCGCGCCCGGCTTTTTGAAAACATCCCTTGCCTTGCCCTGCCTCGCCTCGCCTTGCCTTGCCCCGCCTTGCCGCGCCGCGCCCGGCCCCGCCCGGCCAAGCCGTGCCCCGCCGCGCCTTGCCTTGCCGCGCCCAGCCGCGCCTTTTTGAAAACATCCCTTGCCTCGCCCTGCCGTGCCCGGCCGAGCCTTGCCTGGCCATGCCGCGCCGCGCCGCGCCACGCCGTGCCGGGCCAAGCCCCGCCGCGACCTTTGAAAACATCCCTTGCCTTGCCTTGCCCCGCCCCGCCCCGCCATGCCACGCCCCGCCCCGCCCTGCCACGCCCTACCGCGGCTTTTTGAAAACATCCCTTGCCTTGCCTTGCCTTGCCTGGCCGCGCCCGGCCATGCCGCGCCTTGCCCTGCCGTGCCTTGCCGCGCCCTACCGCGGCTTTTGAAAACATCCCTTGCCTTGCCTTGCCCGGCCCGGCCCCGCCCCGCCACGCCGCGCCCTGCCCCGCCCCGGGAAGGCCGAGGCCGCGCCCCACGCCGCCACAGGTCGGAAATCCGCCGCCCGCGCGGCATCCGCCATTACGGCGGTGTCCAGAGATTCGACGGTGACGTAAAAACCCTTGGAACTGCGGCGCAGCCAGCCCTGCGCCACCAGCTGCCGCAGCCACCGCTCGGCGCTGCGGATGTTGTAGCCCAAACCTGCGGCCAGACCGGTGCCCCGCACCGGCCGGCCGCAGTATGCCGCCAACCACAGCAGACGGGCCAAACGAGCCCGCCGAGCCTTCCGCGAATGGGAAACGTGGACCTGGTCCGCCAAAATCGAATCTCCCGCTGCCCGCCCAACTACTTAGACCTGCCCAGCCTCCGCCTGAGTCTTTTTGAGCCGCGCGTCGGCCCGCGCCACGGCCTCCAGAAGGCGACCCTTGTTCACGCCTTTACCGTACAGGTACCGATGAATGGTGCGCTGGAAGGATGACCACTCCCCCATGGATTTGCCCAGCCCCTGCAGAGAACAGCGCAACACCGCCGCCAGTTCCTTTTCCCGCTCGCCGATCTGTTTTGACTCGGCGCTCAGCACGGATGCCGCCGCGTGAATGAGTTTCCGCGTCCATTGCTCTACCCTAAGCTCCGCCATTTGACCTTGTTGAACCTCCCGAAGCCTGACTTACCGGGTTGCGCCGGTCATCGCACCCGTTTACACCGGTTTGGCCGCCCACGGAAACAAGGCCCGCCGCTTCGATTTGCGGGATTCCCTGAATTTCGGCCCGGATCTTAGGTATCCTGTCTGGAGTACACAACCTCTTCACTTTCCGACACGTTTTCAAGTCGAACAAACCAATGTGGCAGTCGTCTTTGGTCAGACCTAAACGCTTGGCCAGCCAGGCGTAAGACTGGGTGCGCAACCGGCAGGAGATCTTGGGATTCTCATGATACCACACGCTGTCGAACAGCTTGTGCGCCCGTACGCGCTCCGCACGGGTTTCATCATCCGCCGGCCGCCCCAAGGGTTGGCCGGCTCGGACGCCCATTTGATGGGCGCTGTGTCTGCAATTGCAGAAGGGAAACCGCGCGCAGCGATAGTACCAGCCGTGAGTGCCGTACAACAGGGGCATCGGACCACCGCACATCGGGCAGGTAATCGCTGCCACGCAATTGGGCGGACGCGGAGGCTGTCGACGCACCGGGTCACCCATGGCTCATTTCTCCATCATGAAGTCGGAGATCTTGTGCATGACCGCCGACATCTTCTCTCGCAGAATCGACAAAGGCAGTTCCTCCCTTCGCTTGTCATCCCCGGTCTTCTTCTTGTGCTCCCGCAGGAACGGCAGGGCGTCGTCCAACGCCCTGATCACGGCCACGCAGCGATCCGCCGCCATCTTGAAGGACTGGGCTCCCTTGACCCCGCCGCGGTTTTCCGGCTTGGGCTTGGTCTTGTCCTTCTTGGCCAACGCCCGCGCTTTGGCATGGTAGGTCTTGACTTCCTGTTCCACCCGCCGGCTGGGCCAGTGCTCCTTCAAGGCCCGGTCTTCCAGCTTCTCCCGGTCCGCGGTGTCGTCGATGGTAATGGTCCGCACCAACGTGGACCAGCTGAAGCCTTTGGCGATGTAACGGGTCTCCAGCTTCTTGGGCTCTTTAGCCAAGGCTTTTGCCACCCGCAGGCAGCAGCGGGCGGTCTCCACGGAATGGCCCAGGTCTTCGGCCATGTTCTCCAGGCACTTGCCGCCCCAGTAGTCGGGTTTGTCCTCCAAGGCCATGGCCAGCCGGCCCTCCCGGTACCTGGTCGTCAGGAACTCCGCCAGCGTGCGGATGTCGTCATGGCTAATGGCCTTGATCTCCGTGGCGTAACGCCCCTCGCCGGCCGCCAACTCCTCCTTGCCGAGTCTGGGAGCGTCCAGCGTCATCTCCGCGTCCACGCTGCCGTGCTCAGTCGTCACTCGCGCCTTGCCCATCTTCCGGCCCTCCTAGAATCTCCCCCAACGGAGAGAATTGCGCCAAAACGTTGCGGTCTGCGGACCGCGCCTCACGATAGGCGCGTCCGACCGATTTCATCATCACCCAGCGCCAGTGAACGTCGAGCACCCCGTGCGCCGTTTCCTTCAGCGGCAGGGGCAGATCGGCCCGGTCGATTTCGTCCAGCGCCCGGCGTTCCGCCGGCACCAGCCCGTCCTCGACGTGCTCTATTTCCCGGCGTACGGCACACGAGAGAAACGACTTCAGGTTGACCGTCAGCCTGATGCGGGGCGGCAGAGCCATGCGCTCCTCCAACAGAGCGCGCGTGCCCGCCGTGAATGCTTTGTGCCGCAAAGCCGACTGCAACGCCTGCAAGTCTCCCCGAGAGGAGAAAGACGCGGCGAAGGTGTGCGTCATGGAGACCAGCCCAAATTCTTCAGGAAGGCCAGGTACGGCTCGAACCGGAAGATCTTGTCGTCGGCCCGGCCTTGGAACTGCAGACAAGGATTGCCCGCCGCCATCGGCAGATTGGCCAGTTCATGCCCGGCCCAGATCATGTGGGCGCAGGGCACCACCAGAGCCGCCTTGCTCTCTTCGTATTCTTCGTACAGGGAGGCATACTCCTTGAGCAGCCGGCTTTTGCTGAAGTTGCGCACCAGCCGGTCCAGCTGCACCTTGACCCGCCGGGCTTCCACAACCACCGGAAAGTTCGGATGGTCCGCGCGGAACAACTGCAGGGTGGGTTCGTCCGGATAAGACAAGCCGTAGAAGCGGTAGGTCAGCTTGGCCACCCGACGTTCAAAATTCGTGTCGCCGTCGACGGACAGAATGGCGGCGTTCAATTCGTCCATCAAAGTCTTCGCCATGTGGGGCCCCCTCAGAACGGAACGTCGTCATTGTCTTTCCCGGTTTGCGGCGTGGAGATGGAACCGTAGGGCTCCGGCGGAGCACCCACCGGCACGGTGCCGGCGGGCGGAGCCGAGGCGGAGACGACCGGCTGGCCCTGCTTGGGCCCGTCGAGCGTCGGCACGAAGACGTTGTAGACCTCCTCTTCCAGATACTTGTCCCGGAAGATCATGATCCCGACGCTGTCGAGCACCCCGCTGTGGAAGTCGCCGGCCTTCTCGCTGTGCTTCTTCCAGACGGCGCCCACCCGCTTTTTCTCCCGATAGATCAGGTAGGCCGGCTGCTTGGGTTGAGCGGCGAGTTTGTTGGCCACCAGGCGCAGGATCTCATCGCCCAGGTCCATCGCGCCGCCCCCGTCCTCGAACGTCACGACCCCGATTTGGTTGAGCATGCTTCATTCTCCACACAGAACCTCGGCCAAAGGCTCCAGGAAGGCCCGGGCCTTCCCGAAGGACGCACAGTCCCGCAGGTCCAAAAACAGCACGCAAGGCGGCACCCCCAGCGCCCGGGCGGCGGCCCCCACGAACCGCCCCCCGGGTGGAGTGGCCTTGCTCTCCTGATAGCACACGGTCGATTGCGTCGTGGAAAAGCCCGCGGAGGACATGCGTTCGGCCAAGGCCTTCTGCGGCCAGCCGCGCGCCTCCCGGCACAGCTTCAGATTTTGTCCGAAGTCGAATTCGTGCGGCTCTTCGGTCAGGGGAAGGGAGACGGACGCGAACGGCGACGCCGGCCGGACGGCCGTGTAGCGCGCCGCGTCCGCCCCCTTGGGGAAACGCAACAGGGCGGGAGCGGCCCAATAGAGCCGCTTCCGCCCGTTCCAACGCACGGCCACCTTGCCCCAGTTGTTGGGCTCGTGCGGACGCAACCCGCGCCGGGCATGACCCACGGCGCCGGCCCGGGCCACGCACAAGCCCCCGTCCGACCTGATGTCCTTGACCGCCACCACTAATGCTCCCATCGCAGACTCCTCCCGGCCCGAACGAATCGAAGTATAGTCGGGAGGAAACTAAAAGCAAGGAAAATCAGGCCCTTTCGTCAGCGGCGGCGGCTCAGCAGCCAAGCCACCCCGCCGACGACGGCCGCTCCGAGCACCACCCCGGCCAGCACGGGCAGGAGCACGGGGGTTTTCGGACACTTCTGCAGCACTTCCCTGAGGAAGCGCCCGTTCCCGGCCCGCGGAACGTACTTCCATGGATTACGCATCGGCTGTCTCCTTCTTCCTGACGATCATCCGGGGCGAGCCGCCGGAAAAAAGTTCCCAGGCGCCTGGGAAAACGCTCACGACGGCCGCTTCTCCGTCCGCTTTACCGGCTTCTCGCCGAAGACCGGATGCTGCTTGACGTGCAGAACCCGCTGCAGCTCCCCGTACATCGCCTCGTTGGCATGGATGGCCTGGCCCAATTCCTTGGGATGGACCTTCTTCATTCCCAGAGCGGAGCAGTTGTAGGAGCTCTTGTTGTCGGCGGTGACGTGGCAGATTTCCGCGACTTCCTTGTTGGGACTGTTCTCGCACAGCAGGATCGCCGTGGCCTCGTCCCAGCCGAACTCACTGATCTGCCGGCCGTCCTCACCGAAACGGCGGACGAAGGGCACGTCGATGTCCCGGCCGTCCGCCCCGATCGAGCTGCGGTAACACTGAATGTTGATCATGTGCCGCTCGTTGGCATACTGCGCATCGTGGCTGACCTCACCCCTCTTCAGCCACAGCACCAGCGAGGCCCGGAAGTATTGCCACATGCCGCCCGGGGAGATCTTGGATGGGGCATGCCCCGGTTTGGACTGCGGCTTTTCCTTCAAGTGATTGACGTAGACCATCAGATACGGCCAGTCGGTCAGGGCGGAAGGGATGGTGTTGAAGAACGACGTCCAGGCCAAGGCTTCCCGCGGGAAGTCCTGCTCCGCGTGACCAACCTTGCCCAGGATCTTCTCCCGCCGCCCTTCCGCGGACACGCCGGCGATGGAGTCCAGCATCAGGCAGAACGGCATGTCCTTGACATTCTTCTTCCTCAGGAAGTCAAGGGTGGCGGTAATGCGCTTCTGCGCATCCTCCACGGACTCGCAGGCGTGAATGGGGGCCCGCGCACCCGCCGCCAACTGTTCCCCCAGAATGGAAGGCAACAGGTCCGCGCTGATCTTGCCCTCCGTATCGAAGAGCAGACTTTGTCCGCCGTGCAGCATGGTCCAACGCATGAGCTCATAGCCCAGGGAGGACTTGTGGCTCTTGGGCGGGCCGGCCAGGCCGATCAGCTGGCCCAACGGCAGGACGTTGGACTCCAGCAGCCAACGCAGGGCCAGTCCAGGCAGCGGAATGCCCGTGAGCATCCGCTCCAGATCACCCAAAGCGTGCACGCTCTTGAACTTTTCATGGCTGAAGCTCAGCAGCTCATCCATGATGTTGGACTGCCTGTCCTTGCTCATTCGCGCTCCTTGGCTTCCGCCAAAGCCTCCTTCACGTATTCCGGGGAAGCCTCTTCCACGAGGGCTTCCACTGCGACAAGGTAATACTTGCCGTTCGCGGCCTGAAACAGGGCAGGCCCGATGATCTCCGAAGCGTAGGCCTTGTCCAACAGCCGGCCGGAGACTTCCACGATGTCGCCGACGGTCTCACAGTCGGCCAGTTCCCCGCGATTGATCCACTTCTTGATCCTGGTCCTCTTGGTCACTGTGGCTTCTCCTTCCGGTCCCGCTCATTGAGCTCGAACACCACCTGCGCTTCGCGCGTCACGATGTGAAGCCTCTTCTTGGCCATAGCCATCTCCTGGAAAGATCCCGGGAGACTCCCCAGGCACCTGGGGAGTCTCCCGGGTGGGAATCACTGCGCGGCGCCCAACCGCTTGCGTTGCGCTTCCTGCAGGCGACGCATGGCGTCGTCCTGCGGCATGAGCTGCGTGGGCGACGCGGCTCCGCCAAGTGGGGCGGCCGAGGGCGTCAGAGACGCCGCCGGCGGAATGTGCTCGTTCGGCAACGACGGAGAGACGGCCCCCGCGATCGGCCCCCCGAAACCGGGCGGCAGACCTGCGGGCTCAACCGAGCCTCCGGAAACGCCGGGCGACTCCGGGGTCAAGTAAGGCCCCGGCGTTGCGGCGGGTATGTAGCCGGGCGGGACTCCGGCGGGAACCGCATCCGCCAAAGTCTCGAAGGGAGGCGCGTCGTTGGCCGCGTCCTCCGTTCCCGGGTCGTACGTGGCGTGAGAGGGTTCAGGCAGCGGCGCGGACACGAGCTCCGCGGCCGGCTTGGCCGCCACTCCGCCGGGGCGCCGAAACGCCCCCTTGACCCCTTCCGGCAACTGCGGCCCGTAGACCGTGTGGCCCAGGAAGGCGTCCACCATCTCCGGTCCCGTGGCCCGCACCATCGCGGCGATCTGGCTCTCCACGGTGTGATACTCCTTGATCTCCGCCCACGGCTTCCAGGAGTTGATCCAGTGCGGGTTGAGCGGGAAGTTCCTGTTCCGGTCCACGAGCACGGCATACTGGGCGAAGGTCTTGTGCGTCGCCCTCTGCCCCACGACCGTGATGACGTGGCCGGTCTCCGGCGTGAGAAAGTCGCCGATCTTCCAGTGCTTGGGAGAGGTCCACGGTTCCGTGGTCCCTTCCACCTCCTCGTTGAGCAGATCCTCCATGGCCCATAACGCCGAGCGCATCAGCACGATTACGGCCGGGCACAACGGCCGAAAGACGCCGTTCTGCTGCAGCCACTCGCCCTTCTCCTTCAAGACCACGGCCTGAATCAGCATGACGTTCAGCTCCCGCATCTTGGTCGGGACGAACTGCCGCTTCTTGGCCTCCTTGCTCACCTGGGCCTTGTTGTCCTTGAGGTAGGCCCGCCAGTCCGCCGGGTAGCTGCGCGGGAATTGCTGGATCTTGGTCACGAATTCCGCGATCCAGGTTTCCACGGGCGACATGCGGCCCGCCGGCTGGTCGGAAGTCCGGGCGAAGCAGGTCATCCGCCCCTCCTCCATGCAGCCGAAGAAGTTGACGATCCGCTCGCCGTGGGCGAAGTCGGAAATGTCGTTCCGCTCCGACGACGGCCGCCAGGGTTCCACCCGCCCGTCCGGCGCGCGCGAGGGCAGCGCCCGAAAGCACAGGGCGCCGTGCTCGAACGAGGGAAAGCGTACGACGTGGGGCACCGACGGCTTCAGCAACAGGCTGTTGTAGTCCTGCCCCGCAACCTCACGTTTGTGATCCTTGTAACCCATTTGCAACGTCTCCTTTGCTCACGTGGCCATTACTTCGCTCCCCACTTCTCCAGCAGCTCTTCCGGCACGCCGCGGGCCCGCAAGGCCTCCCGTTCCTCCTTTCCACTGTCCTTTGCGGAATACTTCTCACCCCAGCGCAAACCGAAATCAATGCTGCAGTCCAGAGAAAAGGGCTGCGTCGCCGGATATTTGGGATCCGGAGACCAGGACGGGATGGTCACCCCGTGCGTCATGCAGTCCGGAATCGTCTCGTGGATCACCACGGGCACGTCCGGGCCGCGAACGAGAAGCAAGATGGCGTCGTGAATGGGCAGCAGCAGCTTGTACCGGGCCTTGCCCGGATGCAGCCGCCGCCATGTGAGCAAGTTGTACAGGGCCATGTTGAAGGCGTCAGCCACCGTACCTTGAATCGGACAATTGACGAACTCGCGCTCCTGAGCGGCGATAAAGTCGGCCTCCTCGGAGGGACAGGCCCGGCGGCGCCGGCCGAAGGGATTCTCGATCCAGCCCGGCGTCTTGACGCACCGCTTGCAGAACTCCACATACGCCTCGGCCCCCGTGTACCGGTCATAGAAGGTGTCGATGTATCTCTGGGCCTGCTCCCGAGTGGGCGTGACCTTGCCTCCGGTGACGGCGACGATTTCTCTTGCAACCGCTTCAGCACCACGCTGATACGCTATGCCGAAGTTGATTGTCTTGCTCGCCGTGCGGAAGACATCGTATTCCTTCTTCCAGTCGACGGGCGGCTTCTTGCCGGCGTCAAAGCCCGGCCACTTGGGTTTGTCGAAGAAGTTCACCACGCCACGGGAATGCAGATCACTGGCGGCGTCCTTGATCAGCTGGGCGTCGTTGGACAGATAGGCCAGCGTCCAGATCTCCGCCGCCGAAAAGTCCGCCTCCACCAGCACGCAGTCCGGATCCGCGATGAAGCCGGAGCGGATGTCGACCGCGCCCGGCACGAGCTTCTGCATCGAGGCTTCCTGCGCCTTGGGCAGGTTCTGCATGTTGGGCCGGCTGCTCTTATGCCGGCCGGTCTCGGACATTTGGCTGATGGACGTATGGACGCGCCCGTCGTCCTGAGTCGCCCCCAACAGCCCGGCCTTGTACAGACCCTCGCCGGTGGACGTGTAGCTCTCCGGCGGGCACAGGAAGTTTTTGGTCACCTGGTCCAGGATCTTAAAGTCCCGGATCAGACCGATGAGCGGCGACTGCTTCTCCAGCGCCTCCAACGTCTCCAGATCCGTGGACGGCGTCAGCCGGGACCGCTCCTCCTCCGACAGCCGCTCCACCCTGTACCACATGCGCGGCGGCTTCTCCGTCGTCTTCACCGGCATCAAGCCCAATCCGCCCATGTGGGTCGGGTCGAACAACAGACGAACCAACTGCATGGGCGACCGGGGATTGAAAGGTTGGCTCAACAGCGCGGTCAGCCGCATCGGATCGGAGCAGCACTTGTTGACGTGCAGCTCCACCGCCTCGACCACTTTGGCCAGGAGCTCCGCCCGCGCCGCGCCATACAGCGCCGTCAGGTCAACCAAACGCTGCCGGTCGACCAAGAGGCCGTTCTTCTCGATCTCGTGGATGGCCGTCGCCGCGGGCAGCACCACGTTGTAATAGCAGCGCGCCGGCCCGGCGTTCTTGGGCTCCGCCAAACGCACCCGATAGACCTTGGCCAGCCGCACGACGGCATCGGCGTCCGCCGCGGCGTACGGATTGAGGATGTCGTCCGGGATGTCGAGATAGCCGACTTCCGCGATCTTCTCCCGGTTGTAATGATTGGCCTTGAGCCAGCGGGCCAGCGGCACGTCATACCGCCCCATGTCCGTGTAACGAACCACGCAATGTTCCAAACCGTGCTCGGCGTTCTCGTTCAGGATGTGGTCCGCCAACATGGTGTCGAAGAAGGGCTTGTCCATGATCGGCATACCGACCGCATCCATCCATAAGGCGTCGGCGCGGATGTTGTGACCGATGATGGTCAGGTTGGGTTTGGTGAACAGCCGCCGCAGCTCCCACAACATGCGCGGAGCGTTGGTCGGCAGGTTGTCGGCGGAATGCAAAACGGCCACTACCGCCTGCCGCTCCGCCCAGGAGAACTGCACCGTCCGCAGCTTGCCGGCCCGATCGTGGACTCGACCGCCCCACTCGCAGTCCAGCCCCAGCTCCCGGACGTCGGCTTCCAGCAGTTCGTCCACGATCTTCTTCAGGACGTCCGGATCGTAGACGTACTCGTACAGGTTCCCGCTCGGCTTGACTTCCGGCTCCGGCTGAGCGGCGCCGCCGAGCAGCACGCGCAGCTGCCGGAAGTCCGCCGTCAGCCCGTCCCGCAAGCCGGACTCCCGCAGGACCTGCGCCGGATTGATGGTCGCCAGAACCTTGATGCAGCCGTCCGTCATGACCGTCGGCAGGCTCTTGCCAAACGTGCTGAAATCGACGAAGGGCAGAACCTGTGAACGCACCGACTCCAGAGACCAGCCGCGGCCGAAGAAATGGGTCACGGCGTCGGCCCCCAACAGCATGATCACGTCCGGACGCACCAAGGCGATCTCCCGGGCCAACAGCGGCCGGCAGATCTCCGCCCAGTGCGACTTGACGGTGGTACCCCCGTCCGGCGGCACAAAACGCAACACGTTGGTGGCATAGACCTCGGACGAGTCCAGGCCGACCTCCGCGCAGATTTCATTGAGCAGCGCGGCGGACGGCCCGGTATAGGCCCGGCCGAAATCGTCCTCCGACCGCCCCGGCATCTTGCCGATCAGCATGATCCGATAAGACCGGGACGGCCCCTCGATCAGCGGGTGGCGCAGCGGCCCGCCGCAGGTCCAGGACTTGGACACCTTGTCCTCACCCCCGGGCTTGAGCGGCACCGCCAAGGGATAGTGATGGTGCAGCAGGTGCGCGGCCGCCTCCTCCACGGAGAGCAGCCCCTGCAGGTTCATCACCTCTTCGCAGTGGTCGTTGGGCGGGAAGAGCTCCACCGCCTGTTTGTACAGTTTGGCCCAATCCATTACGGATGTTCCTTTCCCGCGGCCGCCTCGTCTTCCAAAGCCAACTGCAGCAGAATCAGATAGCCGAGCAGGTCGGCGAGCGGATCCTCCCCGAAAGCGTTCGGGTTGTTCTTGATGCGGCTCAGCTTGTCGTCGATCCGAATGCAGATCTTCTCCGCCGCATTCCCTTTGGAGAAGATGCCGATGGGGTGCAGGGCGCTGTCGCCGTACGCCTGATTCTTGGCGAGCAGCATGTCCCGCAGCACAGCACACTTGCGCGTGATTCTTTCCGGCGTGGAGCTTTTAGGCTCGGTATTCATGAGCTCTCCTCACCAACGCACTCCCGCTTTGGCCGCTTCCTGCCGGATGGCGTTCCACACCACCTCCCGCGGCGCTTCCGCGGGATCTTTGGCCGGCACGGCCGCCACACAGGCGCCGCCCTTGAAGGCGCGGGGTCCGCCCAGCATGGCCAACAGCTTGCGACCCTCGTCCAACGCATCAGGGTCCAAACAGATGATCACCGTCTTCGCGCCCCACAGTTCCCGAATCAGGCGGATTTGCTCGGCCGAAGCGGCCTTGCCCAACAGCGCCGCCGCGGCCGTGCCCACGCGAAAGGCGTCGAACACGCCCTCCACCAGCACCACCACGGGCTGTTTGGCCGCCCGCTCGCCGTTGAACAGCAGCCGGCCTTTGGGCAGCCCGGGCATGGTGTAATACTTGAGCTTGTCCTGGCCCAGGGAACGGGCCTGCCAGCCGACCATCTTGTTGTCCCAGAAGACGGGGATGATCAACCGATTGCGCACCAAGCCGGATTCGTGCGCGGCGCAGTAATGCAGCCCCCAGAACCGGCTGAGCTGCACCGCGCTGAAGCCGCGGTTTTCCACGTACAGCCGGGCTATGTGCTGCTCCGGCAAAGAAGCCAGCGGCT
>Ga0315294_10001610_pt1 | contig 24632 bp, 26 predicted proteins | sample YL17G13_40_MG_FD_203626 | JGI IMG/M metagenome (GOLD analysis project Ga0315294, IMG submission 203626) | Sediment microbial communities from Yellowstone Lake, YNP, Wyoming, USA - YL17G13_40 | ecosystem: Environmental > Aquatic > Freshwater > Lake > Sediment | place: USA: Wyoming | collected...
CTGCTGAGGAAATTTTTATCTTTCTTATTTTTCATATATTATTTTATTAATTTTACATCCTTTCGGGAACCTTAATATTAAACAAAGCTAAGCCGTTTTTTATTATCATGGCCATGGCAGTGACGAGTAGTATCCTCGATGTTCTAAGATTACTGTTGCTAGTATGTATAACAGGAACGTCATTGTAAAAACTATTAAAAGATTTGGCAAGGTCTTCGAGATAGACACATATGTGGTGTGGCGAATCTGTCTCTTGAGCTTTTAAGATAACTTCTGGAAACATCATGATTTTCTTTACAAGATCAAATTCAATATCCTTTTCGAAAACTATGTTTCCGTTATTCAATTCTTCTTCAACTTGAATATGTGATTCTTTTAACTTTCTTAAGATAGACTCTATCCTAGCGTATGTATATTGAAGATATGCAGCACTGCCTTCTTCCAAATTCAACATTCGCTTCCAGTCAAAGGATATATTTTTTATCCTTGATTGACGTAAATCATTGTAAACTATAGCTCCTACGCCTATTATCTCAGCAGTTTCTTCAAATTCTTTGGGTCCAAGATCAGATTTTTTCTGTAGAATAATTTCTTTCGACGCCTTTACGGACTCATCAAAGAGATCTTTTAGTTCAATAAGCGTTCCTTTTCGGGTAGACATTTTCTTACCACCTACTAAAATCATGCCAAAATCAATGTGTTTCGCTTTTGTGGTAGACGTTAAGTATCCAACCTTTTTTGCAAGCTCAAAAAGCTGCTTAAAGTGCAACTTTTGTTCCTCACCCACAACATACAAAATAGTCTCGGGTTTAAATGCTTCCACCCTAAATCGGAGAGTGGCTAAATCTCTTGTCATATATAAACTAGAACCATCATTTTTTTGCAAGAGAAAAAAAGGAATTCCTCTTATAGAATCCACTACCACAGCGCCTGTTTCTTTATCTTTTCTACATACTCCCTTTTTGAGACATTCTTGGATTAATTCATCGGAGTCGTCGGTGAAATAGCTTTCTCCTATACAGGTATCAAAATTAATTGCTAATCTTCGGTATATCTTTTCGAAAGCTATCAAGCTTAAGTCTCTAAACTTTTTCCATAGACTAGATAGTTCGGAATCTTTTTGCTCCAGATTAGCGAAAATCTGTCTCGCCTCGTCGTTTAATCGAGGATCCTGCTCCGATGCTTTATGAAATCTGATATAAAGATCTTTTAATTCACCGATAGGATCTTCGTTCATCCTTTTATCATCTCTCCAATTACGATAGGCCCAGATTAATGAGCCGAATTGTGTTCCCCAATCACCGAGATGATTATCTTTAATTACTGAGTAACCAGTCTTATGATAAATATTACAAAGCGCTTGTCCTATTATGGTGGATCTAAGGTGCCCAACTCCCATTGGTTTGGCGATATTAGGCGAAGAGAAATCGACTAATACTACCTTCCCTGCATTTTTATTACTTTCTCCATAATTTTCTCCAAGAATCTTTATCTCCAAAAGGATCTCTTTATAAAGATTTTCTCTATTTAATTCAATATTAACAAACAAACCTACTGTCGAAGCATTCTTTATGAACTTCGCCTTGCCCTTATTTATAACTGTTGCGATTCTTTCTGCTGTTTGATTAGGATCTAATCCTTGCTTTTTTGCTAGAATAAAAATCTCTAATGCAAAATCGCCAACAATATGTGGCGGCGGAACCTTCAAATCACAATCTTTTTCTGTGAATTTAAAATCAGGTAGAAAACGATTAACAATCCCTAAAATCTCCTTCTTTATCTTACTTACAGTATAACTTTCTAATTCTACATATTGCCTATTTGTTAATTCTTGTTTTGTCGCCTGTTGAGCTCCAACAATAGACTCATGCATCTCTTGTTTATAGGCTTCGAACCCTTCAATTTCCCCCCCCTCTTTTTTACTTCCATCATTTTCGTCCCGACTTATTAGCTTTTTTTCTTTCATAAATTTATTATTACTACAGAAAAATATAAAATCAACTTTAAATTCTTTGTGTTTCTTTATTTTTGAATAGATTGGTATATTTTAATTTATATCCAACAATTCGGATCTTCAACCCAAAGATCATGATATTTATAATAAGCATCTGCCCTACAACCTCCACATTTGAATTTATACTTACAATCTCCGCATTTTCCTTTTAACTTATCTCTAGTCCTAAATTCTCTAAATATCTTAGACTCACGCCATATATCAGAAAATCTTTCTTTTTTTATATTACCAACAACTAATTTATCCAATGCCGCACAGGGATGCACCGTTCCTTTTTGGGAAATATAACAAGAGATTGATCCTCCTGAACAACCACCCATAACTCCTATTTCCTCAAGAGTGTTATCTAGTAATATCTTATGAGGGCAACTCATTAACGATATCTTCCCATCCCCATTCTCTCTTAATCTCGTATTCTCTTTTACTAAATAATCCAATAGATCTTTATATTTTGAGTATGGGAATTGTTTAAGATTTAGATGGTAGTATCTTTTCATAATTGATCTGGCAACAACCAATAAATCAATTTCATTTTTTTCCATAAATTTAACTATTTTTGGTATTTCTATTAAAGCATTCTTGTCGGCAACGGTAATAATTTCGGTCCCTAGGCCATATTTCTTTGCAATTCTAACACCGGCCATGGTTCTTTTGTAACTTCCTCTACCTAAAATTTTATCATTAGCAATCTTATTAATACTTTGCAGAGGAAACATTATTGCCCTAACCTTCTGTTTAGAAAATTTCTTTGCATATTCCAATGTTAAACGAGAAGCATAGACACCAATTGACTTTACCCCTTTTTTATTAGCGTAGTCTATAAATTCAAAGGTATACGGAAAGTCATAAATGTCCCCACCTATATTAATATAAAATCCAAAATTAGAAAAAAAATCGTCTAACAAATTAAAATAGACTTCTTTTCCCAATTTTGTTTTCCCAACATTAATCAATAAATCTGAACTTGGATATATTTTATTTTTCATTTTTTTCATTATTTAAACTCCTTAAACTATCTAAATCCAACATCCCGGATCTTCCCCGTATATGTCATGCTTAATTAGTTCTGCGACAGCCCTGCAACCCTTACAATAAAAATTATACCTACATTTTCCGCACTTACCTTTTAACTTTAAGGAAAATCTGATGTTTTTATATAAAGGAGAATGCCATTCATTTTTTATTTGGTCTGCATATTGTAATTTTGTGAAATGTCTTATATAAACACAGGGACTTATGAGGTTACCCGGCAACATTGCACAAGAAACTGCCGCAGCTCCACATCCCTTCCACATCGCCTCATTTGAAGTTATATGGACCTTAGATGTTTTTCTATAATTGATTATCTTTCTAGAAAGAGCTAAAAAAGCGCGGCCGTTCAAGAATGACCAATTTTTCGGATTATAAAAAGGACAAATTGGCAACCTAATAAAGGCGAACTGCCCAACATTATTTCTTTCACAGAAATCTATATATTTATCAATCTGAAAATAATTATCATTGGTTATAGAAAAGATAAGTGAAGTATATAAATTATTTTCTTTACATATTTTTAAATTATTTATAACTGTTTGATAATTATTCTGATAATTTTTATGAATATTATCTAAACCATAGAGTTTCATTTGTATCTTTTGCACGCCATATTTTTTAAATAATTTAAGTTCTTTTGCAGTAATCTGTCTTTCTATATTAATAGAGACCTGAAATCCGAGCTCGTACGTCTTTTTTAATATATCAATAAATCTTCTGTGCTCTAAAGAGTTACCGTCGTAAATAATATAACTAGTGTTAATTTTCTTTAGATATTTTAAAACATCAATAACACTATCATATCTATAATCGTATTCTTTCTTCTTTATATTTTTTATCACACAGTTTTTACATTTTTCGTTGCATCTAAATGACAAAAAAATAAAGGCGGTATCAGGACCCTTATCCATTTTTTTTAATAGAGCTCTTTTTGCTCCGGGTAAATTACTCAAAAAATCCCATTGTCCTGCTCCAATGGGTTTGTTGGCTATTTCAAATTTAATGTTTTTTATTGTTTTATCTATGTGTACAAAATTCATTTTAAATTCTCATTAAAGGGTCTTTTCCATCAATCTTGTTATTATTGATTAATGAAGCAACTCGTGAACCCCCTTTACATTTTTCTAAATACTCACAACTATAACATTCTTGAGGTACAAGTTTTAACTCCCTAAAATTCTTTACTTTCTTGCTGTCCCAGATTTCTCTCAAAGACTTTTCAAAAATATTACCCATTTTTTCGTCATATGCATAATCAACTAAAACATTGCCCGCTGGATCTATGACTAAGGACGAGTGTCCTTCTCCATAAATAGCGCCTGAAGCAACTGCTTTAACCTCGTCTTTATTATAAACGCAAAAGGGAAATGCATTATTTAGAACTTCGCCATCTCTATACTTATCTACGTACTTTTCTTTTATTAACAAAAGTTTCTTAATTAACTTTTTGCAATCTTTGAAAGATAAAGGATTTTTATTTTGCAAAGTTAGCACTTGTCTAAGACAAAACCAGTAATCGAAACCAATAGAATAAACAAAATCTGCTATTTTTTCTAATTCTTCAATATTTTTATTTGTAACAATAGTGCAACTCCATAAAAAATCAGGCTTCGCCCCTATTAAATTTTTTATTGCTTCTAATTTCTTCTTAAATCCACCTTTTAATACTACTATTGAATCATTTTCTTCTTCATTAATGGTCAAAACTGAAATTAATACCATATCAACATATTTTTTAAGAATTTTTGCAATCTCCTTATTGATTAAAGTTCCGTTTGTATTAAGACGAACTTGCAATCCTTTTGACTTAGCATACTTTATCAATTCTGTAATATCTGGCCTAATTAATGGTTCTCCGCCAGTCAACCTAATTTTCGGAACCTTCGCAGAAGAAACCTGATTTATGATATATTTTATTTGTTCAGTACTTAAATCTTTCTCGGCAAGCCTTCCTTTCTTCGCAAAAGTATTCTGATTATGACAAAAATAACATCGACAATTGCATTGTCGAGTAATTTCAAATCTAATCTCTTGTAATGTATTACTTTCACTGTTCATGTTAATATTTACAACCAACAACCAGGATCTTCTCCCATAACATCACCACTGGCTAAATATGCCGCTGTTCTGCAACCTCCGCAGATATCCAAACTACGACATTTAGCGCATTTGCCTTTATATTTTCTGGAACGTAATTTTAAGAATAATTCTGAATTATTCCACAAATCTTTTATCTTTGATTTATAGATAGAGCCAACCGTAAGCGGCATTTGTGAGCATGAAGTTACGGTTCCATCTGCATTGATATGCATAGAAACCATACCGCCTGGACATCCTCTAATTGTCTTATTGATGTATGAATGTTCTTTTAAAAATTCGGGGTAATTCTGAGCCGCCAAGATCGATAATGGAGTTTCAATTTTAACATTAAAATTTTTTCGATCGTAAAAAACCTTCTTTTTATAAACAGATTCTATCAATTTCTTCCTTTCTAAAGGAGATAATTCCCAATCTCTAACCTCCTCACCTCTGCCAACTGGCTTGAATCTAATAAAACCGATTCCAATAGCTTTCTTTTTATAAAATAAATCAATCAATTTTTCTGCATCATTTAAATTTTGCTTGCAAATAACTGTCATTATTCCCACGCTCAGTCCTGCCTTCTGGGCGTTTTCAAATCCTGCTACCGCTTTCTTAAATGTCCCTTTTCCTCGAATGGTATCGTGGTTTTTTTCTAGCCCATCTATAGAAATCTCAATATGATTTACTCCATTCTTTTTCAATCTTCTGGCATACTCCAATGTTAGTAATTGACCATTAGAATTCAGAAATAATAACATGTTTTTTTCTGCGATAGCCTTAGTCATTTCGCACAGATCGGATCTCAGTAACGGCTCTCCTCCCGCTAATGAAATTACATATGTCCCAAGTCCATTCAATTCTTCTAATACCTCAAGAAATTTTTTTAATGTTATATCTGGAATTTTTGAATCAAAACTGGAATTAGCATAACAATGTTTGCATTTCAAATTACATCTGTTTGTTACGTCTATCCCAACGGTTAGCGGTCCCTTTAAATTTAAGCTTGCCATTTTATTATTTTTCTTTTTGATAGTTCGATTAGGAAAGATTTCAAATCATTTTCAAGTTTCTTTTTCTTTAACGATTTTGTTTTAGAAAACTTATTAACTAGGTCTTTGACACTATTCTTACCATTACATGCATTTAATATGACTATACAATCTTTTGTTAATAAATGGAAACCGCTTGTATCCAAATTAAAAACAATATATCCTCTATCTTCTTTTTTTATTCTAATATTTCCTTTAATTGGAATTTTATTCAACATAATAATAAGTTAATTATTTTAACCAACAAGAGGGATCCTCGGCATAAATATCACCGAAAGCATGGTATGCGGCTGCTCTGCAACCGCCACAAATATTAATAAATTCGCACTTCCCGCATTTACCCTTTAGATTTCCTTTTCTTTTCCTTAATAAATTGAGAAATTCATTTTTTTCCCATATTTTTTTAAGAGAATCCTTTCTGAGATTGGCGACTTTTTTATAAAGACGCGTGCATGGAGTTACGTAGCCATCAGGAGTAATACAGGTACCAGTTATTCCAGCGCTACAACCTCCGCATACATCATTATTCCCTTTATATTTTTCTGTTAATTTTTTAAGGTCGGGGTCAACAAATTGCAAAAGTGGATCATTAGACCAAATTTTTATTTTTGGGTTATTTTTTCTAAACCGTACCATCTTTGATAACCCTTTTTTAAGCTCTAAGGCTGATAAAGTATATTGCGGTATGCTTTTCCCCCTTCCTTCAGGGACAAATCTTTCAAATCCTATACCATCCACTCCTAGGGAGGCGAAGAATTCTAGCATTTTGCCCATATTATCAATGTTATATTTTGAAAGAGTTGTCATAATAGAAACTTTTAATCCATTTTCTTTACACGCTTTTAGCCCCTTTATGGCAAGTTCAAATGCATTTTTTGTACCTCTGAATTCATTATGCCTTTTTGGTAAATGCGAATCAATCGATATCTGAATGCTATCTAAATAATTAAAAGCCTTTAGTTTCCTAACGGTCTTGTTATTAAGCAACGTTCCATTACTAGTGATCATCGTATGTATTTTTTTATTATTACAATACTTAAGAATATTAAAAAAGCCTTTGTGAATCAAAGGCTCTCCTCCACTGAGTATAATGTATTGAGTGCCAAGGTCGTACAAATCATCTATAAGTTTCTTAATTTCTCTAAGAGAAAGCTCATTTTCTAGTTTCTTGCCAGCGCTTGCATAACAGTGTTTACATCGTAAATTACATTCATTAGTAATATGTAGAACACACAGATAATGCATCATAACTTAAAATATCTGTTTATTTTTTCTGTTCGGTATTAAAATTTATAAAAGATTGCCATTCCTGCAACAACCAACAATAAACAGGTCAACTATTTTAAGATCCATCTTTGTCTTGGCTTTCAAGTTTTTGTTCTTTTTATTTCTCACCATGTTTTTATTTATAATAGTTTATCTTTATCAGACCTTTGTTTTATATTTTATAATATCACTACAATAATATAATGTCAAGCCCGATGTGTTAAGCATCGAGGTTTGTCGCAGATGATGCCAAGTTTTTATTTTTGCCCAAAATTTTGAACGAGCATGTTCTATCTTAAATTATACTGAATTTTCCCAAAAATAAAACAGCCTCCTTCGACGGGACAAACTGTTATATTTCTATTATACCCATAAGTATAATTACTTAATTATAGACTACCTTTGCTTCTGGGTGATTTTTATAGCTTTATCTAAAAATCTTCCGAAATTTTTATCTTTTTCCCATATTTTTCTTAACCTTTCCCTTATTTTTTGATGATTCGGATAACCTTTGTCTTCGTATAATAAAAGATCGCTAAAATCGGAGTTAAGAATAAAGGTGAGGGTTTCTTTTAGGTTGTCCAGTTTCTTTTCAGAGATAAATTTTCGGCAATATTTTTCATAGTAATGTAAAAATTGCAAATGAAGTATTTCGTGGCAAATTGTGGTTATACTGCGGGCAACACCATGCCACATAGAAACCATGAAGGAATTATCCTCTGGGTCGTAAGGGCACATAAAACCGGTTGTAAGATAGCATTTAAATTCTCTGGCAAAAACTGGTTTCCCAATGATCTTTTTTAACCTTCTAAAGAATTTACTTTCGATCTTTCTCCAAGATTTTTCGAGCCCGGATAGTTCTTCTTTTATAACCAACTGGCGTATTTTCTTTTTGGGATGAGAAATTAAATAATTATACACTAAAGATTCGGCAGGTTCTCTTCTTCTTTTAGTAATTTTTCTCAAAAGCTCGTCAGGTATAAAAGCAACCTGGTCTTTCCAATTAAGACCCCACACCTCTTGAATCTTTGCCATCAAAACCCAGCTCCATGCGTCTTTTTTAAAATCGTATTGAAATTTAACTTTAGACATGAGCAATTTTATTTAATTCTTTTTACAAATTTTTTTTGATAAATATTTTTTCATCGCCTCATAAAGTCTTCCAGAGAATTACCGAATGGCTTTTACTCACGAGATTCTTTTGACCCTAGAACTATCGACCAAACTGCGTTATCTTGAAACACTCCTTCTAGATTGATAGATAAAAGAGTGTTTTTTATTTCTTCTTTAAACTTATCTAGCTGATCACCAAAAAGGCGTGGTGCAGCGAAGGCGGTAGAAAAGACATAACCGATAATACTTTCTACACCCCAGCTTCTTACAATCGGCACGTCGTGTGTCTTAATAAACCTAAATATCGAACGAGCGAGTATGTTTTCCCATAGTTCATCTGGTCCAGCAGGCCTCTTTTCCCCTAAATATTTTTGAATAACCATTTTTACAGATTGTTGCCATTCTTCCTGACCACCCCAAAGAACTCTATCACTAAAAATTGCTACGCCGCCATCTTTCTCAATTAAATCCTCAAGGTCTTTTAACGCTTGTCCCTGATTCATTCGATGAAACGCCCGAGAAATTGTAGCAACTTTGAATGTGCCTAATCTTCCCTTGGTCTTCCCTAAGTCCTCAGCACCGTAATTAAGCCAAGTTAGTTTTATTTTAGAACCTTTCGTTGCTTTCCTGGCCCATTTTAACATTTCTGGATCGGGGTCTAGGCATACCATTCCCCCACATTTCCCTTCCATAGCAAGGGCGACCTGTCCAGTGCCACAACCAATGTCCAAAACTCTATCGCTTGGTTTAATATCGAAGTGCTTAACGATTACATTGATTACTTCTTCTGGAATGCCGGGTCGATGTTTTACGTAATACTCGTACGTACCTTTGTACGATTCTGGATCAAATTTTTTTATATTATCTTTCATGTTTAAACAACGCTTTCTTTTTTCTATTCACAAATTTTAAACGCTTTCTTCTTGTTTTTAATTATATTACAAAATAGACAGCTCATAACTGTTACTTAATTTTTGGAAATAAATACAAAAGCATTATTATTTCATCGTATAATTTTCCTTTATACTTGAGCTGATCATGTATAACTGCCGTCTTTTTAAAGCCGAATTTTTGGTAAAGTTTAATCGCCGGTTTGTTCGTTGGGAAAACGCTCAACCTAATGATTTTTGGTTTTGGTCTTAATTCTTTTTTAGCCAATTTAATTATTTCTTTCATCAGATACTTGCCTAAACCTATTCTCCTATAATCTCTTCTGGTAGATATTCCGAGAATCCCAACATGGTCTTCTCTCCCTCTTCTTAGACCGATCTCTGCACTACCGACTAAAGCACTTTTATGCTCTGCTATAAGAAAGACTACCTTATGATTTTTTATTTGGTCTAAACGGTCTTTAAGCCATTTGGCTTCTTCTTTTTTGGTTAACTTTCTATTCTCTGAAATCATTGCGTCCTCTTCAACTAAGGAGTTAACGAAATCTTGGAACATTTTGGCTCTACGTAAATCGTTTTTCGCAAATGGTCTTATTGCAACCTTTTTTCCGTCAAAAATCTTTATTTTCATAAATTACATTCTTTTTTTTAAATCTGACCTACCCAGAAGGGCTTCTTATCTTTTAAGTATTTTAGAACAGCCTTTTTAAGGACTTTGGGTAAAACGTTTTCTTTAGCTAATTGTTTTTTATCAATTAAGAAAAAGCGGAGGTGGTTTTCCCTGCTCGTAGTATTTACCTTTTTGAGTGGAACCCGAAAAGCTAAATTAATCTCATGATTTTTCTTACCTTCTTCTGTAAATAGATGTTCTGAACCGCCAATGAAAACAGGGTTCTTTATAGATAGCCCCAATTCTTCTTTCAACTCCCGAATTAGGGCATCTTTTGCGCTTTCCCCAAAATCAACATGTCCGCCCGGAAAAAAATAATACCCTCTGCCTATGTTTTTGCAAACTAAAACCTTCCCTTTATTCTGGGTAATTGCCCTTGCTAATACCTCTATTTTTCTGTAATTACTCTTCATTTTCTCCTTTAATCTTACTATGATTTTGACCTTGGTTCAAATAAAAGTCCTGCGCCGTCACGTCCCGCTGAAGCGGGACGTGACGCGGAATAGATAGTGCTTTGTTGCTATTTTCCGGAAAATTAAATAAAATAAAGAAAGAAATATGAACGCCTTAGATATACTAAAGGAACGAGGGCTCTTTGGGCAGTGTTCTGATGAGCCGGGATTAAAAAAACTCTTTGCGAGCGAAAAAGTTGTTTTTTACATTGGTTTTGACGTAACAGCTGAAAGTCTGCATATCGGCCATCTTGTACCAATTATGGCAATGGCAAACCTCCAGAGGGCGGGCCATATTCCAATTGTTTTGCTTGGAGGCGGAACAACTTTAATCGGAGATCCAAGCGGAAAATCAAAGGAACGACCATTGCTTTCTCTCGAAGAGATAAGAAAGAACGGTGAAAAATTGCTGGTTCAGTTTAAAAAATTTCTATCTTTTGAGAGGGGCAAGGGAATGCTTTTAAATAATGCAGACTGGCTTTCAAGTGTAAAATATGTTGATTTTTTAAGAGATATCGGGAAACATTTCAGGGTTAATGAAATGATAAAGCACGAAGGATACCGCTTGCGGCTTGAGAGAAAAGGAGGATTATCCTTCCTTGAATTTAACTATCAGCTTTTGCAGGCGTATGACTTCCTGACTCTTCTTCAGAAAAATAACTGCCAGCTTCAGCTGGGGGGCGACGACCAATGGGGAAATATTTTAGCCGGAGTTTCCCTTGTCAAAAAAATTAAAGGAAAGAAAGTTTTTGCTGTAACTCTTCCACTTGTGGAAGCTGTTGGCGGCCGAAAAATGGGAAAAACCGAGGCCGGAACTATATGGCTTGATTCTAAAAGAACTTTGCCATATACTTTCTATCAATATTGGATTAATACTGACGACCGGGATGTGATTCGTTTCTTGAAATTATTCACTTTTTTAGGAATAGCAGAAATTAAAGAGCTGGCAAAGCTTAAAGGAAGGGAACTGAAAAAAGCAAAACAGGTTCTTGCATTTGAGATGACTAAAATAATACACGGTGAAAAAGAAGCGGAGAAAGCAGAAACAGCTTCAAAAGCCGCTTTTACGAAAGAAGGTGGAGATTTTTCCGAACTTCCCACGGCTTTTGTTTCGGGGAAGGAGATATCTGCCGGAATCTCCATATTGGATTTACTTATGAAAGCTAAGGCAGTCTCTTCAAGAAATGAAGCATTCCGCTTGGTGAGTCAGGGAGGAATTTATGTAGACAAAAAAAGAGTAGCCAATCAGAATTTTGTAATCAAAATGGATTCTTTCAAAAATGGCGCTCTTTTACTGCGCAAAGGAAAGAAACAATATTATCGGGTGGTGATAAAATAGTCTCCAAACAAAAAAACCCCGTCCCGCTAAAGCCGGACGGGTTTTTGAAATTATAATATTATTTTACTCCCCCATTATTAAAATCTGAACTCTCCTTTTTCTTGCCCTATCCAACTCAACAAACAAGACTCTCTGCCATTGGCCAAGCTGAAGCGAGCCATTAATCAGGTTCAAAGTTATACTCACTGACAAATGAATAGCTTTACAATGAGAATGACCATTAATACATTCGTCCTCGCATATATTTACTTTTCTTCTACCAAAATCATCGTGATTATATTTCAAATCTCGGGGCGCGGTTTTTTCTAAATGTAATTTAATATCTTCAATTAAAAGCGGCTCATTTTCGTTGAGAATCAATCCGGCACTGGTATGAAAATTTTGAATATTAATCAGACCATTTTTTATTCCGCTTTCTTTAAGAAAATCATTAACTTCGTCTGTTATATCAATAAAATCAAATAAGTCTTTGGTCTGATATTCAATTGTTTTATAATTTGTTTTCATATTACTTATATTATACCTATTTTTCCCTTGTTAAGACATAATCTACCAGGTCATTTAGAATTTTATTCCATTTATTCTGAGGAAGCAAACTTAAGCTTTTTTTAGCCTCTTTAGCAAATTGTCTGCCTAATTGATAAGCTTTCTGATGAATGTCTGTCTTCCTGATTAATTTCATCCCGCTCTCAATGTCGTTATCGGTAATCTTTCCTTTCTTTTCTATTATTTTTAAAAATTTCTTTCTGTCGTCAGGCTCCATTGCTTTCAAAGCCAAGAGGATGACAACATTCCCCTCCTTCCGTTCCTGAATATCCTTGCCAATTTTTTTCTTAAACTTTTTCTCTTCGCCAAAAATATCCAAAATATCATCGGTAATCTGAAACACCATACCCAAATTAAATCCGTATCTTCTTAAAGCCACTAACTCTTTTCCTTTAGCCCCAGCACAAATTCCTCCTGTTTCGCAGCTGGTCCGGAATAATGCCGCGGTTTTTTTACTTATCATCTCATAATAATTTTTCTCTCTTACTCTTTTGTAGCGATTTTTAACAACATATGGATCTTTTTCCCTGCCTACCCGCTCAAACAAAATATCTAGAATTTCGCCATCACCTAGTTCTTTAAGAGTTCTGGCAAAAATTTCAGATATTAGGGAAGGATTTTTTGATTTGTTTGCTGTCTGGAAAATAGTGGCTGCGTAATCTATGCCCACACATTGAGCGATTGAGTTGCCGAATTTAAACCAGCAGGTTGGCTTTCCCCTTCTTAAAGTGCCGTCATCAATCATATCGTCAACAATTAAAGTATAATTATGCAGAATTTCCAAGCCGGCAGCAGAATATAAAACGTCTTTTAATTTGCCGCCAAACATTAAACAGGAAATTATAGCTAAGACTGGCCTTATTCTCTTTCCGCCGGTTAAAACCGGATATTCTACAAGCTTCTGAAATTTTTTATCAACATTGGAAACAAGAGTTTTTTCAATAACCGGCTCAACAACTCTTGTAAATTTATTAAAAATCGATTCTAATTCTTCTTTATCCATATTTATTAAATAACTTTTTCTTTTATTTTTCTCAAGTCGATTTTTAACCAGGGAGTGTATTTACTGGAGTTTTTCTTAATATCTTTCCTGATATTTTTTAGATCAATCCACTTCCAATCGGCAATTTCTTTAGGATCGGGTTTAATTTTCTTAGGATTGCATTTGCCTATCAGTAAAGCGCAGATTTCGTTTTCTGAACCAACATTTTTGTATCTAGCCCGATACTGAAATTTGTCAATCAATTTAAGATGGCAAGTAAATCCGAATTCCTGCCTTAATCTTCTTTGGCCTGATTTCTCATATCTTTCTCTTTTCGAAGGGTGGCTGGAACAGGAATTATCCCAGAAAAACGGCCAGAGTTTTTTAAATCTGCTCCTCTTGGAAAGTAAAATCTGCCCTTTCTTGTTAAAAACCAAAACGGAAAAAGCCCGGTGCAAGATTCCTTTACCCTCATGGCTTTTTTCTTTAGTCTCTTTGCCTATAATTCTGTCTTTTTTATCAACAAGCAATAATTTTTTCTCCATCACCTCTATTTTAACAATTTATCCCGAATATTAAAAGGTGACCTTATTGGGGTAAGAAAAGCTTTCCGAATGAAAACTATATATAAACGAAAAAAAAGGCAAAATAATTTGCCTTTTTCTAAAAGAAATTTCTGAAATATACGGTGAAATATTAAGTTCCAGGGGATGAATTTTCTTCCTTGTTATTCTCAGAAAGACGCTTTGCCCTTTTTTGACGATAAAGCCAGTAGCTAAAGGAGATTGCAACCACTATTAAAACATAGATAGTTAATGGCCAGTCCATTTTTGATCTCTATTTTAAACGCTTGGAGGCGTTGCTGAGGGTGTCTGGTCCGGACCTTTCGGTGTCTGTGACTTTTTCTTTTTGAAAAAAAGAAAATAGACAACTATAACAATCACTACAAGCGCGATAATTATTCCAATGCCTGAAGTTATTAAATCCATTACCATATTTTAATCCGTTAGATTATTTTATCAACCTTTATTATTTTATTTTCTTATTAATGGGTTATAGTGTCAACCCCGTACCAATTTTGTCTCTGTAATATTTTGCGAAGTGCGTATGCCGAATCCCATACCAAGGTGTTACTCGGTACGGGACAAGTAGGCATATATTTCCAGATTTTGGCGACCTGCCCCGTAGTCCCCGCTTTGCGGGGTACTTCGGGGAGCGCTTCGCCCAAGAAACAGGAAACAGCTATTCGCTGCACGCGCTTCGCTTGGATACTTGGCAGCAAAATAGGTATGGGGTCAACCCCGTACCTATTAGAACTGCTCATATAATTTATATATATCTCCTGCTCCCATTATCAACACAATATCATTTGATTTTAATCTCTTCTTAATAAATTGAGGGATTTTTCTAAAATTTGCGATGAAATGGCAGTTTTTTCCCTGTTTTTTTATATTGTCTGCCAGCTCTTGGGCGCTGACTTTCTTTGAAATTTTCTCTGTTTCTCTGCCGACGACATCAAAAATATTGGTCAGGATAACCTCATCTGCCAAATTAAAAGATTTAACAAATTCATCAAAAAGGAAAAAGGTTCTTTGGTATTGATGCGGCTGAAAAATTGCGAAAATTTTTCTTTTTCTAAATTTCTCTTTGACTGCAGCCAAAGTGGCTTTAATCTCTGTGGGATGATGGGCATAATCAGAAATAATAGTAATTTTTTTATTGCCAATTATAGCTTTTTTCTCTTCAAATCTTCGCCAAGTGCCTTTATATTTAGAAAGAGCTTTTAAGAAAACTCTGTCTGAAATGTTTAATACTTTAGCTACTGCCAAAACAGCTAGGGCATTTGAAGCATTATGAGTTCCGGGAATTTTTAATACTTTTTTAACCTTTCCGGTTTCTTTCTGTTTTAAAGAATAAAATATTACTTTTAATTTTTTATTTTCTTTTGCTAATTTATAAACATTTTTGTCATCTTTATTTGCTATTAGAATCCCTTCTTTGGACAATCTTCTGAGATATTTTCTGTAGGTATTTAAAATGTGGCTCAGATTTTTATAATAATCCAGGTGCTCTCTTTCGATATTGGTTAGAATTATAATTTTAGGAGAATAATTTAAAAAAGAAGCCTGCCATTCATCTGCCTCAATAACCAAGTATTTCGATTCCCCCATTCTGCAATTAGATCCCGCCCCATCCCGACTTGTCGGGAGGTGCGGGGTAAAATTATTAAATTCTCTAACTTTTGTTCCGACAATGACCGTAGGGTCAAGTTTTGCCTCTTTGAGCAATAGACCAATCATTGCCGTGGTCGTGCTTTTTCCATGGGTACCAGACACAGCAATAGTATAATATTCTCTGGTTAACTGCCCAAGGGCCTGAGGATAACTTAAGTACTTTATCCCAAATCTTTTTGCCGCAACAAGTTCTAGATTATTTTTAGAAACAGCCGGACTGTAAATCACCAAATCGGTATCTTTCGAAAGACTTTTGGCTTTGTGCTTTCCTACGGAAATTCTTGCTCCCTGGTTTTTTAAATCGTCTGTTATTTCCGAGAAAGATAAATCAGATCCAGAGACTTGCCAACCTTTTTTTAAATAATATTTAGCTAAAGCTGACACCCCAATCCCGCCAATACCAATAAAATGAATTTTCCTCATGGTTATTCGCCTAAGTTTATTGATTCTAAAATAAAATAATCTGGCCCTGTAGATTTTAGATGGCTCTCCATAATCTCTATTGAATTTACCGGCAGAATTACAGAAATTTTTTCTTCTATTTTTGGTTTATTCTGCAGTCTTGCCCAGCTGTCCATCTTAATCCTTCCCAAGGTTATATGCGGCCTGAAAGAGCGTTTTTCTTCTTTAAAACTCAAGGCCTCTAGTTCTCCTGCTAGATCTGCTTTCAAATCAGACAGCTCCTGGTTTTCCCTTCCCTCTAGCCAAAACATTCGCGGGGTCCTGCCGGGAGGGCCCAGAAAAATTCTATTAAAATCTATTGAAAATGGGTGATGGTTTTCAGCCGCTTTATTTGTTCTTTCGATAACTTCTGGAAGATCCCTGTCATCAACACTTCCCAGAAAAACTAAAGTTAAATGTAAATTATTTTCCCTAGTCCATCTTATCGGCAAATCTCCCCACTTTTTTTGGTAAGATACAAATTCCTTCTTTGTTCTGGGGGGAAAATTAATAGCAATAAAAATTCTATGGCGTGCCATGCTAATTGTAAAATATCATAAAAATAGTTATAATCAAAGTATGAAACCCCGCTAGAAATTATAAAAATGACGGGGTTAAGGAACTAGTCACTATTATGGTAGGTAAAATAGCAAAAAATTCTACCAGGGCGAAAGAAGCTCTTCTTTATAAAAAATTGCAGGACAAGAAAGTCCGATGCAATAATTGTGCTCATTACTGTGTTATTTCATCCGGGGAAAGGGGAATTTGCGGAGTTAGAGAGAATAAAGGCGGCAGCCTTTATTCTTTAGTTTACGGGAAGGCGGTTGCCTGCCATATTGATCCGATTGAGAAAAAACCTTTTTTTCATTTTTTACCCGGAACTTATTCTCTCTCTGTTGCGGCGGTCGGTTGCAATTTAGCCTGTCCCTGGTGCCAAAATTATGATATTTCTCAAGAACCAAAACCTAACCAAGAAATCATAGGAGAGGATTTACAGCCGGAAGAAATTGTTAATTTAGCTAAAAAGAACAAACTGCCAAGTATTTCCTATACCTATACTGAACCAACTATTTTTCTAGAATATGCCTTAGATACAATGAAATTAGCAAAGAAAGAAGGAATAAAGAACACGTGGGTAACAAATGGTTTTTTGTCAAAAGAAGCTTTTGAGGCTGTTGCCCCATATTTGGATGCGGCTAACGTTGACTTAAAAGGCTGGACAGATGATTTTTATAAGAAACACTGCAAAGCAAGGCTTCAGCCAATTCTGGATACCTTGATAAGAATGAAAAACCCCAAAGGATCCCGTCGGGACGGGACCTACGAGGCAGGCAAGAAAATTTGGGTAGAAGTAACAACCTTGATAGTCCCCACCTTTAATGATAATGAAAATTGGTTTAGGGAAATTGCTAATTTTATCAAGAAAGAGCTAGGGCCAGAAACTCCATGGCATGTCACCAAATTTTCTGGATTAATATCCTGGCAGACAAAAGATCTTCGTGATACCCCAATTGAGACAATTGAAAAGGCTTATAAAATCGGCAAAGAGGCGGGCTTAAAGTATGTCTATACCGGCAACATTCCCAATATTCCTTCAGAAGACACCTTTTGTTCAAAATGCGGCGCCTTGTCTATCGATAGAACTAATTATGCTATCCATCGTTATGATAAAGCGGGAAAATGCCCAAAATGCGGCAAAAGCCTAGATTTAATTTTAAGCTAAAATGCCGTTATCTTTTGCTTCTATTTGCCCCCATCCTCCGATCATCGTCCCTACCATAGGCTCTTCACCAGATTTAAAACTGGTAGCTAAAACTATTGAAGGAATGGAAAAACTGGCGGAAATTTTTGCCAAGACAAAACCCGAAACTGTTATTGTCATATCTCCTCACGGACTAATAGATTTCAATAGCTTCTCTATCGTTAACTCCCCTATTCTCGCGGGCCATTTCTATAATTTCGGCGATTTTAAAACAGAACTTATTTTCAAGAATGACGAAAATCTTGTTGATCTGCTGGAAAAAGAATGTAAAAAAGAAAACATACCGCTCAGAATAGTTGGGACCAAAGAATTAGATCATGGAGTTTTAGTCCCGATTTATTATCTTTCACAAGGGATACCGAATATTAAAATCGTACCAATTGCCTATTCTCTTTTAGATTTAAAAGAACATTTTAAATTCGGGAAGGTAATTCAGAGGGTAATAAATCAGGAAAAAGAATCCAGAATTGGAATTGTAGCTTCCGGCGACCTCTCACATCGTCTAATTCCTGATGCTCCGGCAGGTTTTACTCCGCGAGGCAAAGAATTTGACAATCTTTTGATTGATTTATTAAAGAAAAAAGATGTAAGAGGGATTTTAGATATCAACCCTGATTTGATCGAAGAAGCCGGCGAATGCGGTTATCGTTCAATAATAATTTTACTCGGCATTTTAGATGACTTATCGTGGCAACCGGAAATTATTTCTTACGAAGGCCCTTTCGGGGTTGGATATTTAGTGGCTAATTTTAAAGTTAAGTAAAATTTTATGGGTCCTTACACTTCACTTGCAAAATCAGCGGTTGAAACCTATATTAAAGAGGGAAAGGTTATCTCTCCGCCGAGTGATTTGCCGGAAGAATTCAGAAAAAGAATGGCGGGTGTTTTTGTAACAATTGAGAAATTTCTGACAGATAATGCAAAGCTAGAACTTAGGGGATGCATCGGCACTTATCTGCCTACTAAGGAAAATATCGCAGAAGAAATAATTTACAACGCGATCTTGGTAGCGACAGAGGATTATAGGTTTGGCCCGATCCAGAAAGAAGAACTTCCCCATTTAATTTATATAGTTTATATTCTAAGCAAGCCCGAACTGGTGAAAAATGTATCCGAACTAGACCCCAGAACATATGGCATAGTTGTGAAAACCCTACCGATCACAGAGGGCCTAAAAGATTCACCGCAATCTAAAACCGATGTATTATTTAACGGCAATATTCCTTATAAATCAGGCCTTTTGCTGCCGGATTTGGAGGGGATAGATACGGCAAAACAGCAAATCGCAACAGCTTGCCAGAAAGCGGGAATAAATTTGGAAAAAGAAAAAATATTAATTTATAAGTTTACCGCAGAAAAACATGGCTAAAAAGGAAAAGAAGAAACCAGCCACTTTGGTAGAAAAGCTAAAAAAGCTGAAAAAAACAAAAAATCAGATTAGAAAAGAAACAGCAATTCAGGAGGTTGTCAATCATTATTTCTACAGCAAGGGGTTAAATTTAGAACAGATTAAAAATGATGCTAAAAAGAAAAAGATAATTTATTCAAGATTTACCAGACCGGCAAAACAACTTTTGGAACTGGCAGGTTCTGTCGGGAAAGCAAAAAAAGCAATTAACAGCGTGGCTGAATGGGCAAAATCAAGAAATTTAGACTATGCAATTGAAACTGTATTTAAAAAATGGCTGGAATTAGATAAGTTAAAACCGAAGGAAATCGTAAAAAAACCTTTCTTTCAGGAAAATCCCATGATTTGGTCGGGAACAAAGAGGAAATGGTATGTTATTGATGACAGCGGAAGCTGGCTGGAGTTTGCAGGCAAAGAGGAAGATATTGAATGGAGAATTGTAAAATAAAAATAATGGAAAAAGAACAAAAAACAATAAAGCCGAAGCTTGTATTTATGGGGACGCCCGAATTCGGAGCGATTATTCTAGAAAAGCTTATTGAAAATGATTATAGGCCGGCTTTGGTGATAACTAATCCTGATAAACCAGTGGGTAGAAAAAAAATTATCACTCCCCCGCCGGTAAAATTAATCTCCCAAAAATATAATATTCCCTTAGTTCAGCCAGATAAATTTTCAGCCGCAAAGCAGCAAATTCAAGACTTAAATCCTGATTTAATAATTGTCTCTGCTTTCGGCCATATCCTGCCAAAAGAGGTTCTGAAAATACCGAGATACGGTTGTCTAAATGTTCATCCGTCACTTTTACCACGTTGGCGGGGAGCTTCTCCTATCCAATTTACAATTTTAGATGGTGATGAAGAAGCCGGAGTAACAATAATTTTAATGGATGAAGAAATGGATCATGGCCCGATAATATCAAATATGAGATATGAAATCTCAAATATTAGGATAAGATATAAAGAACTGGAAAGAGATTTAGCCAGACTTGGAGCGGAATTGCTAATTAGGGTAATCCCAGATTGGGTAAAAGGAGAGATTAAACCCCAGCCCCAAGATGAAGCGGCAGTTACTTTCACAAAAGTCTTAAAAAAAGAGGATGGAAAAATTAACTGGGGAAAATCCGCTCAAGAGCTTGAAAAACAGGTCCGAGCCTTTGATCCTTGGCCCGGGAACTATTGTTATTTACAAAAAGATAGTGGGAAAACAATGATAAAAGTTTTAGACGCTGAGGTTTTAGAACAGAAGAGCCATGGCCCTTTTGGAGTTGAAGGAAAAACGTTTTTGGCTCCAAACAATAAAATTGCTGTCCAAGCCGGAAAAGATTTTCTGATAATCACCAAATTGCAATTAGAAGGGAGAAAACCAACGACTTCAGAAGATTTTTTGAAAGGAAACTTGGGCTTAATTGGCCAAGTTCTAGAGTAATATTAATCGGCAGCCTCCGCTGCCTATGTTATTTAACAAACAATGATTAACCATGCTGATCTAAAAAAGGGAATAAGAATTCTTTTTGAAGGCCAGCCTTACGAGATATTAGAGGCGCGGTCCTTAAAAATGGCCCAACGGAGAGTTGTAATTCAGGCAAAAATTAAGAATCTTATTAATGGTAATGTATGCTCTCGAAATTTTCATCAGGGTGATGTTTTCCAAGAAGCAAATTTATCTAAAATTGAAGCTAAATTTTTATATTTCCGCCCCGATAGGCCCCGCCCTAAATCTAGCGGCGGGGCCACCGGGGCAAGCCGTAATCGTTATTTTTTTTGCGAGAAAGATAATCCTGCCAAACGTTTTGATTTAAACGAAAAGCAAATCGACTCTCAGGTCCGTTTCCTAAAACAAGGGCAGGTTGTGGAAGGAATACTTTTTGAAAACAAGATAATTAATATCTCACTTCCGATTAAAATTCAATTAAAAGTAACCGAAGCTCCGCCAGGAGTCAGGGGAGAACGGGCCCAATCGGGCACAAAAACTGTTACTTTAGAGACCGGGGCAAAAATAAACGTTCCCCTTTTTATTGGCCAAGACGACATCGTTGAAATCAACACCGAAGCCGGAGAATACGTAAGAAGAATTGAATAAAATAATTTATAGATATTTTCATTAAAAAATCGCCAAATTGGCGATTTTTTCTTCAGTTTTCCCCTAATGTCTTTATCTAAAAAGCCTTAGTGAATTTAAAATTGGAATAAAATCGCTGATAAAATTAAAGGCTGCGGCGCCAGAAGGATTTAAAACATGCAAAAAAACCAGTGAAAAACCTAAAATATTTAATATCCCCCACATTAAGATATTTTGGCGAATGACTCCCAGTGCAGAACGGCCAATTTTTATCAGCTCTGGTATCTGAGATAATTCATCTTTCATCATCGCAATATCAGCAGCTTCGATTGCGGCATCAGAACCAATTGCACCCATAGCTATCCCAATATCTGCCAAAGCTAAAACGGGCGCATCGTTTACTCCATCGCCAACCATTGCAACTTTATATCTTTTATTGGTATATTTTTTATAATATTCCACCTTATCTTTTGGCAAAAGGTTTGCATGGAATTTATCAATCCCTATCTCTTCAGTTATCCTTTGGGCAATTTGCTCGTTATCGCCGGTAAGCATCATGGTTTTTTCAACGCCCAGTCTTTTTAATTCTTCTATAGTCTCTTTAATTTTTGGTCGGAGTTCATCAACTAAGGATATAAAACCGACTAACTCGTTGTCGTATGCAACCAAGGTAACGTTGAGCCTTTTTGACGTTTCTTTCTTTATCTCAGAAAGCTGTTGTTGATTCATTTCAACTTTTAGGTCTTTTAGAAATGACGGCTTCCCTGTTATAATCTTTTTGCCTTTATAAATAGCAGACATTCCTCTACCGCCATGCTCCTCAAATTTTTCTGGCATAACAATAGGAATGTTTTTTTCTTTAGCGTAATTAATGATAGTTTGCGCAATTGGATGATTAGAACGTGATGAGGGAATAACAGCTAGTTTCAAAACCTCGTCTTCGCCTTTGGGGCCAAAAGAAAAAATCCCTTCAATCTTTAATTTGCCCTGAGTCAAAGTCCCGGTTTTATCAAAAATTATTGTTTTTATTTTTGCTAATCCTTCTAGGAAATTTCCCCCTTTTACAATTGCGCCGTGTTTTGCGGCGTGAGTAATCGCCGACATCAAGGCTAATGGCGTTGCTATCGCTATATCATCAGCACAACTTACTAAAAGAATTCCTAAAACTAAATGTGTTTCCCTTGTAATCAAATAAACAAGCAGAGAACCCGCAATAGTAAGGACAATATACCAGTTGGCGAATTTGTCTACTAAGGTATAAATTGGCGCTTTGTTAAGTTGCGATTGCTCAACCAAAGCAATGATTTTTTCAAAGGTTGTTTCTTTGCCGATTTTTTCGGTTCGAACAATTAAGTGGCCTGAAAAAATTATAGTAAAACTTAAAACTTTATCTCCCATTTTCTTGAAAACTGGAATTGACTCTCCGGTTAAGGACGACTGGTCAATCATTGCCTCACCGTTTTCAATAACGCCATCAACCGGAATCCTTTCCCCCAGATCGATGACAATCCTATCTCCCCTTTTTACGTTTTCTAGCGGTGTTTCTATTATTTTGCCATTTTCTATTATTTTAACTTTCTCGGGCTTTGATTTCATCAAGCTTTCAATGGCAGAATGAGATCTAGCTTGGACATAATTCATAAATGCTCTGGCTGAAGCAATCATTAAGTTTATAAAAATAGCGGCAACCCATTCCTTTCCGAATAAAGAAGCAGATAAAGCGATACTTGCCAGCAAATCAATAGAAATTTTTTTATTTTTTAAAGCCATCGTGGCGCTTAAGAAAACCGTTGAAGTTGCAGCGACAGAGATAGCAATTAAAACTAATTCTGTTCTGAATAAAGGAATCTTAAACAAATAAAAAAACAGGGTCCCGGCTAGGATTAGACACAATAAAAGATTGAAATCCAAGAAAAAATTGGTTTTCTTATTTGGATTCACGGCTATTATTAACCTTAAATTAGTTTATATTTTTTATTCTAACAAAAAATCGCCCTCGGCCATAGCTCGCCTACGGCCTCGCTCGTAAGGCTTCGCCCGTAGGGCAACGCCCGAGGGCTACGGCTGAGAGGCGAGGCCTTCTTGGCGATTTTTTGACACTAATCCTTATATTGCCAATTAAAAATAAAAGGGGCCGCCTCGGTTCAGAAATGGATTCCCAAACCGTGAGGCGGCCCTTGTTCTTCCAGCTCGATCTAGAGCGGTCGGCGTCGTTTAGATAGACCAAACGCCGAGAGCGCGAACAGACCGACTCCGGCACACGTGGAGGCAAGAGACCAGTTGATCTCCCGACTGGTCTGCAATCCTCCTCTACCAGTCGGCGGTAGAGCCGAAGGAGTTCGGACTGGCGTCGGTGTTACGCCCGGCAATGGCGGCGTGGTTGTTGGCACCGGCGTCGCTGTCCAAGCTGGGACTAACGCCGGTGTCAATGTCGGCGTTGCCGTTACCAGTGGTGTCGCCGTTGGTGTGGCCGTCGGCGTTACGACAACTGTCGGCGTACCGGTTGGCAGTGGTGTCGCAGTAGACGTTGCTGTACTGGTAGGAGTCGGTGTCACGGTAGATGTCGCTGTGGCAGATGGTGTCGGTGTAACCGTCGGCGTTACCGTAGGTGTCGCGGTCGGGGTCGGAGTGGGAGTCGGCGACTGGACGCAGTCAACCGTAACTTTCACCCCATGGTGCCCACCAGGGGCCGGCGGATCGCCGATCTCCTGGATGCGCACAACCGCCTTATCGCCCAGCATAGCACCGGGGGGCGGTTCGATTGAAACCCGAACCTCAGTACCGTCCGAGGGTAGGAGTACTTTCGTCGGGTCCAATGTGAACCACGACGAGATATCCACCCCGCTATTCTTGCGAACCGTAAGGTCGGTGTCGCCCTCGCGGTCGCCGCTCACCGACATCGAAAAGGTGAAGGTTTTCCCGGCCGTAAGGCACTGGGTCACCTCTACCTCCACTAAGCCGGTATTTCCTTGCTGAGTGACGACGATGCCCTCCTGGGGATGGACGACGTACTCAACATGGGACTCCGCCGAGACACCATAGATCTGGAAGGCACCGATCATGACCATTACGGCCACGATCAAAAGCAAGATCCCTCTCATATGAAACCTCCTTCACTAGAGAGACTTATCAGTTCCGCTAACTTTGCTATTCCTTATTATCGCACATCATTGCTTACACGTCAAGCATAGGTTGGTACATTCTACTCCGAAGTGCAACATCGCAAGAAAACAAAAGAGCAGCTGAAATCAGATAAAATAGTTAATGAACAACCATTAACTATTAATCTAA
>Ga0315294_10001611_pt1 | contig 24601 bp, 26 predicted proteins | sample YL17G13_40_MG_FD_203626 | JGI IMG/M metagenome (GOLD analysis project Ga0315294, IMG submission 203626) | Sediment microbial communities from Yellowstone Lake, YNP, Wyoming, USA - YL17G13_40 | ecosystem: Environmental > Aquatic > Freshwater > Lake > Sediment | place: USA: Wyoming | collected...
AGGCGGCGAGGTCAATGGGTAGATGTCTTTTACCCCGCTTCCTCCGTCGATAGAGTAGTAGTTATCGACTATGCCGTCGTTGTTATTGTCGGGGGTTGTCCAATCGGCCCAATAATTCCCATATCCGTGAGGAGATTCTGTGACGTACCAATCATTCACAGTTGAATCGTCCAGTGCCTGTATGTGAGAGAGGTCGAAAGTTGATGTCGCACCGTTATTACCAATGAGAGTGTTATTCCATATCGTATTCTTTCCAGGTGGAGAAGCTGTGTGAACCGCATCAGCTCCGTAATGGGTGCTATTTCGGATAATATTGTTGAAAATCTCATTGCCCAGCGTGTTCCACCAAGATATCCCGTAAAAATTCAATTCGAGATAATTTTTCGAAACTGCATTGAAACTCCCTTGAGCGATGTAAATGGCTGTATCCGTATTTTTAGCAAGAGTATTATGGACAACCTTTTGATAAGACGACCCCTCGATTCGTATGCCAACGAAATTGAAATCCACTGTGTTGTTGTCAACCGTGTTGGAATTGGGACAGCCTTGAAGGATTATTCCGTAATTACTGTTTGATCTGCATGTATTGTTGCTGACCCGATTATTGTTTGAGCTGTAAATCCTAATGCCGTTTGGATTTGAGCTGCAATTATTGCGTGTTATATTGTTGGAATTCGCGTTGTTGAAATAAATTCCATCTTGTATATTCGAATTGCATGTGTTGTTGAATACCTCGTTGTTATGGCTGCCTTCTCTCAGGTATATTCCAGCCTGCTTATTCCGGCAAGTGTTGTTCATTATCGTATTACTGCTTGACGATTTGAGAAATATTCCATCAGAATTATTCGAACAGTTGTTGTTGGCAATCATATTATTGTTCGACGAAAAAATTGAAATTCCCCATAAGAAGTTCGAACAGTTGTTATTAATCAGATCAATCTTCATTGATGATGCAACAAACACGCCATACATACCGGATGCGAAATTGCATATGCATTTCTCGACCGTGATATTTGACGATGAGCCATCGATTTCAATCAATCCGTTATCGCCTGTAAGACTGCTTTGAGAGCACGTATTATTGAATACCATGGCGTTTGAAACGGAGAATAACTTGATTGCATGACCAGTCAGGTCATGGAGAAAGCAATTCCTGATGATGAAATGCACATCTGTATTAGCGACGATGATGGCATCTACCACATTGTTGATGTCATATCCCTCAATTATATATGGATCAATGTCTGTTCCAGAGCCTGGCCATCCCTCGCTGCTTGCTTGTGCGATAAACTCAGCATTACTATAGATAGCGATCCATCCATGAGTCGTATAAGAAGAAATGTTTGCATCTTCAGGTTCCTTGGATTCACTGATTGATGTTATGATTGATGAGGAGAAAAATCCAATCAAGAGCAGAGAAATGATTGACAGTTGAACGTATATAGGTCTACAACTGAGCTTTCGACATCCGTTCTTATTCATAGATCCCTCCGCCCACAGAGTCTGATTAAACCCGTAGAATATCTTCTATTTTGATATATCTCCTTTTCTATCTTCTGATTCGTCCCAGTGGCCTTCTACTTTTCTTTACTGATGACTCTGGTGAGAAAGTCCTCCTAGCATGAGAGAAATTGATTGTTTGTTACCCGCTTTGTTATCAGACATCATACGCTGACCAGCATGATAATTGGAGTAATGGGATGATAAACGAGGGATTCGAAGGAAAATAGGGATCATCGTCGAGTCGTCGTCGCTTGACCTTCCTTCCCTGGCATGGACGAACTCAAATCTGCTGGCCGAGTTTCTCACCAAAGCCACTGATAAAAATGTGGTTCTCATTAGTTGACACCGAATCGATGTGATTTTGTTCGCATTTCGAAAAGGCTTTTTGAGGTTATCAGGAGATTGAGCTTTTTGACCTTCCTTGAGTGACTCGTATGCCCCCACCCCACGTGTTTGCCAGCGAGACGATTGAGGAAAAGAATTCTCGAGGATTTTCTTACTGGATAAAGTACAAGATTTCCGTTTATGCCCACACCCCAATGTAACATGGATTAGAACTTAGGTAGGCATTGTTCTTGAAATCACCTAACGAAAGATATTTCGACTCCGAATGAGATGATTCTTGGGATCGCTATGCCGCCGGCCGCTGTCAAGACCATCCAAGATATGATTTACTGGCAATACTCAAAGCTGATCGCCCGTTCCGCTGGTTATGATAAGAACTTCGGATTCATCATGGATCGTTTCAAGAAGTTGAAATCGGGCGAGGTGGGCTGGTCCGGCGCCATTAGAGAGTACATCAAGGAGAGGGAAGCTCCTGGACAGTGCATTTACTGTGGCGCCAAAGGAGACCTATCGGCTGATCATCTCGTTCCACGCTCCCGCGGAGGACTGGAGTCGGGGGACAATGCCGTCCTCGCCTGCAAATCGTGCAACTCCTCGAGAGGAAACAAGGGAATCTACGAGTGGTTCGAACTCGATAAGAGGAACGAGGTTCCCCGAATTGTCGAGGGGAAGTATCTGAAGGAACTCTACTCAATGCACGAGACGAAAGGAACGCTCGGTGTCAATAAGACAGAGCTGAAAGATGCCTTATGCAAGAACTGCAGACCTGGCTACCTTTGCAAGGAGACTGCGCTGACCGTCTATTGTCTGGAAAGCATTTTTTGATCCCATGAATGCTCTCGCTATAATGGGAGCATCCTTATGATCCTTGGAATATTCTGATGAATTCCAATCCATTGTTGTCAATCGGGCATTAAACTAATGCGGAAAAAGTTAATTATTTAGTGTTCATTCTGATAACAGGTTTGGGGGAAGGAGCATAATGCAATCATCTTAATGGGAGCATTAATTTTTGGAGACCATGATTAATTCTTTTCAATTAGAAGGAGAATTCTCTCCTGACAATTTACGTCCATCATCGATTAATGACTGTAAATCCCGGTCCCGTGCTTTCTTCACTGTCAGTGTTCCTTCCTTCTCACTGATGGAACTGAACATTCGATACATGAAAATGAAAGAAGATATGATGGACACTCCGGTCAAATACATTGCTACAATTGGGAGAATGGAAAACATCTTTGAATCATTTGAAATATTGTCGACAAATCCAAGGAGAAAAATGGAAATGACCAACACAATCATTAATGGAAGCATAGAGAGTAGAGTACCCACTGTCATGCGATCCATTCTTTTTCTCTCTTCGTGCTGCAATTGAATATCTCTTATAATCTTACGATAATCCTCATCATCTCTCTCAATCTCTGTACATAGTCTACGGCATTCCTCTTCATCAGTGGGCAGAGCTGGCTCTAAAGAATAAATCGGAGGAATATGAAAAGGTTCAGTCAAATACTTTAAGGATTCTTGGTTCTGTAACGCCGCAGTGATTGTAGGAACTAAACTCTCCGCAATATTGGCCAACTGCTGATCATAAATGGAAGACTGGGTTGAAGCGGTTGCTTTTCTCTTCTCCGATTCTTCCTTTAGCCTTACTTGTTCATTGATTCTCCTCATTTCCTCAGCTTCTTTTGCTTGCCGTTTCGCTCTGATTGATTGCACAATCCCTGATAATCTTGATTTCTTATCTTCAAAATCTTTCATTCGCCAGGTGTTTATTCTCGACTCTACCTGTTTTAGATCCTCAGCATTTTCATCGAGAAGCCCACGAAAACTCTCAGAGATATTTACCCAGAGAATTCTTAGAATCTCCCGGCTCCGTTGATAACCGAGAGTAAGTGCAACGAGCAATATTCCGATAAGAGCTGATAACCCTTGAAAGATCGACGAATAAAGGTACCGTAGCGTATTTATGTCAGGGGTATACCAGTCAACTACTGACAAAATGAAAGTAACTCCTATCAAAATTACCATGGAAAAAATTGAGAACGGGTGGAATAAGAATCTCTTTATCCTCATGAAAAAGCTTTTAATCCCGATTCTATTCATTTTATTTCCATCCTCGTCCAGTCATCTGTTCGTCATGAGATAAGTTTTTTCCGAACTTAGGATACTGTTTCCGAAGCATTGGGATATGCATTTTACTCTACCTGAAGGGTGGTGGAATAAGCGTTATTCATACTATTCCTTCATTCTACCATGATATCGATGTCTTTGTCCACCTTTGTTAGATCTCCTTAATAGAATAAACACCGTAATGATAATAATAACCAAAATGACGATTACGATAAGATAACTTATCCAACCATTTTGGTCACCGACAATCACAGTTATTGTGTCGGATTTCACCTGATGGGCCGTCTTTGAATCGGTAACTCTCAGAGTCACTTCATACGTCCCATTGATCAGATAGGTGTGAGTGGGGTTGGGAGAAGTACTGTTATTGCCATCTCCAAAATCCCAAAAATACTCATAAGGTTCCAACCCACCGGAGACAGTGGATGTAAATTGAACAATCAATGGAGGCGAGCCTGTTGAACGGTTGACGGAGCAAGAAATTTCAAGTGGCGGTATCTCTTTCACATCGAAGGAATCAGTTTCACTATATGTCAAAGGCCACCAATCCGAGCTGCCTTCCCCTACAATCTCAATGTTAGCAGTGTGAGATCCAGTACCAACCTGAGGAATTGTGATGTCAAGTAGGAAGTATTCTAAATTGCCCGCCAAGATTCTTTTGGTTGAATTCAGGAGATCATGTTTAGAACTGCTGGTTTGCCAATCGAAATGAACCGTGAAATCCCATACATCAAAGTAGCTAGTACCAGTATTTTCCAGGGTCCAGACAATAAGCATGTGCTGGTCGATAAATAGTGTATAAACATTCTTTGAAAGAGAGGTACTATCTCTCCAATCTGCCGAAACCGTACTCGTAACTGAAGACAAAAAGAGAATAGCCAAGATACCTACAATTGAAACAATCAGGCATTTCTTCTTCATTCCATCTCTGTCCAGCATATCTTCACCCACAAGAAAGGGTTAGTCATTTCTCAGCTTATTAACTTTATGAAAGGGTTCTGAGCCGCTAGTAAGGATTCAGTGATCCTCATTGTCTGACGGACGAACAATTGAGACCATTCAGATAATTGAAGTACTCTAAGAATCCAAGATAGTCAAATACCAGATTTAAGATAGCTATAGCTTGTCGTTCCGTAAATCTGAGCATTGACTTCTCATCTAAAGGGTGTACCATGAATAACTTTCCTTTATCCAATCGAAATCCGAGCCCTTCTCCTAATCTCGACATATCTTTGATCCTTATCCGCTTCCATCGTCGCTTATGCCAGAAATCAAATGCAATTTGTCCGAAAACCCCTTCTAATCTAATATTGGTCTCTCCTCTGATGACTGACGATATCGCGTTGGAAATCCTCCTCTGGAGAAAGGGCGTCATAACCCAGACCACATTGTTAGCATGGTAAGATTTTGTCCATCCATTAATCCGTTTCTCCAATTTGACCAATAGAATATCCGGAGTATAATTCCGTCCATAGACGTATTCGATTTCTGCTCCAGATTCCTTGATGTGTGTTCGGATCTTTCCATCTTTGTAAATGATTATCAAATGAATATCTCTTCTTTCTGGCAACTTGATTCCAAAACATATTCCATCCCTCACTGGAGTTACATAACCTCGCATTACTGGCTTGTCCCTAAGAGTATAGGCAAAATCTAGTCGATTGCTCTTTGAAGACATATATCGCCCTTCTATGGTAAATGCTCAATAGATATCGACTGGTGTTTCCTTTTCTTCAACATTGAAGCTCTCAACTTGATTCTATCTATCCTGAATTCTTCTTCGAAGAAAGCCCATTTTTCATCATCCCATTTCTTTTGAAACGCAAGGGAAATAATCATCAATACGAAACCTGAGAGCCAAAGAGACATTGCTATTATTCCCTGATATGCTGGAAGTCCACCAGTGAACGCGAAGGATGCGCTACCTGCGGCTATTACTGCCGCAGAAACCCAAATCAATCGTTCGATCCACGCCTTCTTAGGCCATGATCTAATTGCAATCTCCTTTAGTTCCAGATTCGTCTTCTTAATAACTAAAAGAGCAGAGATTGAATTCAGATTTCTCTTGGCTTCTGCAAAGTGTTCTCTTAACTGTTTAATCTTGAGTCTCGCTTCATTCAACTTCTTCTTTTCTTGTTCCTGGAGATGAGTATTAACCGCTGACGTCATGTTATCAAGGTTATTCTGTGCAGCGTCCAAGAGCCCGTTCCATTCATCAATTTTCGCAAATATGTCTTGATCGACCTTCTCATAACGCAATTGTGGTTCTATTAGTCCAGACAAACCAATCCCTCCGGTATGAATTGGGATGCACTAATAAGTCCTTTTTCATTCACTGACTCTGTGATAGTTTGCCAATTAGTGCTCCATATTGTTAGATCGTCCCATCCTTCCTTAAATGGCTGATTTATTTGCGTTGCCTTTGGCGGCGTCATGTTATGCAACAAGGAATGCGGCCTGATGAAGTTGTAAATGATCGTACACCCCCTCTATCCCTGGGTGTCGGGAGATACCAGAGGGATTTGAACTCCCAACTAGGTGGTAAGTCGAGTTTAGAAAGGAATCAAGGGGTTTTTGGTACTGCGAGCAAACACCTTTTCTGTGATTTCTCTTTAATTCATGGCAACCAAGTAAAGTAACGAATTTGAAGCCCTGAGAATCCAATTATCTTTAGGCGGTACAAGATGCCTTTATTGCCTTGCAGTAATTTGCAAAAAGCTCACTGTCGCCAAGTATGTATTTTCTGTCTTTAGCGAAGATCTTAGCTCTCCTCATTTGGCCAACCTGAGCTCTCAACTGATTGATATTCCTGAATCTGCCATATAGCCTCTTCTCATAATCACGAAGAAGTATCGCATCCATCTTTAGTCGATTGCCAAATTCTCCTGAAGGATAATAGTAGGAGTTAGAGAGTCTCATGTATGGAGTCAGCATTGTTAGGTGAAAGTATCCCTGTAGATATTCAAATCCAGCTTCTAGGACTCTTGCAGCGATGATATTGTATAGCTCATCTCCGGTTGATTTTGAGTATCGTTTGAACATATCTCCTTTAACAAAATGACCGTTCTCACGCTTAAGAAAATCAATTTGAGAAAGAAAGTCCAGATACTTTTGAGCTTTCGCACTTCCCTTTCGATGATGAATATCGGCAGCGGAGATCGTCTCCTCGCTATCAACGGCCTCCAATATTTGGAATATCGGAGAAAGGGCTATACTGACCATCGGTATCTTAATGAATCGATCATGAGCCGTCTCAATAAGCGCAGTCTCAGATTTCGCAGCTCTTTCATTGATACGCATCAAGGTAGCCTTAGAGATTGTATCAATACTTGGAAGAAGCACAGCATATCTGTCTTTCTCCTTGACAATATCGACCGAGAAAATGTTATCAATTCTCTTCTTTATGAGCGTCGGGCGATTTGTTGTCTCAGCGTCCGATATGATCTCAAGGTATGAATTGCCAATCTCGTATAACGCTCTCTCCGTATCTCCTACTGATTTCTTGGAGATATATGTGGATGGTCCCAGATGAGTCCTAATGCAATATTCGACCGCTGAGTCCAAGTCCTCAGGGGAGCCGATTGGTATTCTAAGAGTTGATTCCATCATCAGACCTCCAGGAGTCTTTGCTCCGCTCTTTTCTCAAACCACATGCACCATCTAGGACTGAACACTGATCTCTCCCAATGCTTGATAACCTTGGGAAGTGGCAACCTTCTATGGAAGTCACTCATATTTGAGCTCTTACATAACTGTTTCTCCATAGGGTCAAAGATTGTGATTTCTTGGCCAGTTGGATCGATTTCCATCACTATGATGGCGTGATCTATAGGGTCATTAGAGTCTGGTTTCAAGCGGGCGTTTTGTAGCAGAAAATAATTCCATCCTACTGAGATTATTGGAAAAGAACAATTCGAGATAGATAGTATCCGAAGAAGCTCATCCAAAGTCATATCTGGTTTTGATTTTATTCTCGATTTGTAACCATACGGTCCCATGATATTGTCGAGGTATCTGATTAATGCGTCCAAATTGTAATATCCTACTGGTTTGTAGTGAGCAGCTGACCTGATTTCCTTTTGACTAACTTCGAAATCTCCAATTCCAGTTCGTTGGGAGAGATTTCGCAATGAATTGTGTATGCAAACGAGGAAACAATCATCCAGATAACGTCCGTCATATGTGAAACCTGTAACAATTCGTGAATATTCTCGATCATTCATAGAGATTCCCAGCGATTGCTACCCGAATCAAATCTGTTCCTTCCAATTCCTCACTACGGTCATACCCAAAGCTGGAGATAAGTCTTTTTCCGATTCATTTATGAGTGAGATTGGGTGCATTGGAAAAATATATTTGGTAAGTTGAATTTTAATACCATCTGAGATGATTTTGATATCCCTGGGGAGCGTAATATAACGTCCTATAATGGAAGCAGAACGGTGATCTGGTAGATGAAAGGTAAGAGAGATTCCGACAGAAGAGGGAAGGCGAGGTCGAACGAGCACGAGGGAGGCAGGCTGAACTTCCTCAGGAAGGTCTACATGAGCAGCCACGCGGGGATCGAGGCGAAGTTCCTTGCGATGATCAGGGCTCGTGACCTGTCCATGAGGGACAGGCAGTTCTCGCTGATGTCCTACAGGGAAGGGGCCGTGGAGATGCTGAGCGCCGTCGAGAGGATCTTCGGAGTCGAGGGGCTTCGCGACGTCTCGAAGTACCTCAGGGTGCGCGAGAATTCGATGGCAGGCCACAAGGAGGACGAGGAGGAATGCGACGAAGAAGGCGACGAGGAAGGCGAGGACGGCTACACGCAGACGCCGATCGATGACGAACCCAAGACCTTCGAGAAGGTCGACCCGAAAGGCGTCAACCCCTGGGAGCATCTGAGAGGCATGCCGCGCTTCCCCCTCGAGCTCGTAGACAAGGAAGAGGATCCCACCGGACCGGAACCCGAGGAAGAAGAAGAGGAAGAAGAAGAGGAGCTCGAACTCGACATCATAGAGCGCGTGGCGAACTGGGACGAGGTCCGCGACCTATGGAAGGACTACGATCCGGCGTACAGATAGTCAGACTGGAGGAAATGGTATCATGAAAGAAGGCGACAGGGTGCGTTTGATCCACACGGACGACCCCTCGGGGCTCCGCCCGGGGTCGTACGGGAGGATAGTGCGGATAAGCGAAGTGAGCGCGGACGACGTCGCGGGAGACCCGTCTCTCTCCTTCCTCCTCGGGAGGAAGAAGGTCTGGGTGGACTGGGACAATCACGGGGTCTTGGCGCTGATCGAGGGCCACGACAGCTTCAGGGTGATCCCTGGGGAGGAGAGGGGATGACGCATCTCTACTTCGCCTACGGGTCGAACCTCAGCACCGAACAGATGAACTGGAGGTGCAAGTTTAACGAGCTCGTCGGCCCCGCGTATCTGGAAGGGTACAAGCTGGACTTCACCTTCAAATCCCCCGCATGGGGAGGCGGATGCGCGGACATCATCAGGAAGGAGGGCGGGGTCGTCTGGGGGCTGCTCTACAGGATCACGGACGAAGGCCTGAAGGCCCTGGACCGCTACGAGGGGCATCCGACTGCCTACAGGAGGTTCGAGATCGGTGTCAAGCTCAAGGACGGGACGGAGAAGCGCCCGGTCTGGACCTACGAGGTCGTCGACAAAAAGGCCTGCCTTCCGACGAAGGAGTATCTGGGGATCATCCTGGATGCGGTCAACTGGCATGGTTTCCCTAAGGACTACCAGGACGAGCTCCGAGAGGTCTGGGACAAGATATCGTCGAGGGTCTGAGCATGCCGACCGTGTACTTCGTCTGCATCGGGAACACCTGCAGGAGCCCTATGGCGGCTGCGATATTCAATCAGATTGCCCGCGAGAGGGGTATCGAGGGGATTAGGGCCGATTCGTTCGGCATAGTGCCTTTCTACGGCGATAGCGACGATGTGAGGCAGCTTAGGGAGTCCGCGGTGTGTGAAGTGATGGGAGGAGTCGACGGGCTTTCGAATCACAGGCCGAAGGGCATTGAGGGCATAGTCTTCAAAGAAGGGGACAAAATCGTCCTGCTCGACAGCGGGAAGGTTGAGGAATTCGCTGCAGGGATCCGGAGGAACCCGTCGTTCAGGGGCAAGCAGTTTCACATGCTTGTGATGGAGACGGAGGATCCGTTCGGCGGGCCAGTCGATGATTACATCGGCTGCTGCCTCTTCCTGAAGGAGGAGATCGAGGAGAAACTTCGATCCTTTTTTAGATTTCAGCAGAATGCCCCACCTAGCATTTGATGGTATTGGGGTCAGGGTTTCTTCGCGTTTCTTTACCATTTTCGCTCGCTATAGAATCCATTCCTCAGGAGGTAAGCGTTACGAAGTCGAAAGAAATCTCGTGCAAGAGGGGGAATTTTTCATTTCCAAAGTGAGAGATAGCTACCCTATACCAAAAGACCTTGAATGCAGAAGACATTCATCTATTCCTCTCGGAGGAAAGTAAATGGTTGGTAACACATTGAATTGCCCATACTGCAAGAAGAAGATTGTCCTAACAGATTCGATCATTCGTCCAATAGAAGAAGAGATGCGAAAAAATCTTGAAAAAGATATAAGGAAGGATTTAGAGAAGGATCTTGCTCTCGAGCTCGAAGAAAAGGACGAGGAGATACGGGAAAAGGATAAAGAATTGGACGAGGCTCACAAACTAGAATCTAGCTTAAGAAAGGAACGAAAAGAATTGGAAAAGGCAAAAAAGGACCTTGAGTTAAATGTGGAACGAAGATTAGATGAAGAGAGAAAAAAGATTGAAGAAGAAACTATGAAGAACACGGATGCTCAGCATAAATTAAAGGATCTAGAGAAAGACAAATTGATAGAGAATTTGAAAGGGCAAATTGATAACATGAAAAGAACGGCTGGGCAAGGATCTCAGCAGCTGCAAGGTGAAGTCTTTGAAATTGAAATCGAACAGCAACTCAGAGATAATTTCCCATTAGATGAAATTGAACATGTTCCAAAGGGCATTAGTGGAGCAGATATAATCCAAAAAGTATGTTTAAGATCCGGTCGCTGTTGTGGCTTGATTATATGGGAATTGAAAAACACGAAAAATTGGAGTAATAGTTGGATTCCAAAGCTCAAAGATGAGCAGAGGAAAATGAAAGCGGATTTAGCCGTGATTGTAACGACCGCACTCCCTGACGGAGTGACAAATTTTACTTTTTCCGAAGGAGTGTTTATTTCAGATTGTCAATCGTTTATACCAGTCGCATCAATTCTTAGATATCAATTAGCTGAAGTGGCAAGGGTAAAGCAATCTGGTATTGGTCGAACCGAAAAAATGGAGATGCTTTACAATTATCTGATCGGAACTGAGTTCAAACAGAAGGTCGAAGGAATTATTGAGGCTTTCATCAATATGCAGAAGGACTTCGACCAGGAGAAGAGAGCGATTCAAAACCTTTGGGCTAAAAGGGAAAAACAATTGCAGCGTGCTATCACATCAACGGGGGAAATGTATGGTGGCATTCACGGAATTGTAGGTGCTTCAATGCCAGAAATCAAGGCAATGGAATTGAAAGAACTTCCAGCAGGAGATGAGACTGAAGATAAAAAAAGAGAGTTAGAATAATGATGTATGGAGCATGACAACAGACATATGAGGAAATCGGAGAGGTCCTCATCCTCCTTTCACGGCTTTTTCTGACTCTCATTCAATATCTCATCTATTGTTTCAAAAGTCTTTTCCTTAAGATTAGCACCGCATCTGCATTTTTCTGGAATCTCATTCCAATATCCGAAATGTTTTGGCCCATTTCTCAAGATCTTGAAAATAAATTCCTGGAAGGGACGTATTCTAAAAGGAAATTTTCGACATATCATTGGCCTGACAGGATAGATTGAACATTTCTTTTCGGATGAGAGAAATGGGCAAGGATCAGATTCCTTAAGGAACCATTGTTCCTCATAACGGATTAGATATTTCTTAATAAAATCACTTGCTGATAGATGCAAGTAGTCTGCAACTGGATCTATATCAAGAACATTGAAGGAGATAATGTCTTGATAGCAGCATTCCCCGCACATTTGACAAGGATATTTCTTTTCCATTCTTTCTGAAACCCTGTTTGTCCATAATTCACACACGAAATCTTGTATCTCAGGGGAGACGGACATTTCGTTTTTTGTCATTTCCTTCGCCCAGTCATTCCTTGCCAGGAGATAAGGTTTTTTCCAATTTTGGAGAATGCACCCAAACCCCTTTTAACAACAGATGACATATCAGAGCGATAACTATGACAAAAAGAGTAAGAGTGAAACCACACCGTCGCGCCGCCAAATCTGCTAACGTTAGGGGACATTTGAGGAAGAAGCGTTAACTGAGAAGGGCGACGAGACATTTGGAAGAACGCACGTAAACCCTTTACTTTTCCTCTATTCGAATTCACATTCTCATTTCTGCCAGTATCTTTCCAGCTTCTTGATGTATCATAAGCATGGCATGCTGCCTGCGGTCATTGAAGGCTCGGTCATAGTTATCCAGTTGATTTCCCATTAATGAGGGATATTTCCCGGATTCTATTCCGGCTCTGGCCAGATGTCGACAGAAAGCCTTTCCTATCAGCTCGGCGAACATGGTTCTTCCCGGACCTGCTTGAATGAATGTCCCATTTGGCCGTATGTATAGTTTGACATGGGGGAATTCAACGAATATCTTGATTACCCCATTCGCAGAATCATACCAGACCGGCTGTATTGCGTTTGGGTCAGGGTCAAATTGAATATCGTTGAACGGTCCTGCTCTTTCTGCGCGCTTTTTCGGTTTTCTTCCTCTCGTCTCCTTTTCTGCGACTTCCACTGTGGAAAAAGCATTCTCTTCGAAATATGATGCATTCAAAGTAGCAATCTGACCTAGTAAATCTCCTTTGATGCGGAAATAGCCTCGAAGCGTGTTCGGAGTATCATCTACTGTCCCAAGCTGAATCTTATTCTCAAGGATAGACACTCCCATGCCTTCAAGTGTGATGTCAATCTCAGGATTCTCTTCCTTTGCTTTGGCTTTTGGAAGATATATCGAGAGGGTTCTGACCTCACCTGGTTCTACTTTGACATATGGAGGGATGATCGACATCTGTTCAATTCCATCAAGGGTTGGAGAGCCGCCAGGACCAACTTTCTCCATCTCAACATCGAATTCTTCAGCAAGACTATTTAGGAATTTACAGAAGTCGCGCAACTTCGCTTTGTTTTCATCAGAAACAGGCTTGGAAGGTTCTGCTAGTTCGTCTTCTTTTTCTCTAACTAGAGGTCCAAGTTCTGCGATGCATTTCTTCTTGATTGCCTTTCCAATCTGACTATCCCAGTTTAGACCCTTACGATGTGGTGTAAGGAAACTGAAATCTTCTTTTTCAGCGAGTTCGGCAAGGAGAGGTACATCTATTTCTCCGAAGAAGTAATAGGCGGCATTCCTATATTCGAAATCCCATAATCTGTTATCAAGAACAACATTCTCAGTGGTAACTAGTATCCCAGCCTTCGAATACCTCATGCCAAATGACCGCGTCGGGTCCAGAGATTCTTTTGCCTCAAATATCGTCAGGTGTGCCTTCCCACCGGGAATCCCGAGGTCGATTTCTTTATCAATCTTTTTTACAGATTCTGGCACTTTATGGATTAGATGTGTTCTGTGCGAACCTCTTGCATCTTTGTAGATGAGTCTTACCTTTCTCTCAGTCTTCTGAAGTATCTTTCTCAGCTCGATATGGTTCTCCAATTGCGTTATGAGAGTCGATTCACGACATACCGGCATATCCTTCTTAGTTCCAATTAGTATAATTGTCCCATGGTCACTAGGAAGAGACCATCCAGTTTTATCTGATAATTCGGTATGAAGCTTTCTGAGAGGAGGATCTTCATCTAGTCCAAACATTGGGCGTTTATCTCGAAGGAAAATTCTTGCTGTAATTGTTTTTCCTGAACACGCTGTGATGATGACCCCTTCTCCAAGACTGAAAATCGCCTCTTTCAATCCTCTTCCGAAGAAGCCACGAATCTTACTGCCCACTTTCTGTCCACTTGACCTTTTAGCAAAAATAATCGCGTCCCGAAGCTGCGATACAGTCATGCCAGATGCACTATCTCTCACGCCGAGTACTGCACTATGTCCCTTCTTCACAGGACTCCAGAGGATATCGATATCACCACTGCAGCTTGAACGTTGATATGCGTCCTCGGAATTTGTTACAAGCTCGATAATTGAGTCGATTAGGTCGAATTGGCTAAGTTCCAAGATGATACGGCCATCAATTGGCAGTTCTCCTTCTTCCATTCCTCATTCCTCCATTTCCTCGATCGGATTCTATAAGAAGCTCGTTAAGACATAATTGAAGAAATGCAAGAACATCTTTATCAGATTCTGATTTCGCTGCATCAACCAACTGCATCAAATTCTCCTTTTTGGTAAGAAATGGTGTATCCAAAGTGCATGAGGCAATCAGACAGATGTCATTTGGATTCGGTCTGAATACACTTCTCTTTTGCCTGAATCTTATAAAGGGTGACTGATTTCGAACATGTCTGACCAATGATTGTTCCCTTGTCCTGTCACGAGTGCTTTTCCTTACACCCAAAGAAGGTTTTTCAATGGATGCAATGCGCTTCGCAACGGATTCACCGGCTGGAGATAATGAGAAGGATAATTTCACACTTCCAGTTATCCAACCCCTGTCAGTTCTGCATCTCAACCACGATTTATTGATACGAGCGGAGTCTGGATATTGAGGATATCCTTTAAGAGAGAAGTGCTTGGGGAATGTGACAAAGCACTCAACGACGAGCCTCTCAAATGTGCATTGTTCTTTGCGTTTGAGTATCTTCCACACGCAGTAAGTCAAGAGTTCATCTATGCTAACTGGGACCGCGCTTCCAGTTGGTTTTCTCTTAGTTTTCTCTCTTGTGATGATTGCGGCCATCTCCTAACCGTGGAATATCTACGAGAACATAAACCCTTTCCAACCGTGTAATGATTGTCTGGATTGCGGAAAATGCACCAAACCCCTTACTCTGTTTTTCGATATAAGTTCTATCAAATCAAAAGATATGGCTAATTGCAGAGGCAATCCTATATGCTATTCCTTCCTTTTCCATGATTACATTCCCAGCAAGAAGTGACAAGGTTATCTACATTGTTACCTCCTCCGTGAAAGATAGATGTTCTGTGATCAACCTCCAGGTGTGCTCCTTCCGCTCTACTTCTCCCACAATAAACGCATCGAAAGCCGTCTCGCTGCAATACCTTCCATCTTACGGAAGGTGGAATCATTTCCCTTCTCTTTATGGGATAACCGCAATATTGACAGTAGTTTGAATCATGAGGGCTTCGTCGGTGACAATATCGACAATGCAATCCGTGATGAATTCGAACGCCGCAGTTTTGGCAAAACCGTGCCCCCGCTGGGTTATCGCTTCCACATTGAATACATCTCATTTTATTCGCCCAGTCATCCCACGTCAGGAGATAAGACTTTTCCGATCTCAGGTAAATGCTTCCGAGGCAATTTATGCATTCATATCTCATAGATTCCTTTACCAACGAACTTGATTTGCCCCTCATCTCTGAGAACTTGCAACTGCTGCCGTATCTTCGGTCGTATGTTCTTGTTTTGAGGATGAAGTCCTGATAGTTCGTCTTCGAATTGAGCATAAATCTCTTGAAGTGTGAAGCGCTTTCGATCAAGAGATTGGACGCATCTCAGAATATCAACCAGCCAACCTCTGCTCTCAGACTCCATAGTGCCTATAAATCGTAACTCTGCCCATTCCTTCCTGACTACGTCAGAGCGATGTATCATTGAATTCTCTATTGCGAATATTCTTCCGGTCGATGGGATGTTGGTCAGAAGGATGTTGCACCCTGTCCATCCTGCTCGTCTTGCGTCTGGACCGAGGGGATTGCGTTTTTCAATGACGGAGGGAACGATAAAGTGACGAGGGATGAGGAGGAGGTCCTGGACCTCCCAGGCTTCTTTCGAGTAGTGAAGGAGCATTAGGTTTGGGGAGAGATCATTCCGAATTGCATTCATCATCGTATGATATTCCGAATCCATGATTCTGTTGCGTATGGGTTTCGACGTGCTCTTGATTTGATATCGTTCTTCGCAATCGTCGCATTTGAAGTCGATGATCTTCGTGCCGTGAGGAAGAGGATCTAGATTGTTGGAAGAACAGGACGGGCAGTACATCTCGCGCTCTATCCACGATTCTGAGAAGATGCGGGCTTGCTGCGAATGGCTCTTGTATCCCAGAGTATTTGGTAATTCAAGATTAAGATCCATCTCCCAGGGAATTGCCATTGAAGGTTCTTGATCTTATGGGCTCCCAAACACATGTAAGCATTGAGAATGGAGGGGAGTAGAGAACGAAAATCGGCTTGCCTGCGTTTGGACCATACTAAACGATCAAATTCTAATTTGCATTTTTGGGATTTCGGGAGAACCCATCTAAACTCTTTCAATTTATTGTATGGAGGCGATCATACCATTGAAGCTGCATCTAGATTCCATTCATTTATCGATGTCTTATTTTGCCAATAAATTGGCCATTGGGGTTCAATTGTAATCCAACGACCCGAAGCAAGTCCCTTATTAGTCAAATTGGTTGAACTGAAGAAATCATATCCTCCGAGGTTGTCTAGATGCACCAATACCATTGCATGGCAAGCTCCTGTGCTATTCTTAAAGAAACCAATTGCGGAGTCTATCTCCGCAATTTTGAACAACGCTGATACTAATATCGAAAAATCATCACAATCTCCCGAGCCGAAGGCGAGTGTTTCCCAGGGCGAGTTGTACCTATCATTAATGTCCGGTCTATATTTGACAAAATCATTGACGATGTTCAATATTTGCAGAATATCTAAGGTCGAATTCTCGCTCAATTGGATACCAGTTAAATTGATAAAATTATACAACACCACCGCAGCATCATTATAACTATAAGTTCCATAGTAATTGAAATATTCTTTTTCAAGGAGAGGCCAGTACTTCTTCCCGATATCATGGTCTGCAAGCTCTGCACAGAAATCTACTCTATTTTTATCCGAGAAAAAATTATACAACCATCCCGACGTATCCATCTGGCAATATTCTCTTACACTTTGATAGTAATCCTCAACCGTGCTTTCCAATCTAATTGCATCAAGTACCTGAATCTCGTTTTCAAGAGATTCGTTGGTCATCTGGTGATCGATAAGTTGTCTTATCAAAGAGTCATAAGCCGCTTGAAGATAACTTAGTCTCTTCTGCAATTTGCTATAATCCGACTCCTGATCGGTTGGTACAGGATTATTCTGCCACGAAGCGAGAACCCATGCAAGATTAGATAGTACGAGTACAATTGCAAGAATTATTGATAACCAACATTTTCTAAATCGCCCCTTTTTCCTCTTATGGGGTGTTATTTGATCTGTGTTGACAATTTCCTCCGATTGTTCTGCTTTTGTTCCCGATTTTCGTAATAATGAAGATGTATCCTCCTCCATTTCCTCACCTGACATGTAAATCACTCAGGCAGAAGATAAGGATTATCCCTTAGCATCGATTGTGAGAAGATTGCTGGGAGCCGGATTTGAACCGGCTCATACTGGCTCGTTTTCAATCAGAGGGCTATAGAAATGTGCACTGAGGAGTCCAAACCCTTTAATCTTCCTTTTTTACAGGAGATAAGGTTTTTTCATGAGAACCTAATCAGATTTTAAATTTGGAAGATTTAGATATGCAAGAACGATTTCCTCATTGTCGTTTGATCCATTACAGATAATTCTCTTTCTTAGTTCAAAACGGCGATCAATAGCTTCATCGATAATGATTATGTCATTGTATGTGATAAATATCATTCTGGCAAGTGTAATGACGCTGGAAAATAATATTGCTGCAGGAATCGCAATCTTCCAATACACAGAATCCCAAAGACAATAAATGAGAACAAATCCGGTAGACATTATGAGAATGTTGATCGATAGATAATAGTACGAGAAGGTTCGCTTAATTGATTCTTGGCTTAGATTAGAGGTCTGATCAACCGTTCCCTTCATAATGATCGTCAATCTCGGATACTTTGCCTCAAATGATGTTTTCCGTTCGGAAAGCTTCTGTTCAAGAGTCTTCTTACTTCCTTTAAGTATGAATCGCCATAATCTTCCAATCGCTGGTATTATTAGTAGAATTCCAGCAAGAAGTAAAATTATAACTCTAAGATTCTCTTTTTCTATAATCGGTGCAGACCAGTTAAAGTGTTGATATTCTGTGATTGCGGTTGAAAATGCAATTATGCTTCCCAATAGCAAAGAAATGTTTAAGATTATCAGATTTGGAGTGAGGTAATCTCTTTCAATATGAATATGAAATGGATTGTCTTTCCTGATTTCATGATAATAATTGAAAAGAGTTTTAATTCCTTGAAAGATTATCAATATACTGACCCACCAAGGACCGATTTGCCAAAGCCCGGTAAGCGTTAGATTATTTGATTGAATATATGAAAGACCAGCAGATCCAAGTGATATTATTAGAGCCAATGCGGAGATGAGAATTTTGATATTGTGAGACCTCTTGGTTCGTAGGAAATCAATTTCCTTTTCCAGAGTCTCTTTCCATTCCGCATCATTCAATTTACCACCCACCACCATCCTTTATAACACCCATCCTATCCCATCAATAGGAGATAAGGCTTTTTCCCGATCAAGGTGTGAGAAGGGTATGGTCCCTATTCGAAAAACTTGTGGGTGGTTCGAACTTTCTGGAGGAAATGGCGGACCACTCCCCCTCTCGAAGGATAATTCCATCAAGGAGATAAGGCCTTTTCTGAATAAATGCAATTCAAAGTTGCCTTTGATATGCCGATTTGATTAACAGCATTACATAGTCCAGATCCGTATCTGGTTGAATGTGCAAATCGTAGTCGCCATTACCCCAATGACCGATGTCAGACACATCTCGCGCCATTCCTTTAGGATCATCTAATTCGCCTTTCTGGACGTTCATCCAGATCCATAGTGCGTTTTTCTGTGGTGTGACATCCACGAAATTCGTATTATTCTTGAAGCCGATGTAGTGTTTCACGGGAACCATTTCGACTTCTCCCAGAGCCATTATCCTATTCTTAAGATCCTCATAGAGACTTCTGATTTCCTCAGTTGACTTGACTAAAAGGTCATTCTCAGAATACACTTTGATCTCCTTTGAGACTTTTTTCACCGTCTCACTTGTCGAACTAACCGTTGTTATTGATTCGCTGCTCTCAGGGGATTTTACCTGATTAAAGGCAATCATTCCATTTTCAAGAATACTTACTTCCCATAGCTCGAATGGGAGATCATTAAAATTCATCGCTCCTTTTTGATGTTTTGTAAACTCAGGTGATATGAAGAAGACTCTGGATTGAGACCAATCGACATCATCCCGCTTGAGATTCTTCTTCAGACGTTCATTGTATTCAAGGATGAAATCCGCCTTATTATTGAGAAGAAGAGCAAGATAGGCATACCCCTGGTCAACTACGCTGAGATTCCTATCTTTCTTGTACTCAATTATTACGAAGGATTTGTTTATCTCATCAAATGCCAATGTATCGATTCTAAGAGCGCCCAGAATGAATTCCGATCTGACGAACTGCAGATTGAATAATTGTTTGAGATTCGATTCTACGAGCTTCTGAACTTGAATCTCCTTCTTGATCGGAATCTCTTTGATTCGTATCAATTCCGTATCCTTAATTGAAAATATGGGCATTTATCTCTCCAGCGTTACGGTACATAGGTCAGCAGATAAGGCTTTTCTGCTTTCTCCCTATCAATCACATCTCAGCACTCCAATCGTGCTGAAACTTGAACATGATTTTCTATCAATTCTTTTAATTTATCTCCTTTCTCTTTCCCGAATTCCTTGAGCGTGCCACTTATTAGTGTGTATTTTGATATGCTGCATCCGGTTGATTTGATCGAGAGGATCTTCTCAATCTGGCTGACGAGATATTTCCATCTGTCCTCATACTTTTGTTCTTCCTTGACTATACCGTCAGGGTCACGAAGAACTTGAACAAAAAGGACGGATTTAGCCATCTTCACAGGTTCCTTCCCTGGAGGGATACAATACCCGCATAGTGCAGGTGCGAATATCTTTCCACATATCTTCCTTGCCATGATTCCAGACTCCTCGATTTCGAGTATTGCTACGACATTATTTCTTGAAATTATGGCCACATCCACCCAAGAATATACGCTTTTTCGCGTCCTTTTATCGATTGTTGACACGGGGAGCGTCTGCCTCCTCCCTTTTGAATTCGCATAACAAGCGTTGTCCAAAAGAATCTGACAATCCCCAGGTAATCTCATCTCGTTCAGTCTTTCTGCAATCAAGATATGCAGATCATGCTGCTTTTTCGTCATTATCCTCAAAACTCCCTTCCGTTTCCTCGTTCCAGTCATCCTCTCGTCAGGAGATAAGGCTTAGCAAGGAAAATCATGCTCACATTTACTCGGAAGCATCCTCATATTGGGGAGATGGCCGATTGGCCGTATGGTGAGGCATTTTCTCATACCATCTGGGGCAGTGTTAATAACCCTTGAACAGCCAGTATCCCTTTGGTGGTGTGCAAATGACTATTGCAAGCTTGTCCCGCAGTAAGAAGAAATTAAAGCCAGGGGATATTGTCGAAATCGAATGGCTCGATACGCATTCTACAGACAGACTTTCGATGGACGAACTCCAGGAAATGGACGACCCTGGTCCCACCATCGCCTATGGGGTCGTTATCAAGAACAGCCAGGATTATGTAACTATTGCGTCTGAGTTATGTCTCGACCCTTTCTCCGATGGTAACTGGGTCGAACAGATACCTCACGGAACAATATCTACAATTAGGATACTTGCAAGGCGAAGATTAGATAACTTATGGTGATTGGTACAACCCTGAACCCATGAATAGGTGTTACCATTGACAGACAAAGAAAAAACCTATGGGCAATACTTCACGCCATTCCCTATTGCGGAATTCATGGTCCAGGAGATTTCCAAGAGTAAAAATGCCCGAATTTTAGAGCCATCGTCTGGGAAAGGGGTATTCCTAGATGCCCTTTGGGAGAATGGGTTTAGGAATGTTACTGCATATGAAATCGATCCAGAAGTGCCAGGTGAGACATGCATTAAGCCGGTAATCGGGGATTTTCTTAAAACCGATGCGAGAATTGAATATGATGTAATAATCGGCAATCCACCCTTCGTACGATGGAAGAATATCCCAAAAGAGATTAAGGAAACATTCATTGAGAATCCATATTGGGAAGACAAAGTAAATGGGCTGTCGGACCTCCTATATCCATTCATATACCTTAGTGTGGAAAAGCTGAAAGACGAAGGAGAACTCCTTTTCATTACTCCTATCTTTTGGACGCAAACATTACATGCAAGTCGATTGAGAACTGCACTTTCTTACTCAGGCGGCTTAGAGTGGCTTCTAACATTTGATGAGATTCGGGTTTTCAAAGGTGCTTCTAGTAGTATTGCTATTTTCAAATTCTGCAAATCGCGGAAAAAAAGACCTGTCAAGATAATCCATGTGACTGGAAAACATGAACTAAAAGCCGACATATTAGAGAGAACCAAGATCATGCTTAGACGACTTGATAATGAACGGCACATTGTAGATAGAGATATTGAAGCATATCTTCAACCTCAATTTGATAATGGCCAACCATGGAAACCCATTCCACCCGATGCGTATCCATTGGTTCATCAAATCGAAAATGGATGTAAAACTGAGTGGCCTTTGGTCAAAATTCATTCCAAGAAACACCTCATGAATTATCATCTCTCCGATATGCTAGACAAAGACGATATTGAGGTTAGTGGCATCCAAGCCAAAGAATTGGAATCTGTTCAGTTTGCTGGTAAGAAATACTTCATCCCGAAGACAGACCGCCTTTCGGATAAAGAAAGAGGCACTTTTTCCCGATACATTAGACTCGGGGACATTGTCGACATTGGTAACGGGCTCGTTAGCGGTCTTGACCAGGCATTCCAGGTTAAAGAGCCAGAAAAATTCGGCAGCGAGAAAGAGAAATTCCTTTGGGTAATTAAAGCGAAAGACCTTAGACAATTCTATCATCTAAAGGAAACACCATACATATTCGTAAATGATATTCCGAATGAGGGCGACCTAAAAGCCAACTATCCAAGAATCTTCGATCATCTGATTGCTTACTCAACAATCCTAAAGGCTCGTTACGATTATGCTAAAGATATCCCATGGTGGCACTGGGTGTTCCTGCGTAATTGGAATCTTATCCACGATAATTCCGAAAAGATACTAGTCCCATGTAAGGAGAGGATCGATAGTAAGGGATTTGTCCGATTCGCCTATGTTAATGGTCCATTTCATGCAACTCAAGATGTGACTGTGATTGTAAAGAAGCGCGAATTCAAAGAGGATACTAGATATATCGTCTCCCTCCTTAACTCAAAAGTTCTTTTTCTTTGGAATAAATATAATGGGCTAATGCGAGGAGGTGTGCTCGAATTTTCAGAGAAACCTTTAACTCGCATCCCGATTAGACTAATAGATTGGGACAATCCATCAGAAATAAAAGACCACGAAAGGATTGTCAGTATAGCGAAGAGAATCATAGCCGAAAAGGAATGTGGCTCATATACTGATGAAATCGAAGCGATTGTACGGCGGCTCTACGGCATTTAAAATACAACCGATTAATCCCTTCTTGAATCGACTTTCTCATTGATCGTTTGCATGGCAGCTTTGTACTTTTTCCCTTTTCTATCCGAATGAATGCCCCATTGTATTACCAATGTCTTCATCATATCTTGAATGAACAAGAGTTTATCTTGTTCTGATTTTTCAACCATATCTCTCACATGCCATTGAATCTGGATAGCTGCATCGAAATTAATCTGCGGAATTTTCATTAAATCCAACTTGAACAGATCCCGAATATCCGCTCTTATAGCTTTTGCTATTCCATCTTGAACTCTGTAACCAACCCCAATGAACCAGTAGTTGGTTTTATCTAGAATTTCCATGAAATCTTGACGCTCAAATACAGATACAAAGAATTTCATTAGACGTTCTGCAGAAATGATGTTCGGCGGTCTACTAGCTCTTGCTTCATTGTGTGATTTAACGTTCACCATTAATATGGAATTTAAATCGGCTTGCAAATCGTTACCATAGAAAACAATGATATCCCCCGCTTCCTGTTGCCAACGCTCAATTTTTTCCCCTGATATGAAATCATTTATCTGTTTCTGGGTAACCAACAGTCTATCCTTGCCGAATTTAAAGCCCCACCAGGTCTTTTCTAAAAACTGTTCAATCTTGGTTTCATCCTTCCCAATAGTTGTAAAGACTTTAGTTAGGAATTCGTCAGGGAAAAAAACCCTCTCCGATAATTGTTCTTCCTTTATGAGCTTGGATTTTGTCCACTTCTCAACCAACGTGCCTGATTCATGCCCAAAACTGGTATTCAACCCCTCGATTATTGCCTCATTGGGATCATTGAGGACTTCCCTAAATAATCGATCACATTCAATTCTGATACTCTGAGGGGTATCCCAGCTCATCATTCTCCTCCAATCCGACAAGCTCTGCACTACTTTCGAAGATAAGGCTCTTTGTCAAAAGCAATGCGTAGCATTAATTATTGGCCTATGCGCGTACGCATGTTGGGCATCAAAGATTATGGCTTTAGCTAATGAGCGATTGGAATCTTATCAAATGCTCCAAGCCTGTTTGAGCTTAGAAATGACCTCTATCAAATTCGTGCTCCCATGAAGGCGAAAGCATGGACATGGAGTCAGGATGCTGATTCCGCCCGAAAGTTATATTTGACAGTTGTGCGGTGTTTATGAACTGCAGGTAAGTCCCGATCGGTAATGACCGCTTTGCCAACGGTCACTTGCGCCATGTGACGCTTGAGGGCAAAATCCCGATCGGGGGCTGCATATATTTTTCCTTCTGATTCCAGTACGTCTCGAAGCATATCACATCTTTGATGGTTCTGTAATAAGTCGAATCTCCTCCAGAATATTTCTTGTGAAGTGCTCCGGCAATGAAATCTGCGACGATCAATCCTTGGCAGGTTCCAGGGGAGTTCATTTGGAGAATAATGCTGGGAGGAATGAAGCGCAGTCTTCTGCATTCCTCATCTATAGCGTTCGAAATGTGTTCCTTGAAGCAATGCGTGACTCGCCTATGGAACGGTGCCCGATCGAATGTGATGTTGATCGTCTTCCGGATTCTCTCGAACCTCATGATCTCCCTCGCAAGCTGGCTGCACATGGTCAGATATAACAATCCTCTGTGCTCTGCAAAGAAATCATTCACTGCTGTCTTATCAAGCACTATCGAACCGATGTATATGCAGGGTAATTCGGTGACAGACTCCAATAACCTCCTTCTGGTCTGAGGGAAAGCAGAGTTGAATTTCAGCTCAACATCACTGCGCAATGCGTGGCTCTTAAGATTCCCTGCTCGAATCCGACGTGGAATGCGTTCCAATCTGCGGACATTTTCAGAAAATATTGCCGCCAGGACCACATACTTCGAAGATTTTCCCGAAAACCCAAAATC
>Ga0315294_10001612_pt1 | contig 24598 bp, 12 predicted proteins | sample YL17G13_40_MG_FD_203626 | JGI IMG/M metagenome (GOLD analysis project Ga0315294, IMG submission 203626) | Sediment microbial communities from Yellowstone Lake, YNP, Wyoming, USA - YL17G13_40 | ecosystem: Environmental > Aquatic > Freshwater > Lake > Sediment | place: USA: Wyoming | collected...
CCGTGGTCGTTTTGCCTTTGGCACGGCGAGATTTCTCCGCTCGTCCGCCTTCGGCGGACTCGGTCGAAATGACAAACTTGGGGCTGTTCCCAGGAAAAACTGGTGCCAGAAAAAATAGTCACACCCGCGCGAGGTCCCCCCGATTCCCCGGAGAAGGAGAGGTCCCATGAACGATGCCGCAACCGCCCTTGACCTGCGCGCGAAAATCCGCAGCATCCCCGATTTTCCCAAACCGGGGATCCTGTTCCGCGACATTACGCCGCTCCTCCAGGACGCCGCGGCCCTGCGCGAGGCCGTTCGCCGCATGGCCGAACCGTACGAGGGCGGATCGGTCGACGTCGTCGTCGGAGCCGAGTCGCGCGGATTCATTTTCGGCGCCGCCATCGCCATCGCCCTCGGCGCCGGCTTCGTCCCCGTCCGCAAAAAAGGCAAACTCCCCGCCAGGACCGTCTCGCAAACCTACGACCTGGAATACGGCACGGACACGATCGAGATGCACGCCGACGCCATCCAGCCCGAGATGCGGGTCCTGATGGTGGACGACCTGCTGGCGACGGGCGGCACGATGGCCGCCTGCTGCGAAATGGTCGAAAAGGCCGCCGGACGCATCCTCGGCATCGAGTTTCTGATCGAACTTTCTTTCCTCGCCGGCCGTAGGAAACTCGAAGGCTATCCAGTCCGCTCGCAGATCGTTTACGACTCCGAGGAGCCGTAGTTCGTCCTGGACGGGTGCTTCCGTTCGTTCAACGAACCCTCTCCCCCCCGGCGGGACGTTCCGCTTGTGGGAGAGGGTAGGGTGAGGGTCAAAATGTTGTAGCGCGAGGGCTTGCCCCTCGCGCGCCGTTCGAGCCGGCGGCGGGAGCCGCCGGTCACGTTCCCTACCGTGGTCCGTGCCACGCCGCAAAGTAGCGCGAGGGCTTGCCCCTCGCGCCCAAGACCGCGGGGCACGAGGCCCCGCGCTACTTTCTTGCGCGGTGGTTACGGAGAACCACCGCGCAAAGGCTCGAGCCGGCGGCGCGAGTTTACGCCGTTCGAGCCGCCCGCGGAAGCGGGCGGTCACGTTCCCTACCGTGGCACCTGCCACGCCGCGCAAAGAACCCATTTTGCCCTTGTTCCGCTGCCCCGGCGTGCGTAACCTATCGTCAGGCCATTCCATAAACCATTTGGTGTCAAATCGGTAATCGAAAAGGGCTGCAGATGACCGCGGACCAACGCTTGGCGGCGCTCGAACGTCAACTAGATGAAATGCAAAAAGAATTACAGTCTTTTCTTACCCGCATAAGTAGCTTGGAACAGAAAAGCATCGCTGTCCAGGCCGTCCAGGGCGAGAAGAAAGAGCAGCCAATGCGCACCGTGGGCAACGGCAATAGCAAAAACGCCAGCCTCGCGCGTGATGACAAGGCATCGAAACTTGAGCCCATACTGCGCATGCCAATTTCTAGGCTGGTCTTGTCCAAACGCGCCGAAAACTGCCTCCACTGTGCGAACATTATGACCGTCGGCCAACTGGTGTGCCTCAGCGAGAAGGACCTCCTTGGCCTGCACTCCTTCGGTAACATTTGTCTCGTCCAGGTCAAACAAAGACTGGCCGAATTGGGGCTCTCGCTTCGGGACTTTCGCTCGGCCACAAGTGAAGAAGCAGACACTACATTGGACACGCACTGGTACCCACTGTGGGGGGAACGCCTGGTTTTGCTGGAGCGCGAATTGGCTGCCCTTCAGGCTGGAGTCGTTCTTCTTGGAGAGGTGCGCGCCAGTCGAGTCCTTATCGAGGACAAAGACAGCAAGGCCCGAGCAATGGTTTTCACCGACAACGATGGAACCCGGCTAATCTTGGCCGACGATAACAACAAAGGTGGCATCTTTCTATCTGTGAGCAAGGATGTCCGGGCTGTTTACCTAACCGACACGCAGGGAAAGCGCATTGTCAAAATGACCATGAACAAGGACGGCCCGGTCTTAAGCATGCAAAACGAGAATGGAGAGTTCCGAGCATGGGTTGGGGCGGGCAACACCGGGCCAGGGCTGGCCCTCCTCGATCGCGACGGTAAGTGCATTTGGGCCGCTCCGTGACGGGTTCCCCCATAACCGTGCCCGGTTCCGCCCCGCCACAGGCGGGCAGGCTTCGTCCCGGCCCAAACCCCAACCCCAACGGGGCAGGTGAGGCGGGCGCGCCGCGCCGTTCAGGCCAAAGGCCTGAAACATCATAGCCCAGGCCAACGGCCTGGGTTGGCGGGAGTGCCGAAATTAAAATTTCTTTCCCTTACCAAACCCTGAAAGGGCGAGACAAATCGGAATTGAATTTGTTTCGCCCCTACAGGGCTTGGGCGGAACGCAACACCCTGGGGACCCAGGGCGATGCCCTGGGCTGCATTGTGGCAGCCCCTTGGGCTGCTTGACGACCACCAACACAAACCGCGCTTGCAGCGTAGTAGTATTAGGCGCGCCGCCGGGCCGATTTCTTGCGCCGCCTCACCTTTTTCTTCGCTGCCGCGCCCCCGTCGGCCAGGACGAGCGGCAGCGCGTCGTCCATCGCGCGAACGTAGTGGAAGTGCATTCGCCGGCGAATCTTCGCCGGTATCTCCTCCACGTCCTTTTTGTTCCGCTCCGGCAGAATCACCGTGTCAATGCCCGCGCGCTTCGCGGCCAGCACCTTCTCCTTGATCCCCCCGACCGGCAGCACCAGGCCCCGCAGGGTGATCTCGCCCGTCATCGCCACGTCGCTCCGCGTGCTCCGCTTCGTCAGCAGGCTCATCAGCGCGCTGAAGATCGTGATCCCCGCGCTCGGGCCGTCCTTCGGGATCGCCCCCGCCGGCACGTGAATGTGCAGGTCCTGTTTGCTGAAAATCTCCGGGTCGATGGCCCACCGGTCCGCCCGCGAGCGGATGTACGACAGCGCCGCCTGGGCCGATTCCTTCATCACCTCGCCCAGTTGGCCCGTCAGGTTCACCTTGCCGGTGCCCGGCATCGCCGTTGCCTCGACGAAGAGGATGTCGCCTCCGGCCGGCGTCCAGCCCAGGCCCGTGGCGACGCCCGGCGTGCTCGTCCGCAGTTTGACTTCCGGCAGGTATCGCTCCGCCCCCAGGAACCCTTCCACCTTGCCGGCCGTGATGAGCCCCGGCCGACGCTTCCCCTCGCCCACCTGGTGCGCGATGCCCCGGCAAATGGAAGCGATTTCGCGCTCCAGGTTCCGCACCCCCGCCTCGTGCGTGTAGTACCGGATGATCTGACGAAGCGCACCCGCCGTGAGTCGCAGGTCCTCCGCCTTCAGCCCGTGTTCCTTCCGCTGCCGAGGAACCAGATACCGCCGCGCAATCGCCAGTTTCTCCTCCTCTACATATCCCGGCAACTCGATGACCTCCATCCGGTCCTTCAGCGCCGGCGGCACGGGGTCCAGAAGGTTCGCCGTCGCAATGAACAGCACCCGCGTCAGGTCGAACGGCACGTCGAGGTAGTGGTCCGTGAAGGAGAAGTTTTGTTCCGGGTCCAGCACCTCCAGCAGCGCGCTCGTCGGGTCGCCGCGCCAATCCGCGCCGAGTTTATCCACCTCGTCCAGCATGAACACCGGGTTGTTGACCCCGATTTTGCGGAGTTCCTGGATGATGCGTCCCGGCAGTGCGCCGACGTAGGTCCGCCGGTGGCCCCGGATCTCCGCTTCGTCCCTCAGTCCCCCCAGGCTCACGCGGACGAACTTTCGGCCCATCGCCCGCGCGATTGACTGACCCAGGCTCGTCTTGCCGACCCCCGGCGGTCCCACGAAGCACAGGATCGGCCCCCGCAGGTCCGCCCGCAACTTCCGCACCGCCAGAAACTCCAGGATCCGTTTCTTCGGCTTCTCCAGACCGTAGTGGTCGCGGGCGAGGATCCGCGCCGCCTTCGCCAGGTCCAGCCGGTCCTCGGTGCTCTTCGACCAGGGCAACTCGATGAGGTACTCCAGGTACGTCCGCACCACGTTGTATTCCGGCGCGTGGACCGGCATCGCTTCCAGACGTTTCAGTTCCCGCTCTGCCTCGGCCCGCACGTTCTTCGGCATCCCCGCCGCGTCCAGACCCCGCCGCAGTTCCTCCGCCAGTTGCGTCCCCTCGTCCTTCTCGCCCAGTTCCCGCTGGATCGCTTTCAGTTGCTCGCGCAGGTAATACTCGCGCTGCGTCCGGTCGATGCTCGAGCGCGCGTCCGACTGGATTTTGTCCGCCAGTTCCAGCACCCCGATCTCGCGCTGCATCAGTTCGGCCACCGTCCGCAGCCGCTCCGCCACCCGCGCCTCTTCCAGGAGCGTCTGCTTCCGCTCCACGTCCACGTTCAGGTTCGCCGCAATGAAATCCGCCAACTGGCCCGGGCCCTCGATCGCCGACACCACCGCCGCCGCTTCCTGCGGAATTCGCGGCGACAACTCGATGATCCGCGTAATCTGCTCCCGCGCCGCCGCCAACAACGCTTCCAGTTCCGTCCCCGCATTCACCTCGTCCGCAAGTGCCTCCGCCTTCACGCGCCAGAACGGCTCCCTCTCGACCACAGGCCCCAGCCGCACTCGCCCCACCCCGTGCACGATCACCGTCTGCGTCCCGTCCGGCGCGCGCATCATCTTCAGCACGCGCACCGCGCACCCCACCCGGTACACGTCGTCGAACGACGGGTCGTCCTTCGCCGCGTCCTTTTGCGTCACCACCGCGAACATCCGGTCGCCCAGCATCACCGCTTCCACCAGGGCGACGCTCCGCGGCCGGCCCACCGCAAGCGGATGCACGATCCCCGGGAAAAGCACCAGGCTCCGGATCGGCATCACCGGCAGGACCGCCGGCAGCGCCGGTTCCGCTTCCCCAGCGAGCGCCGGTTCTCCCGTCGGCGGTTTCTTCAGTTGCACTTGATCGGGCACGTCCGTCTCCCTCGGCGCCTAATTCTACAACGCTATCTCAACGCAGAGACCGCAGAGAGCGCAGAGATAACCTCTTCTTTCAGAACAAATTGCACGGCCTGCCCCGGCCCGGGCCGGGTGCTATTCCACCGCCGCAACCCGTAGCGCGGGGGTTTATCCCCCGCGCCTTGCTGCGCGGGGCACAAGGCCCCGCGCTACAGTTTTTCCTTTTGGCCCCTTAAAGGCCGTTCTCTGCGTTCTCGGCGCTCTCTGCGTTGAAGAACACAGCGTAGTAGTACTAACCGCGCCGCCTCCCTTGCTTCGGCGCGTGAATACGCAACAGGCCGTCGCGGAACCGCGCCGTAATTCCTTCCGCGTCCACGTGCTCCGGCAGCAGGATCCGCCGCCGGAATTGGCCCTCCTCGATCTCCACCTGGTGCACCCGCACCTTCTCCCGCGAACTCGGATCGCTTCGCCAGCCCGTCACCACCAACTGGTTCCCCTCCGTGTACAGTTCGATGTCCTCACGCCGAACCCCCGCCAACTCCACGATGATCTCGTACCGGTCCTCCAGTTCGCTGATGTCCACCGCCGGCGTCCAGTCCGGCGTCCGCCGGCCCGGCGAAAACCCGGACTTCAGCAACTTGTCCATGATCTGCATCATGTGCCGCGCCATGTGCCCAAGGTCTTCTCGCGGACGAGTCGCCACCGCAGGTTCCATCGCACGCTCCTTTAACCGAAATGGTTTCTACGCCTCTATCCTACCCACCCCCGCCTCGCCTTGCAACCTTGTGCCGGCGCTGTTCACACTTAGCCGCCCCGCTTGCGGGGCGCTCACCGTTCGTTCCCCGCGCGCTCGCCTTCGTCTCGCGGCTAAACATGACGATGCGCGAGACGGCGTTTCGTTCTTGGTCATTGCCGTTTGTCGTTTGCTGTCGCCTTTCACTCTGCACTCTGCACTCTGCACTTTGCATTGTATAATGCCTCCCATGCCCGAACACGCGTTCGACATTCTCGTCGTCGGCGCCGGCCATGCCGGCTGCGAGGCCGCCTCCGCCGCCGCACGCCTCGGCGCACGGACCGCGCTGCTCACGATCTCCGCCCACCGCGTCGCCCAAATGTCCTGCAACCCCGCCATCGGCGGCCTCGCCAAGGGCCAGATCGTCCGCGAAATCGACGCCCTCGGCGGCTTGATGGCCCAAGTCGCCGATTCGACCGCCATCCAGTACCGCCTCCTCAACCGCAGCAAAGGGCCTGCCGTCCGAAGCCCCCGCGCCCAGTGCGACCGCCAGGCCTACGTCCGCGCCATGCGCGACCGCCTCGCTCGCCACACCGGCCTCGCCCTCCTCGAAGAGACCGTCACGGACCTCCTCCTCGATGGCGGCCGCGTCGCCGGCGTACGATGCGCAAGCGGCACCACCTACAAGGCCCGCGCCGTCGTCCTCACGACCGGCACATTCTTGCGCGGCATCCTCCATCGCGGCGACCGGATGTGGCCCGGCGGACGCATCGACGAGCCCGCCGCCGACCGCCTCTCCGACGCCCTCCGGCGCGCCGGCCTCCGCCTCGGACGCTTGAAGACCGGAACGCCTCCGCGCGTCGACGGCCGGACCCTCGACTACGCGCGCCTCGCCGAGCAGCCTTCCGACCCGAAACCCGTCCGCTTCTCCTTCTCCTCCCCGCGTCGCCGCGAGGCGTGGCCGCCCCGGCCGGTCGAGCCGCTCTCGTGCTGGATCACCTGGACCACCCCCGAGGCCCACGATGCCATCCGCTCCAGCCTCGACCCCGCGTCGCCGCGAGGCGTGCGCGCCCCTCTCTACACCGGCCAGATTCGCTCCACCGGCCCGCGCTATTGCCCCAGCATCGAGGTCAAGGTCGTCCGATTCCCCGACCGCCCGCGCCACCAGGTTTTCCTCGAACCCGAAGGGCGCTCGACCGACGAAGTGTACTGCAACGGCATCTCCACCAGCCTCCCCGAGGACGTCCAGGACCGCATCGTCCACGCCATCCCGGGGATGGAGCGCGCGAAAATCCTCCGCTACGGCTACGCCATCGAGTACGACTTCGTCCCGCCCCTCCAGACCCAGGCCACCCTCGAATCCAAAATCGTCCCGGGTCTCTACCTCGCCGGCCAGATCAACGGCACGAGCGGCTACGAGGAGGCCGCAGGGCAGGGCATCCTCGCCGGTATCAATGCCGCCCGCGCCCTCGCCGGCTCTCCGCCCGTCGTCCTCCGACGCGACCAGGCCTATCTCGGCGTCCTCGTCGACGACCTGGTGACCAAGGGCGCCGAGGAACCCTACCGCATGTTCACCAGCCTCGCCGAGTACCGGCTCCTTCTGCGCCACGACAACGCCGATCGCCGCCTCATGCCCGTCGGCCGCGAGGTCGGCCTCGTCGCCGACGACGCCTGGGCCGCGCTTCAGGAGAAGGAGCGCCAGATCCGCTCCGCCCAGGACGTCCTTCGCCGCGTGCGCCGCGGCGGGCGCACTCTCGAGGAACTCTTGCGCCGACCCGAAGTCACGTGGGACACCTTGGTTGCCGAAGTGCCCGACCTCGAGTCGCTCGGCCTTTCGCCCGAAGCCCGCGAGCAGGTCGAGATCGAGGCCAAGTACGCCGGATACCTCGCGCGCCAGGAACGCGAGGTCCAGCGCGCCCGACGCATGGAAGACCGTGCCATCCCCGCCGGCCTCGACTATGCAGCCGTCCCGCACCTCCGGGCCGAGGCCCGCGAGAAACTCGGCCGCATCCGGCCGCGTTCGCTCGGCCAGGCCGCCCGCATCGCCGGCCTCGGCCCGGCGGACCTGGCGGTCCTTATGATCCACCTCGCCCGCTAGCGCTCCCCTCTCCGCGCGCCGTTCAAGGGTTTCATCCCGACCGAGCGCAGCGAGCGGAGGCTTGCCCTGAGCGAAGTCGAAGGGGGATCTCGCCTCGAATCCGTTGCCTTTCCCGTTCCGCGTTCCGGCTTCCGGTTTCCGGGTTCTCTGTTGCATTCTGCACTCTGCATTTCTCCTAACCCCTTTCCTATCAAGCACTTACGCGAATTGCCGAAAAAAATCCCTTTTTCCATTTGACTTTTCCGAAATCTGTGCTATAGTACTCCTGGAGTTTAGGGGCCGGTTGCCGCACGGTGACGCGGCCTAGAGCGTTGAGGGGCAAGTCGTGAACCGGATCCGGCATGGTGGTTGGACCGGTGGACAAAGGGAAGTGAAGGGGTCCAAATCAATTGTTTAAGGAGCCTCAGATGAAAACGCGAACAAGCCTCATGCTGTGTGTCCTGGCGGTCATTGCCCTTGCATGGGCAACCCCGGCGCGGGCGGGGACCATTACCCTATATTTCGATGATTTCAGCGGAGCGGGCGGTAACCTCAACGGGACCACGCCGGATATCACCCCCACCGGCACGGAAACGTGGAATGCCCCAGACACAAACTTTAAAGACAACGGCACTCATAATAATAACTGGTACGGGTATACCGAAGCAACTCTGCCTTTCGTCCCTTCCAGTGGTTGGGTTTATACCCTTTCGGTGTCCGTACTCCAACCTGAAGACTACTGTTGTCACGTCGATCCCATCGGACTCGCATTCGGGGTTGGCCCCGGACTCAGATTTTATGACGAGGGCAACGGCGGTGGGCGGGTTGATACAGATGATCCCCTCCTGGGCAGTGTCAACGAGGGCGGCTACGGAGTGGGTCCGATCTCAGTAGATATCGTCCTTGACACCAAGCCGACGCTCTGGGAGGTTGAGTGGTTTGTCAACGGTACTTCCGTTCGTGGCCCCGAGGCTTATACCACCAACCCTACTATCACAACGGTAAAAATCTGGAGGGATTGGATGCGTGGGACGTGGGATGACCTCAAACTAGAAGCAGTCCCCGAGCCGGCGACGCTGGCCCTCTTGGGTCTCGGCGGGTTGGGCCTCCTCCTCCGCCGCAAACGCAGCAAGTAACACGCAACACGTAAAGCAGAAACGAGCGGCGACCCACGGGTCGCCGCTCTCTTTTTTTGTCGTTGATAAAGTGTAGCGCGAGGGCCCGCCGCGCGGCGGGCAAGTAGCGCGGGGCAAAGGCCCATGAATGGGCCTGACAGCCCCGCCGTCGCCGAGGCTATGGCGGGCAGGCACTGCCAGGATCCGCGGCCACACCCTTTCACGCCGGGTTGCCTTTCCTTCCTTCTGACTTTTGCGGTTCAGCGTTCCTTGTTCATCATTCGTCGTTTCCCGCTAGCGCTCCCCTCTCCGCGCGCCGTTCAAGGGTTTCATCCCGACCGAGCGCAGCGAGCGGAGGCTTGCCCTGAGCGAAGTCGAACGGGGATCTCGCCTCGAATCCGTTGCCTTTCCCGTTCCGCGTTCCGGCTTCCGGTTTCCGGGTTCTCTGTTGCATTCTGCACTCTGCATTCTGCACTCTGCATTTCTCCTAACCCCTTTCCTATCAAGCACTTACGCGAATTGCCAAAAAAATCCCTTTTTCCATTGGACTTTTCCGAAATCTGTAGTATAGTACTTGTGGAGTTTAGGGGCCGGCGAGCCGCACGGGGTCGCGGCAGCGGGCCTTTGTTATTGATGGACACGTCAAAGCGAAAAAGCATCTCTGGGCTATTCCGAGAAGTAGAGGGGTTCTGCTTCTCTAAGAAATGCGAGCACAACTTTTTCTAAGGAGCCTGTGATGAAAACGCGAACAAGTCTGATTCTGTTGGCCTTGGCCGTCCTCGGCCTCGTCGCCGTCCAGTCGGCCCGCGCGGCCACCATCTACACATGGGATGCCAACGGCGTGCTTGGCGCGTCTAGCGGAGCCTGGAGCAACCCGGTCAACTGGAACCCCGACGGCGTACCGCCCTTTGTGGCGGGCGATACGTTCGACCTCAGCACGCTCAATATCACTGGAAACTCCTCCAGTACGGTGGACGCCAACGCGACGCTGGGCATCATCAAGATCGGCGACCTTACCACCAGTTCGCATTCCTGGGCGCTAAAGAGCACGGGCGGGGCTGTCATCACCCTCGACAATATTAGCTCCAACTCCCAGATCAACCAGACCAGCACCAGTTTCGGCGACGGCATCACCGTCCCGCTGGCGCTCAAGGGCAGCCTCGACATCACCAACCTTGCCGCAGCGAAACCGCTCACGATTTCGGGCGGGATCACTTCCAGCGCCGTCCTCGGCATCCAGACCATCTCCAATCTCGGTGCGGCGGCAGGCGGCCTCATCATCAGCGGCGTTATCGGCGACGGCATTTCCGGCGGCCAGATCGCCATCACCCAGAATGCTGCCAGCGGCGCACTGACCCTCGCCGGCGCCAACACCTACACGGGCGTCACCACGATCGCTGCCGGCACGCTCCAGGCGGCCAACGCCACTGCCTTGGGCAACGGCGGAGACATCACCTTCGGCGGCGGCACGCTTCAGTTTACCCCCCTCAGTGCCGGCCAGGACTGGGCCGCGCGCATCAAGAACAGCGCTGCCGCCATCAAGATCGACACGAACAACCAAAATGTGACGTTCGCCGGCATCATCCCCATCACCAATAGCGGTGGCCTGACCAAGAGCGGCGGTGGCAGGCTGACCCTCTCCGGCGCCAACGTCTACACCGGCACGACCGCGGTCAGCGCGGGCACGCTGTGGGCCGCGACGCAGGCATCTCTGCCGGGTCAGGCGACCCTTGGTGCGATTACCGTGGCGAACGGCGCAACGTTGGCGGTCAACGCCGGCGGCGCTGGGGAATTCGCCGGGGCCGACATCGACAATGTCGTGACCAACGCCACCTTCGCCGCCACCGGCACTCTTGCGGTCGACACCACGAACGCAGGAGCACCTGTCGCCGTCAGCGTTATCATTGCCCCGAACCATGCTCTCACCAAGTTCGGCGCCGGCACGCTGACCCTGACCGCCGCCAACACCTACACCGCCGCGACGACCCTCTACGGCGGCAACCTCCAATTGAGCGGCGTCAACGGAGCGACGACGGGCGCCACTCCCTACACGCTCGCTGGCGGGTCGTTGGTGATTGACAACACGACGGCCGCCGGCGGCAACAACAACCTCCGCATTTCGGATGGCTCGACGATCGCGCTGAACAACGGCAGTTTCATCTACAACGGCACCGATGCGGCGACCACCAACTCGACGGAAACCGTGGGCGCCATCAGCGGCGGCGGCGGAAGATCCGCCGTCACCGTCGCCTTCGGCGGCACGAATGTGGCGACCCTCACGGCCGCCAGTTTCGGACACTCTGCCAGCAACGGAGCGATTCTGGTCAACGGCGCCAATCTTGGCATGGATAACACCAGCGTCGCCAGCGTGGGTCGCTTTATCGTCACCACTGCCCCAACCTTGACCGGCACGACGGCGGCCCTGGCCACCGGCATCAACGCCGCCTCGCAGAATACGCAGGTCGTTCCCTTCCTGGTCGGTGAAGCGACCCCCGGCACGACCGGCACGGGCACGGCCACGGGGACCCCCAATACGTTCATCACGTACATCGCCGGTTCCGGCCTGCGCCCGTTGAACCCGACCGATGAGTTCTCCAGTTTCATCGCGGCCACGAACAACATCTACATCACGTCGGCCACCGCGGCCGGCGCGACTGCCGCCATCAACTCGCTGGCAATCAACGGCGGCAGCCTCAGCATTACCGATGGCCGGACCCTGACCAACACCAGCGGCGCGTTGCTCTTCGCTACGACCCATGGCATCACGTCAAGCACGGACGGCCGTCTTGCCCTCGGCGCGGAAGGCATGGTGACGGTGAACTCCGGCGTCACGGGCACCATCAGCGTGCCCATCACGGGGACCGCCGGCCTGACCAAGTCGGGCGCCGGCAACTTGACCCTCGGCGCGGCGTTCAACACGAATAGCGGCGCCCTGACGGCGGAAGGCGGCGGCACGGTGAGCCTTGGCGGGTACAACGCCTTCAGCGGCGACATCAACGTCGGCAGCAACTCCGCGAGCAACACCCTGAACGTCACAGGTGGGGGAACCAATATAAGCACGGGCGGCAACTACCTTAATATCGGCAATGGGGTGTTCGGCAGCAACAGCGTGACCATCTCAACTCCAGGAACCGCTGCGTCTCCGTCGTTTAAGGTTCACCAGTTAAGGCTGGGCGAATCTTCCTCGAATAACAGCCTGACGGTTTCAAACGGGGCCTATTACAGGCTTGTGACCGGTAACTCCAGTTGGACCATTGGCAATAACCTCGGCGCCAACAACAATTCGCTCACCGTTACCGGGGCCGGCACGATATTGACTCGGCTGGCCGCAAGCGGCTCGGCTATCACCGTCGGCAACTCGGGCAGCAACAACAGCCTGACCGTCAGCGCGGGTGGTTCGGTACTTCCCCAGAGGATTACTCTTGGTGGTGGTGCCGGCGGAAGCAACAATTCAGTCGTCGTCACAGGCGCCAACTCGTTCCTTTATATCAATAGTGGTAGCAATTCCGATTGGGTACAGGGCAACGCCGCGGGCGCCTCAAACAACAGCACCACCATCGCGATGGGGGGCCGTGTGTTTTTCGGCGGGACCTCCAGAAGCTTCGCCGTCGGGTATGCCGTCGGCGCGGATAACAATTATCTCACGGTCACCGGCGCCGGCTCCTTGTTGACGGTCTACTACTCCCTGCCCATCAGCATCGGCGGACGGGGGGACGGCACCGACGGCGGCGTGGGCAACCACCTCGATGTCGTTAGCGGCGGATCGTTAGTCACGAGTTCCACCACTTCCGTGTATCTACTGGGCACGAACTCGACATTCAATCTGGGCAACGGCATGGGCGTCAGTACGGCCACGGTTGGCGCATCGGGCTCGCGTGTCGCGGGAGTCTACCTGAAGAACGGGAGTGCAGCGTTGAACGTCGACAGCGGCCGCTTGACAGCCGTAGCGGGCGGCGCAATGGTTTCCGGCCCGGGCAGCATGAACCTCAACGGCCCGGCCTATGTTTCCACTTTCTTCACGAACTCCTCGATCGATAGCGTCATCGCCGGCACCGGCGGCCTCACCAAGGAAGGCCCCGGCTCGCTGACGCTCTCCAACGCCGTCAACACTTACTCGGGCGGGACCACGGTCAGCAGCGGCACGCTCGTGCTTTCCGGCGCCAATGTCGTGCCCGGCTCGGGGACCGTCAACGTGAGCGGCGGCGGAACCTTGAGCATGGCCGACGGCACCGCGCGCACCACCACGGTCGGCGGATTGAACCTCGTCAATGCCGCCGCCGTGGCCCTTGATTGGAACGCCGGCGCCGTGGATACGCTCACCACGGCCGCGCCCGCGGTGACCAGCGGCAAGGTCGGGATCGTCCTGAATCCCACGAACAGCCCGAGCGGGGGCCCTCTGACCTTGATCAGCGCCGCCAGCGGCCTGAGCGGCGCCAAGTACTTCCTGGCCAACAACACCAACTACACCGCGATACTGGACACCACCACCACCCCCGATACCGCCATCACGGTCGGAACCTACTCCGCCGGCACGGCGCTGACCAGCGCCTACTGGTACGGGAACCAAGTCGCCGGCACGAACACCGCCGGCGTGGACAACGCCATGGCGTTTTCCAACGGCACCAAGAGCAACTGGTCCTCGGCCGCCGCCTACACGGCCACCGGCCTGGTCCCCGGCTCCGCCGCCAACGTGTTTTTCTCCACCACTGACGGTTTTGCCACCCAGCAGGGCAACGTCGTGCTGGGCGCCGGCATGAGCGTCAACAGCCTGACCTTCAACGACACCACGCCGGTCACCATCGCCGGCGACGGCAGTTGGCTGACCCTCAACTCCACCGGTACCGGCACCTCCAGCGCCATCAGCACCAACCAGGACGCCACCATCAACGCGAACGTCCTGTTGCCGGGGGCCCAGGTCTTTACGACCGCCATCGGTAGGACCCTTACCGTCGGCGGCAACCTCACCGGCGCCGGGTCGCTGAGCATTGGGACCGCAACCATAGGTGCCGGCACGGTGGTCCTCTCCGGCGCCAATACCTACCTCGGCTCGACCACGATCAACGCCGGCACGCTCAAGGCCGGATCGACCACGGCCTTGCCGCCCACATCGGTGCTCACGATCGGCAGCACGGGACAGATCGGCACCTTGGACCTGGCCGGCTATAGCAACACGGTTGCCGGCCTGGCCACCGGCGGCACCGCCGCGAGCCAGATTATCACCAACAGCGCCACGGGAACGGCCATCCTCACGGTCAATAACGACGTACTCACCAACGGTAGCGAGCGCTCCTTCACCGGTGTCCTCCAGGACGGCGGTCCGGGCAAGGTGCTCGGCCTCACCAAGTCGGGCTCCGGCACCCTGAACCTCAACGCCGCCAACACCTACTCCGGCGGCACGATTGTCAACGGCACCGGCGACCTCCTCCAGGGCACCCTGCGGGTTCAGACCGATGCATCGTTGGGGGCGGTCCCCACCAGCCCGACGGTTAACGTTACGCTCAATGGCGGCGCATTGATGAACTGGAACGTGGCAGTGGCGCTCGATCCGAATCGCACCATCTCGCTGGGCGCCGGGGGCGGCTACATGCAGGCCGGCTGGTCCTCGAATCTTACCGTCCTTGGCAAGGTTACGGGCGCCGGCGGCTTGACCATCTTGCCCGACAGCGGATGGGTCGTCCTGGCAAACGGCACCAACAATTACGCCGGCAACACGGCGATCTATAGCGGCGCCAAACTGCAGTTGGGCACGGGCCTAACCGGCCAAAACGGGGCCGTCGGAGGCACCGGCATCGTGGACCACGGCGCGCTGGCCTTCAACAACTTCGAGGCCCAATCCTATTCCGGCACGATCAGCGGCCTGGGCACCCTGACCAAACTCGGCCCCGGCACGCTGACCCTCTCCGGCGCGAACACCTACCTCGGCGCCACCACGGTCAATGCGGGCACCCTTCGCACCGGCGCCAATGACGTGCTGCCCATGGCGTCGAGCGTGACCGTGAGCGGCAATGCGGCGGGCGTGACCGCCACGCTCGACCTGGCCGGCAATAGCGACACCATCGGCCCTCTCACTCTCGGCGGATCGACGACCACCAGCGGCGCGGCGGTCACCACGGGCGTGGCGGGGACGCTCACCCTCGGCGGCGACGTCACCTACGCCAATGCCAATAACCCCTTGGGCGCGACGATCGGCGGCAACCTCTCCCTCGGAAGTTCGCTCGCAACCTTGAACCGGACCTTTACCGTCGGCGACAGCGCGACGGCGGTGAACGACTTGACCGTTTCGGCTAACATCTCCGGCACCGGCGTCGGACTGACCAAGGCCGGCGCGGGAACCTTGGTCCTCTCCGGCGCCAACACCTACACCGGCGCCACCACCGTCAGCGTTGGCACGCTGAGTTTCGCTAATAGGGCATCGTTGTACAACGACGTTCAAACAAACTGGACCCCGACGAACATCACCGTGGAATCCGCGGCCGTTCTGGCGGTCGGCGTCGGCGACTCGCCGACGTATTTTGACACCACGGCCCTCGACACCCTCCTGAACGGCACCCACATGGGGCAGAGCACCGCCACCACCGGCCTGAAGACCGGCGCCATCCTCGGCCTGGACACGACCAACGCCACCTCCGGCACATTTACCCGCAGCACCGCCCTCGCCAACCTGAGCGGCGGCAACGTCTTGAACCTGGCCAAGGTCGGCGCCGGCGAACTGGTGCTCAGCGGCGACAACACCTACACGGGCACCACGACGGTCAACGCCGGCAAGTTGACCCTCTCCGGCAATAACGTCGCGGCGACCGGCAACATGGCCATCAACAACGGCGGCCTCGCCCAGTTTAACTCGCCGGCCTCCATCAACGGCACGGCGCGCAACGTCACGGTCAACTCAGGCGGTACGGTCATGTTCGATACGGCCTTCACCGCCGGCAGCATTCCGACGGCGTTGTTGGGCAGAATCGTGGCTGCCTCCGCGGGCGCCATCGCCGCGGATAACTATGACAGCACGGCCTTCGACTTCAACACCCCCGGCCTAACCGCGGCCTCGCTCGGCGCGGTCGGCACCGTCACTTACACCGGCACGCTCACGCCCAACGGCACGACCTATCGCCTCGGCGGCGGCGGCGGCACGCTGACGTATCCTGGTGCCATCGCCGGCGCCAATGCCCTGGCCACTTCCGGCCCCGGCACGGTGATTCTCACCTACGCCAACACCTACACCGGCACGACGACCGTCAACTCCGGCACCGTCAAAGCGGGCGTCGGCTCTGTGGCGGGTGTCAGCGGACCTTTCGGCAATAACTCCAACGTCACCCTGGCTAATACCCTGGGCGCCACCCTCGACCTCAACGGCTACGATACGCAGATCGGTTCTCTCGCCGGCGGCGGCGGGACCGGCGGCAACGTGACCCTCGGGGCGAAGACCCTCACGGTTGGAAACACTACAACCACGACCTATTCGGGCGTGATTTCCAGCAGCGCAGGCGTCACTGGGGTCAGCCTGAACAAAATCGGCTCCGGCAGACTGAACCTCCAAAACGCGAACACCTATACCGGCAAGACCGTCATCGACGGAGGCACATTGTTTGCTGACGAGACAAACGGCACCCTTGCCGACGCGAAACTCGGCGCCGTCCCCACTACGTTCCAGGCCGACAACATTACCATCAAGAACGGTGGAACCCTTTTCTTGGCGTCAGGGACCGATGGTCGAAGCCTTAGCGCCAACCGCGGAATCTATCTCGACACCGGCTTGCAGACGATAAATACCGGAAGCGGCGACTTCAATATGAATCCTGTCATCAGCGGCCCCGGCGGGCTTTTCCATGGCAACACCGGAGCAGGCGGTTACCGGCGCCTGTACCTCCAAGCCGCCAACACCTACACCGGCGACACGAAGTTCGACGGTTCCGGCTCGACCAGTTCTTACGGTGGCATAGAAATGTCCAACGCGTTGGCGCTCCAGTACAGTGCCTTCGATACATCGTCAATCGGGTCCAAACTCGGCAACCCTGCCGCTTTGGTCCTGGGCGGTCTCGTCGGCACGGTCAACCTTGCCGGTCTGTTGAATACCCCGGCAATGACGAGTCTCACCCTCCAACCGCAACTCGCGGGCGTCACCAAGACTTATTCTGGTGCCATCGTCGGCGCGGCCGGCATGACACTGACTTTGAACGGTCCGGGCACGCAGGCGCTCAACGGCGCCAACACCTACACCGGCGCGACCACCATCACGAACGGCGTCCTCAGCGTCAATAAGATCGACCAGAGCGGCGGCAACAGTTCCCTCGGCAACAACTCGCTGGCGGTGACCCTCGGCGGCACCTCCACGTTGGGCACGCTTTCTTACACCGGCGGAACCGCGTCGGCGACCCGTGCCTTCGTTCTGGCCGCCGGCGGCGGACGCATCGACAACGCCACCGGCACCCTGACGCTCAGCGGCGGGGTGACGGGGACGGGCTACGCCCTGACGCTCGGCGGAGCGGGCGACATCATCCTCACCAACGGCATCGCCACGAGCACCGGCGGCAGCCTGGTCAAGAAAGACGCCGGCAAAGTGACGCTCAGCGCGGCCAACAACTACACGGGCCTGACCGACATTCAGACCGGCACGCTGGCCCTGACCGGCAGCGGGGCAATCGACTCCAGCCCGATCATCAATGTCGCAAGCCTCGCAATCTTCGATGTCTCGGGGGTCGCCGGCGGCTACACGCTCGGCGCCAGCCAGACCCTCAAGGGCGAAGGCACGGTGATCGGTCCGATGACGGCGGCCGGCACGGTCTCGCCCGGCTCGAGCACCGGCACCCTGACGGTGACCGGCAACGCCGCGCTCAACGGCACCTTCTCGGTGGACGTGGAGACCGGCGGCGCCAGCGACTTGCTGGCCGTCACGGGCAACCTGGCCCTCGGCGGCGCCTCGATCCTGAGCATCGTGGATACCCTTCAGTTGAACTGGGACAAGAAACCCTACACGATTGCGACCTACACGGGCAGTCTGACCGGGACGTTTGGAGGCGGCAACAACCTGCCGGCGAAGTGGTCTGTTGACTACGGCGTCAAGACGTCTCAGGCGATCACGCTGGTTCCCGAGCCGGCGACGTTGGTCCTCCTGGGCCTCGGCGGCCTCGGCCTCATCCTCAGCCGAAAACGCCGCTAACACGCCCGGACGTTTAGCCGCGGCCGGCACGGCCGCGGAGAAAGAAGAATCCTGACGAGCGGCGTCCCACGGGACGCCGCTTCTTTTTCGCCCTCGCGCCGCGTGATGCGCCGGGTGCCGTTCGAGCCCGCCGCGCCTCGCCCTGTGGGGAAGCGGCGGGTCATGTTCCCCAGCATGGCACGTGCCACGGTGGGGAACGTGACCGCCCGCTTCCGCGGGCGGCTCGCGCGACATCTCGCCTTGGTCATTGTTGTTTGTCGTTTGCCGTTTGCCGTCACCTTTCCCAGTTTCCGCCTTTCTCTGCGTCCTCAGCGTTCTCTGCGTTGAAAACACGCCGCGCGGCTTGACGCGGGCCCCCGCGGTGCTATAATCGTTGCCGCGCTTTGAGTCGCGTTTCTGTTTCGACGGCGCGTGTTAGTACTACATACGCTGTGTTCTTCAACCCCGGCGCGCCGGGGCCGAGAACGCAGCCTCTCGACCATGCTCGGGCTGCCCTGAGCGAGGTCGAAGGGCAGAGAACGGCTGTCAAAGGGGTCAAAAGGAATAAGGAGACGGCGTGAAGTTGGGGGCGTGGGTTCGCCGCGGGGCTTGCCCCGCGCTGCAAATAACTAACGCCCCGCAAGCGGGGCGGCGAACCTTGCCCCGGCGCGCCGGGATAGCGTTGTAGAACTGGGCGTGCGGGCGTTTTACGAACGGAGGCAGAAGCCATGATCGAGTCGCGCGAATCGTCTTTCCAGAAGCGGACCTCGCGGAGGAACTTTCTCAGGGCGTCGGCGACGGCGGTCGGCGGCGCAGCGGTCGGCGCGCTGGCGCTCGGCCGCGTGGCCCATGCCGCCGGCAGCGACGTCATCCGGATCGGCATGATCGGGGCCGGCGGACGCTGCACCGGCGCCGCCGATGATGCCATGAGCGTCGACCCCGGCGTCCGCCTGGCGGCCATCTGCGACCTCTTCATGGACCGCGTCCAAGGCAGCCGCGCCCGCCTGAAAGGGGCCAAGCCCGGCCAGGTGACGGTCGACGACGACCACTGCTTCACCGGTTTCGACGGATACAAGAAGGTGATCGAGAGCGTGGACGTGGTGCTGATTGCGTGCGCGGCCAAGTTCCATCCGCTGCACATGAAGTCGGCCATCGAGGCCGGCAAGCACGTCTTCGTGGAGAAGCCTCACGGCATCGACCCGCTGGGCGTCCAGGAAGTCATCGCCGCCTGCGACCTCGCCAAACAGAAGGGGTTGAGCGTCGTCTCCGGCCTCCAGAGCCGGTTCCACACGGGCTACCAGGAAACCATCAAGCGAATTCACGACGGGGCCATCGGCGACATCGTGGCCATCGAGGAGAACTTCCTCCGCCCGCCGTACGTCCTCGTGAAACGCGCCGCCGGCCTGAACGAGGTCCAGTACCAGTGCAGCAACCAGTACCACTTCGGCTGGCTGTCGGGCGACGACGTGCCGCAGTCGCTTGTCCACAACATCGACCGGTCGCTCTGGGCGATGCGCGAGGAGACGCCCCTGAAGTGCCACGGCCTCGCCGGCCGGTCGGCCATGTTCGACGAGATCTACGGCAACGTCTTCGACCACCACTCGGTCGTCTACGAGTTTGCCAACGGCGTCAAACTGTACGCCTTCTGCCGCACCACCGACGGGTGCTACAACGAAGTCTCAAGCCTCATCTTCGGCACCAAGGGCCGCTGCGACCTCCTCGCGTGCCGCATCGACGGCCAGACCAAGTGGCAGCACCAGGGCCCGAAGCGCAACCCTTACCAGGAGGAACACAGGGCCCTGTACCAGTCCATCCGCGACGGCAAACCGATCAACAGCGGCTACCACATGGCCAACGGCACCCTGGCCGGGGTCATGGGGCAACTCAGTTGCTACACCGGCAAGGAGGTCACCTGGGACCAGGCGGCCAAGTCCGACTTCTTCTACCCGCCGAAGCCCGACGCCTGCACCTTCGACATGGAGCCGCCCGTCAAGCCCGGCCCGAACGGCCAGTACCCGGTCTACATCCCCGGCGCGACGAAGTTGTTGTAGGCTTGCGTCGGGTTCCTAAGAGGCTCTAATGCTCTGTTGAAAACATGCCTTTTTCCCCTCTCCCCTTGTGGGAGAGGGTAGGGTGAGGGGGAACGAGGGGCCCTGGATGCCTTCTTCACCCTCACCCCGCCCCTCTCTCGTTCGACCCAGAGGCTCTCGACGGGCCATCGAGGGAGAGGGAGCATGAAAGGATGTCTTCAACAGAGCATTAGGCGCTCTAAGTTCCGGCTTGCGGAAGCGCCGAAAAGCGAGCGTGCCGGACCCCGCGGGCGGCGGTTGACGCGTTACCGGAAAGCATTGCCGCGCAGGAGAGGAGATAACCGTGTTAACGATTCGGATGCCGAAGCGGCGGTCGCTGAGGATGCTGGGTCTGGTCGCCGCGATGGCGGGTTTGTGGAAATATGGAGACGTGCAGGCGACGCCTGCCGCTGCCGGGAAAACGGTCGTGATGCAGTCGGCAAACGATCCGACCAGGCCGGTGCCCGGCGGCGTCCGGTGGTTCGGGCGCCAACATGCGGACTACGTCGAGCAGACAAAGAACAGGAAGTTCGACCTGTGTTTCCTGGGCGATTCCATTACGGACGGATGGCCGAGAGATATGTTCGGCAAGTATTTTGGCAAGTACAATGCCGTGAACTTCGGAATAGGCGGCGACAGGACGGAGAATGTGCTGTGGCGGCTGCAAAACGGTGAGTTGATCGGGACATCCCCCAAGGGGATCGTGCTGTTGATCGGAACGAACAACTCGGGCATGAACACGGCCGAGGAAATGGCCGTGGGGATTGCGGCCGTCGTGAAGGCCCTTCGGACGGGTTGCCCGCAATCCAGGATCCTGCTGTTGGGGGTGTTCCCCAAGAGGGACATGCCGCTGGAAAAGACGAAAGCCGTCAATGCCATCGTGGCCAAACTGGATGATAAGAAGATGATCCGCTATCTCGACGTCGGCGCTGGGCTTCTTGACAAGGACGGCAACATCCAGGAAGGCGTGCTGAGCGACGTTGTGCATCTGACCGGGAAAGGCTACGAGATCTGGGCCGAGGCCATGAGCCCGTTACTCGCCGAGATGATGGTTTCCGACCCTGTGAACGATCCGACCAAGCCGGCGCCCCGCGACGTCCGGTGGTTCCTGCGCATGCATGCGAGCTATGTCGATCAGACCAAGAACAAGAAGTTCGATCTTTGTTTCCTGGGCGATTCCATTACGCAGATGTGGCCGGCAGATATGTTCGGCAAGCATTTTGCCAAGTTCCATGCCGTGAACTTCGGAATAGGCGGAGACCGGACGGAGAATGTGCTGTGGCGGCTGGAAAACGGCGAGTTGGCGGGGACATCCCCCAGGGTGATCGTACTGTTGACCGGAACGAATAACCAGGACATGAACACGGCCGAGGAAGTGGCCGTTGGCATTACAGCGGTCGTGCGGTCGCTCAGGACCAAGTGCCCTCAATCCAGGATTCTGTTGCTTGGGATTTTCCCCTCCCAAGACACGCCCGCCGAGAAGACGAATGCGATCAACGCCATCGTGGCGAAACTGGATGATGGGAAGATGATCCGGTATCAGGACATCGGCCCCAAATTCCTGGACAAAGACGGCAAGGTGCTGGATGGCGTGCTGGGCGACGGTGTGAATCTGACCCGGAAAGGCTACGAGATCTGGGCCGAGGCCATGAACCCGTTACTTGCCGAGATGATGGAAAAGAAGTAGTACTACAGCGCCACTTGGCTTTTTGCGCGGTGGGTCTCCGTACCCACCGCGCCAAGAGTGGCGTTCCTGGCATCGCCAGTAGCACTCGCGCGGCGGGTGCGGAGACCCGCCGCGCCAAGTGGCGCTGTAGTGGTAGGGGGAGCATGAAAACCGGGGAGGTGCGCTGCCCAACCAAGGCGACAAGATGAAGAAGATCGTTCTCCTGTTCACTACCCTATGGCTGGCGAGTCAGGGTCTCGCCGCGGACTGGAAACCGGTGCCCGGCCAGTTCGAGATGACGCGCTGGGCGAACGATGTCTCACCGGACAAAGTGCTTCCCGAATACCCGCGGCCGCAGATGGTCCGCAAGGATTGGCTGAATCTCAACGGCCTGTGGAACTACCGCGTCGTCGCCAGGGATGACAAGCAACCGGCGTCGTACCCGGGCGACATCCTGGTGCCTTTCCCGATTGAAGCGCCGCTCTCCGGCGTGGGCAGGATGATCAACGCCTTCCCCGGCCGGACCTATGCCGACAGCCGGCTGTGGTATCGCCGCGAGTTCGAGACGCCGGCGCAATGGAAAGGCCGGCGCACCCTTCTGCACTTCGGCGCCGAACTGCGGGCCATGATCGCCGGGCGCTTCAACCATCCCTCGATTGTCTCGTGGATTGTGTTCAACGAGGGGATGGGCCTGCAGAATCCCGGTGGGTACAAACTGGACGACGAAATCCGCGCGTTCATGCGCCGAATGGCCGACATCGCCGCGGAGGACAAAACGCGCGCCATCAATGCCGAAAGCGGCGCACCGATGGGCCAATACCAGGGATGGAATGTGCTGGACATCGGCCTCGGGCAGATCATGGATGCCCATTGCTATGGCACCACGAAATGCATCGCACCCACCAGGGAACGGGCCAGCGTCATTGGCGAGTACGGCTACGCAAAATACCTGGATTCCACTCAGAAATACATGCCTTTGGTCAGGAATCCCGGCATCAGCGGATTGGTATGGACACAACTCACCGATGTGGAAAACGAGCGCAACGGCCTGCTGTCCTATGACCGCAGCAAATTCAGCGAAGACCCGAAACAGGTGGCTGCCCGGAATGCCGAGTACGCGGGGAAAGAACACGAGTGAAAAATAGGCGTTCCGGGAACGAAACCGCTTTTCAAGGCAAGTGTCCCTAACGGCCAGCGAAAGGACGGAACATGCGGATCGCCAGGATGATTTGGGCGTTGCTCCTGATGGGTGCCCCGGTCTTGGCCCAGCCGGCGCCGCAGCCGTCGGCCGGCGGCTTTGCCTTGGGCGAGCGGGAGACGATCGTTTTTGTCGGCGACAGCATCACGGCCGCCGGCCAATATGTGATGTACATCGAAAGTTATCTCGTCACGCGATTCCCGCAGCGGACAATTCACGTCATCAATTCCGGCCGGAGCAGCGAGACCCTCTCGAACCTGAGCGAACTCGATCATCCCGGCCGGCGGCCTTGCCTGTTCGCCCGATTCGACGCCGACGTCGCCGACTTCGAGCCGACGGTCGTCGTCTCCTGCTATGGCATCAACGATGGCATCTACCATCCGTTTAGCGAGGAGCGCTTCAAAAACTACCAGGAGGGCGTAGGCCGGTTGATCCTGAAGGTGCGCCGCGATTTGAAGGCACGCTTGCTCATCCTCACGCCGCCCGTCTACGATTCCCCTGGCGCCGGCCAGCCCGACGTGAGGCCCGAGGCGACCTATGGCTATAAGCGCCCCTTTGCCGACTACGACCGGGTTATGGAAAAATATGCCGCCTGGCTGATGACCCTGAAGGAGGAAGGCGTCACCGTGGCCGATCTGCACGCGCCCATGGCTCTGCACCTCAAAACCCGTCGGCTGGAGACGCCTGCCTTCCGCATGAGCGGCGACGGGATTCATCCCTCATCGATGGGCCATCTCCTGATGGCGATGGCCGCGCTCAAGGCGTGGCATGCGCCGGCCCTGGTTGACGAGGTGTCCATTGACGCGGCCGGTGGGCAAGCCACGGCCGGCGAGGTGAAGGACCTGAAGATTCAGGATGGCGCCGTCCGCTTCTCCTGGACCTCCAGGGTGCCGATGCCCATGGATGCGTCGTGGGACGCCGCATCGTTGGCGCTGGAGCGATTCACCGACACGTTGAACCGTCACCGCCTGACGGTTGCCGGCCTGACCGGCGATCGCTACACGTTGTTTGCCGACGATGTGGAGGTTGGCCGGTTTTCTCGCCAGGAGTTGGCGGCAGGCATCGACCTGACGGCCCTGGAAAAGTTCCCGACGACGGCCCGCAGTCAACAGATACTTCCGTTGCTCAGGGAACTTCGAAGGTGTGGCTACGCGGTCTTCCGCAAGAACTATTCGGGCGACGGCACCCCCACCAGGCGGGCCGAATTGGACAAGCAGTTGCAGGCCCTCTCGAGGCCGGTGAACATGACGATTCGCATTGCTCCAGCCCCGTAACCTCCGCCCGCCTGTTTCGCCGGCGGGCTTGCCCGCCGTAGCCCAAAGGGCGAAGGCAGGGGCCGCCGCGCGCCAAAAAACACAGCGCGGCGGGTGTCCCCACCCGCCGCGCACCACTCTTCTACGCCCTTATCCCCCCGCCGGGTGCCACTGGTCCCGGCGCGCCGGGGGCGAAAGAGGGTCACCCCGACCGGAGCGAAGCGCAGCGGAGGGGTCTCGCCGTGCGTTGGAAGGTTGTCATCCCGAGCGCAGCCGAGGCCTGCCCTGAGCGGAGTCGAACGGGGATCTCGCCGGGTACCGGGTGCCAGGCTTTCGCTCGCGAAAGCATGATACCCCTGTGCGCCGTTTGTGCCTTCGTAGCGCGGGGGTTTACTTGTCACGCCGAAGCCATGCGAAGGCGGATCCCCCGCGCACTACCGGCGCGAGGGACAAGCCCTCGCGCTACACCGCACCCCGACGAAAATAGCGCGGTGGG
>Ga0315294_10001614_pt1 | contig 24595 bp, 23 predicted proteins | sample YL17G13_40_MG_FD_203626 | JGI IMG/M metagenome (GOLD analysis project Ga0315294, IMG submission 203626) | Sediment microbial communities from Yellowstone Lake, YNP, Wyoming, USA - YL17G13_40 | ecosystem: Environmental > Aquatic > Freshwater > Lake > Sediment | place: USA: Wyoming | collected...
TGGAAATTCCCCTGTCGCTCTTTGACGCTTTGAGCCGGGAGACTCCCTATTTATGCGATCTGAGGCCGTCGGGAAAATATACCCTAAAAGAGTTTGATGAAGCCGGAGGCTTGCCGGCATTGCTGAACGAATTAAGTCCTCTGCTTCATCCGGATACGCTAACGGTTACGGGGAAAACTCTCGGAGAGAATGTAAGGGGTTCAGAAGTATTGAACCGTGAAGTCATCTTCCCGCTCTCCGCACCGATTGCGCCGGAGGGCGGTCTCGCCATCTTGAGAGGGAATTTAGCCCCCAATGGGGCGGTGATAAAGATATCGGGTGTGGCCCAGGAAGATTTGCGGAAGAAGGGCCCAGCGAAGGTCTTCGGCTCGGAGGCCGAAGCATGTGAGAAGGTATTAAAGGGTGAGATCCATCCCGGCGATATGGTCGTGTTCCGGTACGTAGGGCCGAAAGGGGACCCCGGCATGAGGTTGACGGCTCGATTCTTATGGTTATTGGCAGGAATGAACCTCGATACCGCTGTCATGGTCATAACGGACGGTCGATTTTCAGGGAGCAACAAAGGGGGAGCGGTGGGCCATGTCTCCCCGGAGGCCGCTGAGGGAGGTCCCATCGCGCTCGTACAGGACGGCGATATGATCGAAGTGAATATTCCCGAGAGAAAACTGGAATTGGCCGTTTCCGAAGAAGAGATGCAAAGACGGCGCCATTCCTGGAGGCCGCCCCAAAGGAAATCTAAAAAGGGATTGCTCTCAAGGATTGAGACGACCATGCTTGCCTCCGAGGCGGGGGCAATCTTAAAGAGGAATTTCTGAAATTTTTCTGGAAGAACCGTAGCTCGATTGTATAGGAATTTCCTTTTTTATCCTTCCCCCTCACCCCCGCCCTCTCCCCCGTTTGCGGGGGAGAGGGGAAGGGTGAGGGGGCTTAACTCGTACCGTTTTGGGAATATTAGGAGATACCCCCATCGGATTCATCGATTGGATTGAGAGAGTTTTGGTCGTAGGTGCCGGGACGATGGGCCATTCTTTGGCCCTGGTCTTCGCCCAGGCCGGCTACGAAGTTGATTTGGTGGATATGAAAGAAGAGGCCCTGGAAAAGGCCTTCGGCTTGATCCGCGCAAGTCTTGAGACTCTCAGAACGGCGAAGATGATCCCATCGGGATCCGTTCCGAAAATTCTTAAGCGCATTCATCCTTCCACTTCTCTCGACGTCGGGAAGAGAGCGGATGTCGTGGTAGAGGCCATTTCGGAAAACGCCCCGGCCAAGAAAAGGCTCTATCATTCCCTATTTGCCCTCTGTCCTCCCCGGACGATCTTTGCCAGCAACACGTCTTACCTCAACATCTTCCAATTCCTGAAAACAGGGCCTCTGGAAAGAGTAATGATCGCCCATTGGTATGCACCGCCCCACCTCATCCCGCTGGTCGATTTGGTGAAAGGGCCAAAGACATCCGGGGAAACCGTGGAGACCTTTATAGAGCTCCTTCGCAAGCTGGGAAAAGAGCCGGTGCTGATGAAGAAGTTCATCCCTGGGTATATCGTCAATCGTCTTCAACGGGCAATGGGGAGAGAGATCTTCCACCTGATCGACGGAGGATTCGCCTCCCCGGAGGACATCGACCGGGCCGTGAAGAATAGTTTAGGATTCAGGATCCCCGTGGTTGGTGTGGTCCAGCGGTATGATTATACGGGATTGGATCAGGCCCTCAGGGTGGAGAGGAATCCATCCATCCATCTGGTTTCCAAGGATCGGATATCCCCAACCTTGAAGAATCTGGTGAAGCGGGGATGCCTCGGTGTGAAGTCGGGGAAGGGATTCTATGACTACTCCCCCAAAACAACCGCGGAGGTCTTGAGAGAGAGGGATCTCCGGCTCATCGCCATCAGCAAATTCTTCAGGAAACGGACGGGTCAAGCATCCTGAGAGTATTGTGCGAAGAGAATTTTTTGGTGCAGATCACATCGAGGAGGAACTCATGCAGGCGGTCGTCATCGAAAAACCCAGGAGCTTCCAGGTCAAAGAAGTTCCCTACCCGAAGCCCGGGGAGGGAGAAGTGACGCTGGATGTGCGGGCCTGTTGTGTCTGCGGCTCAGACATCCATCTGTTGGATGGCGAGTATCGAGGGCTGCTCTATCCGTTCATTCCCGGGCATGAATTCTCCGGCACCGTAAGGGAAGTGGGCGCCAAAGTCACCCATGTGAAGCCGGGGGATCGAGTGGCGGTGGAGGCCTTTATTTCCTGCGGGTATTGCGAACATTGTAAAACGGGCAAGACCAATCAGTGTCTAAACGGTCAGGTGATGGGCCGCTGCGTTTCCAAGGAGATAAAATTAGGTGGGGGATTTTCTGAGAATGTCGCCGTGCCGGCCAGAAACCTCATCCGTCTTTCCGACCCGGTCTCTTTTGAAGCCGGCGCCTTCATCGCCAACCTCGGTGCCGCAGTCTATGCGATCCGGCGGCTCCAACTTCAACCCGGGATGAAAATCCTTGTATTCGGCACGGGCGCGAACGGCTTGCTCCTGGCGCAACTGGCCAAAAGGATGGGTGCTGCGATCGTAGTCGTTACGGGCCGAACAAAGAGCCGGCTCGAAGTGGCCAGACAAATGGGAGTGGATGAGACGGTGATCGCGGATGACTCCCAGGAGCGTGAACTGAAGAAGATTGCTCCGCTGGGATTTGACGTGGTTTTGGAAGCGACGGGCTCTGCTGCGATCGTTGAGAAAACGTTTAAATTTGTCAAGAGCGCGGGGAAAATCCTGCTCTTTGGACTTGTGCCCCCGGAACAGAATGCGCGGATCAACCCGTTCGACGTTTGTAGAAGAGATCTGGAGATCATCGGCAGCTACTCTTCCGTTAACTCGTGCCTCATGGCGCATGAATTATTGTCGAGCGGGGTCATTCAGGTAGAACCCCTCATCTCCCATCGGTTCTCCTTGCAGGATTGGGGAGTAGCCGTAGAGACGGCCAGGGATCCGTCCAAATGCATGAGGGTAGTGGTCGTCATGGGGCAGTAGTATTTTTTGTCATGAAAAGTCGGTTAAATGATGTTCCGTAAAATCACCCTGGGTATCCGAAGAGGAGGAAAGGACTATGAACGGGAAAAGATCGGGTGCTTGGATCGTCTCTCTATTTCTCGGTTTTTCGATGATATTTTTCTGTTGGCCACCGGCCTGGGCAGCCGACGAGCCCTATCCCAATAAGCCCGTTTCCATCATTATCCCCTACACCCCGGGCGGGACGCTGGACACGCATGCCAAGCTTCTCGGGGATAAGCTTGCCGAAGTTTTGGGACAGCCATTTATCAATATGCACAAGCCGGGCGGGGGCGGGACCCTGGGAATCTCATTTACGGCCAGGGCCAAACCGGACGGTTATACCATCGTAACAGGGACTACCTCTGCCCTCGCCTTCACCCCCGTCGTGAAAAAAGTGGACTATTCATTGGAAGACTTTATTCCCCTGGGCATGTATTGTAAGGGAGCCATTCATTTTTTTGTGAGGGCCGATTCCCAATATAAAACGATTCAGGATTTTGTCATGGAGGGCAAGAATCGGGCGGAACCATTGAAAGTAAGCTCCTTTGGAAAACTGACGCCGGCGGATTTTGTCCTGGAGATGTTTAGTAAGCAAGCCGGAATCAAGCTGGCCCATGTTCCCTACAAAAGCAGTACCGAAGCCGGGACCGCTCTCTTAGGGGGACATGTCGAGGGGGCCTTTGTCACATCTTCCATGGGGCAAATGGAGTCCGGGACCTTTCGACTATTGGCCATAGCCGATCATGAGAGGTCGAGGGTTTTCCCCGACGGAAAGACGTTCAAAGAGCTTGGATATCCCATTGCCTTACCCATATGGTACTCACTGTGTGTCCAACAAAAGGCACCCAAGAAGATTGTGGATATACTGGCGAATGGGATGCAGGAAGTTTATAAGCGACACGGAAAGGAGATCGCGGAGGCGTTGATCCGAATCGAGTTCTCACCCAATTTTCTGGATTCCAAACAGAGCATTCTAGAATATAAGAAAGACTATGAAACCATAGTGGCCATGGCGAAACAATTGGGGATCGAGGCGAAGTAGGAAGCAGCACCGTCCTTTATACCAACCCGGACCTCGACGCCTTGATCGACAGGGGGTAATCGATCATGGATCGGAAGACGCGGCCGCAGATATATTCGGATCCCGGCAGATTGATCAAAGAGAAGAATCCCGCCCTTTCGTAAGAGACTGTGCCGAGATGTCGTTGCGAAGGAGTGGAACGACTGAAGCAATCTGATAAGTCATCGAAAATAATTAGATTGCCGCGCTCCCTTCGGTCGCTCGCAATGACCTAAAAAGGATTACGACACAGTCTCTAAAGGGAGGGAAGGACGGATTTCGTTTCCGTGTCTACATAATTAATCCAGAGTGTAGAGTATGGCTTCTCACGGGAATCGGGAAGGTTTCTATTTGCGGAACGAAATAAGATTGTCGATATATCTCAATGTTCGAGAGAAGAAACTATTTTCTGTTGGTTGTTGAGGTGCGACCTCTCTCTGGATACCTGACTTCTTACCGGATACATCCCCGTATAGAATTTTCCTCATTTCCTTAATCAAACGATGATCTTGTTTCTCAGGAGGTTTAGCTAATTCTTCTTGGAGAACCTCACGGCCCATTTCCAATATATCCTTTACCCCGGATGGGCTTCTTTTCGTTTGGTTCAATACCACTCTTGCTCTTTGTTCTTTATCTGAGGACGCATCTTTAAAAAGAGAGGGCGGTGGGTTGTCGGTAAAGCAAATCGTACCCTTTGAGCTTGAAAAACGAGCCCATTTCTAAAGAAAACTTTTTGCCTTGACTCCTCATTCTCATAAGGGTATTTTCTGGTTGTCGTTTCCCCGTAGCTGATTGACTCCACAACCTCACTCCTAATCTTCTGGTGGGGGTGATGAGGATGATTTCAAACAGCAGACCTTCAGACATCAAAGCTTAGGTGCCGGAACCACCCAGGAGGTGGCGTACAACAGCCTGCTGCTCAAGAGGAGGAAAGAGATCCACGAAAAGATCGGAAAGGCGATTGAGGAACTTTACCCGGAGCGGCTGGAGGAGTTCTACGAGATGCTGGCCTACTATTACGCCAGGGGTTGTTCATCTCTTGGGGAGGTTTATGACAAGGCGGGCCAGAAAGAAAAGGCTATGGAAAACCTGAAAAAAGCGGAAACCATGTTCCAGGAAATGGGCATGAATTACTGGTTGGCCACGACGCGTAAGGTTTTGGCAGGACTCTAAATCCCTCTTTAATGGATCATCGGAGGATCTCCTTCACTTTGCTTGCTGTCCGGCTTGGCGCGGACCTAAGTCTTCATCGCTCCGGCAAAGGTTGTTTAGAATATGCCTAAAATGGTCATCGTTGGAACTCTGGACACGAAAAGGGATGAAATTCGCTTCATGAAAAGGCTGATGGAATCCAAGGGGCATGTCGCGACAATCGTAGACGTAGGGCCTTTGGGACCTCCGGTTCCCGACCCTGACATTTCCAATGAAAAGGTGGCCCATTGGGGTGGATGGGGACTTCAGAACCTTCTGCAAACAGCCGAACGCGGCGAGATTATGAGGGTCATGGGGGAAGGGGCGGCCCGGTGCCTCCTCGACCTCTACCGGAGCAATAGGCTGGATGGGGTCATCGCGGTCGGCGGAAACCAGGGAACGGCGATGGCCTCCATCGCGATGCGCGCTCTTCCCATTGGCTTCCCGAAGTTCATGGTCTCCACCGTGGCGTCAGGGAATATCCGTCCCTATGTGGGGAACAAAGACATCGGGGTTGTCTTTTCTGTTGCCGACCTTATCGGAGGCCCTAATCCGGTCAGCCGATCCATTCTCGCCAATGCGGTGGGAGTCCTTGTCGGAATGGTGGAACATGGGGCGAGGGTTACGATCAAACCGGGGGAACGGACCATCGCGGTAACCGCCCTGGGAAATACGGAACCGGCCGTAAGAAGGGCCATGAAACTTCTTCACGAGGCGGACTTTCAGGTCATCGCCTTTCACGCCTCGGGAGCCGGCGGTTCGGCAATGGAGGAGTTGATCGAGGAAGGGATCATCCACGGCGTGCTCGATTTGACTCCTCACGAACTGACCGAGGAGGTCGTGGGGGCAGGGGCCTATGTCCCGGTCCGACCCGGGCGGCTTACGTCCGCCGGAGCAAAAGGTATTCCCCAGGTCATTTCTACGGGGGGGATGGAGTATCTATGCTTTGGCCCCTGGGAGTCCATCCCCATCAGATTGAGGAAAAGAAAAGTCTACATGCACAACCCCTACAATGCCAATCTGCGGGCCTCCCGAAAGGAGATGGCCCAGGTAGGAAAAACCATGGCAGATCGCCTGAATGAAGCGAAGGGGCCGACAGCGGTCATGATTCCTCTCCGGGGATGGTCCGTTTATGGCGCGCCCGGGGGCCCCCTCCACGACGCACTTGCCTACAAGGCGTTCCTGAAGGCTCTCCGCAGCCATCTCCGGGCCAATATCCAGCTTAGAGAGATTGATGCCCACATCAATGATGGGTCTTTTGTCGATTTGTGTGTGAACCAACTAAAAGCCTTTATGGATGAGGAGCTATAAAGAGTTTATGAAAAACGGGAGAACATATGGAACCACAGAGGGCACAGAGGGGAGGGAATTACAGTTTCTTAAACATCCTGAGAATAGATAGTTTTCATCCAGAAACCCCTCTCCCCCGGCGGGAGAGGGTCGGGGTGAGGGGGAGAAAAAAGGAACACCTTGAATTTCTGACCCGTTATCACCCCCACCCATCCCTCCCCCATCGAGGGGGAGGGGAAAAATGGAGTTTCCGGATGGAAACTGGATAATTTCTCTGGGTTCTCTGTGGTTAGATTTTGGCAATAATATGGATGATGCCGGGAGGTAAGGGAATGGGAAACCGAGATCCGGAAATCGTCATTCGTTTACGAAAGGAATTGGCCGAGTTCTCCAGAAGGGCTTTCCAGCGGGGACTGGTCAGCGGGGCCGGTGGAAACATCAGCGTCCGGATTCCCCATACGGACACGGTCCTCATCACCCCCACCGGTATTTCCCTGGGAGACGTCGAGCCGGAGGGCAATCTCCTTGTGAACCTCCAAGGGGCGATTCTGGAAAGTCCGTTTGGGCTCAAGCCCTCGAAAGAATCCTCCTTCCACTTGGTTGTTTATCAGCTCAGACCCGAGGTTGGGGCCATCGCCCATGTCCATCCCCCTTATGCAACCGCCTATTCCAACAAGGGAAGACCTCTTCCCTTGGTCACGGTTTCGAGTCGGGTCATCCTCAAGGAGGTTCCCTGGATCGACTGCGCGCTCCCCGGTTCCAGGGAGCTATGCGACTTTGTCCATGGAGGGATCAAGGCCCATCCGGATGTCAAAGCCTTGCTGATGAAGGAGCACGGGATCCTGGCGCTGGGACCAGATCTTAAGACGGCCTATTATCTTGCTGACCTCGTAGAAGATACGGCGAAAGTTGCTTTTATCGAAGCGAACATCAAAATGCCCTAACAGAAAATGGGATTGGTACTTTCATAGCACGGCAGAGCCGCAACCAAAAAACTTTAGCCACAGAGGGCACAGAGTTCACAGAGATATTAGCAAAAGACCATGCGGGACATGGATATCCAATGATAAAGACAGATAAAATTCATTACAAAAATCTTTACGAAATTTAAAGCGTTTGAACATTAGTAGTACAGTGCGGGATGGCCGCAACCCAAAGAAACCATTAACTACTAACTATTATACAAAATGACATAAAATTTTGCTGTTTGTCATTCCGGGCTTGACCCCGTATCAAGTACGGGGCAGGCTCCGGAATCCAGTTATTTCAAATACTCAAAAATTCTCTGGACTCCGGTTTTCACCGGAGTGACGACTTTTTGCGAGACCATCAAAATTTGATGGAATCGTAAAAAATAAAATTTCCCCTCCCCTGGCGGGAGGGGATGAAGGGGAGGGGGATAAATAACTGGTTGAAATTTCATGATTGTTCACCCTCACCCTGACCCTCTCCCGTCGAGGGAGAGGGGGTATTTTTGACTTTTTACGAGATCATCAAAATTTATTTCTTAATAAAATTTTTAGAGATTGAACATTAGTAGTTAAGGGGAGTTTCTCAGACTCTCGACCATGGAGGTGATGCATGAAAGCAGCGGCTGGAGACAAGGATTGGTCGGTTCCGAAGACCATGAAGGCATGGGTTCTGGATGGCCCGGAACAACTCCGTCTGGTTGATAAACCGGTCCCCGAACCGGGCCCCGCCGAGGTTTTGGTGCGGGTGGATGCGGTGGCGATTTGCGGAACAGACGTGGAGATCCTGACCAAAGGGCTGCCCGCCTGGATCGAGGGCGGTCTCCCCTTTCATAAGAATTATACACCGGGCCATGAATACATGGGCACGGTGGTCAAGCTCGGAGCGAGCGTGGACGAGTTCGAAACGGGAGAACGCGTTGCGGTAGAGGTCCACGCGGGCTGCGGGCGTTGTGAACGGTGCCGTATGGGGATGTACACGTCCTGTCTCAATTATGGCCTGAACTACGGAGATCGGAACAAGGGACACCGCGCCAATGGCTTCACCACCGACGGCGGTTTTGCCGAGTATGCGGTCAACCATGTCAATACGCTGGTTCGTGTGCCCGACGGGATGAGTGATGAAGAGGCGACCCTGATCGTCACCGCCGGTACGGCCACGTATGGTCTCGACGTGCTGGGCGGCCTGATTGCCGGGGAAGGCCTGGTGGTCACGGGTCCCGGCCCCATTGGACTCATGAGCGTGGCGGTGGGCAAGGCCCTGGGAGCACAGCCCGTGATCCTTACCGGCACTCGGGACTCCCGATTGAACCTGGGAGCCCGACTGGGTGCGGACCACGTGATCAATATTCGCAAGGAGAATCCGGTCGAAGCGGTGAGGCGCATCACCGGGGGCAAGGGAGTCCACTACGTGATGGAGTGTTCGGGGGCAGATAATGCTTTGAACGAAGCCATGGACATGGTGAATCGCGGGGGGCGAATCTGCCTGGCCGCCTTCCCCGGGGAACGGGTGCCAGTCGATTTGGTCAAACTGGCCCGTAACAATATCTACGTTTTCGGTATCCGGGGTGAAGGGAATAGCGCGGTTCACCGCGCCGCAGCCCTCATGGCCCAGAAACGGTTCGAGGCCAAGCTCATGCATACCCACACCTTTCCATTGGAGGAGCTGCCCACCGCCTTCCGGTATTTTCGCGAAAGAATCGAAGACGCCATCAAGGTGGTGGTCAAGGTGAGCCGATGAGATTCCAGGCAGAAAGGTGAAAGGAGGAACGAAATGTTGTGGAGAACGAATCCCTTCCAAAAGAACTGGGCGGTTTTTTCTTCAATCCTGTTCATGGTGTTATTGGTATGGAGTGTCCCTAGGGTCTCGGCGAAAGACTGGCCTGAAAAACCGGTGGAGCTCATCAACCCCTTTGGAGCCGGTGGAGCGGCGGATGTCCAGGCCCGCAAGTTAGCCGAGATCCTCTCCCAGGACCTCGGGCAGCCGGTGGTGGTCCGTAATGTCCCGGGGGCTGGGGGGGCCATCGCCTACAACGAGGTGTAGAGGGCCAGGCCGGACGGTTACACCATGATCTGGTGTTCAGGAGCCATCAATACCTTAGCCGCAAGAAAGCAGATCAAGTTTGACTATCAGGCCTTCGACCACATTGCCGGAGTGGGGTTTGAGACGATTGCGATGGCCGTGAACAAGGCGGCCCCCTGGAAGGATTTTAGGGAGTTTATTGCCCATATCAAACAGAATCCCGGAAAGGTGACGGTAGGCAATTCCGGCCTTGGAAGTGTGACCCACCTGGTGCCCCTGCTCATGGCCTCAAAAGCGGGTGCGCCGGTTGTTCATGTCCCCTTCGGGACCGGGCTGGCGGTGGCCGCTCTCATGGGCCGGAAAATCGATGCCTCCAGCCAGCACCCGGCAGAGATTCTGAGCCAGGTGAAAGCTGAAGAGGTGCGAATCCTGGCGGTCAGCAGCGAGAAACGAATCCATCTCTGGCCCGCTGTTCCCACGATGAAGGAATCGGGTGTGGATGTGGTCTTTAACCAGTGGAGAGGTTTTACGGCCCCCAGGGGGACGCCCAAGATGGTCATTGATAAGATGAGCGCCGTCGTTAAGAAAGCCGTGGAGAGCAAGGAATGGGCCGATTTTACGGCCTCTGTGGGGACCACCCCTCAATACCAGGATCCCTTCGCCTTTGCCAGGTTCGTGGCGGAGATGGATAAGCTCACCAGAGAGATTGTGGCCGCGGCAGGGTTCAAGTAAGAGCTCATCCTTAAATAAGTTGTCGCTTTTACTAATGAGTCCATAATAGTCTAAACATCATTGGTTGGAGGACCTTTCCTTTTGAAAGCCTCGAACTGGACTCCGGCTTTCGCCGGAGAGACAAACATTAGAAAGACATGGTTCTTTGTCGTCATTCCGGCGGAAGCCGGAATCCAGGATGATTTAAAAAAGATGAAATCCATGTCTAGACAATTTTGGCCTCATTAGTAAATCCCCCTTTGAAAAAGGGGGACATAGGGGGATTTGCTTTGGGGCGCCTTGGGAAAATCCCCCCTCACCCCCCTTTACAAAGGGGGGAATCCTAATACAAACGAAATAAATTAATTTACATAATATGAAAGGTGCGTTCTCCGAACGCACCGTATGAAGGCTTCCGGGGAAAGCGAACATGGTCACTCCCAAAGAAATAACAAGCAGTCTCGTATTCATTCTGTTAGGAGTGGGTTATTTAGCCTATAACATGAGCTATTCCATAGACCCATGGAATAACCCCGGCCCCGGGGTCTTTCCCCTGATCGTAGGGGGAGTGTTGATCCTCCTGGCCGTTGGTCAATTGATGCAAACCCTGCGAAAACCAGGAAAGCAGGATGACCGAAAGAGTGCTGGATTCAGGTTTAAATCGGTCCGGGCATTTCTTCCGAAAGGCGGTGAAACAAAACCCCTCATCCTGGTCGGGGTCTTGGTGATTTATCTCCTCATGGTCCAAGGGGTGGGATTTTTTATCTCTAATTTTGTCTTTGTGGTGGTCAGCAGCAGGCTCATGGGAGCCAAGGATTGGACAAGACCATCGGCCCTCGCGTTGGGGATCTGCCTCTTCTGTTACCTGCTGTTCGAGGTGTGGTTGAAATTGTCATTGCCCAGAGGCCTCTTATTCCGCATGGGGGAGTAGTCGGTTGATGGACCCCAGCACCTTCTCCTTCCTTCTGATTCCCCTGCAGCCTTTGAATGTCTTGGCTTGCTTTGTCGGTGCGGTCATCGGCACACTGGTGGGGGTTCTGCCGGGCTTGGGTCCTGCCGCAGCCATGGCTTTGGTTCTTCCTTTGACGTTGAAGCTGGGTCCGACGGCAGGATTGATTATGCTGGCGGGGATATACTATGGATCGATGTATGGAGGGTCCACGACCTCCATTCTGGTGAACGTACCGGGTGAACCTGCAAGTGTCGTCACCACGTTGGACGGCTATGCCATGGCTCGCAAGGGCCGTGCCGGAGCGGCTTTGGCCGTGGCGGCTATCGGGTCTTTTGTAGCCGGGACCTTTAGCGTCATTGCGCTGCAATTATTCGCTCCTCTCCTGGCGAGGTCGGCCCTCGCCTTTGGACCCGCAGAGTATTTTGCTTTGACCGCTTTAGGAATTGTCCTCCTTTCCAACCTGACGGGGAAATCCCGTAGCAAATCCCTCATCATGATGATGATCGGTTTGATGCTTTCCAGCGTGGGAATGGATCCCATAGGAGGGGTCGAGCGTTTCTCTTTCGGCATCGTCTCTGCCCAGGGCGGAGTCAGTTTTATCGCCGTCACCGCGGGCCTATTCGGGGTCGCGGAGGTACTATCCTTTGTGGCTAAAGTGGAGAAAGAGGTTGATCTTACGCCCGTGCGCTTTCGCGAGCTCTATCCCAACCGGCAGGAACTGAGACGCTCCTTGGCGCCCATGGCGCGAGGCTCCGTTCTGGGTTTTCTGATCGGTCTCTTACCGGGTCCTGCGGCCACGATTGCCTCCTTTGCCTCCTACGGCCTGGAGCGACGCCTTTCCAAGCATAAGGAGGAATTTGGGCGAGGGGCCATCGAAGGGGTGGCCGGGCCGGAGTCGGCGAATAATGCGGCAGCGGGCGGAGCGATGATCCCCCTCCTATCCCTGGGGTTGCCTTTTACCCCGACGACCGCTGTCCTTTTGGGGGGAATGTTGCTCCACGGCATTACGCCGGGTCCGTTCCTGATGCGCGACCGGCCAGATGTCTTCTGGGGGGTGATCGGAAGCTTCTATCTTGGAAATGCGATGCTTCTCATCCTGAACCTGCCCCTGGTGGGGGTTTTTGCAAAGATTGTGAGAATTGCCCCCAAATACCTTATGCCGACGGTATTGGTCTTGTGCGTAATCGGCGCCTATGGAGATAATAACAACCTTTTTTGACGTCTGGGTGATGCTGGGCGCGGGGGTTGCAGGCTACCTCATGCGCAAGCATGATTACGAACCCGCGCCACTGATACTCGGTTTGGTGTTGGGAACCGTCATGGAGAGATCCTTCCGGCAGACCTTGATCATCTCCAAGGGCGAAATCACCGGGCTATGGGAATCTGCGATCTCGGCCATCATTCTGCTGCTGACTCTAGCCGTAGCGATTGGGCCGAGCCTTTGGCGTTATTGCAAAACAAAGCTCAGGCGCTCAGCAAAAAAGGGGGCAAACGATTAAGTACCCAATCCAAAGCCAAGATGTTGTGAAGCAATTGTCTCCATTTGGAACCACTTTGGAAAAAAAGGCTAATCGATAAACCTTTCGCTGGCCTCTTGGCCTGCTCGCTTACGAGGGCGGAAGGCAGACTCCTGAAATTAAGTGTCCTGACCTATACTTGATCTGACGGACAGTGTCAAATTAGATAATGGTCCGATTCTCGACTTCACCTACAAATCCGTAATCCAACGCCGAAGTGAAAATCAATGATTACGGGCAGAAATATTGAGCGAGTTAGCGAAGGTCTGGGTAGTGATGAGGGCCCCGGGGAGGCGTTCTTCTCCGGCACCGCCTCCCTGAAGAAAGAGCTTAAAGGATTCCCGGGCGCAGCGACTCACCTCGGAAAGAAGTCTTTCCTTCGGGAAGGCGGGTTTTTACAGGTCCAGGTCGGGTTCGATATTGCGGGGGATCAATAATTCTTCATCAGGTACTCGAAGCTCTTCTGCAGATTCCCCGCGCACTCCTCATAGGTGTTCGGCTGGGTCAGCTCCACGGCCGCATAACGGATCTTATTCTTGGTGAGAAGCGCAAAGACGGTGTCGAAATCCAGCTCATTCGGCCCCAGGACCGGCGGTACCTTATGCTCAGGAGTCGAGGTTTTTATATGGATGTAGGGCATCCGGCCGGCATATTTTTCCATGAAAGCCTTCGCTTCTTCCGGCTTCGGCACGACCCGGGAGACGGCAAAGAAGTTCGCCACGTCACACTGGAAGAATTGATTGGAATTCACGTTGGCGGCAAACTCCGTCAGCCCGAACCCGGTAATGCCGTCCCCTTTCAAAGCGTGGGCGGAATTCTCCACCACATATTTCAGGCCGGCTGCCCGAGCCAGGTTGGCCGCACGGTTGGCGATCCGGACGGCTTTGAACAACTCGGATAGGGTCCAGGTTGTCTTTTTAGGGTCTTTGTCGAACTCCGGCCCGGCGGCCAGGGTCCGGATCGTCCGGGGGCCTTCGAACACGGGAGCATTGGCCAATCCTCGGCTAAAAATCTCCCAAAAAGCGGGGTCCAAGAGGCCCACCTGCAGGGCGTAGCCGAGCTCGAGGTTCTTCGACTTGGCATAAGCCATGAGCTCTTTGCACTGCTCCGGAGATAGGGCGCCGCTGGGGTCCCGAATCTCGACCCAAGAGCAGCCCAGTTCGCTGGCCAGGTCCACCAGCTTTTTCTTGTTTTCCAGGGAAACCGGCAGGGGCTTAAGGAAGTTGGTGGTGGTAAACCCGAGCTTGATTTCCGGATAGTTCTTTAAGACCATCTTCTGCTGGGCGAAGGCGCCGGCGGAGAGGAAAGCGACCACAAAAATTCCCACAGCCAAAAAGACCAGACTCTTCTTCATAAGGAATCCTCCTTTCGGGATTTGAGAGCGCGGCGAACCTGCAGACGGAAACAACTATCAAATACCTTAACCTTATGGGAAGTCAAGAGAAAAATTGCCTTTGGAGATAGCCTCTGCTTGCAGGCCCAAATTGAAGATTTGCATTTGAAATATTGTATTCCGGGGGAAAATGCCAGAAACACGACTTCAGGAAGGAAGCATTGACTTGGTTTGACAGTGTTTGTTGGGTCAAATCCTATCTTTCACAAATTAAGTATGGCGTCCCGTGAACTCGCGACAAAGATGTCGAAAAAATGGTGAAAACGAATGCAAGGAATCTCTTATATTAGGACTTTATGCAAAGATCAAAAAGCAGGGTATGACAACCCTGCCTTCTGAACATTGTGAGCGTTTGGGATAAAAAGGTGCTAATCTTGACTTAACGCTCTGGGGATCAGTGGCGCAGGCCACTCCGATCGAAATTTTTCAACCCCGCTATTCCAGCGTCCACTGAATGCCCTGGTTCGGCTCCTAAAGTGAACTAATTATTCCACTTCTGGTAGTTCTTCAAGCGGCGACAATACCTGCCCCCTGCTTCAAACGTTACTTCTTAATCCATTTGAGCGCAGCAGATTTAGGTTCGCCGGGGTTTATTGTGCTTGCAGGACTAGAGCTCCAGGTACCGGTTAGAACCCGACCATTCTCTGATGCCTGCAAGGTTATGGTCCCGAGGCGGAATGTTCCTTCCCACCATTTCCCCTCATATTTTCCTGCCACATAAGAAATAGTAATTCTGCCGGTGTCCCGGCCATGCGTGGTAGAATATGTCCCTGCGTACGAAACAGGGCCTATACGTTCAAGCACTACCTCACCCCAGTCGTCACCGCTCCATTTACCGCTGAGGTCAGGCAATGACTGGGCAAAGGCACGGGAATTTCCGGACAAAACGAGCAGGTGTGCTGCCAGCAGAATGACCGCCAATAAAGAAAAAATTACTCTTGCATGGTTGCAGAATACATTCCTCTCGGACAGATTCTTATTCATGCCGCTTCTCCTTTCGAAGTGGTGTGCCGAACAGTGATTAGATGGATCCGGTAATCATGTATTGAATTTCTGCCTGATCCAGGGTTTGAATAACCCTCTTTAATAGTTCCTGTTGTGACACTTCTCCAGACGCTCCCCAAGAATTTTCTTGAATTCTTCATCAGGAAGATTCGGGAATCTCTTGCGTAACCCATGAATAAAGAGTTGATTCGCAAATTCAGACAACTCAAATGCTTTCAGCAGCCTTCTTTCAGGGGATATTTGCCGAAGGACTTGAATATATATCTTGTGGTTTTGACTTTTTTTGATGTTCACAAGCTTTATCTTCGTCTCTCAATTTTAAGCCACCACTAATTTTTCCTCATTTTGGATTATGATTTGAGGGTTTGGATTTTTCCGAGGAATAGGCAGTCCTTGCTCTTTTAACAGCTCAATATGCTCTTTCAGCCCCCATTTTGCCTTATAAAGGCAATCCTCGACAGAATGTCCTATACCCGTAAAACCCTCTAAATCTGGAGAATAAAATCCAAAGTAGTCAGGTTCTTCAGTGGCCTCAATGATTAAGGAGTATTCCAATTCAATCATTTTCAGTCCCCCTTATTTTATTCCTTTATTCCTGCTGCTTTCAGTATAGCATGACAAGTACCTTTAGGGACTTCTTTTGACCCGTGATAATCTACTCGAATCAGTTTGTCCCAACCTACTTTACTATAATATCTTATAGAACCTTTTTCTTTTACGGGTTTAAATCCATGCTTCTCTAATAGCCTCACCAATTCGCTAAATTTCACTTATCTCTCCGAACATCAATATTATACTCCTTCGATTGTCTTAAGCACGTTTGCTGCATAGTAACGTGTGCCGAACTTCGTACAGACTCCAGCAGGCACATTCTCAATGACCCCATACTTTCCTTTGATTTTGCGAGACAGATTGACTTTCTTCTCGACGATGAGTCCTTCACAATACTCACAGCGTTCACCCTCCCAGAATTTCCTTGCGGTTTCTCGTCCCTTATTTCTTTGGTTGACCCAAATGATGCTTCGTCTTATTCCCCCAAATAGGATCTTCTAACATCATCATGGCAAAGAAGATTTTTGCAAGTATCCTCCAGAACGATCTCGCCGAGTTCCATTATATATCCATAGCTGGAAATCGATAAGGCCATACGGGCATTCTGCTCAACCAGGAAAATCGTCGTTCCGCTCGCCTTGATCTCCTGAATCACCTTGTATATTTCCTCAACGACAAGGGGAGCGAGCCCTAGAGATGGCTCGTCAAGGAGCAAAAGCTTGGGCCTGGACATCAAGGCTCTCCCGATGGCCAGCATCTGCTGTTCTCCACCGCTGAGAGTTCCGGCCTGCTGGTTTCTTCTCTCTTTGAGTATGGGGAAAATGCCATAAATCTTCTCCATATCCTGGGCCACAGCCTTCTTATCTTTGCGGATATAAGCTCCCAATTCAAGGTTTTTCTTGGTGGTCAGGAAGGGGAAAATCTCTCTCCCCTGAGGGACATGAGAAATACCCAATTTGACAATTTTATCCGCCGAAAGCCGGTCGATCCGTTTTCCAGAAAAAATAATTTCTCCGCGGGAAGGATTGTTGACCCCCGAAATTGTATTAATCAGGGTGGTCTTGCCCGCTCCATTGGCTCCGAGGAGGCATATAATACTTCCTTCTTGCACCTCCAGAGATACACTTTTCAATGCCTGAATGCTTCCGTAATATGTCTCGATCTGCTTGACCTTAAGCAAGGGTTCTCCTTTTGCCGAGATAGGCCTCTATAACCCTTTCATTATTTCTGATCTCCTCCGGGTTTCCTTCAGCGATTTTCTCGCCATAGTCCAGCACGGAAATTAAATCCGAAACCTGCATGACCCATTTGATGTCATGTTCTACCAGGAGTGTCGTAATATCCATTTCTTCTTTAATCTTGACGAGGAGAAGAGCTAACCTTTGCTTCTCTTCATAGTTCATCCCGGCTACCGGTTCATCCAGCAGGATCATCTTCGGGTTTGTCGCCAGAGCCCTGGCGAGTTCCAGGAGCCTTTGTTGCCCAAAGGCCAGAGAGGATGAAGGGTAACGTTCCCACCCCTTCAAGCCGACAAATTCCATTAATCTTTCAGCCTTCTGCAATACCTCTGCCTCTTCTCTGCGGAATTTGGGAACGGCAAGAGCGGATGAGAACACGCCCGAGCGGGTATGATTATGCATGCCGGTCACCACGTTCTCCAGGGCGGTCATGGTTATGAATAACTGGCTGTTCTGGAAAGTCCTGGCAATCCCTTTACAGGATATTCCCCAGGGAGTCTCATGGCCGATCTCTTCTCCATCGAAAATGATGGAACCGGAGTCGGGTTTAATCAAACCTGAAATGACATTAAAAAAGGTCGTCTTGCCAGCACCATTGGGACCGATGATGGAGTGCACTTCTCCCTTTTGCACGTCGAGGGAGACATGGCTCAGGGCCCGAACTCCCCCGAAATTGACGGAAAGGTTTCTCACCTCGAAAAACATTTTCTTTTTCAGTTTCTCCTTCAGGCGGGCGGCATTGATTTTTGCCTCTTTGGGGAAACCCGATTGGCGACCGTTATGATCCTGCCGGGCAACTTGATTAATCCGCTGGGTAAAAATATGATCGACCCTAACAGGATCAGCGCATAGATCAACTCCTGATACTCCTGAAATTTACCCAAAGCCTCGGGTAGAAGCGTAAATAGGGCCGCCCCGATAAATGGTCCCCCCGGCGTCCCCAGCCCTCCGATTACGATCACCATCAAAAAAATGATTGACCGGAATAAGCTAAAATCCTGAGGGTGGATATAGGAGAGCGCGATCCCATGTAATCCTCCGGCCAGAGAAGCATAAAATGCGCTGATCATGAAAGCGATAATCTTGTATTTCGCCAGGTTTACGCCGATACACTGCGAGGCGACCTCGCTGTCCTTCAAAGATATGAATGCCCTTCCGGTTTTGGATCGTAAAATATTCCTGGCGGCAATGAATAAAAAAAAGGCCAGCAAAAAAATTATGTAATATTTACTCCCGTCGGTTGAAAATACAAAATCCCCCAGTTTGGGGGAGGGGATGGTGAGACCATCTGTACCATTCGTCATATTCTTCCAGTGAATCATGATCAGATTTACAATTTCATTGAAGGCCAGGGTAACCAGGGCCAGGTAATATCCGCTGACCTTCAGGGCTGGCAGGCCAATCACCAGACTGATCACGGCTCCCATCACACCCCCCAAAGGCAGGGACAGCCAGAAGGGCAGCCCCAGTTTTATAACGCATAACGATGATATATATGCGCCAATGCCAAAAAAGGCCGCCTGCCCCAAGGATACCTGGCCGGCAAATCCGGTGAGGATATTCAATCCCATGGATATAATGCAGGCAATGAAGAAAAGATTTAAAAGATAGATAAAGTAATTATCCAGAACTTGCGGGGCAACCAGGAAGAGGATAAAAATAAATAAGAGGGGTAGTTTTTTAAAATTCCTTTTCACTACTCAGATTATGCCTTTCTCATGGCTCCTCGGCTGAATAATCCGGATGGTTTGAACATCAGGATGGTGATAAGAATAAGGAAGGAAACCACGTCCTTAAAGGCCGTCGAGATGTAGAAACCGGCTAAATTACCCACGATTCCCAGAAGAACACCGCCCACGACAGCACCCGTCAGGCTCTCCAACCCCCCCAGCACGGCCGCGGTGAAAACCACGATTACAATGTCTCCCATCTCCGGAGTGATCGATACCTGGGGGGCCAGCAGAAAACCGGCGGCAGAGGCCAGACCGAAGCTGATGGCCCAGGTTAAGGAAAAAACCCGTTTTATACTGATGCCCATGATCGATGCAGCCTTCTGATTGGAAGCCGTGGCCAGCATGGCTGCGCCGATCTTCGTGAACTGCAGCAGATAATACAGCATTCCCAGCAAGATCAGGGTTATGACAATCGTTCCGATATCCTTAGGCGTAATCATAATCGGCCCGAGGTGGTAGGGGGTCAGGCTGAAGGGGGAAGGGAAGGGGTAATAGATGGAGCCCCATACCAATCTGGCAATATTTTTAATGATGATACTCACCGCAATGGTAGCGATAATCACACTCATGACCGGGCTTTTCAGCAGCGGCCGGCAAACGATTCTTTCAATCAGGATCCCACAGATGCCGGCGGTCAAGAGCGTAAGAATGAAGGCAGCAAGGTAGGGCATCTTGTAATAGATATGGTACATCAGCCCAAAATAGGCGCTGATCATGACCATTTCGCCCTGGGCAAAGTTCATGATATTCGTTCCCTTATAGATTAAGATAAAGCCCAGGGCGACCAGGGCATAGATACTACCTACAATGATCCCGCTAACGATGACTTGAAGGAGCAACAACTCTCCTTTTATATTTTATGGTTCCTCCCCCCAAAAGGATCATAGATTGATGGTCAAATCGATACGACAAAGAAACATGGTCGAAATAATATTGTCGCCGCTCTTAGAGCACCGCTTACCATGAATCCTTTGGGGAGAGGTCTCACTACATTTATGGATAATACCTGTAATACTTGGGTAGAAATTCCACTTTCCCTTCTTTATTGTAGACCCAGAAGTAGACTCCTCTGACGCCATCATGGTCATTTTTTGTAAAGGTGATCGGGGTATACCCTCCGGTTTCAAAGTCCTGGATGGATTCCATGGCTTCAATATAGCTCTCCCGACTCAAATCTCGGCCGGCCCTCTTCAACCCTTCGAGGAATACCTTCACCGCCCCCAGGCTCTGGAATTCAGGTACGCCAGGGATCCCCGGTCGTTTCGCCTCCTCCGGGTAAGCCTTCTTGTACTTTTCGACGTATTCTTTCGTCAACGGGTTCCGATCTCCCACAACGTCCACCAGCGGACTCACCCCATAGAATTTCTCGATGACGGCATCCTTTCCCGCCACCTCGATTGTCCGGGGGTGAGCTCCGGCAATCCCGGCAATAAATTTCGCCTTATAGCCAAGTTCATGGGCCTGTCTAATAATGGTTCCTACCGGGGCGGCATAGGCATGAAGCAAGACCACCTCCGGATTGGCCTCTTTGAGCTTCAACACCTGCGAGCTGAAATCCGTATCCCCGATCTTGTAACTTTCCTTGCTGACAATAGGTATTTTGAGCTTTTCGGCCTGGGCGGCAGAACCGCTCAATTCACTCATGCCATATTCGTCTGTCTGGTAAAGGATTCCCAGGCGCTGGGTTTTAAAATGATCCGCGGCAAAATCCGTCATCAGTCTGCCGTAGATGCTGCCCGGGATGTTGGTCCGAAAAGTGGTCTTATTAAAGGGAATGGTAATCTTATCGGCGATGGCCATGATCACATGGAAAGGAACCTTTTTTTCCTGCACATAAGGCGCGGCCGCAGCCGTGGCCGAAGCCGCACATCCTCCAAAGATCATGAAAACTTTATCCCTCTCTATCAATTTTTTCGCCGCGGCCAGAGCCTTGGCTCCGGTCGATTCATCATTTTCGATGATGAGCTCGATCTTCCGGCCGTTTATGCCCCCGGCTTTATTCACCTCATCTACATACATCACAGCGGTATTTTTGGCGGCGACTCCGTATATGCTGGCCGGACCGGTTAAGGGAGCAAAGAAGCCTACTTTAATCGATGTGTCGGTAACCCCGGTTCTATCAACCGGAAAGGCGAGAGAGGAAATAAATAGTGAGACAGCCAGAAAAGTGACAGAAAAGGTTATTAATTTCTTCATATTTTCCTCCTCCTTTTTGGGATTTTTGATCTTTCATCTCATCTTCTCCCAACGAAATCTTGCTGTTTTTCTTTGGCATTCACCTCCTTTCCTCTGGTGGCGCATGATGCAGCGGATGCGGGGATGATTATAAATGGTAGTATCTATGATTGTCAATCTCATTTTAGGATGATATTTCTCAATCGTTTCGCCTTATTCAACCTCTGCTGGCCTAGTTCTCAGAAGCCCATCAAGGAATTCAATCCAGTAGGACCGTTCCCGGTGTAAAAATCATTTTTGGCCTTGCCTTTGCCATCAATTTGTAATACCCTCTTGCCAAAATGGGCCGGTGGCGCAAGGGGAAAAGGGTTCGAGCATTCTAGGGGTCAAGGGTTCTAGTGAAATACTGAACAATGGAATTTTTTCCGTCTTGAACCCTCGGCCCCTTGAACCCTTTGAGATTCCGATCAGGAGGGTAGGCATGTTACAGACGCTTGAAGAGAGAGTTCGTTATAAACATACGGCGCTCATTATCGTGGATATGCAAAATGACTTTTGTCATGAAGATGGGGCTTTCGGCAAGATGGGCTTGAATCTATCCCTGATTCAAAAGGTGGCGACTCCCATGAAAAATCTTATAGAGAGCGCCCATCTTTTTGGAGTTCCCGTTATTTTTACGAAAATGCTCCATAGCCAGTGGACCAACTCGGAGGCCTGGGTTCAACGGAATCGATCCAAGAAAAAAGGCTGGGTGGATGAGGATAAGCCTTCCTATCCTTACTGCCTCCCGGACACTTGGGGGGCTGACTGGTATGGGGTCCCCCCGGCAAAAGAGGATTATGTGGTGATCAAGCACAGGTATGGAGGATTTATCAATACAGACCTCAACCTTATTTTACGAAGTCTGCAGAAGAAATCTGTCATTGTTACCGGTGTGGATACCACCCTCTGCGTGGACTGTACCGCCAGGGGGGCTTTGATGCATGATTATTACGTAATCGTCGCCGCAGACTGCTGCGGCGGAGTGGATGAGGAAGAGCACAGATTTACCCTAAGAACGCTTGATAAGTATTTTGGGATCGTCACGACCTCCGATGAGATCATCCGGATTTGGAACGCCCAGAAAAATAATCCCCGCCATAACCCTTAATCTTTAGCGGTTAGCCAAATCTTTTAATCCCAACTCTTCCAATTTTTCCGGGGTAATTTTTCCTTCTGGGTCCCAACCTCGCTGCTGATAGTAATCGCTCAGCAGTTTGTCCAATTCGACCACATGCCCCTTAGTGGGTCCTTCGGCCATCGGCTGTTCCAGAAAGCGTTTGGGTAGAGAATCATCCTTTCTCGTAAACCCTTCCCTTAGATTATATAAATGTTCGACATTCCAGATCCTCTCACCGGCCTTGAGCAAATCCGCCGGGGTCACCGGAACGCCCGTAGCCTGAGTAAACATTTCCGCAAATTCCGGGAACCCCATCGGGTCTCCCCGGCTGACAAACACACAAAAGCCCAGAGCGTCCTGCACGGCCGCTTCGTTCTGCTTCGTCTTGACCAGCTCTCCTTTGCCTTCTGTGCTAAACCGATCGACGAAGGGTGGTAACCCGAATGTCTCCTGCACGACCAGGCCCCGCTGATGGCACCCTCCCCGGGGGGCTGTAGAATAGGCGATGCCCATTCCTTTAGCGCCTCTGGGATCATATCCGGACATTTCCAGCCCTTTAACTTCCATGGCGTATTCTCGTGCGCCCTTACCAATTTTTTCGGCAGCCCGCTTAACTCCCCCGGCGAGAATATCTCCCAAGCCGTCTCGGAAGGTAATTTTCTTAATCAGAGGCAACAAAGCTTGATGATTCCCGTACCTTAACTCAATCCCGCCGGTATCTTTTTTGGTAAGAATACCCTTCTCAAAGCATTCCATGGCAAAGCCCATCACATTTCCTGTCGATATGGTATCTAAACCATACAGCTGACATAGTTTATTCGCCGCGACGATGGATCCCAAATTGGCGTTGCCCAGATTACTTCCGAAGCTAAACAACGTTTCATACTCTGGCCCTTCCGTTTCATAACCGGCATATTCTCCCGATTCCATTTTCGTGTGAGGTTTACAGGCTACGGGGCATCGATAACAAGATTCGTGTTTTATGGAAGCCTCTTTCACCGCTTGCCCATCGATAGCGGCGGCACCCTCAAAAGTCCCCTGCTGATAATTCCGGGTGGGAAGGATTCCCTGAGAATTGACAATCGCCAGAACACCTGGGGTTCCAAATGCTCCGAACTTCTTCACCCTGTCAGAAGTCCTAAATTTGGGGAGGATGACCTCTTTAATATATTCTTCGAAGGCTTTCTCATCTGCCAACGGCACTTTTTGAGTCCCCTGGACAATGATGGCCTTTAAATTTTTTGATCCCATGACAGCCCCGCCGCCCCCACGGCCGCAGGCATGACTTTCAGAAAAAACGCCGGCATACCGCACCAGATTTTCTCCGGCCGGTCCGATACAGGCAATTTTGGCTTCCCGGCCACCCATGTTCGATTGTAAAAGCTCCTCGGTTTCCGCGGTGTCCTTTCCCCATAGATGTTGCGCATCCAAAATCTTAACCTGCTCATCCACAATTTGAATATAAACGGGTCCTTTGGCTTTTCCGGTGATGATGATTCCGTCGTACCCCGTCCGCTTAAATGCCGGACCGAAAAACCCCCCGGCGAGGCTCATCAGAATCGTCCCGGAAAGGGGAGACTTGGTTACGAGGGAAAATTTTACACAACAGGGGGCAGTGGTCCCCATGATGGGCGTGGTAAAGAAAATCAAACGGTTTTCAGGAGAATAGGGATCCACATGAGGGGGATTTTCTTCGTAGAGGATTCTGGCGCCGATCCCCCTTCCGCCCAGATAATCTTTTATGAATTCATCCGGCAGAGCCGAAGTGGACACCTTTCTTTCGGACAAATTCACTCTGAGGATTTTTCCAAAAAAACCTCCCTTAGCCATCAGGATGCTCCTTTCGTTAGCTTTGGGTCATAGCTGGAATGAAACCTCAATTTCGGCAGGATTGTAATCAATCGGAGGCAGAGAGTCAAGTTGGTATCGTGTGATTTATAATTTCCTTCACAGCGGGCAAATGCTGCGCCTGGCCGAGGATGACCCTTTCCATTTTGAGCCCTTCGATGCGCACCAAATACCGGGCTAATTTCCTTGCTTTTTCCAGGCCGCCAGGAACGTCCACCTTGTTGATAAAGGGAATCACCCTGGCTTTTTCAGGCCGATTTTTGATGATTTCGGCAAGCAGTCGGGTGATCATTTCTTCCGTTACGATAGTTCCCATGGCCGCGTTGAGGATGCGGGCCGCGATCTGGGAACGGAAAACATACTGCTCATCCAACGGGTGGCCCAGGACATCGATTCCCACCACTGGAACAAGCAGGGTGGTATTATTTGGGAGAACGGGCTCTCCTTCTCTCGGGGCCTTGAGCGAGCGGCCTGCCGCTCCGTCGGCTTCGATAATGATCGAGGAGATATCCGCAAGAGAGAGAAGTTCTTCGCCCCATTCGGGAAGAATTCCCTGAAGCTTGCCGTCATCCAGTTTTTTCCTGGCAATGACCAGGTATGGATACTGGCCTAAATTCTTGAGAACCCATTTTTTCATTTCAGAGATGTGCTCGGATAGAAAAAGGGCAAAGGAGGAAGAGGGGGCAGGTTCCCAGATTTTCGTGGTGGTGGTGAGAACGATCCCTTTCCTTTTGGCGGAAAGC
>Ga0315294_10001615_pt1 | contig 24592 bp, 25 predicted proteins | sample YL17G13_40_MG_FD_203626 | JGI IMG/M metagenome (GOLD analysis project Ga0315294, IMG submission 203626) | Sediment microbial communities from Yellowstone Lake, YNP, Wyoming, USA - YL17G13_40 | ecosystem: Environmental > Aquatic > Freshwater > Lake > Sediment | place: USA: Wyoming | collected...
CATCGAGGAATTCACGGTGGCGTTCGTGGAGTTTGTCGTGTAGCCCGTTTTATTGGCAGTGAAGTTGTGCATGGAATAAAGGATGTCTCCTCCCGCGCCCCTGAATAAGGTGTCGTTCACAATAATCCATGAAGTGTTTCCATCGTTTTGTGTTGTCCCGAAGTTTTGGATTATAGACTGGTTGTTGATTGAAGAAACGGATGCACTTCCTATTGCCGTTCCGGAATGGTCGGTTACGTTCACGCGCGCGTACCATTGAACGGTGATATTGTTTCGGTTGTCTGCCGAATAATAGGAAATCCCTGAGCGGTTGAGATTCGTGCAATTCAACAGAAAATTGTTCCCAGAGTATTTCCCATCCTCTCCCATGTAGGTATGGTTTACTACCTGGCCTTGGAATGTAAGATTCGTGAAATTATTTCCACTTGAACCATCAGTAAGGAAAATGTGAGGAGTATTTTCCAAACTGAGATTCATGAGAATGTTGTTGAATGAATTATTCGCCGAATCTGCGATTTTGAGGCTGCTTGAAAACTCTCCGGAAGTGTTTATCGTGAAGTTTGAGAACGTGTTCCTGTCTCCGGATAAATCCACTCCTTCACAGTACGTTCCATTTGTGAAAATCTTGAAGTTTTGAAATATGTTGTCATCTCCGACAACGTACATTCCCATGGCGTATCCACTGCTGGTATAGGCGAAAAGCGTGAAATTGCTAAGCCTGTTGCGTCTCATCGTGGAACCGCTACTAATTGCAGCCGTGTCGGTTTCTATGTACACATAAAAGTTGTAGAAAATATTGTCATCCAGCGGTCCGGTTGGATTGTTGATTAAGGCAATTCCACCATAACCCCCTAGAGTAGCAGTGAAATTCGTGAAAGTGTTGTTGTAAGTGGGTCCTCCGATGTAAAGTGCAGTAGTCATGAAAATGCCGGTTGATTGGGCCATTGTGATGTTGAATTTCGTGAACGTGTTGTTGTACGTGGGCCCCTCGGTGTAGATACCGTGGGTGATGGCTTCGGTCGCATTAATCGTTATGTTGTAAAATGAGTTATTGTATGAGAATTTCTCGAAAAAAATCCCCCTCGAACCTACTGCTTGAAGATACAACTCGTCATGTGAAAACGAATTATTGAATGAACCAGCCAATGTGAATGCATAACAGCCTTGCATAATCGAACAAGTGATATTGGATAGGGAGATCTCGTTTGAGGTCGAATTAAGCAGTATGAGACCTCTTCCGTAGGGATCCATTGGACTTATATTCACGTTTTGGATGAAGGAGAAATTCGTAAAGGAAAAAAATGTGGCATTTGAATAATCCGTGTCTGTGCTCGTGATTGATTCATTTTGCTGGATAATCCTGCAGTTCTTGATCGTTATGTTGTTCCTTCCAATTGCTTCGATTCCGTTTCCAATGTCCACCATCGAGTAATTGATCGAGTATCCTGCGCAATCCAGAACCAGATCATTTGCGCCAATAATTAATCCCGTGTCCGTGCAGTTGAGATTGTAAGTCATCGTGTAATTTTCTACAACCATATCCCCGCAATTGCACGCGCCAGAGACTTCTCCGCAATTCGCAGAATAAAGCATTGGAATAATAAATAGAATCAGAAGGAAAATGATAGGGAAACGCATAGCATAAGCTATCCTACAAACGTGCAGTAACCTGCTCCATTTTCCATTGAACATTGGAAAACTTTCAAAAAGTAGATTTATTAAAGTATCTATAAGATTCGTCTTGAAAAGAAAAATATTTTTGAATGCTTATTTAATATTTTTTATTGCCTGAGCTTGGAACAGCGCAAGTACAAATGAATTTTCTTGAATACAGTAAGTAAATTCTTAATCAGACTTTTGAAATAAAAGCATCATAACCTGATTCTTTTGAATACCCTCTTTTCCTTTTAATAACTCTCCCTATTTTGATTGGAAACAATCCGCGCTTTGCGCACTGTTTTAGAAATACTTTTTCTCTTGCGCCTGGAATAGTGAATACCAATTCATAATCTTCTCCTATACTCAAGAGCTTTTTTAACGTGATATGGTTTTTCCTGCAATATTCCCGCACTTTTTCGCTTGTGGGTATGTTTTGGATTTCAATTCCCACTCCGCTCATCTTTTCGATTTCACCCATTGTGTAGAAAAAACCGTCAGTAATATCCATGCACGCATTCGCGTATTTTGAAATTATTGGAACGTAGTCTATGCGAGCTGTTTTCTTAACGTAATTTTCCGCCCATTCATTCCTTCTTCCCTTCAAAAGCTCAATTAGCCCACAGGCTGCATTTCCCACATTCCCAGTGCAGTAAACTGAATCATTTGGTTTTGCATTGCTTCTTTTGAGAACTTTTCCCTTGATGTTCCCAACTGCAAAACCAGCAATCGTGAGTTCTTTTGCCTTCTTCGTGTCCCCTCCCCCATAAATCGCATTGTGCTCCCCGCAGGTATTTCGAATCCCTTTTATTATTCTCAGGAGTTCGTCCTCAGGATAATCCGGATTCAACCCAAAACTCGCAAGGAAAAGAAAAGGTTTTGCGCCCATTGCTGCAACGTCGCTGAAGTTGGCCACTGCAATTTTCCTTCCAATCTCTTCTGGAGAAAGAAGCAGGGGGAAGTGGGTGGATTCGAACATCACGTCCGTTGTGAACACGAGATTGGTGCCTTTGTGAAAATAAGCGTCGTCGTTTTCAACCCCGATGATTTTTAGTATTTTTTCGACAATCTTTTTTTCGTTCAAAACAGGCATGAAATCCCCTTTATTATATTTTCCATAAGAGTTGCCAAACCTAACTATTAATACTTTTTGATGGGGAATATTGTTTGGAGGCGATTGAGATGGATGAGAAGCTTGTTGAAAACGCCATAATACTGGATAGTGAGGAAAAGGTCGGAAAAGTTGCGCAGATTCTTGAAAAGGGCTCTGCTGCAATAGTGACCAAGCAGGGATGCTATTTTGGGATTGTTGAAGACACGGAATTGGCTGAAAGGGAATTTGACCCTGAAACCACGAAGCTTGAGGTTGTCGCAAGGAAAGTGAGCGCATTTGACAGAAGCGAACCGAACATAAACAAGCTCATATCCATTTTCTCCGGGAGAGTGAACCATGCGCCGGTAGTTGAAAACGGAAAGCCAGTCGGGATTATCAGGATTGAAAGGGCTATTGAGAATTTCATTACTGAAGAGAGGATGGAGGGAATTTGCGCAAGGGACATAATGAATTCGCCGGTTGTGGCGATTTCCGAAGATGCTTCGATTGCGCAGGCAAGGGCGGTGATGAAGAGGGAGAAAGTCAGGAGACTTGCGGTTTTAAGGAAGAAGCAGGAGGAAAGTGAAGTAGTTGGAATATTGCAGCTTTCAGACATTGCGGGTTCTCAAACAAAAGACAAGCTTCCCTATATGAAAGAGAAGGAAAAGCCTGCTGAAGGCTTGATAAAAACGCTCGTGAAGGAAGTTGGAATCATTGGAGAAGAATCGCCTGCTTCGGAAGTCAAAAGCACGCTTCTCAGAGAAGGCTCCCTGATAGTAGTCAATAAAAAGAACAACGCTGTTGGAATAATTACTCCTTATGATTTCATCGAGCTTGGGCTCGCTCCGGAATTGGGGCAGATAGTCAGGATTGAGAAGATAGATGAAGAAACGAGGCACTATGTCCCGGAAATCAAAGGCACAGTTGAGAAATTCACAGGCAAATTCAAAGACATGATTTCCTCCATCTCCCTTAAATTCAAGAAGGAAAAGGGAATCTACCATGTGAGGGCGACTTTGGCGCTGAAAAAGAAAAACGAGCTTCTTTTCGAGGATATAAGCGATTACAAGCTTCATTATGCTCTCAAATCCGTACTGGACAAATTGAAGAAGAGGATGATTGAAGGGGAGAAATTCAAGCAGGAGAAGGCAAGGAAAAGAAGGGGGAGGAAAATATGAGTCTATTTACTCAACTTCGCCTTTTTCCGCAATGCGCTTTGACGCATCCATAAAAAACACATAAATGTGCATGCTCAATTTTGTAGTGCGCAATGCAAAGTGGCGAGTTCAAGCATTTAGGAATAGACTTTGGCGGATATTGTTTCGCACGGGCCGAAACCCTGCGCCCCCCCGTCTTGCACTACTCCGTTGAACCTGAATGAAAAAGCTCCTGTTCCGGAAGTCGTGTAAGTCCATGTGAGCTTTCTTTTTGAATCAGCAGGAACGACCATTGAAGCAGGCGCAGAAATTTGCGTTGCGTCAGCAGAACCCGATGCAATTGTAACGAGCCCCGGAAGAATCGTAATATCCACGGAACAGTTGTTGGTGATTTCCATTGTGAGTTTTGCAGTATTGCCGTTCTGGAATGAAAGCCAGTCGCTTTGGTATACGTGGGGATGGATGTATATTTGCGCATCGGCACAGGATTTCAATGGGCAGAAGGTTTTCATAAGACTGCAGGATGCATTCATCTCATCCTTTGAAAGGAGAACAAAATCCCCGAATGAAGAAACGTATACGCTGCAGCCTCCTGCCACTGAACAGTTGAAATTCCCGTAAGTTTCAGTGATGAAATTTCTCACCATCTCCCTGTTCTCGGTTTTAAAGGTAAACTCTTTTTCATTAATGCTCACGTCTTTAAGTGCTGGTGTGAAAAAGGAGAGTTTTATTTTATTGGGGCAGCCGAGCACGTAGACTTTTTCAACCGCATTCGCAATCCTGTCCATGCTCGTTTTCATCTGGTAAACGTCATCCTCCCTTTCAGAGAGTTTTTGGTAGACAATGAAGATTACCGGGACGAGAAAAAGCAGCATGAAACCTATCATGAAAACCATTTCAAGCGAAGACTGGGCTCTTTTATCCATACCAACACCAATGCGCCATTTATTCCCATAGAATTTTTTACAAAATTCAATGGATGAACAAAACAAAAACTCACAAAGCGTTTTGTTCATTGATTCATTCATAATTATTAGAATTTGGAGTATTTAATAATATAAGTTAATAATTCAGGCATGAGATGCTTCATTGCACTGGAAATAGGGGGAGAGATCAAGGAAAAGATATTTGAAATTTCTAGGAATATTGATGGAAATGCAAAGAAGGTTGAGAAGGAGAATCTCCACGCCACTTTGATATTTTTGGGTGAAATCAGCGAAGAGAAGGCTTTGGAAATCAAGAAAATCGTTAATGATGCTAATTCCCTGATCTGCAATTATGAGATTGAATTCAAGGGGGTGGGAGCATTCCCGAGCGAAAGCAGACCGAGAGTAATTTGGGTTGGAGCGCACGCTCCTGAAATAAATGCGCTCCATAAAATTCTGTGCGAAAGGATTCCATTCCATGATGAGAGATTCCACCCACACGTTACAATCGCGCGCGTGCGCGATGGGGGGAAAATAGGGAGGAATTTGTTTGAGAAATATGGAAATGAATTTTTCGGGAAGGAGAGCGCGGGAAAGATAGTATTGAAAAAAAGCACTCTCACTCCGAATGGGCCGATTTATGAGGATGTATGAAATCTTCTTTTTTACTTTTCCAGCCTCGTTCCCTGTTTTTCAATCTCAACAATGAAGGAATTCGTGAATTTCTTTTGAATTAAATCAGCGCTGTTTCTTTCAATTAAGGCAATCATCGCGCCCCCCCTTCCTCCTGCTCCGCTTATCTTCACCCCAAAAACTCCCTTTTCTTCAAGAAGGCGCTTTCGAATATCTTCAATTGTTTCCGTTGACATCCCGTTCTCTTTGAGAAGCTCATGATTCCTGTTCACCAATTCTCCAAGGATTTTCCCATTGCCTGCGTTTTCTTGCGAATCAAATTTTCCTTTGGATTTGCCATCCGTTTTGAGCAAAGAGATTGCCTTTTGGAATATTGATTCATATTCTTCTATTCCCTTTTTGGAAAGCGCGAACTTCTCAACCATTTCTTTTGTGGAGCTTGCCTGCTCCCCTTCTTTCAATGTGTTGATTGCCAGAAGGATTGCATTCTTCGGAAGTTTAATCTTCAATTCATTTGTTTCCATTTTTTCTTCTTTTTTCTCGAATTGAAGGGGCTTTCCCCTGATTACTGTTGCAGGATCGATTCCGCTTGCTTTTCCAGAATGCGCAACTTTTTCCCCTTCAAGCGTTGCATTGAAAAGTTTTTCATAATCCATTTTCTTCATTGAATAAGTCCCGAAAGCGAGCGCCAATGCAGAACTCACTGATGCAGAATTCCCCATTCCCTTGAATCCTCCTCCAAGTTTCAATTTTATCCTGAATTTTTCCTTTTCGCCTATTCCAAGATTTGCTTTAAGCAAAGGCAGGATTTTTCGGAGGTAGTTCTTCCATATTCTTTCAGCCTCAATCACGTCTTCTGAACCCCCAATTGGGCTTATGCACACCCCATTTCTAATATTGACTGGGATTGCGATTCCGGGACAGCCGTAAACAACATAATGCTCTCCAAATAGAATGAGTTTTGTAGGCGAGGAAACGCTGATTGAAAAATCATTCCTCTTCCATTTGTTTTCGATTTCTTCATTAGAAAGATGGGGATTCCTGAAGCAGAATTTCACCTTTTCCCAGGCTTTTTCATCTTTTTTTTCCAGTTTTTCAACATACTCCCGGACTTCTTTCCAACCTTTCTCTGAGCCCGGGAACAATTTGAACATCACTGTGCCGTGAATTGAGAGCCATTCTTCAGTGAATCTTCTTCTTTCAAGCCAGTATTCAAGTATTTTTTCTTCATTGAATTCATCCAATATTTCGCGTAAATATAGATTCCTTCTCCAGATTATCCCTTCAAGCTGCTCTTTTTTATCCGCGAGAAATACGGAAATCTGCACGATATCCGAATTTGTTTGGGGAATTTTTCCGTGCATCCTGATTCCATTCACGATTCTTGCTTTTTCCCCATCATTGAAATTTGTTTTCCACTCCCCCAAAAGTTCTCCTGCCTTTTGTGCGCTTTTTTCAGAATGGTTTTCCACGTATCTCTCCCAATCGTGCATGAGCCCGGTAATATAAGCCAATTCGCACTCCCTCCCATCCCCTTTAAGGAATCCGGAAATTTTCTCTGCGTTTTCAGCCACTTCAAGCACATGGCTAAGGCTGTGCGTTCCATTCTTGGGATAGTTCTTTCTTGCCATCTTCAATATGAATTTCCGGTTGTCCATGCGAATCAACAATAATATTGAACACAAATATTAAAATTAGCTCTCAGAAATACCATTATTGCACTCATCTTGCGCTTTGCGATTGCACATGATTGAATTGCGCATGTGCATTTTTGCTGTAATGTGTTTGAGGGGCTAAGGCAATAAGTAGATAATTGTGATGTTGATTTTATGAAAAAAAAGGATATCGGTTTTTTGAAAAAATTGATTGGATGCAATACTGACGCAAGTGAAAAAAAGGACTACGAAAAGTGCTGCAGAATAATTGAAAAGGAGCTGAATAGGATTGGAGTGAAACATGAAAGGATCAACGGAAGGGATGGGGAGGGGAGAACGGTTTCGAATGTCATTGCCCGCATTCCGGCAAAAAAAGGGAATGCAAAAAAGTTCTTAATTGCTTCTCACTATGACGTTGTTCCCCCAGGAGAAGGGTGGAGCACGCCTCCTTTCAAGCCGATTTTGAAAAAGGGAAGGATTTATGGAAGGGGGGCAAGCGATGACAAGGGTGCAATCTTGTCAATAATGATGGCTTTGGAGGAAATTAAGAATGAAGAGAATCTGGATTGGGAAATCATTGCAGTATTCAGTGGAGATGAGGAAGTTTCTGGAGAGCATGGGATGGGGGAGGTAATGGGAAAGGGGGGAATGTCCGCTGATTTTGCTTTGGTTGCAGATGGGACGCAAAAGCCCATAATAGGGGCAAGCGGTATAATAAGGGGGAGAATCATTGTTTTTGGAAGGCAATGCCATGCAGGAAGGCCGTTTGCAGGGGAAAATGCAATAATGAAAGGCATTGAACTGGTAGGGGAACTGGAGAGTTTCTCAAAAGAGCATGAGAAGAGCATCTCAAAACTCAATGCGCCGGAAGACTCGGGGAAGAAAAAGCTTTGGGGAAGGTTCAGCGTCACGACTTTCCATTCTGGTGAAAAGGAGAACATCATTCCGGGAATTGCAAAAATAGGATTTGATTTGAGGACTATTCCAGAGCAGGATATTGAAGAAGTGAAGAATGAATTCATAAAATTTGTTGAAAGCGCTGCTGAAAAAAAGAAATTGAAAATTCAAATGGAATTCTTCCATGCGAGAAAGGGCTACTCGAGCAATGAAAACAACAAATATGTGAAAAGAATGGTTCAAATCATCAAAAAGAATTTCGAGAAAGAGGGGAATGAAGAAACAGCTGGTTCGCTTGGAGGAAATGACGGCTGTTTCATAAGCGCAAAGGGAATTCCCGTGGTGTGCTGCGGAGTTGGAAGAATAGGGAATAATGGGCATGGGATTGATGAATCAGCGGTTCTGGAAGACATTGAGAGATTGAAGAGAATAATTGTTGAATTCATTGCTTCAAAATAGTCAGGTTTTGAAAAATAATGCATGTACTAATGAGCGCGCGAATATTTCCAAAAATAATGAGAGTTCCTGAAGTTTTGTTGTCCTGCAAGGCGCTTCATCTGTTTCAATTAAATAAGATGGCACGGCCAATGCTCCTATGCAACCGCCCATTACGCATTTGGTTCCTTTCCTTACGGGAGGACCTCTCAATACATCCATGCTGTTTGGTTTATGTAGGGATGTTTCACCCCTTCCAGGACCTGCATTTCTGGGAATTCGAAACATAAAAATAATAAGTCATTATATATTTTTAATGCTTACGCTCCTCTCGCAGCAAGCGATATTGAAAGCCTCATGGCTTTATCGAAAATCCTGTGCAGGAGGGGAAGGATCAGCGGAAGCGGATTTCCCTTTTTGTAACCCCTTGAGATCTGGACTATGTAGGTATTCTTCAATTCCCTCATGAAGATGGGGAAGAAATGCAGGGAAATCAAAAAAGAGAGGAATATGCCCTGCGGAAGAATGGGCCTGAATTCATATGGATCTGTTTTTGTGATGAATATTATTGAAGCAAGGAATATGTTGGAGAAAAGGAATATCCTTCCGATAGCGGCCTCAAAACTGCTGAAATACAATTGGATGAGAAAGTAGATGGATATTGTCGGGATCACTGCAAGAAGAATTTTTCTGTCGATTTTCAGGAAAAGGAAAATGACGAAGAGCAGTATGAACGTGAGCATGTTGGCTTGGGTGGGAATCACGAAAAGAAGCGCAATGCAGGTTAAAAACAGCAGGATTTTTGCGATTATCACTTCAACCCCCCTTTAAATTCTCAATCTCCATCTCAGGCTTGATCCCGCATGGCTTTATTTCCTCGTAGCCTTTCCCAAGAATCCATTTCCCGCCGATTTCAATCGCCCTTCCGTTTCTCATCACTATGATTTTGGTTGCGAGCTCGGCAAGGTATTCCGTGTTGTGCTCCACAACGATAATCGTCTTCCCCTTGCTGTTGAGCTCCCTTATTATGTTGTACACGATTTTCTGCGTTGAGTAATCAAGGTTTGAAATGGGTTCGTCGAAAATGTATACTTCCGCATCCCTTGCAAGCGCGCAGGCAATTGTGATCAGTTTTTTCTCCCCGCTGGAAAGTTTCGAAGGGTCTTCATCAATGCACGTCTCCAAACCGACTTTCTTGAGCGCTCCTGCGATTCTCTTCTCGATATTTTCGTATCCGAAATTCTTGAGCGCGAAAGCGATTTCCTCTTTCACCGTAAGGGAAAACAACTGGGATTCCGGATCCTGGAATACAATCGCGATTTTTTTCATCAATTCCTTTGAATTCCATTTGTTCACGCTCTTTCCAAAAATGATGGATTTTCCCTCTGTTTTGCCCTGGATCTCCAAGGGAATGAGCCCGCACATGGAATAGAGCAAAGTAGTCTTTCCTGATCCGACTCTCCCCACAATTCCCACGAATTCGCCGTGGTTTATTTCAACGCTCACTTTGTTCAGTATTTTCTTCTCTTCGTACCAGAAGGAAAAATTCTTCAATGCAATTGCCTTCATGCCTTATCACCGTATTTTTTCTTGAATTTAAACGTATACGCCACGACCCATGCAAGCGAAAACTCCACGACCTGCTGGACTGCATTCCATAAGAAAATCCAGAAATGCAGCAAGGCAGTTATTATTTGCTCAACCTGGATTAAATATCCTTTGTCAGATGGAAAGAATGTGGGGACTGCAAAAAAAACGTTTGAAATCACAGTGACTGCCCCCCTGAGGAGTATTGCGCAAACAAGAAGAACTGCCATTGTGTAAAGGCTTCCGTAATCCTTTGGTTTTGTTCTTTTTTCCTCAATGAGAAAATAAGCAGCCAGGGCTGCGAGGAAAGGAAGAACCATCACAATTGCGCCCAAATATAACGCGAATTCGTTCAGGGAATTGAGCACCATGCTCATCCCAAAAAGCGACAAACCTGCCAGAATTAGTAGCACTGGAAGCCATAGGATGTTTCCGAATCTTAGGACAATGAGGCATCCCACAGTTGCACTGAGCTTCATTGCAGCACCGATTATTCCGGAAGGCGCCAGAAAAATGATTCCAAGCGTCGTGAGAAGAAGAACCCTGAGGGAGCTTTTGAATCCGAAGAGAAAGAACGCTAGAAGCGCTGGAAAGCCCACCAAATCAACGGTCATTCCGAAGTTCGTGGGCCAGCCGATTATCCCGTGCCCTAGCTGGAAAACGAGCGCAAGCGCAACAAGAAGCCCTTCAGCTGCAATTTTATAAGTCCTTATGGCCTTCACACTAAAACCTCCAAAACAATCCGCAGGATATTCTATTGTATAATATTGCAGGATAAATTTAAATAAATGAGTAATACTCGAAAATGAGTTAACTATATATGGATGGTGTCCAGGCATCCGCGTATTTCTTCAAAAGTTATTTCCTCTCCCGCCCTTCTCCTTACCAAAAGCCTTCAAGCACATCAGCTGAAGGCGGATGCTCTGAAACTCTTATTACCAGCGCCATCCAAATGATTGGAACTGCAATTCTTGCGGGTTGCCCCATTAATCCCGAAGCGCGCACTTCATCAATATGGATATTGTCGAGGAATTCCAGGACTATTTCCCTGATGCGCGGAATCATCGCTTGCATTCTCCTGTCAAACTCAATCACCTGATCCCTGCTGAGAGCCCCGACATCCCTCTCTCCAAGAGTTGAAGGGCGGGCCATTTTTCATTTATCCTTTGCCCAATTCGATCCATATCTTCAAGCCTAATGCACCTTAATTGCCCAACAAGAAGGGTATTGATGCCCATTTCAGAAATCAGCTCGGACAGTTCCTTATTGGTGACAATAATCCTTTTTTTTTCAAGCCATCTTTTAGCCCCAAAAAAAGATATGAGCTGTTTTGAACCAAGAAAATAATCTTCGAAATCATCCGCATCCCTTTTGCTTATCATGTGAGATCCATCTTTTATGCCAACATTTATATCATTCATTTGCGCCCACAAATCAAATTCTTCCTGTGAAGCGCCCACCTTTTTTATTACTTGCTCAACGCGCTCTAATTGCCCCCTTAATGCTGCATGTGCACTTGTTTTTCGTTTGGTTTCAGGAGCCTGCACAGTATGATCTGGATGAGGGCCCTGTATGCGTACGGGATTTGGATTTCTTGGCAAAGGAGGCCGGATATTCAGCGGAGCTTTTCTTTTTGGCGCTCCGCCTTCGCTGATAAGAACGTGAATGCGCTGCTTGCCCGCAAGTATGCTTCCTTCAAAAGGATCTGTATTTGTTGTTGTAGATTGAGCTGATGAAACAGGCGCTTGCGCATCTTTGGGGTCTTTTGTTTGCCCTTTCCATTCTCTTCTTTTTCCTGATTCTGTTTCTCCCCCTGATTCAATGCCCTGTTTTCCTTCTTCTTTTTTTGTGATAGGTGGCTTTCTTGCAGCGGGTTTAGGAATCGTCTCTGCAGGCGCAGGTTTTTCTTCAGGAATTGCATACATTACTTCTTGAAAAGCTGGAGGAATCAAGGGCTCTGCTGGTTTTGTTGTAGGGGGTGCTGGAGCAACAGTTTTTTGCGTTTCCCTTTCAGGAGTTTTCAGTCCATCTTTTCCACCCATAATGTTTTGGGGAGTAGAATTTGCTGCGGTTTGTGAAATTTCCTCTGCTGCTCTGCTTGCGGTTGTAGTAGTCCTTTCAGTAACCTGAATTTCGCAAAGTACCATGGCGCCCGTCGGTGCGCATAGTGCTTAAATGCGCATTATTCACCCTGAACGCGTTCAAAGCGAGTTTGCGACATTTGGGTCGGTAAGAGATGACCCTCCAAGAGTCCTTGGCGATGGTTTGTAACCGGAATTTCCTCCCAAAAGCTTTGGAGGAGAAGAAGGCCGTATTGGACTGCTTGTTGGAGTTTGGGTAATGTTGTTGGACATAAGTTTATTCTCGCAATAAATATTTATAAACCTATTATTATTCCCCAGTTTGTTTTCTCCCTATTGTATGCACGCCATGCTCGCTTCAGTCAGGCGACGGAGCGTAAGCGAGTGTTACAATTAGAGTTTATTAATGAGTTTTGATGCAACTTTTTCCAAAAGTTGCTTTTTTGATTAAACTTTTTTCAGGATTCAACCATTTCGATGCTCTAAAAAGTTTATATGAACCATTCCGGCTCCGGAAGGCAGACTCTCTCCATCTCCTTCTTCTCAACCTGCTTTCCTTCTTTGATGATCAGCCTTCCCTTTTCCGAAACAACAGTCGAGTTCGCGGGAACATCCTCAATGACTATTGCATTGACGCCAATCCTTGTATTCTCCCCGATAGTCACGGGCCCCAAAATCGTGCATCCGACTCCCAAAACAACATTGTCTTTGATCGTTGGGTGGCGCTTTTCCCCCTTCTTGTCCCTCCACCAGCCATGCCCGCCAAGCGTGACTCCGTGGAACATCATCACGTTGTCCCCAATCTCAGTTGTTTCACCTATAACGACGCCCATCCCGTGGTCTATGAAGAATCCCTTCCCTATCTTTGCCCCCGGATGGATCTCGATTCCAGTGAAGAACCTGCTGAACTGGCTTATCAAGCGCGGAATGAAGGGAATTCTCAATTTGAACAGGGGGTTTGCGATCCTGTGGAAAAAAATAGCGATTATCCCGGGATATAGGAGCACTTCAATGAAATTTATCCCTGATTTCAATGCAGGGTCTTTCTGGTATGCAGCTTTGATTGAATCAAGCACCATAAATATCACGAGAATTAATCATTGTTGAATATTTCAGTCTTCGCCTCTTGCTGCAAGGTAATACTTCAGGGTTGCATCCTCAATTTTGTATTCGATCACTATTGGAAGGTCTGTTGAGAAGGAGAGGTTTACGGGCGCATCATCAGGAGCTGCCTTCGTTATGTCCACAAGATACTGGAGCGGGTAAGTGGCCCTTGAAGGCTCCTTCACGTTGAATGAAACGGGATTCTCTATGTTTATTTTCACGTCCGCATCATCCCCTTTCGCGTCAATGAAAAGGGAGTTTCCCTTCGTCTCGAATGTGATGTGTGAGCCCACGAGCTGGGCGTCCCTCAGGATTCTCTTAAATTCCCCTCCCAATATTGCCACGACAGAGTTGGGCTCCTTGAGTTTCGGCTCCCTGTGCTCTGCTTCAGGTTCAAGAAGCGGGACTGAGAATTGCCTTTTTGATTTTTCCGCGGTGAATTCAAGAACGAGCTTTCCGTCCCCTTCCTTAATCAGGAGTTTTTCATTCCCCCTGTCGCTTGCAATCACTTTCTTCAGGTTGTCAAGGTTCAGCGCGATTTTTGAAGCGCCTTCTGTCTTGAAGGAGCTGAAAGAAGAGTTTGGAGCCGTGTAGCATATCATGGCTATTTTTGAAGGGTCTAGCGCTTTCAGTGAAAGCCCCTTCTCATCAATGGTGAAAGTCCCTTCCTCCACAAGGTTCACGATGGCATCAACGCTGCTCTGCCAGAATTTTAAATTTGAAACTTCAATCTCAAACATCTAAACACCTCCCAAGTAATTTATCTAAATACGAATATAAAGTTTGTGCTCCATTTTAAAATGCATCAGGGAAGTTTTCCCGCGATTTTCAGCAGATTCTCCAGTTTTTCCTTTTGAAAGCCAATCACGAAGCTGCCGTCAATTTCAGTTACTGGAATTGATTTTGCGCCGGTTCTTTTGGCAATCTGCTCAATGCATTCCGGGCTCTCCTGCACGTTTATTTCAGTGTATTCTATGCTTCGCGCCTCAAGGAATCTTTTCGTGATTGCGCAGATGGGGCAGGCATTCTTCGTATAGACGACAACCGGCATCGGAGCACCTCTTGAACTTAACCTCGCCTGGTGAAGCTTTTTCATTCGGAATTTTGTCGCATTGCCTTTTTCTTCGAAGAAAGCTTCTCGACGAGACACTCTCCGAAGTGGCGAAGTTAAGTTTGAATATGCGAGTGAAAATTTATTAATGTGCTGATTGGCTGAAAGGGAATTCATCTTTTTCATATAAAGAAGAATTAAAAAAGGAGGCGTCGTAAATAAAGGTTTATATTGAGGTGAGAAAATGGAGGAAAACCGAGTAATTGTACATTCCGTGAATATCGGGTTAAATGATGGAGAAATTTCTTCTGATTCTGATGTTTGTTTGATGAAAAAAGCAGCGGAGAATTCAGGAAACATAACGGTGGTTCACCTTAATCCCCCCAACCTCCAGCCTCCATGGTATCCGGGATTGGATGGGTTCGCGCAGGATTTGAACGTATCAATTGCCCTTCAGTGCGCTGGTTTCCCTGTCAGATTAATCAGAAGCATGCCCGGAAGAGAGGATATGCGAAATCTTGATATTGGCATAGTTTCAAATTTTGCATACCTGGATATTCTTCCGTCCCAGCTTGCAGACAAAATGTACCTTAGCGCTGATGCAATTCAAATGCTTTTCCAGCAGTTAGGCCATCCCGAAGTGCCAAGCGGGGATTTTAGAATGGAATGTGTCAGGAATCAGAATGATGGTTCGATTTCTTTTGGATGCACTCCAAATAGACCAGCAAACGGACAACTTCTCACAAAAGTGGAATATGAAGAAGTTCAGAGAATTATTCAGCCAGTGATTGATGTTCTTACGCTTGCATTTGGCAGGCAAGCTGCTGCGGAAATGCAGGAAAAGGCGTCTAGAACCATTCCTGAAGAGCGCTTGGAAGAAATAAGAGTTTCAAATCCTACATTAGCGCATCACGTTGAATCTTGGAATTGTAGTGTAGACCATATGCGCACGCAGGCAAGGAAATTGACAGAAGAAGCGCGCATGCATAGGGAGCACGTTGATGGTTTGTTGAGGGACAGGGCGCCCGCGCTCATTGCAAGATTGAAAGCTTAGACATTTTTTCTGATTTTTTTATTTTCCAAAGAATACTGTAGGGTATTTATTAAATTTTAGTAAAATAATACTTATTCAAGAATCAAGGGCCCGTAGTCGAATCCTTTGCTGCTCGCAGCAAAAGCTTGTCAGCAAAGCCGACAATGGTAAGACACCTGTCTTACACACAGGAGAACCGGAGTTCGATCCTCCGCGGGCCCATTTAATTTTTATCAAAAAAGAAAACCTGCAAATCTCAGGGGTTATAGGGGCTTGAGAATTCGCACACTTTGCCCTTCACTTCGAACATCTTGTCGTCGATTTGCGCGCCCTTGCAGAAATCAAAATCATAATACTGCTGGCTATCCATGGTCTGGTTCGAATTCATCGCCTCAATCTGGTATTTCTTCGCCTGCTCAAGATACGTGGAAGTGGTTGCGTTGCTTTTTGAGAGGTCCATAACGAACCATGAGCAGTTCTTCTCGGAAGTGAAATATTCGTAAGTCTTGTCGCTGAAATATATCCTGTCTTCTTTTGTGATTTGGTCTATTTTCAATGTCATGTCGGCAACCGTGGAAACCGCTATCTGCCTGAATTTCCCTTCCTTTATGTAAGTAACTGCATAAATATTGAATTGGTTCATCTTTACGTTGTACGTCTCATTCTTGTAGCATGCCAATGTCTTTCCAGAAGTAAAGGCATCATAAACGTATTTGAAATCGAATGTTTCCTGCGTTTCCTTCACCAAGGATTTCAGGGAGTCTGCAGCGCTCTTGTTTGTAACTCCGAGTATTTCCTTTGCATTTATGTCCCCGGATTCCTTTGGTTTTTGCGATGGCGCTTCATTCTCCAGACAGCCAAAAAATAAAAATGCAAACAGGAGTGCAAATGCGAATAATAAAAGAGAATTTTTGATTTTCATTTTCACCACACTGGTTTTATCTCAAGAGTCTCGTTCCTTTCTGCGCCCACGCTCAATAGATAAACCGGAAGCTCGACAAGCTCAGAAATGCGCTGGACGTAGGCAGCGCACTCTTCGGGAAGCGCGTGCGCTCCTTTTTTCACCACTTCAAGCCATTCACTTTTGGAAAGGTCCTTCCATCCGTTCATTTCATCATAAACTGGCTTGCATTTCTCAAAAGCGGAAACGTTTGCAGGCATCATGTCAATCAACCTTCCCTCATAATCATAGGATGTGCAGAGTTTTATCTTCTCAAGCCCTCCCAAAACGTCAAGCTTCGTGATTGCAAGCCCTGTAGCGCCATTGATTCTTTTCGCATACTTGAGGGCAATCACGTCGAACCACCCGCACCTTCTCGGCCTTCCGGTGGTAGTGCCGTACTCCCCTCCTTTCTCCCTGATTTTCGTTCCCGTTTCATCGTTCAATTCAGTTGGCACAGGCCCTTCGCCAACGCGGGTAGTGTAGGCTTTTGCAACGAGGATGATTTCCTTCAATTCTTTTGGCCCTATTCCGCAGCCCGTGAATACTCCCCCTATGGTAGTGTTTGAAGAAGTTCCGTAGGGATACAACCCATGGTCAATGTCCAGAAGCGTTCCCTGCGCGCCTTCAAAAAGCACTTTCCTGTCGTCCCCGAACGCCTTCTCAAGCTCAGCTGAAACGTCGCATGCGTATTTCTTGAGAACGCTTCCGTATTTTTTGTATTTCGTGAATACTTCCTCTTTTCCTTCGCTCAGTTTTTCCCCATATGAAGCCATGGTTTTTTCCCAGATTGGAAAAATGTTGTCGAGCCTTTCCTTTAAAACATTTTCATCGATTATTTCAGCAACCCGCAAACCAAACCTCGCGGCCTTGTCTGAATAGCATGGCCCTATCCCTTTTTTTGTCGTTCCAGCGGCAAGTTTTCCCTTCAGTTTTTCCTGCAATCCGTCCACCTGCATGTGGAAGGGGAAAATAACGTGCGCCCTCACGCTCAAGCCCAAATCAGCCTTTATTCCTTCCTTCTCAAGCTCTTTTATCTCGCTTAGGAGCGCTTCAGGCTCAACGACCATTCCGTTTCCCATGAGTATTCTTTTTTTGTGAATCACTCCGCTCGGGATGAAATGAAGCTTGAATTTCTTTCCCTCAACAACCACTGTGTGGCCCGCATTGTTTCCTCCCCCAAAGCGCACAACCACGTCTGCCTTCTCAGCATAGTAGTCGACTATCTTTCCCTTCCCCTCATCCCCCCATTGGGCGCCAATCACTGCAACTGCCATATTTACACCTTTTTCATTAAATTGAAAAAATTAACTAAAAAAATATTGTATATTCGTTCATTGAATGCGCGCGTTTATTGCATGCGATTATATACTCAAATAAATTTCGCGTTTTAATAAATATTTCGAAGTCTGTTCTCAATCAATTACCGGGCACCTTTCGGTCAGTATCATCTTGTTGATGTTTCCCCCAGGTGGAACCATTGGAAGAGCATCCTCTTCAGGATCTATCATCACGTCGATCAGGTAAGTCACGTCTGATTTCAAAGCCCTTTTCAGGGCGCCTTCCAATTCATTGGGCCTCACAACTCTTTCCCCTTTTGCCCCAAATGCTTCTGCGAGCTTCACGAAATCCGGCATTTCCTTTAGGTGGGTGGCAGAATAGCGCTTGTTGAGGAACAGTTTCTGCCACTGCTTCACCATTCCAAGCCAATTGTTGTTCATTACCACTACTATCACTGGGATGTCTTCGGAAACAGTTGTTGCCAATTCCTGGATCACCATGAGCACGCTTCCGTCTCCTGCAATGTCCACGACAACCTTATCTGGATTCCCGACTTTGGCGCCCATTGCGGCTGGAAGGCCGAAACCCATTGTCCCAAGGCCTCCGCTCGTGATGAAGTGCCTTGGCGTTCTTACTTTTATGAAATGCGCAGCCCACATCTGGTTCTGGCCCACTTCAGTACATATTATCGCGTCTTTTGGAAGAATCTTGTTCAATTCGTACATCACTTTCTGGGGTTTTATTGGGATTTCAGTTTCGAAATTGTAATCGCAGCAGCACATTTTCTCATACTTCTTTATTTTCTTCGTCCATTCGCTTTCCTTCGTGGCTCTGTGCACCCCATCCAGTATTGCTTTCAATCCTTTTTTCGAATCCGACACGATGGGAATCTCCACTCCAACGTTCTTCCCTATTTCAGCAGCATCCAGGTCAATGTGAATTATTTTCGTGTTCTTTGCAAAGGAATTCAAATCCCCAGTCACCCTGTCGCTGAACCTTGCGCCCACTGCAAGTAACACGTCGCAATTTGCCAAAGCGTAATTCGAAACCCTCCTTCCGTGCATTCCGGTGAATCCCAGGCACAATGGATGGTATTCGTCTATTGAGCCTTTTCCCATTAAAGTCGTGACTACTGGAATCATCAATGTTTCAGCAAGCCTGGCGAGTTCTTGATGGGCTCCCCCAATAATCACTCCTCCCCCGGCAAGAATCAACGGCCTTTCTGCTTTCAAAAGCAGTTCTGCCGCCCTTTTTATCTGGTTTGGATGGGGGTCTGGGGAAATCGGGTAGTATCCCGGAATCACTGCTTCTTTTGGGTATTCATAATCCAGTTCATTTGTCTGCACGTCTTTTGGAAGGTCTATGTGCACAGGGCCCGGCCTTCCAGTTGAAGCAATCACGAATGCTTTTTTCATTGTTTCCGGGATGTCCTGCGCTCTCATGATCCTGAAATTGTATTTTGTTATGGGCATGAATAGCCCGAATGCATCCACTTCCTGGAATGCATCGTTTCCGATTGCAGTGGTGAGAACCTGCCCGCTTATTGCAACCACTGGGACTGAATCCATGTAAGCATCTGCAATTCCAGTAACAAGATTGGTTGCGCCGGGCCCGCTTGTTGAGATGCACACTCCTGTTTTTCCGGTTGATTTTGCAAAGCCTTCTGCTGCATGCGCTGCTCCCTGCTCGTGCCTCACGAGTATGTGCCTCGGCATGTCATTGTTCAGGACTTCATTGTAGAAGGGAATGATTACTCCTCCCGGTATCCCGAACATCGCCTCCACTTTCTCCTTTCTCAAGGACTCGAGCATGGCTTTTGCTCCTGTCATTTTCATGTTTTATCCCAAGTAATTTTACACTATACAGCTTTAAAAGGTTTTGATTTTAAGAATCTTAATATAATGATTAATATTGGTTTAATACTTGATTAAAGATATAATTAATAAGAAAATTCAATGGAAAAGTCAGTAATGGATAAGCAATATATATAAAAAGTTTACCCACTATAAATTATTGAATATAAAATGAGGTGAAAAAATGCTTCATGCTCGACCAAACGGGATTGGAAATTCATATGGGGGCCCAAACCCCTGGTTTGATGGACATCTTGCTCAAGGTGTGCCCGCTAAGTTTATTCCAAAAAAAATCGAACTTGCAGATTTTCTAAAAGCTGCAAGGGAAGGAGAACTTGACTCCGTCATATCTTTTCTGGATCACGGAGTTGATATTGATTATCGGGACCACAAAGGAAGGTCCGCGTTGATATTGGCCGCAAAGAATGGAAAGAGCTGTGTCGTCAATGAGCTTTTGAAAAGGGGCGCATTCAAAGACGCAAAAGATGATGATGGGAATACTGCCCTAATGCTTGCTGCAATAAATGGTATTGAGAAGGCTGTGAAAATTCTGCTGCTCGGCGGGGCAAAAGTCAATGAAATCAACTGCAGAAGCCAGACTGCATTGAGTTTGGTGAGAGAAAAGATGCAATCAACAGATGGAGAAACCAGAGAAGCATTTTTCGCAATTGAACACTTGCTATTAGTCTCTGGCGCAGAATAGCAATTTTGAAGAAAAGAAAAATTAGAAAGGAGTGAATTTGAGGTTTTATGAAGAAAATCCAGCCTCATGTTCTTTATCTTTTCATGAAGGTTTGCAAGTTTGATTCTTGCTTTATTCCTGTTTCTGCTTTTCTTTTGTTTTTTTGAGAGTCTTCTTTGGAAGAATATTAGTTTTTGTTCGTGTTTTATAAGAGGTTTAGGATTGGGAATGGTAAAACCATTTGAAAGGGTTGCAAAATTCATCAAGCCAAAATCCAAACCCGTTTTGGGTCCATTGTTTTGCTTTGGGATTTTCCTTTGCACGTAAACGACAAACATTGCAAACCATTTTCCTGATGGACTTCTTTTGAGTGTTAAAGTTTTTATTGTTCCGTTGATTTCCCGGTGTTTCTTTATTTTAATTTCCCCAAATGGAGATACTTCAAGCTTTTCTTCTAATTTGAAACCTGCCTGTGGGTAGTAAAGGCTTTTGACTCTGAAGAAATTCTTGAATCTTGGAAAGCCGGTGTTTTTTCCCTGTTTTCTTTCCCTTATCATTTTCATTATTGCATTGTGCAGCCTATGGCAGACTGCTTGGGCAGTCTGGGAGAAAAGGCATGAGTTTTTTGTTAGTTTTTGAAGTTCTGTTTTTTCAATGAATTTGCCTGTTTCATTGTAATGCTCTTTTTCTTTTTGAAGAAGAAAATTCCATAATTCTTTGGAAAGCCATAGGTGGTGGTTTAGAATCTCTTCCTGTTTTTTTGTTGGATATAATCTGAATTTGTAGGTTTTGATTTTCTCCATATACTTCTCCTCAGAAAAATTGGGAAAAAGGGGCATATAAAGGCAGGGATAGAGTGGTTTTCCGGTCGAAATTTTCCGCTCGAAAAAAGAAATTTGGAGAAGAAACAGTTGAGGGAAAATTGGCATTGCATTTTTTCCAATGGAAAAAAGCACGCAATTTGCCGAAGCAAATTGCTGTTCCCTCAAACTCCCTTTTGCCTTTGCGCGCTGGATTGAATGCCAACACCTTCGGTGTTGGCGTCGCTTGCAAAGCAAGCGACTACCTGTTCCATTAAAATGCGGATGGGGAATTAGAGGTAAGATTTAGCGCGCATTGGCTGTCGCCCAAGAGCTAACCATTTAAGGAAAATAAAAGAATCAGAAGAGCGCATAGCTCTTCTCTGCGAATTTTTCAGTCGTTTTGCTTAGGCACAGCGCCTGGTTCACGACAAGGAAGCTTGCCGAGATTCCCAAGCCGAACAGAAGCCTTTCAACCACTACTATCGGAATCAGCGCAATCCAGAAAGCAGGGGTTGTGGAAAACGTGTAAAGGAATGCAACCGTTCCTATTGAATGCGCAGTGAATGTCGAGCCAAAGCTTCTTGCAAGCAGATTCGTCCTGTAAAATGATGCGACAACCGGAATCAGCCAGAATAAAGAGAAGAACCATGCTTCCCTCCCCACTGGGTGAAGCACGAACAAGGCCATTGCCCCCAATGGAACAACAGCGGAAACAATGTCCTCTTTCTTCTGCGCGAAATAATAAGCCGCAAAAGCAAGCGTGAATATCCTCGCGATGTCAAACCAATTGGAAATTCCGAAAACGAGCGCTTTCGCCGCATTGGCGATTATAATCAATCCCGCGCCGATTCCCGCGCCTGCAAAAGCCCCGATTGTTGGAGCAAACAATTGGTCAAGCGTGAATTGGTATTTTTCCCCTCCGAGCACGGCCGAAACCCCCATGCCCGCTGAAACAAGCACGAGGATGATGAACCCCAACCCCAGTAAAATTTTTTTCACTTTCTCCACCTCACTTTATTATTTTGTTTATTATCATCCTGCAGGCGCATTTTCAGCGGGTTGCCGCAGAAAAGCGCAACAGTTCTTTCAGAACTGTTTGCTGCATAAGTCTATTTTTCATTCATGAATGTTATTCTGCAAATTGTTGAGAATATTCTATTTTGAGAGAATATTTATATTGATATTGGTTTTGTAAAAAAAATCAGTCGGAATGGTGTTCAAGATGGGGCATTAATCCCGCAACTGTTTCTTCTATTATTTCTGAAGCAAATCTCCTTATTTCGCCTGATCCCAAAAGGGAGATTGTAATGCCTTCTATTTCATTCTTTGTAGATTCATATTTTTTTTGAAATGCAGAATAAGTGGAGGCAATAGCAAGCAATAAAAGAAACACTCCAGAATAAAGCAGATAAACGGCGCCATTTATATGCATATTAAAAAAAATATTGCATAAAGAGTTTGCTGCGCCAATCGCACTAAGCACCAGCCCGCCCAGGCCATAGAGTGCAAATCCATTTTTGGATCGCCATTCATGAATGAAATCAGCCCAGCCCATTTCCCTGAATCCGACTTCCTTAATCAAGATGGGAAGATCGTTTATGTCTTTGGCTGTTCTTGAAATATCATGCCTGTATTTTCCATTCCATACGAGCGAAGGCTCTTTTCTGATCATTTCAATTGCTGAAGAAACCCCATTTTCAACCGGAATTCCGTGCAAAGCAAGCGGAATTGCAAAATGCACTAACCTCCCGAGTACCGCATTGGCAACAAGATTGCGTTTCCTTCCTTCTTTTGGATCGTGATATGCTGCAATTCTTTTGCTGTTGTCTAAAGGAAAATAAGCATCATGGTGCACTGGCAATCCTTTCACTGCGTTTGACATAAGAAAGCATTTAGGAAGAGAATTCTTTTATTTGTTTTTAGGAAAGCCGCTATGTTTGAGAGCATGCGCGCAAAATTAATAATAAAAACCCGTTAAACTAGCCCTTCACGAAGCAGTCTGCGAATTCGATTTTTGGGGAGAGGATTGAGCCCCATCTCTCCCTTTCCTTTCCTATTCCCTCAATCCTGTTGAGCATGGAGAAGAAATTGTCAGATATTGTGACATTCTTCACGGGTTTTCCCCTGAAATAGCCAATATCAACGTTTATTGAAAAATCTCCCGTGATTTCATTCGCAGTGTGCTCCCCGAAAAAGGAGATTATGTGAAACAAGTTCTTTTCATCAATGCTTTGTTTTCCACTGCCAATCTCAATGTTTGTCATCCCTATGTGGGGGGGCGTTTTGTAGGAAGCCCTTACTGCGTTTCCTGCGCTGGCAGGCTTTTTCTCTTTTTTCTCTGCAAGCGCATTCTTCTGGTCATAGAAGAAATTTTTCAGTATTCCCTCCTGGATTACGCTTTTTCTTTCTGTTTTGTTTCCCTCATCATCAAATGAGCATGAGCTGAATCCTTCAAACGGATTCTCCAGAATGCTCAGATTCCTGCCTGCCACTTTCTTGTTCAGTTTCCCATTGAAAAATGAGGAATTCCTTCTCACCCCATCCCCGTCGATTGCCGGATAAAGGAAGCTTGAGAGGAATTCGAGAAGCGCGGGAGTTGAAAAAACGATATTCGTTTTCTCGTTTATTTTATTTGCTTTATTCATGTCTTTTGAATATTCATATGCGTTCCTTCCGATTTTCGAGAAATCAAAAGGTTTTATGGATTCTTCCGAATAATGTGCAGTAGAATTCTCGAAATTCACGTGCGCGTATCCGTAAAAGGCAGTTGAAACCTCCTTTGCTTCCACCCCATTCGTGTTGCATACTTCTTCTTTGGCAATCTCCATCTCAACAACGCTTTTAGTGTCCCTTCCTTTTGTTTCATCCAGAATCTGCTCCATCGCATCATCAATGTTGAAGCTTCTTATTTTGGAATAGCAATTGTCCACTTTCCTGTATTTTTGGGGATTTGGGAAGGAAAAGTTTGGAGAGCGCGTTCTTGTTTTTATTGCCAAATCCACTGCGTTCCTGAATTTATTTTTATCCTCAAAGAATGCAAAACCCAATTCCTCCTTCTTCAAAACCCTTACTGCATACCCCCTTTCCCTGTAGTATTCCTTGCTTTCGCTCCTCTTTCCCTTCACATAGGACCAGTTCTCCGATTCCGTGAAGAACAATTCCCCTTCGAATCCTTTTTTTTGAATGTAATTGAGAATCCTGTCCAATAAAATCCCCTTAAATTTTCTTCAATTTAAAATTTTCTATTTTTAATATTAAAATTAATAAAATAAATCATCTAGATAAAAAATGGGCTCTTTCATAATGCAACTGCCTCTTTTTCAATATACGGCTTCATATATGGGCTAAGGCCATTTTTTGATATAACCTCTGCTTTTATATTGAGTTTTTCTTCAAGTTCAATTTCCAATCCTGCAAGATCCAGCAGACTGAAGCCCTTAGGTGGTTCAATCATAACATCAATATCATTATATTTATTTTTTTTAATAAAACTTCCGAATAGGTATGCCTTTTTTATGCTGTATTTAGCCAATACTTCTTTTATCACAGAACGAATTTTGTCTTTCTTCATGCATTTATATGTCATTGAATATTAATAAATATTGCCCATAATAGACCGAAAATGTCCTGCTACAATGCCACTTGCCTCCAGCAAGTGGCGCTGCTTGCACAGCAAGCAGCTATAGCAAAATGCAGAAATGCATTTTGCTTGTTGCAAGACTTTC
>Ga0315294_10001616_pt1 | contig 24583 bp, 24 predicted proteins | sample YL17G13_40_MG_FD_203626 | JGI IMG/M metagenome (GOLD analysis project Ga0315294, IMG submission 203626) | Sediment microbial communities from Yellowstone Lake, YNP, Wyoming, USA - YL17G13_40 | ecosystem: Environmental > Aquatic > Freshwater > Lake > Sediment | place: USA: Wyoming | collected...
AAAGGCAGAAGGGGTGAGAGATTGAAGATCGAACCATTGTGGGCGCCTTGGCGAATGGGTTACATCCTGAACAGCAAGGAAGACGGATGCTTTCTCTGCCGGAAGGCAGCCGAAGGGGATGACGCAAAAAGTTTCGTTGTCAGGCGGTGGGAGAAAGCGTTTGCGATTCTTAACACCTTTCCCTACAACAACGGCCATCTCTTGATAGCGCCTTACCGCCACGTCGGGGAATGGGAGGAATTGGAGGAGGGGGAGATGCGGGAGATTGGGGAGGGGATCAAGGAGATGGTGCTGGCGCTGAAGAGGATTCTCCGCCCAGATGGATTCAATGTGGGACTGAACCTTGGGGAGGCTTCCGGCGCGGGAGTGCCCGGACACCTGCACGTCCACGTGGTGCCTCGCTGGATCGCTGACACCAACTTCATGCCCGTTTTGGGCGGGGCAAAGGTGATCCCGCAGCATTTGGAGGAGACCTGGAAGGCGCTGCGGGAAGAGTTAGAGGCCGGAAAGAGCAGTGGCCGGTGACCAGTTGCCAGTGGTCAGTGGCCAGTGGTCAGTTGCCGGAAAGAAGCAAGATACCAGGGGCGACCCGTTGGGTCGCCTTGGGCGAGGCATGGTTCGACTTCGCTCACCATAAACCGCCTCGCCCCTACGATGTCCGGCTCGGCGCCCCGGGGTGTTGCGGCAAGCGTTCTGAAACTGGCGGCTAGTCCTGGGGGGCGGTTGGGGGAAGTGCGGCGGCGGCGAGGGAGGCAACGAGGGAGAGGGGCCAGACGGCCAGCATCATCCGCTGGATGCCGATTTGGTCCGCCAAGGCGCCGGCAGCCATCATTGACAGGCCGCCGATTCCCCAGATGGTGCCGGTGAAAATGCCCGAGACTGCGGCGGCATGCTGGGGAAGACTTCTTTGGGCCAGGGCAATCTCGACAGGCACCGGAGCAAAGAGAAAGAGGCCGGCAGCCATCAAGAGTGGGAGATAGGCGGGCGCCGGAACCAGAGTGTAGGCGACGAGGGAGGGAAACGTCAGCAGCAAAGAGAGAAAGATGACTTTCTTGGGACCCACTTTTTCCGCCAGCCAGCCGCCGAGGAGATTGCCGCCCGCCCCAACCAGCATGAGAATCGCCAGGGCGTTGCCTCCCGCCGACAAAGGGTAACCGCGCTCGGCGAGGAGAAGGGGGGTGAAGCTCTGCAGGGCAGCACCCACCAGGCCGCGACAGACCCCGACCACGCAAAGCAAGCGGAAGGTCACAGGGAGGGAGATCTGCCGAAGGGGAAGAGGAAGCGAGCGGCCCTGGGAAGTCGGGCTTCTGGGCGCCCACTTGCACAATGCGGCACTTACGAGAAGGCCAGGCAGCATCGCCGTGGCGATTCGCTCGAGGCTGATCTTTTGCACCAAAGCCACGACGAAACGGAAGCCCGTAGCGGCCCCCAGGAATCCTCCTGCAACCCAGAGGGAGAGCGCCAGGTGCCTCCTTTTCCCGCCGGCCCGGGCAGTAAGCGCGGCAGAGACGGGATGCAATGCGGCTACGCCCAATCCTCCCGCCGACACCAGGATCATAAGCCACCGATAGGAAGGGGCCAGGCTGAGGAGGCCAAAGAAGATGCCGGCGAGGGCGGGCCCAAGGATCAGGAACTTGCGGGTTTGAAGGCGATCAGAGAGGAAGCCGATCAGGGGTTGAATGAGGGAGATGGAGACGGACTGGACTGCGGCGAGGCTGCCGCACATGAACTTGCTCAGGCCGAAGCGGCGCTGGAACTCCGGCAGGAGTGGGAAGAGGAAAGCGCTGTAGGAATCGCCGACGAAGTGGGTGAGCGCGTAGAGGCTGACGAGGAACCTGTTGAAGGGACGGGGGATACCGGTCAAAGCCTTGCGGAGTCAGGGAAGGAGAACGACCTTGATCCGCTTAGGCGAAGACATTGCGTCAAGGGCGGCGTCAATCCGCTCGAGGGGGAAGCGATGGGTAATGGGCCGCTGATGGGAGTAGCCAAGAATCGGCTCAGGATGGCGTGAGGTTCAGGAGAAGTCGAGGGCGCGCTCGCCTTTGAAGGTATTCTGGACCAGGTCGAGGAACTCGGAGTTGGACTTGGTCTGGCGCAGGCCTTCCATGAGACGGGTGTTGGCCTCTTCGGTTCCGAGGGCGTTGAGGACGCGGCGCAGATGCCAGGATTGGCGCAGTTCCTGGGGAGAGAAGAGGAGTTCCTCGTGTCTGGTGCCGGAGGCGCGAACGTCAAGGGCTGGGAAGATGCGCTTTTCGGAGAGGGTGCGGTCGAGGACGATCTCCCAGTTGCCGGTAGCCTTGAATTCCTCGAAGATCATTTCGTCCATGCGGCTGCCGGTCTGAACCAAGACGGTGGCGATGATGGTGAGGCTGCCGCCACCTTCGATCCCTCTGGCGGCGCCGAAGAATCTCTTGGGCTTGTAGAGGGCGGCGGGATCGAGACCGCCGGAAAGGGTTCGCCCGCTTCCCTCGACCAGGAGGTTGGAGGCCCTGCCGAAACGGGTGAGGCTGTCGAGCAGAATGACGACATCCTTGTCACACTCGACGAGACGCTGGGCCTTGGCGAGAACCAGCTCGGCAACGCGGAGATGATTGTCCGGCGGCTGGTCGAAGGTGGAACTGACGACCTCTCCTTCAACCGAGCGCTCAATATCGGTAACTTCTTCCGGACGTTCGTCGAGGAGAAGCACGATGAGGATTGCCTCGGGATGGTTGGCACTGACGCCATTCGCAATGTTCTTGAGGATGGTGGTCTTTCCGGCCTTGGGTGGTGCGACGATCATGCCCCTCTGCCCCTTGCCTATCGGAGCCATCAAGTCAATCATGCGAGCGGAGTAAGCCTTAGGAGTGGTTTCGAGCCGGAGTCTTTGGTTAGGATGGACGGGGACGAGTTCCTCGAAATCGGGGCGGCGGCGGGCCAGGTCAGGCTCGGCACTGTTTATTGCGTCTATGCGCAGAAGGCTGAAGTGACGTTCGGGACTGCCTTCCTTGGGAGGGCGTATTTGTCCGGAGACGGCGTCGCCGGTGCGGAGGCCGAACCTTCTCACCTGGGATTGGGAGACGTAAACATCTCCTGGATGCGGGAGGTAGCCGTTGAGGCGAAGGAATCCGTAGCCTTCGGGGAGGATCTCAAGCACCCCCTCTCGGAACATGAATCCCTCCTGCTCGGTCTGGGCCTCGAGCACCTTCAAGGCCAAGGCCTGTTTCTTCATCTTGCTGTAACCGGTAACGTTGAGTTCCTTGGCAACGTTATGCAGCTGGTCGAGCGTCATTCCTTTTAGTTCGGAAAGTTGCATGGGCTCACGACTCCTATCTGCAAAGGCAGATTGAAAGGAGATAGGATATTCTCAATTCAAACTGATTGTTCTATAAGCGCTGGCTTGCGCGATTGGAAATCTTCTCAGGAGGAACCAGATTCCCCCCCGTAGATTTCTGGCTTGAGCACGCCCACGAAGGGCAACTCCCGATACTTCTGGGCATAGTCAAGGCCATATCCGACGACAAACTTATCGGGAACTTCGAACCCCTTATAGTCTATTTCCACATCCACCTTGCGCCGCTCGGGCTTGTCCAACAGAGCGCAGACTTTTACGCTGGCCGCCTTGCGGGTTTTCATATTATCAACGAGATAAGTGAGCGTAAGGCCGGTATCAACGATGTCCTCGACGATCAGGATATGGCGGCCCTCCGCACTCTCATCGAGGTCCTTGAGGACGCGGACAACCCCGGAGGATTCTGTGCTTTGAGTATAACTCTGTATGGCAACAAAGTCAATACCCGGGGAAATGTTCATGTTGCGGAGGAGGTCGGCAAGAAAGACGTAGGCGCCTTTGAGCACTCCGACGACGAGCAAGTCCTTGCCTTCGTAGTCTCGGGAGATGGCCTGCCCGAGTTCGGCGACCTTCTTGGCAATGGCTTGCTGGTCTATGAGGACTTCCTGAATATCATCTCGGGGGGTTCGCATCAGATTCACTCCCATTCGATGGTGGCGGGCGGCTTGGAACTGATGTCATAGACTACCCTATTGACGCCCTGCACCTCATTCATGATCCTGCTGCCTACCGATTCCAGGACTTCAAAGGGCAGTTCGGCCCAGTTGGCGGTCATAGCATCATCGCTGGTTACGGCGCGCAGGACGACCACATACCCGTAGGTTCGCTGGTCTCCCATGACCCCCACGCTCCTGATGGGAGTCAGGACGGCAAAGGACTGCCAGAGTCGGGTGTAAAGGCCCGCCCGCTTTATCTCTTCAATGACGACGGCATCGGCCTCCCGCAGGATGTTGAGCCGTTCGGGAGTAACTTCGCCGAGAATGCGGATGGCCAGGCCGGGCCCGGGGAAGGGCTGGCGCCAGACTATCTCGTCGGGGAGGCTCAATTCGTAGGCGATCTCCCTTACCTCGTCTTTGAAGAGTTCCCTGAGTGGTTCGAGGAGGCGAAAGTTCATCTTCTCAGGGAGGCCGCCAACGTTGTGGTGGGTCTTGATGGTGGCCGCGGTGGCTGTCCCGCTCTCGATGACGTCCGGGTAGAGGGTGCCCTGGGCGAAGAAGGCAAACCGGCCCAGTTTCTCCGCCTCCTCCTCGAATACCTTGATGAACTCGTTCCCAATCACCTTGCGCTTTTCCTCGGGATCGGTGATGCCCTGGAGCCTGTCCAGGAACCTCTGTTGGGACTCGACGGCAATCAAATTGAGTTTGAAATGTTTGCTGAAGGTCTTGGTGACTGATTCCGCCTCTCCCTTTCTCAGCAGGCCGTGGTCAATGAACATGCATACGAGTTGATCCCCGATGGCCCGGTGGACAAGCGCGGCCGCGGTGCAGGAATCAACGCCGCCGCTCAAGCCGCAGAGAACCCGCTCCTTGCCGACGGTTTCCCTGATCTCGCCGGAGGCGTGTTCGACGAAGGAGGAGGCCGTCCAGTCACGCTTGCACTTGCAGGCCAGGGTGAGGAAATTGGAGAGGAGGTCTTTGCCCCAGGGGGTATGGACGACCTCGGGATGGAATTGAACGCCGAAGAGGTTTTTCTCGGCATTCTCTATCGCCGCGGAGGGACAATTTTGCGTCTTTGCAGCAACGCGAAAGCCCTGCGGCATCTCGACTACGTGATCGCCGTGGCTCATCCAGCAAATGAGCCTTTTGTTGAGGCCGGAGAAGAGGAGCGGTTCTCCAGTCACCCGCAGTTCGGTTCTTCCATATTCCTTCTTGGTGGCAGGTTTCACTACCCCTCCGAGCAGGTGGGCCAATAGTTGCTGACCGTAGCATATCCCGAGGATGGGAATGCCGGCGGTGAGGAGGGCCGGATCCATCATGGGCGCGCCAGGCTCATAGATGCTGGCGGGTCCACCGGAGAGAACAAGCCCTTTGGGCTTTCGAGCGAGGATTTTCTCCGCGGGCGTGGTGCAAGGCACTATCTCACAATAGACCTTGCACTCCCGTATCTTGCGGGCGATCAATTGGACGTATTGGGCTCCAAAGTCCAGGATAAGGATGAGTTCTCGGCTATTCAACGTTCCCAAAACTTTGTGCTGCTCCTGACAGACTCTGCTTGAACTTAGCCACCTCTGGGCCTCTTGGCCGAAAGGCCCAGGAAACAGTGCGTCGTCATGGCGGACAGCCCTGCGGCTCTTGGCTTCTCGTAGCCCTGTTTATCGGCCATGAAAGGACCCCACCGACCACGCACCATGCCCCCACTTACCTCCAGCGCGACCGAACAGTTTTCAACGTGGAACCGACCTGAGAGAAATGGTGGAAGGCGGCCTCGACCTTCACTTTCCCATCCCAACTCCTTGCTCTCTTTGTTCTCGCTTTCCCTCGGCGCCTATCGAGGGGGCGATCACCGCTTGGGCATGCTGCATCTGTTCTATGTCAGTAGCCCCGCAAACGGCCATGGCGAGGCGGAGGGCGCCGGCCAGGTTCTCCGTTCCCTCGTCGGTGGCGGCAGGCCCGAAGATGAGTTGGTTGAGGGTGATGTCCCTGGCCATCCTCACCCTGGTGCCTCTGGGGAGAAGGGGGTCGGCGGTGGCCATTCCCCAGTTATAGCCCTTGCCCGCTGCCTCGCGCGTGGCGGCGAAGGGCGAGCCAAGCATTACGGCGTCGGCCCCGCAGGCGATGGCCTTGGCTATGTCCCCGCCGGAGCGCATTCCGCCGTCGGCGATGACGGAGACGCGGCGGCCGGTATTGGCGAAGAAGTCGTCCCTGGCGGCGGCGACGTCAATGATGGCGGTGACCTGGGGAACTCCAACACCCAGGACCCGGCGGGTGGTGCAAGCAGCACCCGGCCCCACACCCACCAAAACTCCCTGAGCTCCAGTCTGCATGAGTTCGAGGGCAGCCTCGTAAGTTACGCAATTGCCAACTGCGGTCGGCATTTCCGCCCCCCGCAGCAGGTCGGCCAAATCGAGAGGCTCTCCGGAGGAGGTCTTATGCCTGGCGGTGACTATGGTAGCCTGGACGACAAAGAGGTCGAGTGAGAGTTCCTGGGCTATCTGAAGGATTTGACGGGCCAGTTTGGGAGTAGCGGAGACGGCGACTTTTTCCCCCTGGGCCTTTATGTGCTTGAGGGTGCGAGCGAGCAGTTCCGGGCGGAACGGTTGCCGGTAGATTTCCCGGATCACGTCCACCACCTTCTCTTTGGGGGCGTCGGCTATCCTCTGGACGACCTCGTCAGGGTTTTCATAGCGGGAACTGACGCCCTCGCCGTTGAGAACCGCCAAACCTCCCAGTTGGGAGAGCGCCACTGCAAACCCGACGTTAACCACCCCGTCCATCGCCGAGGCAAGGAAGGGTATCTCCAGCCCAAGACTCCCGAGGCCAGTGGATATGTCCAAGTCCCTGGGATCAACGGTAACTGCGGAGGGCACCAGGGAAATGTCATCGAAAGCGTAGGCGCGACGCCATTCTTTGTTTCTTCCGACGGTTTCTCTCATTGCCATGAGCCTGCGGCGTTCATTGGCCGGCGGCCCGCGCTCCGGAGCCAGGCCGAAATGGTGATCGAGATTCGGTATCGTGCGGCACTTGCTGATTTACCCCCTTCGTCTCAGGAACCTGAGCAATCTCTCAAGAGGAAAGGTATTAATAACCTGTTCTGGCTCCACCCATCCCCTCTGGGCAGTCATAATCCCGTATTTCATCATCGAGGTCAAATGGGTTGTCCGGTGGGAGTCGGTGTTTATGCATATTGGCAGACCTCTACCCCTGGCCCGACGGAGGTAGGCGTCCGGTAGATCGAGACGTTCAGGCCAGCAATTGATTTCCAGAGCGGTTCGGTGTTTGATGGCTGCTTCGAACACGGTCTCCAGGTCGAACTTGGACTCCTCCCTCTTGCCGAGGATGCGGTTGGTAGGGTGACCTATTGCGTCAATATTATCATCTTTTATCGCGGCTAGCAAGCGTTCCGTCATTTTTTCTTGACTTTGGCCCAGAGCGGTGTGGACAGAGCCGATGACGAAATCCATTTGCTCGAGAACTTCAGGCTCGATATCCGGCCGGCCGTCGGCCAGGATGTTGACCTCGCAACCGGAGAGGAGCCGGACCGCATCGGGATGGGAATCGTTGAATGCGGCGATCTGCTCAGCCTGGTTGAGCAGTTGCTCCTCGTTGAGGCCGCTGGCGACCCCGAGAGCCTTGGTGTGATCGCTGATGCCGAGATACTCGTAGCCTAAATCGGCGACGGTGAGGGCGGCCTCTTCCAGGGTCATGGCGCCGTCGCTGGCATAGGTATGGAGGTGGAGGTCGCCTCTGATGTCGGAGTGCTGAACGAGGTGCGGCAGGCAGCCCTCCTTGGCGGCCTCCAGTTCGCCGGCATCCTCCCGCAGACAGGGGGAAATCCACTCCAGCCCCACTTTGGCATAGACGTCCTCTTCCGTCTCTCCCCCAACGAACTTACCGGAGGCTTCCTCGAAGACGCCGTATTCGTTTATCTTGAGCCCCAGGTCGTTGGCCAAACCGCGGAGGTGGATGTTGTGGCTCTGGGAGCCGGTAAAATACAGGAGGGCAGCGCCGTAACTGCCCTCTTGAACAACCCTCAAGTCCACCTGGACGCCTTCGTCGGTGATGAGGCTCGATTTGGTCTCGCCGTGAGCGACCACCTCCGCAACATCGGGCATTTCCACGAAGACTTTCATCAGAGCCGCCGGCCTGGCGCAGGTTGCCACGATATCAATGTCGCCGATCGTCTCCTTGCCGCGGCGCAGGCTGCCGGCGTATTCGGCTCGGCCGGGAAGGCCGCTGTCCTGCAAACTTGAGACGATCCTGGAGGCCACCGCCAGTGCCTTGTCGAGCAGATGTCGCCCTGTGCGGCTCCTGGCGAACTCGATGCCGTGGAGGATGTTAGCCTCAACCGTGGCGCCGAAGCCCCGGAGGGCACGGATTTTTTGGGCACGGGCCGCATCTTCAAGTTCGTCGAGGCTGCGTATGCCGAGTTCCCGGTAGATTGCGCCTACCTTCTTCGGCCCCAGAGTCGGAATTTGCAGCAATTCGAGGAGACTCTCGGGAAGTTCCTTCTTCAGTTCCTCAAGGTAGGAAATGCTGCCCACCTCCAGCAGTTCCTTGACCTTCTCGGCTATGCTCCTGCCCACGCCCCGCATGGCCAGGAGCTCCTCCAGGTCAGTTTCAGGGCCGAAGGTCAGTCCGCTGAGCTGGATGGCCTCGGCGGCGGCCTGATAGGCCCTGATCTTGAAGGGATTCTCATCCTTGATAGCCAGCAGGTCGGCGACCTCGGTGAGCACCTCGGCTATGTCTTCGCCGGAAAAGGTCGCCCTGACTTCGGCACGGCTGCCCGGCTTCGATCTCACCTGGGTCATTGTCTCCTGGTTCGAGGCAGAAGAACGGAGTTCATGAATTTCCTGGACTTAAAGTCCTGGCCAAGATGATAGGCGATAAATCGGGAGAGAAGCCCTCGGATCTCGCTGACGCCGGCACGGGGCAACGGGGGGACGGAACTGAGGTCTGCGCCACTGATGGCCAGGAGATACCGGCCACTCTGGGGGGTGAGGCGAGAGACGGACCGGGCGCGGTCCTTGCAGCGGGGGCAAAGCCTGCCGCCGGCTGCGGTGCTCATCATCCAGCAGTCGTCGCTGATTGCGGAACCGCAGACGGCGCATTTGTCGAGGGACAAGGGAATTCCATGAATGTCGAGGAGGCGCAGCTCGAAGCCGGTAACGAGCGCCAGAGGTTCGGGGTGGCTCTTCAGCGAGCGGAGAACCTCGAGGGCAGTGTCGAAGAGCGCTTCGTCCTTCTGGCCGGGGGCGACTGCGCCCGCTATCAGGTCAAGCACGTATAGGGCGGCGCTGAGGCGGGGAAGGTCTGCCCTGATCTCGGGGAAATAGTCCCTGACCTCGGCCTGGGTGAGGATGTCCCAGCGGGAGCCCTGGGCCAATGAGGCGAGGAAATAGGTTCCTGGCTGGGCAGCGGAAGCGAGGCTGCTGCGCATCTTCTTGATGCCCTGACAGAGGGCGGTGACCTGTCCCCTTTCGCGGGTGAAAAGCAGAGCCAGGCCATTAGCCTCTCGAAACGGCTGCAATCTCAAGGAGAGGGCTTCGGTATTGTATAGAGGCATATCAGCGCAGCGCTCGCTGGCACCTCACGGGCGTTTGGGGTTGGGCTTACCTGCCTCGACAACTTCAGACATGTGCCTGGTGCCGACGCGCGTGGCGCCGGCGTTCACCAGTTCCATCACCTCGGCGGCGGTCCGGACATCACCGGCAACCTTAATGCCAATCTCCTGGCCTACCCTTTGCCTGATAAGCCTGACCTCCTTGGGGATGGGATGGGAGGGCATCAGGCCGGTCGAGGTCTTGATGAACTCCACGCCAGAATGGAGGGCAATCTTGCAGGCCGATCCCAACTCCTCATCGGTCAGGCGATCAGCCTCCAGCACCATGTTGACGGCGGCTACTTCGCGGTTGTCCGTCATCCCGGCCAATCTCGACAGGTTGATCATCTCACCTAGTTCCCTCTCAACAACAGATAGACTGCAAGACTTCAGCGCGCCCATATTGACCACGAAGTCTATCTCGTTGGCTCCGGCGGAGATGGCGCCCTTGGCGTCGAGCAATTTCACCTGGGCCGCGCAGATTCCGAAGGGCAGCCCGGTGGGCACACACAGTCTGACGTCGCTGCCACTCAGAACCCGGGCGCAATCGGCCGCCCAATACGGGAACACACAGACAGAGGCCACATGCAGCTCCACCGCCCTTTCGCAAAAATCTACTATCTGTCGCCTCGCGGCAGAGGGATCCAGCAGGGAGCCTTCGATCATCTTGGCCAGGGCGAACCTGTCCACCATGTTATTCCTCACGCACCTCTGGAGATTGCCCGGGGCGCCCCGCCCCGGCGGGTTGGACTCGCTTGGTGGCAAGTTTCATCCTGGTGACCAGCCTCGAAAGGGCCTTCAGGGCAGCAGCACGGTTGTCGTAATGCCGAGCCGCGAGGTCTATGAGGGCGCTGCCAACCACGGCCCCGTCTGCTATCTGACAGGCATCTCGGACGTGCTCGGGCCTGGATACGCCGAATCCTATCAAGACCGGCAGGGAGGTATGAGCCCTGATCTTCCCCACGACATCGGCTATTCCCGAGGCGAGGAAGTCCCTGGCACCCGTCACGCCCATCAAAGAAACGCAATAGACAAAACCGGCAGCGGCGGCTGCTATCTCCCGGATTGACTCGGCGGTGCTGCTGGGAGAAACGAGAAATATGGTGTCCAGGCCCGTCTCCCGTGCCTGTTCGATCCACTCGCCCGCCTCGGGGACAGGCAGGTCGGGAAGGATGACGCCAGCCACTCCGCTATCGGCCAACCGGCGGGCGAAAACGCGCAGGCCGGGCCGCAGTGCGATATTGTAGTAGGTCATTACGACGATCGGGACATCGCAATTACGCCTTATCTGCGAGATCATGCGAAGAACACCCTCGGGGGTTGCGCCCCCTGCCAGGGCCCTGGTGCCGGCCGCCTGGATGGTGGGGCCGTCGCCGATGGGCTCGGAGAAGGGAATTCCCACCTCAATTATGTCTGCCCCGGCCTCTGCCGCGGTCAATACGGCCTGGCGGCTGAAGTCGAGGTCGGGGTCGCCGCCCATGAGATAGCAGGCGAGGGCGCCCTCGTGCGACTGGGCGAGGCTGGCAAACCTTTCCGATATTGCGCTCAAGGGGAATCTCCGATGGCTGAGATGGTGACGTCCTTGTCCCCGCGCCCAGAGAGGCAGACAATTATGGCCGCTTCCTTAGGGGCCGAAGCGGCCACGCTCACGGCGTGCGCCAGGGCGTGGGAACTTTCGAGGGCGGGGATTATGCCTTCGAGTTTGCAGAGGAGCCCGAAGGCGGCGATCGCCTCGGAGTCCGAGGCCGAGACGTATTCCACTCGGCCGCTTTCCTTGAGGAAGGCATGCTCCGGGCCGACCCCCGGATAATCGAGCCCGGCCGAGACGGAATGGGTGGTGCTTATCTGGCCGTTCTCGTCCTGGAGGACGCGGGTGTAAGCGCCGTGGAGCACCCCCTCCGTCCCCAGGCAAAGGGTGGCGGCGTGGTGTCCGGGAGCGAGGGAATCGCCAGCAGCTTCCACCCCTATCAACTTTGTCTCCGTCTCGAGGAATGGATGGAAAAGGCCAATGGAATTGCTTCCACCGCCGACGCAGGCAATGCAATACTCCGGCATCCTTCCCTCCAGTTGAAGGAACTGTTCCTTCGCCTCCTGGCCGATGATGGATTGAAAGTCTCTGACCATCATTGGGAAAGGATGAGGCCCCACCACGGAGCCGATGACGTAATGGGTGGTCTGGACGGAAGCCACCCAGTCCCTCAGCGCCTCGTTGATGGCGTCCTTCAGAGTCTTGGTGCCCGAGGAGACCGGAATTACCCTGGTGCCCAGCAGGCCCATCCGGAAGACGTTGAGGCTCTGCCGCTCCATGTCCTCCTCCCCCATATAGACGTCGCAGGCGACGCCGAAGAGGGCAGCGGCGGTGGCCGCGGCAACGCCGTGCTGGCCGGCACCGGTCTCCGCTATGACGCGGCGCTTCCCCATCCTCAAGGTCAGGAGAAGCTGGGGAAGGGTGTTGTTCAACTTGTGGGAGCCGGTATGGCAAAGATCCTCCCTCTTGAGATAGATCTTGGCGCCGCCAGCATGCCGGGTGAGATTAGCGGCAAGGTAGAGCGGAGTTGGCCGCCCCACGTAGTTGGATAAATAGTAGCGAACCTGACGCTGGAACTCTGGGTCGGCCTTGGCCTCAGCGTAACAGGCGGCCAGTTCCCGCAAGGGCTGCATCAGTGTTTCGGGCACGAACATGCCTCCATACTTGCCGAAACGGCCCCTGGCGTCCGGCAGCCCCTGCCTAACCGTAGGTCCATGGACGGAGCTCAAGAAACATCCTCCCCATATAATTCTTTGATGGCTCGAAGGGGCTCCTCGGCCTTTATCAGCCTTTCCCCTATCAGAATGGCAGCCACGCCGGCTTCCTGGACCTTGAGAACATCCTGTCTCGTTGCGAAACCGCTTTCGCTGACCAGGGAAATGGAGTCAGGAATCAAGGGTCTGAGGCGCAAGGTAGTCTCCAGGCTAACCTGAAAAGTGGACAAGTCCCTATTGTTTATCCCAATCATCTCCGGTTGGCAAGAGAGGGCAGCCTCGACCTCCTCTTCGTTGTGAACCTCGCACAGGATGGGAAGTCCGACCTCCTGCGCCGCCCGGCGAAGTTCACCCAGCCTCTTCCTCGTCACACAGGCGGCTATCAGCAAAACCGCATCGGCGCCCAGGCTCCGGGCCTCCCAGACCTGATATTCATCGAGCACGAAGTCCTTTCTCAGCACGGGAAGACCTGCGCCATCCTTGGCCTGCGCGACGAGCGCGCCATCGCCCCCGAAAAACCTTGCATCGGTTACTACCGAAAGGCAGGCGGCCCCCCCGGCGGCATAGATTGAAGGCAGCGCCGCTGCCCTTTCGCGACTGCAGAGGCTGCCCAGGCTCGGGGAGGCGAGTTTTATCTCGGCGATAAGAGCCGGCTTTCTCCGGGAACTGCTAATCGCGGAGAGAAAATCCCTCGTTGGAGGCATGGCCACCGCGCGGCGGCGGAGTTCTTCCAGGGGAAGGTGCCGTTTCTTCTCCGCGATCTCGCGCCCCTTTTCTGCCAGGATGGCTTCGAGGAACATCGTCGTCAGACCAGTCGCCGGCAGAAGTCCAGGCTTTGAGGGCTGAGGCCGATCAGGGCGGCCTCGCCTTCCATGAGCCTTGCCTGCGCAGAGTGGGGAGGGATTGTCATTGCGTTGCAGCCACGAGGCGTTCCAGAGTTCTTTTCGCCGTCCCAGTGGCGATGATGTCTCGGGCCAGCCCTAGCCCTTCCTGGAGCGAGGCCACCTTGCCCACTACATAGAGCGCAGCGGCGGCGTTGAGGAGGACGGCGTCGGTCCTGGCTCCCTTTGCTCCGTCGAGCATTTCGAGCAGCATCCGGGCGTTGCTCTGGGCGTCTCCGCCCGACAAGGCAAGGGGTTCACAGCACTGAAAGCCCAGTTCTTCCGGAGAAAGAAGGAAACTCTTGACCTGCCCCTCGCATACCTCGCAGACCTTGGTGGGGCCGCAGAGAGAGATTTCATCCATTCCGTCGAGGCCATGAACGACCCAGGCCTTTTTCGCTCCCAGCGCCAAGAGGACCCTGGCCAGCGGTTCGACCCAACGCTCAGAGAAGACGCCCAGCAATTGCGTCTGGGCGCCAGCCGGATTAGTCAGGGGCCCAAGAAGGTTGAAAACCGTCCTCATGCCCAGTTCCCGCCGCGGCTTGACGGCATACTTCATGGCCGGATGGAAGGCGGGAGCAAAGAGGAAGCCGATGCCGACTTGCTCGATGCACCTGGCGACCTTTTCCGGGCCGGGGTCGAGCACCACGCCCAGGGCTTCCAGAACGTCGGCGCTGCCGCACCTGCTGGAGACGGAGCGGTTGCCGTGTTTGGCGACTTTGGCCCCGCAGGCGGCAGCGATAAGGGCCGCTGCGCTGGAGAGGTTGAAGGTGCCGGAAGAATCGCCTCCGGTTCCACAAGTGTCGAGGAGAGGCTCGTCAACCTTCACCTCGATCCTCAAGGAATTGGCGCGCATGGCGCGGGCAAAGCCAGTGATCTCCTCAACCGTCTCACCCTTGCAGCGGAGGGCGATCAACAGACCTCCGATTTGCGCTTCGGTAGCCTGGCCGGACATGATCAAGTTCATGAGGTCAAAGGCTTCCTGCTCGGACAGGTCTCCTCTCTCAACGATTTTCGCCAAAGACGTTTGAATCAAGTTAGCATCCGACATGTTTGTTCACCTGGGAAAATGCGATGGCTGGGTTATGAGGAACCATCCCGCCGGCCAGCGGGCGAAGAGGCTTTACTGCCATAACTTCAGAAAGTTCCGCAGCAAATCCATTCCGACGTCCGTCATATACGACTCGGGATGGAATTGAATGCCCTCCACTTTTTCCGTTTTATGTCTGACCGCCATTATCTCCCCATCTTCGCTTTCGGCGGTTATCTCCAGAGAGGCAGGAAGCGACTCCCTCTCTATCGCCAGGGAATGGTAGCGCACCGCCATGAAAGGATTGGGCAGCCCCTGGAATATCGTCCGCCCGTCATGGCTGATGGTGGAGACTTTGCCGTGCATCAGACGCTTTGCCCTTACTATCTTTCCCCCGAAGACGTGGCCGATACATTGGTGCCCGAGGCATACTCCCAGGATGGGAACCTTTCCCGTGAAAGCCTGGATGACTTCATTAGAGATGCCTGCTTCAAGTGGCGTGCAAGGGCCGGGGGAGATAACCACCGCCTCGGGAGAAAGTTTCACCAGGTCTTCGACCTTGGCCTGGTCATTTCTGTAGACGACCTGATCCCTGCCCAGAGTCCCCAAATACTGAACCAGATTATAGGTAAAGGAGTCGTAATTGTCTATGACGATGATCAATTGTTGCTCTTCCTCCTGGGCAGGATTCTGCCAGGAACCATTGCCTTCTTGCACTAGATCGTGGCCCACGTCGTGCCGTCAGAGGGCCGTTCCCTGTAGGGGCGAGGCGGCGCCTCGCCCTGGGCGACTCATGGTTCGACTTCGCTCACCATAAACCGAGTCGCCCCTACGGTTTCGCGTTCCCATCCCCGTGACAGACTCTGCAACCGCAACGATCAATTCTGCTTGTCACAGTCCTTCCGGTTCCATTGGGGCGGCGATAGCCGGAGGAGGTAAGACAGTGCCCGGAGCGACCGGCTTCCCAGCGTCAGGCCAACCCTTGCTCGGCCATCTCGCTGGCCTTGATGAGGGCCTGAGCCTTGTTCATGCTTTCCTGATATTCCTTTTCGGGAATGGAATCAGCCACCACCCCTCCGCCCGCCTGGGCATAGGCCTCTTGTCCCTTTAATACCAAAGTCCTTATGGCGATGCAAGTGTCCATGTTGCCGGAGAGACTGAAGTAGCCAATGGCGCCGGCGTAAGGCCCCCTGCGAGTGGGCTCCAATTCCTCAATTATCTCCATGGCTCGCACCTTGGGTGCCCCGGTGACGGTGCCGGCGGGGAAGCAAGCGGCGAGAACGTCAAACTGATCCTTGTCGTCCCTGAGGAGGCCGCTGACGGTGGAGACGATGTGCATGACGTGCGAGTACTTCTCGATGGCCATGAACTCGTCCACCTTGACGGTTCCGTATCGGCAAACCCGGCCTAAGTCGTTCCTGCCCAGGTCCACCAGCATCAGGTGCTCGGCCCGCTCCTTTTCGTCAGCGAGGAGATTGCGGGCCAGAAGATCGCCCTCCTTCTCCGACCCGCCTCGGGGGGCGGTTCCGGCAATCGGGCGGGTGGTGACTTTTCCATGGTATTCGGTGACCAGGATTTCCGGGGACGAGCCGATGATCTTGGTGTCCTGGAAGGATAGGTAATACATGTAAGGAGAGGGGTTTATCGAGCGGAGGGAGCGGTAGATGTCCAGCGGCGGAGCGGAGACGCGGCAGTGCAGCCTCTGGGAGGGAACCACCTGAATCACATCTCCCGCCGCGATATATTCCTTGGCCTTCCTCACCATCTCAAAGTAGGCCTCGGGAGGGATGTTGGAACGGACCGATAGCGGAGCAGAAGAAGGGGTGAAACGACTTTTCGGGGGAGGCAGGGGTCGGGAGAGAACTTCTGCCACCTCCTCGATGCGGGCGCAGGCTCCCTGGTAAGCCTTCTTAGGTTCGTCGTCAACCCTGGCGTTGGCCAGGATCCTCATCTTGTGCTTCACATGGTCGAAGATGACCACGTCGTCCACGAACATGAAATTGCAGTCGGGCAGGTTCAGATCGTCAACTGTATCCTCCGGCAAGCGCTCGAAGAACCTGACGAGGTCGTAGGACATGCAGCCTACGGCGCCTCCGACGAACCTGGGAAGCCCTTCCGTCTCGACGAATCTGGCTCCGCCGAGGAGGTCCCTCAAGACATGGAGAGGATTCTGGCCCGGCTGGAGAGTGATCCGGCGTTCGCCCTCCTGGTCATAGAGGGATACCAACTGACCCTTGCTGCAAAGACGTTTGCGAGGGCGGCTGCCGAGAAAGGAATAGCGCCCCACCCTCTCGCCCCCCTCCACGCTTTCCAGAAGGAAAGAGAAGTCATCTGCGCCCAGTTTCATGAATGCCGATACGGGCGTCTCCAGATCCGCCAGCACCTCCCCCCAAACGGGGACTATGGTTCCTGGCAGGGCAACCCTGGCGAAGGATTCAAAATCAGGATGATACTGCATTCAGAGGGTCAGGCTTTCCTTTCTCGGCGCAAGATATTCAAGCACAAGATACAGAAGGGGCGCTACCAGGGCGTTGAGGACCGACTCCAGGGCGACCTGAAGCGGCCAGCGGGGCCCCCAAACCTGAGGATAGAAGATGAAGAATACGACCTCACAAACCCAGGTTGCGAAGAAGGCCACCGGCGCCGAGGTCAGGAAGTTTTCCTTGACAACGTGGGGCTCGACCTGGGCAGCGGCCAATCCGGAGGCGGCCTTGCTGACGATGATGCTGCCGACGGCAATCCCGAGGCTGGCTGCCTGCATCCAGCCGGCGGCGAGGGCGCTGAGCCCCCCACTAAGCGGCCCACCTTGGAGGGAAACGACCACCACGAACACCAGAAGCAAGTCCGGCTTGACCCCCCAGAGGGTGATGCGGAAGGCGCTTTCCTCCCCGATCACCGCGAGCAACAGCAGCACAATGGCGTAAACTATGATTCGCCTGGTCACTTAGCCTTCTCCGGAGGAAGCAAGGCCAACAAAAGGTCCAGGCGGGAGAGGTCGGCGCTGGGGACGACAACTCCGCTCTTGGAGAGACCCTCCTGGTCGAGAACCACGGATCGAACCGTGCCGACGGGCAGACCCGTGGGGAAGACCCCTCCGAGTCCGGAGGTCACCACACTGTCGCCCGGCCTAACCTCGGCCTCAGGCTGCAGGTAGGCAAGGCCCAATTCGCGGCGATTGTCTCCTTTGACCACACCCAGGTCGCCGGTTCTCTCCACTTTCACTCCTACCCCTGAGAACAATCCTTCCTGGCGACCGCTGAGAACCAAGACGTTGGAGGTAAAGTAGTTAGCGCGGTACACCCTGCCGACAACACCCTTGCCATCCACCAGGACAGTTCGATCATCAACCCCATCCCTTGTGCCGGCGTCTATGGTGAGGGTGTGAAACCAGTAGGAAGGGCTCCTGCCAATCACCCTACAAAGGAGGGTCTTGCCTTTCGTTTGCTCACGGGCCTTTAAGAGGCTGCGGAGCGACTCCGTCTCCGTGGCGGCCTGCTGGAGTTCAGCGACCTTCAGTCGGAGGAGCGCGTTCTCCTTCTCCAGCAATTTCACCTGTTGGGCGGAGTTCCCGCCGCCGGAGGCGCTATCGCCAGCGTGGGCAGCGAGAGCCATGACACCTCCAACCAGGAGGCGGGCAGGGTAAACGGAGACCTCATAGGTCAGGGCGCCAGCATGGGAACGCCCGAAGAAATAAAGGAGGACGCACCCTACCAGCACAACCACGGCCGCTCTACCGGAACGCACGCTCATCCTCTGTCAACCTTAAACTTGCCAGTTCAGAAATAGCGGGTTACAGACGGCAGCGGAGCCATCGCGGGGGTTAAACGCCCCAAAGGTGCAAAGGATGGACCGGGGCGCTCGGGGCTCCCCCCGGGCTTCGCGTCACAAAAAGCAGTTGTTGAACGGGCTACCAGGTGGTCAACCCCCCGCGGATCTCTCGCTTGCCCTCCGTCTGCTCCAGGAACTTCCCCGTTCCCATAACGACGCAGGTCATCGGGTCTTTGGCCACATAGACAGGCACGTTGAGCGCCGACCAGATGAGTTTGTCAATGCCCCTGACCAGGGCGCCGCCGCCGCAGAGACAGACCCCGTTTCTCACTATGTCGGCAGCCAGTTCAGGGGCGGTGGCCTCGATAGTATCCCTGACCATCTCGACTATGCTTTGCAGGGGTTCCGCAATGGCTTCCCGGACCTGTTCGGAGCCAACGACGACGGTTCGGGGCAGGCCCGAGAGCAGATGTCTTCCCCTCACCTCGCCGGTAAGTTCCTGCTCAAGAGGGTAGGCGGAGCCGATCTCCTTCTTCAGTTCCTCTGCGCTTCGTTCCCCGATGAGAATGCCTTGTTCGCGGCGCAGATAGGCAATGATGGCCTCGTCCATCTCGTCGCCGCCGATGCGCAACGTTTGAAAATTACAGATACCGCCCAGGGAAACGACTGCTGCCTCGGTAGTTCCCGCGCCGATGTCAACTATCATGCTTCCCATCGGCTCGGTGACCGGCAGCCCCGCCCCCACCGCGGCGGCCAAGGGCTCTTCTACAATCTCCGGCTGACGCGCCCCGGCTTTCTCGGCTGCGCTTTTCACCGCCCTTCGTTCCACCTCGGTTGACCCGCACGGTATGCCTATGACCATGTGAGGATAGACGAGGCGGCTGCGGTGATGCACTTTGCGCACGAAGTGGGTTATCATCGCCTCGGTGACTTCAAAATCGGCGATGACCCCGTTTCGAAGAGGCCGAATCGTCTGAATGTCTCCTGGGGTTCGGCCCAACATCAGTTTGGCCTCTTTCCCCACCCATCTGACCTTGCCGTCCGACTTCTGAATCGCAACGACCGTTGGCTCGCTGAGGACGATGCCTCTACCCCGAACATAGACCAGGGTATTGGCGGTGCCCAAGTCCAGCCCTATGTCCTTTGAGATATTCTTGAATAGGTTCCTGAAGAAAAGAGTCATAGAGATCGTTCCCCGCCCCGTTCGGCCGGCCGCCTCACTCGAATCGCACCAGGGCTTCCTTCCTCAGACTGAGGTGAACTTGATCCCCGATGATGACGTGATCGAGAACCGGTATGCCTAGAATACGACCGGCCCCACACATTTGTTCAGTGATGGCGATATCGTCCCGACTGGGGGTTGGATCGCCACTTGGATGGTTATGGGCCAGAATAACTGCGCATCCGTTCCGGCGCACCACCTCCCGAAAGACCTCCCGCGGATGGGCAAGCGACTCCTCGGCGGTGCCCACGGAAACCTCGCACTCCCCGATAAGTTGGTGCTTTGCGTTGAGGATGAGGGCTATCAGACATTCCTTCGGTCGGTAGCGCAACCGAGGCCCCAGGAGGAGAGAAACGTCGTCCGCCCCATTGACGAGTGGTGCTCGCCTGCCGGGCAAGGTGGCGATACGCCTGCCGAGTTCTATGGCACTCTGCAGCTCGACCGCCTTGGCCGTCCCTATGCCCTCATGTTTCTTCAATTCTTCCAAACTCGCCTGCACCAATCCCTCCAGGCCGTTGAGATCCGCCAGCAAAGAGGCGGCCACGTCCAGGGCCGTCTCGCGGGCAGTGCCGGTGCGCAACAAAATGGCGATGAGTTCCGCCTCGTTGAGATGCTCCGCCCCCTCCCTCTCCAACCTCTCCCGGGGCCTTAGCTCCACCGGCATGTCCTTGATCGTCCTGCGCTTCGCTCTGTCGTTACCCAAAGGGCTCATACCCCCACCTTCTTAACATGTCGTAAAGCCTGGAAATCGGCAGGCCGACCACATTGAAGTAACATCCAGCGATCCTTTTTATCAAGAATGCCCCTTTGCCCTGGATTCCGTATCCTCCCGCCTTGTCGAGGGACTCTCCGGTCGCTACGTATCTGCGGATTTCTGCCTGGCTCAGGGATTTGAAGGTGACCACGGTGGATTCGCACCCAGTTGCCGACTCGAACTCCCCGTCTTTGCGACAGAGGGCTATCCCCGTGACCACAAAGTGGTCGCGCCCGCTCAATCTTTCCAGCATCCCGGCCGCCTCGGCCTCCGTCTTCGGCTTCCCGAAGACCTCGTTCTCACAGACAACCAAGGTATCCGCGCCCAGAACGATCCTCCCCGGCCGGTGCAGGCTCACGCTCTCCGCCTTCATCAGGGCCACTTCTTCGGCACGCGCTTCGATAGTATCGCAAGTCCTGTCGTTGGCCTCAGTTATCCGAGGGACGACAACGTCAAAGGGAATGCCAACCCGTCTGAGGATCTCCGCTCGCCTTGGCGAGCCGGAGGCAAGGATGAGGGGCTCGAACGGCTTTCCCATTAGTTGACCACCAGGTTTTCGGCTCCACAGTAGGCACAGCGGTTCCCGTTCAACTGTATATTCGTCACCCCGTAGCCCTGGCGCTGGATAATCCTCTCGCCGCACCCACGGCAATAGGTATCCTCCATGCCGGGCAGCCGGACATTGCCCACATAGACGTATTTCAACTTGCGGAGGGCGATTTCCCTCGCCCGCAGCAGAGCAGCCTCGGGGGTAACGGGCGCCTCGAAGTGGTAGTTGGGGAAATAGCGGGAGAAATGGAGGGGGATATCGGGGGATATGCCGGCAAGCCAATCCACCAACTGCTCCAGTTCCTGAGGGTCGTCGTTTTGGCCGGGAATCAAGAGGTTGGTAACCTCCAACAGACACTTGCCCGCGGCAGCGGAGATGGTCTCGAGCACTGGCTCGAATCCCCAGCCACAAACCCGGCGGTAGAACTCCTCATTCACGCCTTTCAGATCAACGTTCATGGCGTCAATGTAGGGCAGTAGGTTTTCAAGCGGCTCTCGATTTATCAGGCCATTTGTAACGAGCACGTTCTTTAGCCCCTTTTCGCGAGCCAAGCGACTCGTATCAAGCACGAATTCATACCAGATAAGGGGCTCGTTATAGGTATAGGCGATACCGATGTTGTTCTTGGTGGAAAGAGCCATCTCGACCGCCCGCTCGGGGGGACAATCCTCAGTCGGCACTCTCTGCTGGGAGATCTGCCAGTTCTGGCAGAACTGGCAGTGCAAGTTACAGCCGAAAGTTCCCAGCGAGAGTATCTGCCGGCCGGGGTAGAAATGAAACAGGGGCTTCTTCTCTATCGGGTCGAGGGCTATCGAGGTGCACTGCCCATAATTGGTGGCCCAGAGGCGCCCGCCCCGGTTCTGTCTCACGAAGCAGTTGCCGCTTTTCCCCTCGGAGATTCGACACTCCCGCGGGCAAAGGTGACAGTGGCACTTCCCGTCAACCTGTTCGTAGTAGAGGGCTTCTTTTTCCATGGCACGGCCGGCCATCTTGACGGCCTTCAGCCTGACGAAGGGCCAAAGGGTTGTTCCGAGTAGAGGGTGGCAACGAACCCGGCAGCCTTCTCCACCGCCTCGTCCTCACCGTAGATGTAAAGGCGCAGGCTGCCCTCCGCGCCGAAGATGCCTCCCGCCCCAATGGGGATCACCTCAACCGGGAACAGGGCCCGCATCGCCTCTATCTCGGTGACGACCTTTCCGAAGGCCGGCATCAGAGTCTCCGTATCCCCTCCCGTCGCGGTCAGGGTGCGGCCGGCCTCGAGGATGTCAAAGGGCACTTCTTTCTCCAGCCCCACCGGGATGATCCAGTGAACCTGCCTGGCAACCACGCGCCCAATGGCGGCGCCGATAGTTCCGCCGTCGCCTCCTCCTCCCATCAATATGCCCGCCACCCCGGCCCGATAGTTGAGGGCATTGGCGCCCTTTATGAAGACGTCGCCAGGCTTCAGTTGGCTCAGCGCCTCTCTAAGGGCAACGCCTTCCAGCGGTTTTCCCTCCTTCAAGATGACGTCGGCCATCCGTTCGGCAGGGAATGAACGTTCGACGCCCCACGGGAGGGTGCAACCGGCTACGTAGGCTGTCTTGTTGATCTTTCGCCCCAGCAGTTCCTCCAGAACGTAGCCGTTGGTCGAGCCTTTGCCCACTATCACCAGGCCCTCACGCATGGCCTGTATTACCTCTGGCAGGGCAGCCACGCCTTTGCCGATGAGGCGTTTACACTGGGATACGGTGAGAACAAAGGATTTGCCGGTCACGGGTGAGCCCCCCAGGGGTGCGAGTCCGAAGTCTATTCGATCAACCTATTCAAGGGGGGGCGCCTGTTCTTTCGAGGGCTTCGTCTCTTCCTCCCCCAAATAGGCGGCGATCTTTTCGTCCAGAAGATCCACGAACTGACCTACCGAACGTTGATGGGTTTCTGCATCGCCGCTCGCTACGACGGCGCAATAGAAGCAGTCTCGCCAAAGGTAAGCAGTGGTCTGGCCACCACCAGCGCACAGGAACCCGCCCTGCTCCACTTCGAGGGGAGCCAAAGTCCCTGAGCCCGAAGGCTGGTCCGCCGTAGCCTCGGCGGAGGCGGACTGCCCCAGTTCAAGGGAAATCAAAGTCCCTGAGCCATCCGTGAGCGAGTCGTGAAAACCTTGGCCTATGGCCTCCGCCTGTTCCGGGGAAGCCATCTGATGGATGTAAACGAGGAGGAGGTCATCGTCGGACTGGTAAGCCTGGACGGCTGCCTCCTGCACCCCCGCGGTGACATAGTCCTCGTAGCCGCCGTCGTAGATCTCAGTGAGCGATTCCGGAGTGGAACAATAGGTGAGGGAATCCTGGACGGTGCTCCATCCCTCCACCTCCTCTGTTCCAGGGAGCAATAGCACCACCGGTCTCCCCTCGCCCTGAGCCGCCGGCTCTTCCTCGGACGCAACCTGCTCTTCCTGCTCAGCCAGCAAGGGCGAGCCCTGGCCGACCGAGATGGCCCCCAGAAGAGCCACAACAAGAATGCCGGCGCACCTGGTCAAGCCTGTCAACGACCTTCTGCCTCTACTGGCCGGTTCTGGCTTCGTTGTCAGGAGCGGAAGCATCGGTAGGTTCAGTCGGGGTGGTGGATCCTTCCGGACCGCGCTGGGGCGTCTGCCCGGGACGAGCGGGACGGTCTTCTTCCAGTTCTCGCAATACCTCTCGGGAGGCCCGCTTGAACTCCGCAATGCCCTGGCCCAACGAACGAAAAACCTCCGGAACCCTCTTCGCCCCAAAGAGGAGCAAGACGGCGATCGCTAACAGGGCTATTTCCTGTCCGCCCAAATTCAAGAAGAGCACTCTTTTTCCCACCTCCACCCTGATTATAGCCTAAAGATGAGGAGAAAAGCAAGGCCGCCCCCGATCAGGCATGCCTGGAGATGAACAGCAAGGAAAAAATGGGTCTCCTGTTTGACCAGCCGCCGAAAATGGGGTATATTATGGACTGATGATGGTAAGGTAGGCGGGCGCCGGGTCAAAGAACCAGCCGGGTGCCGGGGCCTTGCCAAGAATGAATGAGGCTCCCCGAAACTGCGGGGTGGAAGGTTAGCTTGGGCAGAAAATCTTCTGTTGGAACAGTTTGGTCTTCCCGGGCGGCAGTTGGCCGGCCGTCGCGGAGGGAAATCCTATCTGATCTGAAACGCATAAGTCGTCATGGGCAGCATTACTCCAGTATTCCGGGGCGGGACAAACCCGCACTCTGCCAGCAGGAGAGGTGAATAGGATGCGCTTGGGTGACATTCTGGTAGCGTCCGGTGCCATAACTGAGAAGATGAGAGCTGATGCTCTGGAAGAGCAGAAGCGAGATAGCAGACGGTTGGGGGCAATACTCGTGGACATGGGCTACATGTCGGAGGACGAGTTGGTGACCGCGCTGTCCCAGCAACTGGATGTGCCGGTAGTGCACCCTATGGATATGAACATCAGTCGTTCCATCCTACAGTTAGTGCCCTACCGATACGCAATGGAACACATGGTCATCCCCATTGATTGTAACGATACACGGGTGCTCTTGGCGATGGCCGACCCGATGGACATAGCGGTTTCGGACTATGTAAGCAGTCGCACCGGCCTCAGGGTGGAATATGCGGTGGCCCCTGAGAGCGAGATACTTCAAGCTGCACACCAACTATACAGCCTGGCCGAGGAAGAGGTGATGGTGGAGGAGGCAAAGGGAATTGATAGTCCCCCAGAGGCACTAGCCGACGAGGATATGCTCCGCCAACTGAGCGAACAGGCCCCGGCTGTGCGCCTCACGAACGCCATCCTGCTCGAAGCGGTTGATAACAGGTCAACGGACGTTCACATCGAACCGGGCAGACACAACGTGGCGGTCAGGATCAGGGTGGACGGCATGCTCCGCCGGATCATGTCGGTTCCCAAGGCGCTTCAACTGGCTTTGGTGGCTCGTCTGAAGGTGATGAGCGACTTGGACATCACCGAGCGGCGGCTGCCTCAGGACGGCCGGGCAGCCCTTCGCGTTAGAGGCCATGAAGTGGACATCCGGGTTTCCACCCTTCCCTGCCAACACGGCGAA